>Ga0081455_10000159_pt1 | contig 82220 bp, 85 predicted proteins | sample TabmetS3T2R1_FD_70207 | JGI IMG/M metagenome (GOLD analysis project Ga0081455, IMG submission 70207) | Tabebuia heterophylla rhizosphere microbial communities from the University of Puerto Rico - S3T2R1 | ecosystem: Host-associated > Plants > Roots > Rhizosphere ...
CCGGACGTTCGACTACGTAACCGGTGTGATCACCGACAGCGGCTATCTCGCCCGCCAGCTGACCGAGGGCTACCAACTCGGTGAGAGCGACCGCGAGCGACTGCACATCTTCAAGGTGCCCGTCGATGCAGACCTCCCGGTGGTTTCGGAGTCGCCGGCGACTGCCGGGCGACGGCCGCAGGTCTTCTGGGCAGGCCGGTGGGATCGGCAGAAGCGCATCGGACTGCTCTTCGAGGTGGCGCGCCTCCTGCCCGATGTCGACTTCCGGATGTGGGGTGCGTCGGTGCTGACTCGCGGCCACGTCGACGAGGCGCCCGACAACGTTCGGCTCCAGGGGACCTACGCGCACATCTCCGAGATCCCGCTCGCCGAGGCGGACGCCTGGCTCTATACCTCCGCATGGGACGGCGTCCCGAGCCAGTTGCTCGAGGTGGCGATGACCGGAATCCCGATCGTGGGTTCGCTCGTCGGCGGGACCGGAGAAGTGCTCAGCACGAGGGATTCCTGGCCGGTGGCCGAGGGCGAGGGCGCGGAGGCCTATGTGGCGGCGATTCGGAAGGTCTTGGGCGACCCCGGCGACGCCCGACATCGCGCGCTGACGTTGCGCGAGCGGATGCTTCGGGAGCGCGCCGAGAAGGCGTTCGCGGACCGGGTCAGCGACGTCCTGCTGGCCAGCGACAAGGCCGAGGATGGTGACCGATGACCAGCACCGACCTCACCCTGATCGTGACGGCCCACAACGAGACCACGGTCTGCGGGCCGACCATGGCGTCGGCCGATCTGGCGGTCGAGGCTGCTCGCGCGGCCGGCTACTCCGTCCAGACCATCGTCGCTCTGGACAAGGCCACCGAGGCGACCACCAGCTACTTCCACCAGCCCCACTTCGATCACTGGGAACGGTGGACCATGGACGAGGGTGACCTCGGACGGGTCCGCAACGCGCTGATCCCCCAGACCTCCGGACGGTTCGTCGCGTTCCTGGACGCCGACGATCTGTTCAGCGAGAACTGGCTCGCCGAGGGTCTCGACACCATGACCGCGGCCAGCGATCGCGGGGAGCGAGTCATCGCGCACCCCGAGGTCAACATCGTCTTCGACGGCAGCAAGTACCTCTGGCAGACCGTCAACCAGGATTCGCCGCTGTTCACGCCGCACTTCCTGTACGTGGGGAACTGCTACGACTCGCTGTGCATGGCACCTCGAGAAGCCCACCTCGATATCCCCTACGTCCAACGGGATATCCCCAACGGTTTGTCGTTCCAGGACTGGCAGTTCGCCATCGAGACGATGTCACGCGGCTGGAAGCACATCGTCGTCCGGGACACCATCATCTTCAAGCGGCGACGCGAGTTCTCCCTGGTCGTGGAGAGCAAGGACCGCAAGTCGATCGTGCGGTCCCTGCCCGAGATGGCGATCGACCGGGTCCGCGACCTGATCCCGCCAAGCGACATCACCACGTCGAGCGCACCATGACGCCGCCTAGCGGCACGGGTCGCCGCTGGTTGCTCCGCGTCCTCCCCCCGATCGGACGTCTCGTCCAACAACGCAACGATCTGCAGCAGCGGGTCACCCAGCTTCGCGCCGAGAGAGATGCGCTGAAGACGCGCAACAAGGCGCTAGCGGCGACCCAGCAAGGCTTACGCAAAGAGGACCGCGCCAACGACCTTCGGTACCTGTTCATCGTGACCTACGGCCGCTCGGGCTCGACGCTTCTCCAGGGCATCCTCTCGTCGATTCCTGGGTATCTGATCCGCGGTGAGAACGGTGGCGCGGTGTACCACCTGTACAAATTCCATGCCGACGCGGAACACAGCCGCACGTCCCACCCAGGGTGGCAGAGCTCGCGCAGCGCCTGGTTCGGCATCGGAGGGTACCCGACGCGTCTGGCACTGAAGAGGCTTCGAGAGCTGTTGCTCGCGACCCTCATTAGGCCAGAGAAGGACTCCAGAGTCGTGGGATTCAAGGAGATCCGATGGCGCCAGAGCGATCTGGAGGAGTACGTCGGCTTCCTGCGTGCGGTGTTTCCCGGTGCTCGGTTCATCATCAACACGCGCAACCTGGATGACGTTGTCGTCAGTCAGTGGTGGGCGAACAAGAGCGACGCCCGAGAGGTCCTCACCGAGGCAGAGGACCGGATGCTCGCGCTCAAGGCGTCTCTCGGTAACGACGCTTATCACATCCACTACGACGACTACGTGCATGATCCTGGGAGATTGCGCGGCCTGTTCGACTGGCTCGGTGAGGAGTTCGATGAGTCTCGCGTCAAGGAGGTCATGACCGAGAAGCATTCGAAGTGACAGCGACCGCCGGCGTGCTCCCAGTCAGTAGCCGTACAGCTCGATGTCGGTCGCATAGAGCTGCTCGACACGCCGGACCAGATCGGGCCGTCCGTCGTACACGCTCTCGGTCTCCGTCCGCCTCGAGGTGTTGCGTGCCTCGAGCGGTACGAGTGGAAGCCCGGCCGCTTCGCGGATGTGCTCGATATCTGCCTCGAAGCTCTCCAGCCGCCCAACGTGGTCATAGATGACGAGCGGGTGCATGAGATTGACGTGCTGCGGCCGCCAGTGCGGGTCCATCTCGCTGACCGGATCCTGCTGCTCCACGATGCTCAGGAACTGCTCGAACGGCACGACGGTGTCCGGACTGATGTCGAGCCCCAGCGCCGCCGGGATGTTCTTGCGCCACCTGTGGCTGTAGACCATCTTGGCCCAGTACACCGACTCGAAGCGGCGCAAAGGGTCACGCACGAAGGAGAAGCGGTAGGCAGTCCCTGACAACATCCGCAGGACCTCGGATCGGCCGACGTCGTGAACTGTCGGGAGATGGTGATCCTTGTGCATGTCCTGAAGCTCGGAGTCGTACTCCCCAGTGTGGAGCCGGTCGAGCCACACCATAATCGTGGACGAACCGGCCTTGGGATTCTTCACGTAGATGACGCCGTGCTCTGGCACCGGCCGGAGGTATCGAGCCATCGGACGGCCCGGAAAGTACTGGCGCATGGCTCGCCAAGACAACGCAGCGTCGGAAGCGGCCGGTGTCGGTGGGACGAGTTCGGCCACTGGTCAGGTCCGCTCGGCCACCGCCGACGCCGCACTTTCCGGCTCGGTCATCCCGGCCTTCGCGGCCGCGGAGTCGCTGCTCCACACCGATACACACGGGATCTTCGACTTGTCGCAGCGCTCGCCGTACTTCTTGGTGATCTCGGTGACCTCCTCCATCAGACCCTCGCTCAGGGTGATCGGAGTGAGGCCGAGGTGCAGGAACCGGTCGTTGACGACGTGCAGGTCGTTCTCGTCCGCCTCGTTGCGCGGGTTGGGCAGGTTCGCGATCTTCACGCCGGTGCGGTCCGAGATCATCTTGGCGAGGTCGCGGATCCGGTGCGTCTCGGTCATCTGGTTGAAGATGTGTACCCGATCCTCCCGCTTCGGCGGGTTCTCCATGGCGAGTTGGATGCACCGCACGGTGTCCTGGATGTGGATGAAGGCCCGGGTCTGGCCGCCGGTGCCGTGCACCGTGAGCGGGTAGCCGATCCCGGCCTGCATCAGGAACCGATTGAGAACCGTTCCGTAGTCGCCGTCGTAGTCGAACCGGTTGATCAGCCGCTCGTCGAGGCGGGTCTCCTTGGTCTGTGTGCCCCACACGATGCCCTGGTGGAGATCGGTCACCCGGACGTGGTCGTTCTTGTTGTAATAGGCGAACAGCAGTTGGTCCTGGGTCTTGGTCAGGTGGTAGATGCTGCCCGGGTTGGCGGGATACAGGATCTCCTGGTCGACCAGGTTGCCGTCACCGGTATCCACCTTGACCGCGAGGTATCCCTCCGGAATCTTCATGCCGGCGGTGCCGTAGCCGTAGACGCCCATCGTGCCGAGATGCAGCACGTGGATGTCCAAGCCGCTCTCGACGACTGCCGCCAGCACGTTGTTGGTGGCGTTGAGATTGTTGTCGACGGTGTAGCGCTTGTGCGAGCTGCTCTTCATCGAGTACGGCGCAGCACGCTGCTCGGCGAAGTGCACCAGCGCATCCGGCTGCCAATCCTGGAACAGGTCGAGCAGCCGCTGGTAGTTGACCGCCACGTCGATGCCGTGGAAGGCGATCTCTTTGCCGGAGACCTCCTTCCAGGCGCGAAGCCGCTCACCCATCGGCTGGATCGGGGTCAGCGAAGAGACCTCCAGCTCGATGTCGATCTTGCGGCGGGACAGGTTGTCCACGATCGCCACGTCGTGTCCCTGCGCGGACAGATGCAGCGCCGTGGGCCAGCCACAGAAGCCGTCGCCGCCCAGAATGAGTACCCGCATAGCTTTCCCTTCGTGGTCGGTCGAGACCGCAGTCGATGGCTCCGTCTCGGTGACCCTGAAAAGTTCAGTATCCCCGGAGGAGTCGGTCGATGCATCGGCCGCCGCGGTGCTGGTCCGCTGCATCTGGCCGGTTTTGGGGTCGAAGTGAACACCACATTCCTTGACAGCGTCCAACTCCCACCACCAGCGGCCGGCGCGAACGTCCTCGCCCGGCGATATCGCCCGGGTGCAGGGCGCGCACCCGATGCTGGTGTATCCCTTGTCGTGGAGCTTGTTGTACGGCACCGCGTGCTCGTGGATGTAGGCCCAGACCTGTTCGGTGGTCCATTCCAGCATGGGATTGAACTTCTGCAGGCCGTAGTCGTCGTCCCACGCGCTCACGAGCAGGTCGCGTCGGGTCACCGACTGCTGCCGGCGGAGCCCGGTGACCCAGGCGCGCTTGTCGGCGAGCACCCGAGCCAGCGGTGCAACTTTGCGTACATTGCAGCAGCCGTGGCGCAGCTCGACAGCGTCGTAGAAGCCGTTCTGTCCGTTTTTGGCCGTCCAGGCCATGACCTCGTCGGCATCCGGGCTGACCATCTGGATGACCGGGCCGTACCGCTGGTGGACGCTGTGCGCCACGGCGTGGGTCTCCTCGGGGAGCCGGCCGGTGTCGATGCTGAAGATGCCGATGTCGAGTTCGTGCTTGACGATCAGGTCGGTCATCACCATGCTCTCCGGGCCGAACGCGTTCGCCAGTACCGCCGGTCGGTAGTCGTTCGACACGGTCTGGAGTACGGCCAACGTTTCGGACACGGCTGGGCGGTAATCCACCTGGCGAGAACCCCCTTGCGATGGCTGCCAGATCGGCGAGGAATGGTAACAGCCGAGCTTAAGCCGGGAGACGCAGCGTCCCGGCGGATCGGCGATTCAGGCGTGCGTGGGCGTTACCCGTACCCAGTCGGTGAAACGGTTGAAAGGCCTCGAATCGGCTCGCCCGATGCTTCACGCCTTGGACATCGCCACGTTCGACTACAAGGTCTGACCTGGCTTCCTACGCTATCGACGCAACGAACGAGGTGCGGTCGACCTCGCTACGACGCGTCGGGGTCGTGGTTGCGGCTCGCGTGTACGACGACGTCGAGCCACCGCAGCCGTTGTCCTGACAGCTTCGGCCGGTCGGCGTACCTAGTCGAAGTGCACCTGGTCGGGTTCGGTCAGCGCGTGTTCGAGCCGCTGGCGCATCGTGGGGTGCATCGGCAGGCCGGCGACCTCGCTCGGGTCGAACCACGCGGCCGCGCTCGTCTCGTACTCGTCCGCGTGCGCCTCGCCGTCGACGGCCCAGGCGTGGAAGCAGACGGCGACCTGTTGCCGCACCTCCCCCGCCGGATAGGCCAGCACGTGTCCAGGGTCGCTGTAGACGCCGACGACGCCGCTCACCTTGATGGCGACGTCGGCCTCTTCGGCCACCTCCCGGATCACGGCCTGCGACGCGGACTCGCCGACGTCCACCCGCCCGCCGGGCAGCTCCCAGTTGCCGTCGTCGGCCCGGCGCACCAGCAGCACCTGGCCCTCGCTGTTGCGGACCGCCGCGTACGCCGCGGGCAGCAGTCCGTCCGGCGCGGGTGCGGCCGGGTCATGGAAGTACTGCCGACGGGCTCTCAGGTGCCCGATCTCCGGCCGCAGGTCAGCTGTCATCGCGACTCCACCATCGTCGAGGTTCGCCTCCTACCAGCAAGTCTTCGAGGGCGTTGCGGCCGGGACAACTCCAGTGTTCCGACCAGTGGACGCGCCAAGCATCCCGGGGATGCGTAGGACTCTGGCCGTCCCAGACAGCGGGGTTAGCCTGGGGTGACGGACTGACGGTTCCTGGCACGGCCCGGCCATGGCGCGGAGTCGAGCTGACCACCGTGCAGGTCGCGCCCGGGACAGCATCTGAGAGGTGGTTGTCCCCATGCGATCCGACATCGTTCCCGGCGGACTCTTCCCGGACTACGCGCTCCCTGACCACACCGACACGGTCCGCTCGCTCAGCGAGGTCCAGGGTCGCGATCCGATGATCCCGTACACCTTCGTACTCAAGCCGGGACTGGTCATCCACAGCATCTACAACGGCTATTGGTTCTGGGGTCGCCCGTCGGTCTACGACCTGTGGCGCGACCTGCGAGAGGCGACGCGGGAGGTCCGCCCGGACTGGGATCTGAGCACGCCGGGAAGTCGCGAGGCCTGGGACGCCGGTGACTGGTCACCCTTCCACGGTTGGGATCGACGCGCCGCCGCCAAGCAGGCCGAGCCGGCCGCTGGGTCGAAGGTGGCGACATGAGCCCGACCCGCGAACCGGCCCTGGCCGGCCAGACCGTCGTCGTGATCGGCGGCAGCGCCGGCATCGGACTGGAGACCGCTCGGCAGGCCCGGGACGAGGGCGCCGACGTCATTCTGGCCGGACGCAATCCCGACCGGTTGAAGGACGCGGCGGACCAGGTCGGCGCCAAGCGCATCGCCACGTTCGACGCCAACGACACCCCGGCCCTCGAGGAGTTCTTCGGGCAGCTCGACGGACCGATCGACCACGTCATGGTCACCGCCGGTGGCCCGTACTACGCGTCCCTGGCCGACATGGACTTCGACGAGGCACGACGTGCGCTCCAGGAGCACCCGATGCTGATGGCCGGCGTCGCCCGATACGCGAGCCCGAAGGTGCGTTCGGGCGGAGCGCTGCTGTTCATGGGCGGCACCGGCGGCCGCAACCCGCGCCTCGGCCTCGGGGTCACCTCGGCGATGACCGTCGCACTGCCGGCCCTCACCGCCAGCCTGGCGATCGAGATCGCACCCGTACGGATCAACCTGATCGCCGCCGGCTTCGTCGACACCCCGCTGTCGGCCTCGCTCCTCGGCGATCAGCTCGACGAGCGGCGAGCCGAGCTCCGCTCAACGCTCCCGATCGGACGGGTCGTCGAGGCGGCCGACGTCGCCGCGCTGGCCATCCATCTCATGACCAATACGGCACTGACCGGAGCGACGTACGACATCGACGGCGGTCAGCAATTGGTGTCCCGCTAGCCTGCTGCGGCTCAGCTGCGCTGCTCAGGGACGGCGGATCGGCTCGACGAGAATGACGTCCCAGCCGCGGCCGGGGGCGCGATGCCCGGTGGGTCGCCAGCCGTGGCGGCCGAGCGCCTGCCGCAGGCTGGAGCCGTGTGGAATGCCGAAGGCGTCGACCCGGACACTGCCCCCGCGGAACACCTCCGCATGGTCGGTCGCCACCTCAGCCAAATACGTCGACACCTCACTGACCGCGCGGCCACTCACATACCTGTCAGGTTCGCCGCTCGCCGTCCTGGTCATGGGTTCGGATCTCCCATCAGCCTGGCATCTCGGCTCGCCAGACTGGGGTGCCGGACGGGGCCGCTCGATGCATGAAGAGGCCATCATGCGTCCGCCGTCTGCAAGCAGCACGGGCCGAAAGTCCCGACACACCCACGCAGCAAAAGTAGTCGTGGGCGAGGCCCGCAGCTTTGCTACAAGGGCGAGAGATGCCGGGTTCGGCGGCACCGAGATCGAGGCGGCAGATGGAGGTCGAAACGCCACGCCATGCCGGCCACCGCGTGTCCGTCGTCGGGGGTGTGCCACACGGTCAGGTAGCGCCTGGTCCCAGGTGCTCGGCGGACCTTGTATCCAGCAGCGCCAAGCACGAGCAGCGCGGCTTCGCGAAGCTCGGGATCCCTGGCCTGGTAGATCGTCCTGACTGTTTCGGTCGGTGTCGGTTCGTTCATGGGTGCGTGCGTCCCTTGTCTGTATCCGCCCGAGCGACCAATGCAATCGATCTCCACTACACCGCCAGGACGCCGGCCGACGCAATACCCCGGCAAGATCGCGCGAATCGCCCCCCGTCAGGCGGCATCAGACGGCCGCCGGTTGGCTCGGACGACGACGTCATGGAGCACGGCCGACCGGCTGGCGTGACCGACAAGTGTGCGGTCGCACTCCTCGGCCGTGACGACTTCCCAGGCGCTCTCGTCCAGACGCTCCGTGATCGCCGCCGCCGTGGCCGACGCCTCGGCCGGCGGATGGGTTTCGTCGCTAGCAGCGCTGTGGGTGTGAAGGTGCCCGACGATCAGCAGGGTGCCGCCAGACACCACCCATCGAGCGATCCGGTCGTAGAACTCCAGCTGAGGCATCGCCGGATGGGCATAGTGAGTCGTGACCAGCTCGAACCGGGTGCCCGGTTCCCAGCCGCTCAAGTCCGCCTCGACCCACCGCACCTGCTCCGAGGCGCCGCCGGCCTTCTCGCGCTCGAGGGCAGCGGCCAGGACCTCCGACGAGATGTCGACGGCAGTCACCTGCCAGCCGCGCGAGGCGAGCCAGATCGCCTCGGCGCCGGCGCCGCAGCCCGCGTCCAGCGCCGTGCCCGGCACCAGCTCGCCGGTCTCGCGGGCAAGGTACGGGTTCGGCGGGTGCCCGCCGACGGATCCGGCGCCGCTGGGACCTGCCTGCCGCCAGTGCTGCTCCCAGTACGCCTTGTCGAACCCATGGGTCATCGATCGTCCTTCCGCTCGTCTCACCCGGTGAAGCGATGGTGACCATCGCAAGGGCGAATCCGCAAAGCGCGTTGCCGAATGGCAAACTGATTGGCATGGACGAGACCACCGACCGGACCCTCGACGCCGTCGGGCCGAGGCTGAAGCAGCTACGGCAGCGGCGCGACATCACCCTGGCCGACCTCGCCGAGGAGACCGGCATCTCGATCAGCACGCTCTCGCGTCTGGAGGCCGGACTGCGACGGCCGACGCTCGAGCAGCTATTGCCGCTCGCCCGCGCCCATGGAGTGACCCTCGACGAGCTCGTCGACGCACCACCGACCGGCGATCCAAGGGTCAACCTGCGGCCGATCGCCGGCGGTGACGGATCGACCATCTTGCCGCTGACCCGCCGGCCCGGAGGCATTCAGGCCTACAAGTTCGTGCTCCCGAAGGGGATCGACGACGCCGAGCCGGATCTGCGTACGCACGAGGGCTTCGACTGGGTCTTCGTACTCAACGGCAGGCTCCGTCTGGTCCTGGGAGAGCACGACCTCGTCCTCAAACCCGGCGAGGCGGCCGAGTTCGACACTCGTACTCCCCACTGGTTCGGCGGCACCGGCGCCGGCCCAGTCGAGTTCCTCAGCCTGATCGGCAGGCAGGGCGAACGCACCCACGTCCGCGCAGCGCCGAAGGCTCGGCCGTCCAGCTAGCGCGTGATCGTGACTGTCCTCGCCGCGGACGTGGTCGTATTGCCTGCCACGTCGGTCGCCACCGCCGTGAGGGTGTGGGTTCCAACACTGTTGCTTCGCCAGGTGACCTGGTAGGGCGCTGTCGTGTCGGTGCCGATCACCGAGGTGCCGTCGCGGAAGACGACGCTCGCCACGCCGGATGCCGCAGCTCCACCGGATCCGGTGTCGGTCGCCGTGGCTTGCACGGAGATCGACGTATTGCGCCGGAAGGACCCGCCGGTCGGGCTCGTCACCGTCACAGCCGGCGCTGCGGTATCGATCCTGATCTGTTGGCTCTTGGCGGTTTCGGCTGCGTTGAGGCTGTCGACGCTGTAGTAGCGGACCGTGGTGGTGCTGGCCACGGTGAACTGCCCGCTGTAGAGAACCGCCGTGCCGCTGGTGGTCGGGTCGGACCCGTCGATGGTGTAGCGGGTCGTCACCGCTCCACTGCCACCGGCGACGTTGAGCTGGACCGCGACCGCGGCCTTGTAGAAGCCGTTGCTACACGCCGTGCCGCCACACGAGATCGTCGTGGTCGGCGTGGTGTCGATGGTGATCTGCTGCGACTTGGGCGTTTCAGCAGCGGTGCCGTTCGTGGTGAAGTAGCGGACCGTGGTGGTCTGGGCCACCTGGAATGGTCCGTTGTAGGTGACTGCGGTGTTGCTAGTGGCCGGGTTCGACCCGTCGGTGGTGTAGCGAGTCGTCAGCGCTCCGGTGCCACCGGTGCCACCGGTGGCGCTGAGCGCGACATTGACCGGGCTGGTCCGGTAGACCGCACTGCTGCAGGCCGACCCATTACACGTGATCGTCGTGGTCGGCGGCACCGGTGCCGGCGGCATCCCCATCACGTCACCGACCGTCCGCACCTGGGTGCCGTTGGCACTGCGCGGCTGCAGCCAGTCCAGGAACTGCGTGAACGTATTGGTGTTCAACGAATTCGCCCCGGTGCAGCTGTTGGTGCAGATCCCATGGAAGGTCAGCACGATCCAGCCGCCACCGTGCGTCTCCGCATCGGTCACGTAGCTCTGCAACATCGCCAGCGTGGTGGTGCTGCCCGCCGAGTCCGGCGTCCTCAGGTTGAACGCATCCGCCGGCGGCACCGTCTCCGCGTACGTGCAGTCGGGGCAGGCCCCGGCGCTGTAGAGGCTGCCGACACCACGGCCCGACGTGTAGCCGCACTGCTGCACGACCTGCTTGGCGGTGTTGTTCACCGCGGCCTCCGGATAGGCGAACGACGCCACCGGTGCGAATCCCTGGGCGAGCAACGCCTGCCGGTCGTTGCACACCTCGGTCTGCGCCGTGGCGAGGTTGACAGTGGTGAGATTCGTGTGATGCAGCGTGTGTCCACCGATCTCGTTACCGGCATCGGCCAGCGAGTGGATCTGCGGCCACGTCATGTAGTAGCCCGACGACCCCACCTGTGCGGAGTTGATGTAGTACGTGCCTGTCATCCCACGCGACGACAGCATCGTCTGCGTCGCGGCCTGCGACGCCTGCCCATCGTCAAACGTCAACGAAACAATGGTGTTCGCAGGACTCGTGTCGATCGTGATCTGTTGGCTCTTGGGGGTTTCGGCGGTCGTGCCGTCGGTCGTGTAGTAGCGGACGTTGGCCGAGCTGGTGAGGTTGAACGCTCCGGTGTACGTCGTCGCAGTGGAGCTGCTGGTCGGATCGGACCCATCGGTCGTGTAGCGGGTCGTCAGGGTGGCGCCGCCGCTGCCGCCGGTGGCGTTCAGCGTGACACTGACCGGGCTGGTCCGATAGACCGCAGGGCTGCAGGCGATGCCATTACAGGAGATCGTCGTGTTCGGTGTCGTATCGATCGTGATCGTTTGGGACTTCGCGGCTTCCGCTGTGGGAGTGCTGTCGAAGCTGTAATAGCGGACGTTGGTCGTGCTGGCCACGTTGAAGGGTTGCCCGTTGTAGGTGATGGCGGTGGGACTGGTCGTCGGGTCCGACCCATCGGTCGTGTAACGGGTCGTCAGGGCGCCGGTGCCCCCGGTGGCGTTCAACGCGACACTGACCGGGCTGGTCCGATAGACAGCGCTACTGCAGGCCGTGCCATTACAGGAGATCGTCGTGGTCGGCCCCGCCGGCGGTGGCGGGTTTCCGCCGGTCATCACCTGGCCGACCGTCCGCACCTGCGTCCCGTTGCCACTGCGCGGCTGCAACCAATCCAAGAACTGGGTGAATATGGATGTGCTCAGTGAATTCACGTCGGCGCATTGGTTGTCGCAGATCCCGTGGAAGGTGAGGACCACCCAGCCGCCGCCGTTGTTCTCGGCGTCGGTGACGTAGCTCTGGAGGTTCGCGAGGGTCGTACTGGTGCCCGCGGACTCCGGCGTCCTCAGATCGAACGCGTCCGCCGGCGGCACCGTCTCCGCGAAGGGACAGCCCGGGCAGGCACCGTTGCTGTAGATGTTGCCGACACCGCGGCCGGACGTGTAGCCACACCCCTGCACGACCTGTTTGGCCGTGTTGTTGACCGCGGCCTCCGGATAGGCGAACGAAGTGACCGGTGAGAAGCCCTGGGCCAACAGCGCCTGCCGGTCGTTGCACACCTCCGTCGTCGCCGTCGCAGTGTTCACATTCGTCAGGTTCACGTGGTGCAGCGTGTGCCCACCGATCTCGTTCCCTGCATCGGCCAGCGAGTGGATCTGCGGCCACGTCATGTAGTACGACGACGACCCCACTTGCGCCGAGTTGATGTAGTAGGTGCCGTTCATTCCATGCGACGCCAACATCGCCTGCGTCGCCGCCTGCGACGACTGCCCATCGTCAAACGTCAACGACACAACGGTGTTGGTCGCGGCAGATGCGGGCTGACTGATCGACAGGGCAGGCGCTAGCGCCAGCGGGACCGCGAGTGCGAGCAGCACCGAGGTACGCCGAAACAGTGGTCGTCGCATGAATTTTTTCCTCACCCGTTACCCCGGCGGACAGATTTACACAGGGCCGCAGGTGAGCCTACGGTCGGCGCGGCGTGCATCGACAGGGCCAAAAGTCCTCGCCGAGAACGGGCCGTTCGGCAGACTCAGGAGGCGACCTTCGAGTCGTCGACACCGGTGACGCTGAAGGCATGGATACGCCGGTTGAATCCGCGCAGCGACCGTAGGCCGGCGTCCTCGCCGACCACGAGGTCACCGGTCGCGGAGAGTACGCGCTCGGTCACGAGGATCTCCCACGGCTCGGCGTCGGAGCACAGCCGGGAGGCGACGTTGGTGACCGTGCCGATCGCCGCATAGTCCAGCCGGCTGTCGAACCCGATCTTGCCGAGGGTCGCGTAGCCCTGGGCGATGCCGATGCCCATGGCGAGATCGTGACCCTGCCGGGCCCAGCCCTCGGCAAGGGTGCGTACCCGAGATCGCATGGCGACGCTCATTCGGATCGCCCGCAGCGGACCGTCCTCGCAGCGAACCGGATCGTTGAAGAAGACCATCAGGCCGTCGCCAGCGAACCGCTCGAGGGTTCCCTCGAACCGGAAGATGAGGTCACCGAGCGCTTCGTGATAGTCACGCAGAACGCCCATCACCTCTTCGGGTTCACTGGACTCGGCGAACGTGGTGAAGCCCCGCATGTCGCAGAACACCACGACGATCTCGCGACGGTGACTCTCGAGCACCGACTCGTTTCCGGTGTCGACGATCAGCTCGGCGACCTGGGGAGACAAGAACCGGCGCAGCCGGCCCATCCGTTCGAGCTGCGAGACCTGGATCTCGACCCTGGTCTCCAACTCGCGGTTCCACGCGGCCAGTTCGGCCGTCTGGCGCTTGATGGTGTCCTGATAGCGCTTGATCCGGGCGAGTGACGCCACCCGGGCAAGCAGCTCGCTCTGGTTGATCGGCTTGGTCAGGAAGTCGTCGGCTCCGGCCTCCAACGCCTTGACCTTCTGCTCGTCGCCGCTGGCCGTCACCATCACGACCGGAAGGTACGCCGTCTCGACCCGCTCTCTGATCCGACGGCAGACCTCGTAGCCGTCGATGCCCGGCATCACAATGTCGAGTAGAACGAGGTCGGGCTCGGACTCGGCGATCCGCTTCAATGCCTCCTCGCCAGACGACGCGGTCATCACGTCATAGGCCCGCGTGACGAGGATGGCCTCGAGCAGCCGGACGTTGGCCGGCTGGTCGTCCACGACGAGTACGCGAGCGCCGGCGCTCTGGGCGCCGATCATGTCGAGCCGCCCATGGTGAGGAAGTCCTCGACCATCTGCGGCAGACTTCGCGCGCTGATCGGTTTCTCGACGTAGCCGTTGAACCCGGACGCGTACGCGCGTGCTCGGTCCTCGTTCATCGCGAACGCGGTGACAGCGACGACGGGGACGCCGTGGTTCTTGTCGTTGACTCGAATCTGTCGCAGCGCCTCGGCGCCGTCGATTCCGGGCAGCTGGAGATCCATCAGGATCAGATCCGGGCACGCCTCCTCCGCCAGGCGTACGCCGTCCTCCCCTGAGCTCGCCTCGATCACTTCGTAGCCCGAGAAGGTGAGGACATCCCTTACCAGCTTGAGATTCTTCGGATTGTCCTCGACCACGAGGATTCGGCGCTGGCTCATGTCGTACTCACCTCTGTTCCATCTCACTTCGGTGCCGGTGCCGGAGCACCCACGCTCTGCAACGCACCGAGCAGGTCGTCCCGGCCCACGGGCTTCACCAGGTATGCCGCCGCCCCCAAGGCCACTCCGCGCGACCGCTCGTCGACGATGGACACCACGATCACCGGGATGTCGCGGGTCTCCTGCGCGGACTTGAGTGCCTGGAGCACCGACCATCCGTCGATCCCTGGCAGGCGGATGTCGAGGAGCACCACGTCGGGGTGCACCCGCCGCACCGCCTCCAGCCCGGACTGCCCGTCGCGCGCCGTGGTCACTCGAAGTGCGGCGTCGGACAGGTACGCAGTCAGCAGATCGAGCGACAGCCGGTCGTCCTCGATCACGACCACGTCGCCGACGACCGGCGCCCGGGCACCCGTACCGGTCTGCTCGGCGCTTTCGCGGCGGCCAGGCAAGGAGAAGCCGAACGTACTTCCGACGCCGACCTCGGTGTCGAGCCACATCCGGCCGCCGAGCAGCTCGACGATCCGGCGCGACAGGGTGAGGCCAAGTCCGGTGCCCTCCTCGCGGGAGCTGCCGCGCCCGCCCTGCTGGAACGACTCGAAGATTCGCTCCCGATCGGCCTCCGGGACACCGACGCCGGTATCCGTCACGGTGATGTCGACGTCCGAGGTGGAGCGACAGGCACGCACCGACACCGATCCGCCGTCGTCGGTGAACTTGACGGCGTTGGTGATCAGATTGAGCACAACCTGCTTGAGCCGGAGCTCGTCGGCGTAGACCCGACCCACGTCGTCGTCGACCTCGACCGAGAGGTCGATCGTGTGCGCGGCAGCACGCTCGCGCAGCATCGACGCGGCGTCCTCGAGCAACGAGCGCAGCTCGAACGAGGAGTACTCCAGCTCCATCCGGCCGGCCTCCACCTTGGACAGGTCGAGGATCTCGTTGAGCAGCTCGAGGAGGTGCCGGCCCGATCCATGGATGTCGCGCAGGTACTCCTCCTGGCGCTCGTTGATGTCGCCGAACATCCGCTCCAGCAGGATCTCGGAGAATCCGAGGACGGCATTGAGCGGAGTACGCAACTCGTGGGACATGCTGGCGAGGAACTCCGACTTGTGCCGGCTCGCCAGCTCCAGTTCGAGGCTCTGCTCCTTCAGCTCCCGGTACAACCTGGCGTTCAGCAGGGCCAGCGCGGACTGTCCGGCGAACGTCTCGAGGAGGTCGATGGCCTCCTCGGAGAAGTCCCCGGTCCGTCGGCGTCGCACGATCAGGCAGCCGACGACCTGGTCCTCCCGCAGCATCGGCACCGCGACCAGCGAGCGCCAGCCCGCGTCGTAGAGGATCCTCAGATGCGGATCCAGCTCGATGGCCCCGAGATCGGAGACCGCGATCGGCCGACGCAGCTTGGCCGCCCGCCCGACGAGTGTCTCGTCGAGGTCGATGCGGATCGAGCGGAGCGCGTCGACCACATCCTGACTGGTCCGGTAGACGCTGCGCACCAGGAAGCAGCGTTCGCGTTCGAAGTACTCCATGATCGAGCCGCCGTCGGTCCCGGACAGCTCGACGGCATGCATGGCGACGGTCGAGAGCACGTCGTCGACGTCGAGGCTGGAGTTGACCGCCTCGCCGATCTTTCCCAGTGCCTCCAGCTCGTCGACCTTCCTGGCGAGCTCGGCCCCGCGGGACTCGAGCTGCTGGACGAGATGCACGCTGTTGACAGCAAGCGCGGCTTGGCCGGCGAACGCGGCGACGATCGCCATCTCACGCTCGGTGAAGGGACTCACCTCGTTGCGCCACAGTGCCAGGGCGCCGACGACCTGGTCGTCGAGGAGCATCGGCGCGCCCATCGTGGTCCGGAAGCCACCGACCCGCTGGATGTCGTGCCGACCGTACTCCGGATCGGCAAGCACATCGGCGATCTGCCCGGGCCGCCGATCGATCCCAACCCGGCCGATGAGGGTCTCCCGACCGACCGGGATGGGCTGGTCGGTGAGGAGCCGGATCGACTCGTCGGACAGCCCGACCGACTTGATCAGCCGGTAGACCCCGCCCTCGCGGAGGCAGAGCATGGTCGCGTCCGACCGGCAGAGCCGTCGAGCACTCTCGGCGATGGTGGCGAGCACGGCGTCTGGATCGCCCGACGAACGGCCCAGGGCAGATAGGACCTCGTCGGCGGCTGCGAACTGGTCTCGGAGCGCGGCGTGATCCCGCCGGAGCCGCTCCCACTCGGTGGCACTGACGTTGTCCGCTGCTGGAACTGGCGCCTGCTCGACCATCGCCGGTCCTTCCCCGCGCGCGCGTCATCAACGCAGGGCCGCGTACTTCGAGTGTCCCCAAGATCGCCGACTGCGGCAATCGACTTCCAGGTCAATTCGGCCGCACGATGGCCGTGGAAACTTCAACTGTTGCGTGCACGACCGACAAAACCCGTTACATAGTCATACGTCGGCCGCGGCCGTCAATTGGGGGATCGAGGCTGAATAGTCGCTTCGACGCTTCGGATTCGAGCACACAGGTTATCCAGCAGCGCTCGGGTCATCTCCGGATGTTCCTCAAGGAGAGATCGAAACTCCCACACTGGGATTGCGAAAGTCCGCAGCCCGTCGTCACCGGCCCGGACGGTCGCCGATCGCGGCTTGCCGTCCACGAGCGAGATCTCGCCGAAGTGATCGCCCGGTCCGAGCTCGCGACGAGCCATTCCTCCGACCTCGACGCGAGCCTCACCTGCAAGGATCAGATGAAACCCGGCGGCGCCGCCACCCTCGGACGCGATCTCGTGGCCGGGCTGGTGCTGAACCTCGCGACCACTGCGGGACAGCTTGACTATGGATTTTCGAGAAAAGCCAGTAAAGAGATCGACTTTTGCTAGGCGTTCAACAAGTTCATCAGCCATCCCGTACTCCTCACCCGCATTGGCGTCACATTATCGGGCTCGCTCGGGATGTGCCTAGCGTTTCGTTCTGCGCAGCAAGCCGACGAAGCCTGCGAGTCCATTAGGGAATCGGAAGGGACCTTGCCAAGACCACCTGATCGGATCGCGTTCCCGGCTTAAGGGAACGCGATCCGATCCTGGTCGCGGAACGTCAGTCCGACGCCACCGCCAGGGCTGGCGCTCGGGCCGACGGCGCCGGCAGGCTGACCTCGAGTCGCAGCTGCAGGCGTTGCACGCCTGGCGGCAACGACACTCGGCCGAAGCCCAGCGCCAGATCGTCACTCGGGGAACCGGTCCCGGTGCGACTGGCCAGGGTCAACCAGCCTTCGCCGTTCCGGCCACGCCCGAGCCGACGTGCCGCAAGCGTCGCCCGATAGCCGAAGTCTCGCCCGACCGACTGGGTGTTGGTGACCACGAGGTTGATGTCGCGACTCGTTCCCCCGATCGTCTTGCCGGCGTCGAGGAGGACGACTTGGTCGGCCGACGACGGCTGCCGGGGTGGAGCGTCATGCCGCCGTCTCGGTGATCGCCCGGCCGGCACCGTGTTGCTTGGCTCCGCCTTGCGCGCCGACTCCCCGCGAGCCGACTCCTTCGCCGGATCCGCCTCCGCCCGGATCCCGGCGTGCTCGTTGATGAAGCCGGCCAGCTCGACCGGCTGCCAACCCTGCCAGGCCCGCTCGGCCATGGTGCGGACGTGCGTCACCTCGGACCGCTGCGGCTCACCGTCGGCGGACAGCGACAGTCGCAGGACGAACGCTTCGAGGTGCTCTCCGCCGTTGGACGGACCGGGGTCGGTCTCGGCCTCGCCCGCCTCGGCACGCCGGGCCGCTATCGCGTTGGCGATCTCCCGTGGGGTGTCGCCGCTGCCACGTACCGACGCCAGTGCGGTCGCCACCGTGGCCAGCGCATCCCAGGTGTAGACACCTGTCTCGTGCAGCCGTGCCTCGGTGGCCGGGCCGATGCCCTTCAGATCACGGAAGCTCGCGAGCGATTCGCCCATCTGGATCCACCTCCGAAGGGACCAGGCCCGCGATCAGACCGGGTCCTCGATCTGGATGATCGGGCCCTCGTTGAAGCCGACCATGTCGTAGCCCGGGAGCCCGATCGGGCTGTCGAGGAACACCGACACGACCAGCTTGTAGATCCCGCTGGTGTTGCTTCCCGGGTCGCCCTCCTCCAGCGCGTTCGCAGGAACGGTCAGCTTCACGCTGTAGTTGAGGACGTTGAACGCCGGCGTCACGGTGTCGTCGCGGGCCAACAGGATCTCCGGGCCACCGCCGAGAGACTCCGCGTACGCCTGGACGTTCCAGTTGCTGTCGCGGAGGGCGAACAGCCACAGCGGCGCGAGCGCACCCGAGACGTTCCACTCGACGTCGATCTCGAACGGCTTCTTGCGGTCCAGCACCCGGTTGCCCTGCTCGAGCGGCGGGAAGGTACTGGCGGGATCGACGACCTTCACTAACGTGACGTCGCCCTGGATGTACGGGGGAATGTTGGGGTCGAACTGCTGCATGACAACTCCTTTGGGTGGATGGTCGGCCCGGGATCGAGCCGGCCGACACTCAGGGTGCCGAGCAGTGCTGAGTCGACGGCCACGATGCCGCTGAGCGACCGCACTCAGTCTTGACTAAGCGGAAATGCCCTGGTCAGAGACTTGTCTGGAGCTCCAGGCCTTCGGTGCCGCCGGAGTGCAACGCGAAGAAGTCGCCCTGGTCGATGACGGTCAGCCCTCCTGACCGCTTCAGCACGAGCCGGCGACCACAGCCGTCCTCCGGGCAGACGAACAGGATCTCTGCGTCGTTCTGGGCTTCGATGAGCATCCGATGCATCGTCGGCGTCCGATCCGTACCCCTGGGAGACTGACCAGCTCAAGCGTAGAAATGTTGAGACTCGACCGAGGGGGAACACGCCCAGCGGAGTCATCCGATGCGGGCCATCGGCACACCAATTTTATCGCGCTCGCTGAAGTTGAGACGGGCTTCGCTGGGCCGAAATAGGGGCGAACCAGGAGTTATGCCGCCGGTTTATTGGTCCTCTCCGAAACTCCCGTGATCGTCGCCTGGTCACTATGCTCTCGGGTTCTTGTAGACATCCGCGACCTTGCCCTGATTGCCGACTCCTCTCGGGTTGCACCTGCGGCGGGATGTCTGGGGTGAGCCACGTCCTCGGGAGGGACCTTTGTCGGTACGCCGATCGCTTGCTGCTGCTGGAACAGCGGCGGGCCTGACCGCCACGGCCGTCAGCCAATCGCCACCCGCAGCGAGTGAAGCACCCCCGGAGAACCCGGAGTACACCTTCGTCTCGATGCCGGACTGGCTCAACGCCGACATCGGTGATCTCCGCCAGCTGGACACCTGGCGGCCGGGCTTCGGGAACTCGACCAACGACAAGTACCGCCGCGCCACGAAGATCGTGCTCGACGACATCGCCGCGCGAGATCCGGACTCGGTCCTGGTCGCCGGTGATCTGGTCGAGGGGCATTGGGGCACCGACGTCGAGAAGACCGGGTTCTTCGGGCCGGTTAACACGATCAAGCAGCGGCGCCAGCAGATTCGCAATGCCGGCCACTTCTACTACGGCGAGCGTCTCCGGTCTTCAAGCAGACCTGGGCCGACGTCTTCGGTGACGTCCGGGGATTCGTGTCCCGGCCGACTGGGACCAGCGTCGAGTCGACCGCGTACGCGGTCCGGGTGGCTCCCGAGGTTCTCGTGGTGACCGTCGACGTCTTCAGCCGCAGCGGCGGCGACGTCCACGCTCGGTTGTCCAATGACCAACTCGCCTGGCTCGACCGGCTCCTCACCGACACCAACGCCGACACCGTGATCGTCCAGGGTCACACCCCGGTGCTCTGGCCGGTGAGACACCGGAAGTCCTCACAGCTGTACTACGAGGGCGCCAAGGAATCGCCGTTCTGGCAGACCCTCGTCGAGCACGGCGTCGACCTGTACCTGTGCGGCGAGGTCCACGACGTCACTGCGCTGAGCGACTCCGGTGTCACCCAGATCTCCCACGGAGGACTGATCAACTGGGGCGGAATCAACCACCTCACCGGCCGGGTCTACTCCGACCGGATCGAGCTCGAGCTCAACCGGTTCACCGCCGACGTCGCCGACCCCATTCTCCTGCGGCTCTGGGCGACCACCTGGAAGCGGCCCAACGCCGACGTCACGTTCCAGCCCGGCGCGTCGACGACGGGCACCATGACGATCCGCAACGGGGGCATCACGGCCGCCACCGGAGAGCTCCTGCCCTGGGACGGCGTCACGTAGTCCCACCGGCGCGGATCGGTGTATTCGATGCTTTCGCTGAGAAGTCTCCAGGCTGCTTGACAGCATGACGTTCCGAGACGGTTGATGGTCTCGTGACAGAGCCCGAACGCGAAGCGCTCGTCGTGGGCGCCGCGTTGGTGGTGCCGTTCGCGGCCTGTGGGATCGCGGCGTCGTTCCGAGACGACGTGGCGAACACCAACATCGCGCTGGGCCTCGTGCTGATCGTGGTCGCGGTCGCGACGACGGGCTATCGCGTCGCCGGCGTGGTGGCCGCGCTGTCGAGCGCCGTCTGGTTCGACTTCTTCCTCACCGAGCCGCACTACCGCTTCGCCATCGGCCACCAGAACGACATCGAGACGACGGTCTTGCTCGTCGCCGTCAGCCTGGCCGTCACCGAGATCGCACTGTGGGGACGTCGCCAGCAGGCGCATTCGAGCCGCCGGGAGGGATATCTCGCCGGTGTGCTGTCGGCGGCGGGTGTGGTGGCGTCCGGCGCGTCCACCGCGTCGACGCTCATCGAGCTCGTCGAGACCCAGATCAAGAGCATCCTGGACATCGACGACTGCCGGTTCGGCAGCGGCACGGACGCCACGCGGCCGCGACTGAACCGGGACGGCAGCGTGACTCGGCGCGGACATGAGGTCCGGGTCGAGCGCGACGGACTGCCGACCAATGACGTGATCGAGCTGCTCGTCGAGTACGACGGCATGGTGCGCGGCCGCTTCCTGCTCACGGCGGCGACTCAGGTCAGCCGGCCGACCCTCGAGCAGCGGCTGGTGGCGGTCGCACTCGCCGATCAGGTCGGTGCTGCCCTGGCCAGCCCGAAGACCGACGCCTGAGGCGCAAGAAACTGTCCAGGTTGTACGCATGAATTCCTGCGAGCTGGGTACCCGCTGGACGAGAGGGACGGCCCGGCCCGCGACTGCCTCTCAGCCGGGAGGCAGTATCGACAGACGCGCCGTGCGGGCCGGGCTCGCCCGGTGGCCCTGGACCGACTCGACAACAGGGGTTCAGGGCCGCCACCCACGGGCCGACGAGGTCGGTCGTCAGCGAGTGCGGCTGAGGTCCAGGTTCCAGCTGGGCTGAATCTCGACGCGGCGCTGCAGCGTACGCCCTGTGCTGACGCACAGGATCGCTGCCGACGCGTAGCAGACCGCGCACCCGACCAGGATGAGACGCACGGCATCACCGAAGCCGGTCGCAGTCGCGGGACCCGCCAGAGCTGCGAACAGCGCCACGCCGAACGCGCCACCGACCTGGCGGGAGGTGTTGTTCAGGCCGGACGCGAGACCACGATCGCGCGAGCCCGATCCGCCGCCTCGGGATAGAGATCGGCGATCAGGGCCAGCGTGCCCGGCAGCATCACCGCAGCCGCCACGCCTTGCAGCGCGCGCCAGATCGCCAACGAGACAAGGGATCCGGCCAGCGAGCAACCGGCCGACGCGACGGCGAAGGCGACGCAGCCGGCGATCACGATGCGTCGGTGGCCGATACGGTCACCGAGCCCACCGGCGGCGAGCAGCAACGCGGCCAATGGCACCGTGTAGGCGTCGACGACCCAGGCGAGCCCGTGGCCCGAGGGGGCGAGCTCCTCCCCGATCGACGGAAGGGCGACGTTGACCACGGTGACGTCGAGGAGGAGCAGGAAGTACCTGGCACACACCCACGGAACACTTCGCCGCACATCGAAACGACTCGGCGACCGACCGTAGAGTTCGTGACTGTGAAGGGTTCGCTGCTGGTCGCCGGCACCACATCGGACGCGGGCAAGAGCGTGTTCACCACCGGCCTTTGTCGGCTGCTCGCTCGTCGCGGAGTACGGGTGGCGCCGTTCAAGGCACAGAACATGTCGAACAACTCGATGGTCATCGACAGTCCGGACGGTCACGGCGCCGAGATCGGGCGGGCGCAGTGGATCCAGGCGGTGGCAGCCGGTGCGACCCCCGAGGTGGCCATGAACCCCGTGCTGCTGAAGCCAGGGAGCGATCGACGCAGTCACATCGTGCTGAACGGCCGTCCGGCCGGACACATCGAGTCGTACGAGTTCGCCGGCGGCCGAGCGGCACTCGCCGAGGCGGCGTTCGCGGCGTACGACGACCTGGCCGGCCGCTACGACGTCGTCGTCTGTGAGGGCGCGGGCAGCCCGACCGAGATCAACCTGCGCGAGCACGACTACGTCAACCTCGGACTGGCCAGGCACGCGGATATGCCGGTGGTGGTCGTCGGGGACATCGACCGTGGTGGGTTGTACGCCGCGCTCTTCGGCACGGTCGCCCTGCTCGAGCCGGTCGATCAGCGACTGCTCGCCGGCTACGTCGTGAACCGGTTCCGCGGCGACGAGAGTCTGCTGGCACCGGCCAATCGGGAGATCGAGCGACTCACCGGGCGTCCGGTGCTCGGGGTGCTGCCCTGGAGCCCGGACGTCTGGCTGGACTCCGAGGACGGTCTCGACGTGACGAGCCGAGCGGCGGCGACCGGCGATCCGCTGCGGGTCGCGGTCGTGCGACTGCCCCGGATCAGCAACTTCACCGACGTCGACGCGCTCGGTCTGGAGCCGAACGTCGAGGTACGGTTCGCCGCTCGGCCCCGGGATCTTGCCGACGCTGATCTCGTCGTACTCCCCGGCACCCGATCGACGATGGCGGACCTGGCCTGGCTAAGCGATCGCGGTCTGGATGGTGCGATCGTCACGCACGCGGGCTCAGGTCGTCCGGTGCTCGGCATCTGCGGGGGCTTCCAGATGCTCGGCCGTACGATCCAAGACCCGGACGGAGTCGAGGGGCAGCCCGACACGACCGTCGACGGCCTCGGGTTGATCGACGCCGCCACGGCGTTCACCCCGGACAAGGTGATCCGGCTTGTGCAGGGCATCGCGCTCGGCGCGCCGGCGTACGGCTACGAGATCCACCACGGCGTCGTCACGACGACCGAAGCGGAGTTCCTCGGCGGAGCACGACGGGGTCGGGTGTACGGAACCATGTGGCACGGCAGTCTGGAGTCCGACGAGTTCAGGCGGGCGTTTCTGACCGAGGCCGCGGCTGCTGTCGGGCGGAGCCACACTCCATCCGGGGTCAGCTTCGGAGCCGCCCGACAGGCTCGAATCGACCTCCTGGCCGACCTGATCGAGAAGCACGTCAATGTCGACGCCGTTACGACGCTGATCACCGACGGCGCACCAGCAGGGCTGCCGATCCTGGCGCCTGGCGGCTCGTGATGACCATCCGTTGGGACTCCTGGCTCGCTGAGTAAGACTGGATCGGCGCCGGACGGGGGACAGGAGGACCTACATGAGCGACGACGAGCATTTCCTGAACACGTACCACAACGCAAGCACCGCTCCGAGCCAGGATGTGCCGCCCGAACTCGCCGGCTTCATGCTGGCGATCGATCCGGTTCTCGCCGACGCGGCAGAGCTGGCCAGGGTCGCCACCCACGCGCACCAGGGCGCGGCCACGCAGCTGATCGGCGACGGCTGGGCCAACGCGCGCAAGTACTTTTCGCTGTCGGAGAAGTACGCAGCCTGGGCCGACTATCAATCGCCGGCCAGGGGATTCGGCATCCATGCCTTCGCCCATCGAGTCAGCCAGCCGATCCGGCTCACCGACGACGAGCTCCGCGCCCACCCCGAGTGGCGCAACTTCGGCAGCCAGGTCGACCAGCACCCGCCGATGCGAGGCTGGCTGGCCGTCCCCTTGATCGGGTCGGACGGCGACAACTACGGATTCCTCCAGGCCTCTGATCGACTTGAGGGCGATTTCACCGAACAGGACGAGGCGGGTCTGGTACGGCTGGCTCGGCTGACCGCGGCCGCACTCGACGCACTGGCCCAGGTCCACCTGTCCGACTACCGGCAAAAGCTGGCCGGCCAATCACCCGAACCCACGCCGTCCGAGCCCAGCGCGTAGGTCATCGACCGGCGGCGATCGTGCCGGGCAACCAGTCCTCGTAGTGGATCGCGCCCAGGAGGGCGCCCTCGTCCGGGACCAGGGTGCGCTCGCTCAACCGTGCACCGAAGTACGGCGCGTCGGCGTCGGCCACCACGTCACGAGGGTCGTCGCGGGCCTGCAGACTGCGGCGTACGAGCTCGTCGAGACGGAACTGCTCGGGTCCGCCGATCTCGACCATCCCGTTGCGGGGCGGACCGACCGCAACCTGCTCGACCGCACTAGCCACGTCCTCGGCCGCCATCGGCTGCACCAGCACCGGTGCCACTCGCACCGTGTTGCCCTCGGTGGCGTCGTTGGCGATGCCCATGACGAACTCGAAGAACTGCGTCGCGTGAACGATCGAGTACGGGATCGACGCCTCCTCGATCAGCTTCTCCTGGACCTGCTTGGCCCGCATGTATCCGCTCTCCGACAGTCGATCGGTTCCGACCACCGACAGTGCGACATGGTGCTTCACACCAGCGGTCGCCTCGGCCGCGAGCAGGTTGCCGGTCGCGGTCTGGAAGAAGCTCAGTGCGGGCTCGGCATCGAACGACGGGGAGTTGGAGACGTCGACGAGGACCTCGGCATCGGCCATTGCCTCGGCCAGTCCCTCGCCAGTAAGGCTGTTCACTCCCGTGTCGGGCGACGCGTTCACCGGCTCGTGACCGTGCTCGGCCAGCTTCGCCACGACCTTCGATCCGATCAGCCCGCTGCCGCCGACGACGACGATTCGCATGAGTCCTCCGATTGGGTCCGGGCCGGCAACCGCCAGAATACGAGAGGGAGTCATCGTGACGCGAAGATCCTTCCGTACCCACGTACCTCCAACGTCGCTTCGATCTCGGCGAGCGCGGACCACAGCAGCACCTGGTTCGACTCGAGTACGGGACGGCCGAGCAGCTCCTCCAGCGCGTCGATCGCTCCGGCACACCGGAAGCCGTTGCCGCCGATGAACACCGCTTCCGCGGCGTCGCTCACGTGGCGGGAGACCCACCCCACGACGGCGTCCGGCTCGATCCGACTCGGGTCGTTGGGGAGATCGGCCAGCGCGTACGAGACGACCGTGCAGCCCTGCGATCGGAAATACGCTGCGCCCAACTCGTTGAGCTCGTCATCGAACCAGGGCGGATGAACGAGCGCTACCCGATCGGCGTTCAAAGTCCGCAAGGCGCGTGCCGCCGACAGACAGGTGGCGGCGACCGGAATAGCCAGGTGTTCCGAGAGCCGATCGACAATGGCCGACTCGACGTCCGCACCGATCGCATAGGCGGACGTCGTCGACGCGTAGCCGATGACGTCGATCGACCCGCGCGCGAATCCCTCGGCGGCCTTCGCCAAGACGCCTGGTGCGGCCGCCGTGCGCAGTTCGGTCGGCGACACTGGGGGTCTGTCCATCTCGCCATCAGCGACCGAGACACGCGCGACCTGCGTCGCGACCCGTCCCGGCGCCATCTCGGGAAACTCGACCTCGGGCCCAGGGGCCGCATGCGGCGTCAGCAGCCCGACCTTCACCTGGTTCGCCACATCGGTGAACCCTAGTCAACGCTGTCGACCGGGTCGGTCCTCGCGCGAGGCGACAGCCGTTCCGCGGTGAGCGGGAGTCTCCAGTGAGGCGAAGGGCCCGGAGGACGATCTCCTCCGGGCCCTTCCATGTCTGCGACAAAAGCATCGGCACCAATCCGTACTCGGTCACGGTGACGAACTCCCATCGGACAGCTTTCAGACCACTGGGGGATTCACCATGCACCGCAACGCTTCCATCCTGGGCAAGACAGTCGCTGCGATCGCGGCCGTGGCGGGACTGCTTGCCGCACAGACCGCCACCGCATCGCCGTCGCAAGCCGTGTCTGGCCTGACCCGAGTGACGAAGGTCAGCGCGTCAAACTCCAACACCAACAAGCAGATCGCCGCCGTGTGCCCGACCGGCAAGCGCGTCCTCGGCGGCGGCGCGGAGATCGTCAACGGCCAGGGACAAGTCGTCCTCCAGCAGTTGCAGCCGCGCCGGACGGCCACTGACGACCGGTTCGTCGTCGGCGCTCGCGAGGACGGGGGCGGTTTCGCCGGCGCTTGGCGGCTTCGGGCCTTCGCCATCTGCGCCGACCCACTGCCGGGGCAGCAGATCATCGTGAGCACCGCGCCACGCAGCTCGGACCCGCAGCAGAGCATCGTCGGACTCTGTCCCACCGGCCAGCGCGAGGTCGGCTTCGGCGGCAAGATCAACAACGGCGCCGGCCAGGTCCGGCTCACCGACCTCTACGACTTCTTCGGCCCGCCGAGCTCGCTGCTCATCGTCGGCGCGCGAGAGGATCCCGACGGGTACGCCGGGCAGTGGAGCCTGTCGTCGTACACGATCTGCGCGAACGAGTCGGCAACGAACGGCTTCGTTCTCGCCGCGGCCGTCAGCCCGACCAACTCGCAGAGCAAGTCGGTCACCGTGACCTGCCCCGCAGGCACGAAGGTGCACACGACCGGGGCTCAGCTCCGTGTCGACCAGATCGGTCAGGCGATCACCAACAGCCTCGTGATCGACAAGATCACCGTCGACCCGTCGTTGACCAGCGCCACGGTTCGTACGGTCGAGGATCAGAACGGGACCGCGGGTGCTTGGTCGGTGGTGGCCTTCGCACTCTGCGCCCCACCCGGCAGCTAGCCAGTGTCAGCTGGGCTCGGCGTCCGATTCCTTCAAGACGCCGAGCCCACCGCTGCTTAGGGTCGGGAACATGACCGTTCGACTCGAGGCCGCCCGACAGTTCGTCTACGCCAACGCCCGCGTGCTGGAGCGGCACCGGCTTGCCGCGATGCTCGACGGTGATCCCGCCGAGCGGGTGCTCGAGGCGCTGCTCCCGTATCGCAATGCCGACGGCGGTTTTGGTCACGGCTTGGAGCCCGACGTGCGCGGCCCGGGCAGCCAGCCGTCCGCCGCGCTGTCCGCACTCGAAGCACTCGCCGAGGCCGGCTCACAGCCGGGCGCGATGGTGACCGACACGGTCGACTGGATCGCCTCGATCGCCGGGCCGGACGGAGGCGTGGCGAGCGTGCTCCCGTCCGCGGTCGGCTTCCCACGAGCACCGTGGATGGAGCCGAGCGAGGAGTCCGGGTTCCTCACGTACGCGCTGACGGCCCAGCTCCACCACCTCGGGGTCGATCATCCGTGGCTCGACCGCGGGTCCGCCTGGTGCTGGAAGCAGCTCGAATCGGCCGACGAAATCGGCGGCTACACCGTGAAGTTCGCGCTCGACTTCCTCGACGCGACTCCCGACCGGGACCGGGCGGCGGCCGTGGTGGAGCGCCTACGCGAGGCCGTGCGAGCCGACGGTACGGTCCCGGTGCCGGGCGGTGTCGAGGGCGAGCAGCTCACCGCGACGCAGCTCTCCCCCATGCCGGCGACACCGAGCCGAGTGCTGTTCACCGAGCAGCAGATCGCGACCGACCTGGATCGGATCGAGGCCGGCCAACTGGACGACGGCGGATGGGACTTTGGGTTCCTCCACTGGTCGCCCGGACAGAGTGTCGAGTGGCGCGGCATCGCCACCGTGCAGGCACTGCGCACACTCAAGCCCAACGGCAGGCTGTCGGACTAGGCACCCGACCCGGAAGCCGACTCGATCTACACTGCGGTCATCCTCAACGGCGAGGAGGAGACATGCCGATCGCGGACTTCGAGCGCTACCCGTTGACCTTCGGACCGAGCCCGGTGCATCGACTCGACCGGCTCACGCAGCATCTCGGCGGCGCCCAGATCTGGGCCAAGCGAGAGGACTGCAACTCCGGCTTGGCCTTCGGCGGCAACAAGACCCGAAAACTCGAGTACATCGTTCCCGATGTGCTTGCCTCCGGTGCCGACACGCTCGTGTCGATCGGCGGCTACCAGTCCAACCACACGCGCCAGGTCGCAGCGGTGGGCGCCAAGCTCGGGCTGAAGGTCAGACTCGTACAGGAGCGCTGGGTCGACTGGGACGACCCGGTCAACGATCAGGTCGGCAACATCCTGCTGTCCCGGATCATGGGGGCCGACGTCAGGCTCGACCCGGCCGGCTTCGACATCGGCATCCGCAAGTCGTGGCAGGAGGCCCTCGATGACGTCGAGGCCCAGGGCGGCAAGGCGTACCCGATCCCGGCCGGTGCCTCGGAGCACCACCTCGGCGGACTCGGTTTCGCCAACTGGGCCTACGAAGTAGCCGAGCAGGAGAGGCAACTCGGCGTCTTCTTCGACACCATCGTGGTGTGCACGGTCACCGGGTCGACCCACGCCGGGATGATCGTCGGCTTCGCCGCGCTCGAGGATGTCGGCGGACCACCGAGGCGGCTGCTCGGGATCGACGCCTCGGCCACCCTGGACCGGACCCGCGACCAGGTCGGCCGGATCGCGCGTCACACCGCCGAGCTGATCGGGTTCGACCGTGACCTGCGCGACGACGAGATCGTCCTGCTCGAGGGTTGGGCGGGTGACTACTACGGCATCCCGGTCGAGTCGACGATCGAGGCCATCCGGCTGTCCGGCCGGCTCGAAGGCATGATCATCGACCCGGTCTACGAAGGAAAGTCGATGGCCGGCCTGATCGACCTGGTCACGTCCGGCGAGATCGGCAGCGACTCCACCGTGCTGTACGCCCACCTCGGCGGCCAGCCGGCCCTCAACGCCTACAGCGGAATCTTCGACACCTGAGCCTGCGCATTGGCGGGTCCAACGCTCGTCGCCTCGGGGCTTTCGGCCCTGGCTGCGGCTGCGCCTTCGAGGCCTACCGTCCAGTGAGACCACACGGCATGTGGCGGCCTAGGCGCCGTGCCTTCTCATGGCAAGGAGAAGAGTGTGTCCACCGAACTCGAGCGCATCGTACGGAAACTCTTCGACGACCTGGACCAGACGAACTACGACGGCATCGTCGAGCGCAGCGCAACCGACGTACAGGCGGTCGAGGAGATTCGACGACGATGGATGCGCAGCCGCGATGAACTCAAGGACTACTTCGCTCAGTTCGAGTCAGTCATGTCCGGCGCCAAATCAGAACTCAGTGACATCCACGAGACCAGCTGGGAGGACACCGGCCTGGTGACGTTCTGGCTGGAGCAGAGCTACCTGCTCGATGGCGAGGAGCAGCATGTGTCGGCACCGACGAGCATGCTGTTCCGACGCGAGGGCGGGGACTGGAAGCTGGTGCTGGCGCATTCGGTTCCGGTCTCCCCGGAAGAGGATGACCGCTAGCCGTCGAGACTTCCCGTGCCCAGACCGACGTAGCCGAGAGGGCGAAGATGACGACGCAGACCACCAGCGCCGCGTACGGGGTCCACTCCGAGGTCGGACGGCTGCACAAGGTACTCGTCTGCGCACCCGGACTCGCACATCGGCGACTGACGCCGACCAACGCCGACGACCTGCTCTTCGACGACGTGATGTGGGTGGAGAACGCCCAACGCGATCACGCCGACTTCGTCAACAAGCTGCGCACGCGAGGCGTCGAGGTTGTCGAGCTGCACGACCTGCTCGCGCAGACCGTCGCGATGCCCGACGCCCGGTCCTGGCTACTCGACCGCAAGATCGTCCCGAACGAGGTCGGGCTCGGCATGGTCGACGACACCCGCGCGTACCTGGAGTCGCTCGAGCCGGCCAAGCTCGCGGAGTACCTCATCGGCGGCCTCGCGACGGCGGACCTGCCGGCGGACTTCCGATCCGGCTACGTCTCGCTCGCCCGCGAGTCGACCGGCGTCCGGGAGTACCTGATGCCGCCGCTGCCGAACACGCTCTACACGCGAGACACCACCTGCTGGCTCTACGGCGGCGTGACGCTGAACCCGCTGTACTGGCCTGCTCGGCATGCCGAGACCCTGCTGATGAAGGCGATCTACTCCTACCATCCGGACTTCGTCAGCTCGACGGTGTGGTGGGGCGATCCCGAGCAGGACTGGGGACTCGCGACCTTCGAGGGCGGCGACATCATGCCGGTCGGCAACGGCGTCGTGCTGATGGGCATGAGCGAGCGGACCTCCCGCCAGGCGATCACCCAGGTCGCAGCGGCACTCTTCGCCGACGGCGCGGCCGAGCGGGTCATCGTCGCCGGCATGCCGAAGCTCCGGTCGGCGATGCACCTCGACACCGTGTTCACCTTCGCCGACCGCGACGTCGTCACGCTCTATCCCACGATCATGGACAGCGTCCACACGTTCTCCCTCCGGCCGAGCGACGCAGCTCCCGGCGTCGAGGTCACCGACGAGGGCGATCGCTCGTTCGTCGACGTGGTCGCGAAGGCACTCGGGCTGCCTGAGCTGCGGGTCATCGCGACCGGCGGTGACGTGTACGAGTCCGAGCGTCAGCAGTGGGACAGCGGCAACAACGCGGTCGCGCTCGAGCCGGGCGTCGTGTTCACCTACGACCGCAACACGCTCACGAACACCCTGCTCCGCAAGGCCGGGATCGAGGTCATCACGATCGTCGGCGCCGAGCTCGGCCGCGGTCGCGGCGGCGGCCACTGCATGACCTGCCCGCTGATTCGCGAGGCTGTGGAGTTCTGAGGCGCCGACCCCGGCGCGCCTCGCGGCCGCCGCTGACTGCGGGCGATTGAACCAATCCGGCCCGCGCTGCGTGTCGTAGTAGAACCGAAATGACGCGCTGAAGGTGGCGATCAACATGCCGGACTCGAGTCCGCAGACGAGAAGCAACACCAAGTACTGGATCATCGGCGGCCTGATCGTACTCGCGATCATCGTCCTGCTCGTGGCCATGTCAGGCGGTGGTGGCGGCGCCGGTGGCGGCTACTAGGACGCTCTTGGCTTCTGCCTCCCTCCCGTACGCGTGGTTACGTGGGCGATATGTCCGGCCTACGGCACGCGTGCGGGAGGGAGGCGGCCACAACGGCGAGACGTGGACCGGGCCGACGGGGTTGGGGTTACATGCCGCACCGGAGAGGTCTACTATCCGACTCATACACGTCGCATAGTTGACGTCCCCAGGAGGGATCGGGCATGGCATCTCCGGAGAAGGTCAAGGGCAGGGTCATCGACGCGCACAGCCACATCGGTGAGATGGAGGCGTGGGCGTTCTACAACCTCAAGGAGCCCGTCAAGCCGACCGTCTACGAGTTCGCCGACGCGAACGCGTACCTCCGACGCCTCGACGACGCCGGTGTCGAGCGAGGTCTGATCCTGCCGAACTACGGGATCCCGGTGCAGAGTCAGCCGTTCTCGCTCAACGATCTGGTGCTCGACTCGATCAAGTCCAGCGACCGGCTGACCGGCGGTCTCTGGGTGTCGTTCCTCCCGCAGAACAAGGAGATGACGCTCAAGGCGCTGGAGAGCGCCGGCGAGTCCGGCATCGTCGCCTTGAAGACGACCTTCCTGCTCGGCGGCAATCCCGACCCCAGCACCTGGGACGACGACACTCGCGAGGTCGCGGAGGCCTGCTTCGACGCGGCCGAGCAGTACGACCTGACCTTCCACTTCCACACCAGTGCCGGCGGCACCTCGGACATCAACAACTTCATCCCCCTGGTCGAGCAGTACGGCAAGCGGATCAAGATCTACCTGGTCCACTTCGGCGGCGGGGTGAGCGGGCACATCAAGCTGGTGCCGCAGTTCCTCGACTGGGTGGAGGAGGGCTACCGAGTCTACTGCGACACGACGTGGACGATCGGCTTCGGCGCCCGCTGGCTCATGACCGAGATCGAGCGCCGTGGGATCGGCGAGGACCGGGTGCTGTTCGCGTCCGACGAGCCGTGGAGCGACTTCTGGGGCGAGTACTGGAAGATCAACGGCGCCGCGGTCAGCGAGGAGCTGAAGCGGCGCATCATGTACCAGAACTACGAGGAGCTGTACGGCGGCTAGCGGGCCGCCCCGGCTCCACTGAGGGTAGGCATATCCCGAAACACGCCGGCGTGTTTCGGGATCTGGCTACCGCCAGCGGGGCGGGACGCCCTACGAGTCGCGCAGGGCGATCCAGATGGCGCGAGCCGGCTTCGATTTCTCGTTGGCCCAATGGTGCGGCTGGTCGCCCATGAAGTGCAGCGCGTCGCCCGGACCCACCTCGTAGGTCGTCCCGTCGATCTCGAAGACGATCGTGCCCTCGAGGCTGAACACCAACTCCTCACCGGCATGGATCAGCGGCTTGCTCCCGCTGTTCGCGCCGGGTGCCACGGTCGCCACCGCGGCGGCGCTGCGGAACGGCGAGTACGGCCCGGACACGCCCGCGAGCTCGAGTCCCTCGTGCGGCGTGAAGACGGCCGGCCGATCCGACTTTGGGGTGAACGCGACCGGCTCGGGCTGCCCTTCGTCCTGCTCGACGAAGTAGGTCACCGGATGGTCCAACGCGGTGGCGATCTTCAGCAGCGTCGTGATCGTCGGAACCATGTCGTTGCGCTCGATCTTGTGGATCGCCGCGGCCGAGACCTCCGCCTTGCTGGCCAATTGCTGCAGCGACAGTCGCTGCTCCTGCCGGAGCTTCTTCAGCTTCGGCCCGATCGAGCTGACGATCCCCTCGACATGCTCTTCGACCCGAACCCCCCTGGTCGTTCCTTTGGTCATGGCTGCCCCTGTCCCTCTTGCCGCAAGCCCTCTTGACGCAAGGAAGGCATGGAATATAGTAAACGAAAGTCAATCATGGTGGGCGATCCTCGGGTCGCCCATATACATGGAGGCGTTACGTGGCGCGCAGAATCGTAATCGTCGGCGGTGGTGCAGCTGGCATGGGCGCGGCCGGTGGCGTCAAGGCCGTCGATCCCGAGGCTGAGGTCGTCGTCTACACCGGTTTCGACGACGTCGCCTACAGTCCGTGCGGCATTCCGTATGTCCACGGCCGGGAGATCGAGAACTTCGAGAAGCTGTTCCTCGCGTCGAAGCAGGCCTACGTCGACGCCGGAATCGATGTGCACTACAACGCCGACGTCACGGGGGTCGACGTCCGACGCAAGACGGTCGAGGTGGCCGGCGAGGGCGAGGTCTCGTGGGACGCGCTGATCCTCGGCACCGGCTTCAACTACGCCGATCCGGGCGTTCCTGGCGGGGATCTCGACGGCCTCTACTACGTCAAGAACATTCGCGAGGCGATCGAGTGGGACAAGGTCCTGGACACGGTCAAGCGGGCCGTCGTCATCGAGGCCTCGCCGCTCGGGGTGGAGATGGTCACGGGCCTCGCGCATCGCGGGATCGAGACACATCTGGTCGAGCCCAGTCCCTGGCCGATGTCCGAGGTCGCAGACCCCGACATCATGGCTCCTGTCGAGGAGTCTTGGGGCGAACTCGGAGTTGTCTCGCATTTCAATACAACACTGACCGCCTTCGTCGGTGACGGCAAGCTTTCCGCGGTCCGAACCTCCGACGGCGAGATCCCGGCCGACCTGGCCGTGGTCTGCACCCACAAGGAGCCGAACACCACGCTCGGCGTCGCAGCCGGCCTCAAGACCGGCTCGACCGGCGGCATCATCGTCGACGAGCGGATGGCCACGTCGGCCCCGGACGTCTTCGCCGCCGGCGACTGCACCGAGATCCCACACGGCCTCACCGGCGTACCCCTCCAGGGGCTGACCGGCAGCCATGCGTACGCGCAGGGCAAGGCGGCCGGCATCAACGCGGGCGGGGGATCCCGGGCGTACAGCTCGGTCTACGTGCCATGGGGTACGGCGGCCGGCAAGTGGATCATCGGCGGCGCATCGTTCGGCGAGACCACCGCGACGGCGCTCGGCATTCCGTACGTCGTCGGCAACGCAGAGGGCATCTCCCGCGCTCGCTACTACCCGGGCGTGAAACCGGTGAAGGTCAAGCTGCTCGCCGAGCCGGACACGCTCCGGCTGATCGGGGCCCAGATGGTCGGCGGCGAGGGGATCAAGGAGCGGGCCGACTTCCTGGCCGTGGCGGTGAAGTTCGGTCTCACCCTGCACGACCTGGCGCGTATGGAGAACGTCTATTCACCGGCGATCGGGGCGCTCAACGAGCCCATCGTGGTCGCCGCCCAGAACGGTCTCGACAACGCGTCGAAGGCATGAGATGTCCTTCTCCCAATGGCTGCGGAGCAACTCGGAGCACTATCTGCTGATCGGGGCGCAGGACCGGATCGCCACGCAGCACGGCGCCCGGGCACCCCGCAAGCCGCACGGTTTCGCGGAGTTCTTCTGGCTGCGAATCTTCGTGCCGATCTACCGCATCCTGCCCTGGTCGCTGCGTCACCGGGCGATGCGGGCGATGCCGGGCAGCCACCGTCGTACCTGGACGCCACCGCCCGAACCACACGGTTCTGCCTTGGAGTCCTATTCATCGAGTAGCACCAACCACACAGAGAGGAAGTCTGGCAATGGCAGAGATCGTGGGTGAACGGGTCCAGCAGGGCGACGCGATCGTCGACTACGACGACAAGGTCTTCGAGGACATCCAGGCGGAGCCGGGCGACAGCGCGTACATCCTGATGCACACCGTGCCGTTCGAGGGCTCCGTGGGCCTGGTCAACATGCTGACGGCGACCCGGATCAACCGGAAGGGCTTCGACACGCACCTGGTCCTCTACGGCCCAGGTTCGCTGATGGCCGCGGCCACTCGTGGCTACCCCAAGGTCGGCGACGAGGCGTTCCCGGGCGCGCTCGGCTACAACAAGCAGCTCCAGACGTTCATGGACGAGGGCGGGCACGTCTATGCGTGCCGGTTCTCCGCCGCTGCCCTCTACGGCATGCGCGAGATCGACATGATGGAAGGCGTCAAGCCGATCAACCCGCTCGACGTCCTCGACTCGGTGCTGACCGCGCGGCGCGCGGGCGCGCTGATCATGCAGACCTGGACGGTCTGACGGTCGAACGACCGGATGCGGTGCCGCCGCCCGCCAGAGCGGCGGCACCAGGGCGTGACGTCGTACGGATGGCCGGCGTCACGTCGTCGGGTGCGCCGACCGCTCGTACAGTCGAGCGTGCTCCTCGGCGGTCCGCTGCCAGCTGTACGTCCGGACGACGTCGCGTCCGCCACGCACCAGCGTCTGCCGCGTGGCCCCGTCGGTGGCGATCCGGCGCATGCCTGCCGCCAGCGAGTCGGGGTCGGCCACCTTCGTCATCAGCGCGGACTCGTCGCGCGTGAGGTATTCGCGTAGCACCGCGATGTCGCTCGACACGACGGGCAGCTCGGCGGCCATCGCCTCCATCACCGCGAGCCCCCAGCCCTCCTTGGTCGACGGGAAGGCCAGCGCGTCGGCACTGCGATACCAGGTGTGCAAGTCGGCATCGGTCAGCGAACCCACCTGGATGACGTCGCAGCCGACCTCGAGTCCGAGCTCCGGCAGCAGGGCGAGCGCCTCCTCGCGATAGATCGTGTAGTCCTGGAACGAGTGGCCGCCGACCACGACCAGCGCCGGCTGCGGATCGAGCTCCCGGACGAGCCGGGCCATCGCCTGGAACAGATAGACCGTGCCCTTGCGTGGTTCGATCCCGCCGACCGACAGGAACACGAACCGTCCGTCGACACCGGCCGCCTGCCGTACGGCGGCTCGCTGCTCCGGCTCGATCGGACCGAACCGGCTCGCGTCGACGCCGTTGTGGATGACATGGGCGTCGACGCCGTAGTCGGCCTTCAGCCGGTTGCGCCAGTCATGACTCACGACGACCAGGCCGTCGGGCTCCTCGATCGCCTTGCGCTGACACTCGATCAGCGCGGGCGTGGTGAAGTCGTCGACGTGATGCACCGTGCGCAGGACGCGTACCGGCGCGCCCGCGTCACGGACCCGGGCAGCCGCACGCGCCGATATGCAGTCCTGGGTGTGCAGGATGTCGACGTCGTCGACCAGCTCGGACAGCCCGGCCTCGAGGTCGTCGATGGCGTTGAAGACCCGCTCCTCCAGCGTGGGCGCTCGTGGCGTCGCGGGGATGAGTGAGCGCGGCGCTCGGACCGGCCGGAAGAAGTCCTGTCCCTCTGGCGCCAGCGCGATGACACGAACATCCGCACCCTGGTCGACCAGCGCGTCGGCCAGCGACAGGGTGTGCACGACGCCGCCACGAGCCTTGGTCGAATAGGTCACCAGAGCCACGCGCGGGCCATCAGGTCGAGAGGCGCTCACCGCTCCGGCTCGCTTCGCTCGCCGTACCTGTGAAGACGCTGCGTTGGATGGTTCGCTCGCAAGCTCGCTCACAAACGCATCCCTAGCAGACTCTGGTCGCCGGTCGCGACGGCGGCAGCAGCCAGCGTCGCCCGGGCCGCGGTCTCGGTGACGATGCAGCCGGCCTCGATCAGCTGATCCCGCTGGCCGGCGAAGCCTTGCGGATCGCCCTCGGTGCCGAGGACGTACGCGACGACCTGCGGCCCGTCGTCGGCCATCACCGACCGGCACACCGGAGCGAATATCGCGGCCGGATCGTCGTGCGAGCCGTAGCCGAGCACGACGTCGAGAATGATCGCCGCGACGTCCGGATCGGCACCGTGCTCGCGGAGCAGGTCGATCCTCGCCTCCGGATCGATCATCGGATGCGGGCGGCCCCGGGTGTACTCCTCCTCGCCGAGGTCGAGGCACTGATGCGATCCCGGCGGCGCCGGCCGCCCCCACTCCGGGTTGATCGGCGTGTTCGAGCGCACTTCGCCGACGATCCGGCCGAGCAGGGTCAGCGACTCGTAACAGAGCGTGCCGCCGCTGAAGAGGCCCCGGATCAGCGAGCGCCCTGATGACAGTCGCTGCCGCGCCTGTTCGATCGACGGCCCGTGGATCGCCACCGTGTCCGGCGCCTCGACACCGAGCACGTCGAGCGTGGCGGTCACTCCGGTTTCGAGCGCGCCGGCCAGCATGACACCCGGCGGTGTGGGTGTGTCCGGGTCGAGTCCGATCAGGGCGGCGACCAGCGGCTTGTCCCCCGCGGTCGCGAGCACATCGGCGGCGACGTCCGGGGATGGCGGCTTCGAGACGAGCAGGATCACCTCGGTCGCCGGATCGTCTCGGAGGGCCTTGATCGCCGCCCGGGTCATTCGGCCGCCGACGGCGGTCGACAGGTCGCGTCCGCCGACGCCGATCACCTGGGTGACGCCGACGCCCCATCGGTCGAGCAGCGACATCGCCTCCTGCGCGCCGGTTCCGGCGGCCGCGACCACGCCGGCTCGTCCCGGGCGTACGACGTTGGCGAACCCCAAGCCGGTGCCGCCGAGCATCGCCGTACCCGCTCCCGGCCCCATCAGCAGGCGGTCGCGGTCCAGCGCGTAGTCCTTGAGGGCGATCTCCTTGTCCAGCGGCACGTTGTCACTGAAGAGCAGGACATGGAGATTTGACGAGAGCGCCTCGTAGGCGGCCAGCGTCGCGTAGTCGCCGGGAACCGAGATCACAGCGACGTTCGAGTCAGCCTGCCGACGCGTGGCGTCCCGAAGCGAGCGCGCGGTCACCTCGCGTTCGCCAGAGTCCTCGGTCTCGGATGTCGACCGGACCGCGGCTTCGCCGGTGGTGAGGGCCTCTGCGACGACCTCGTCGGAGCTCCCGCGGGCCACCAGGAAGAAGTCGTTGGACCCGACGTCATGGATGGCATCGGAGTCGACGCCCTCGGACTTCAGCGTCGCCACGTTCGCGGGCGTCGCCATCGCGGCACTGGCCCACTCCACGCCGTCGATCTCCCGCATCGCCCGGATCCCCTGCAGCTGCACCACCGAGTCGACGTAGGTGTCGCGGAAGACCTTGACGGCGACGTTCACGCAATCGCCTCATTACGGCTGGCCTTGTCACGGTTGGCGACCCGGGTGATCCGAGTGCCGATCGCCTCGCCCGGACCGGTCTGGTTGCGCAGCGTACGTTCGACGAGTTGCGAGTTGGTGATCACGGCCAGCTCGCCGCCGTTGCGGAGGAACTGGGTCGCCGCGCGCACCTTCGGCCCCATGCTCCCGGGAGGGAATTGCCCGTCGGCCAGATACCTCTCGGCCTCGTCCACACCGATGGTGGTCAACGCCCGCTGGGTGGGCTTTCCGAAGTCGAGCTGGACCGAGGCCACGCCGGTGATCAGCACGAGCGCTTCGGCCTCCAACTGCAGGGCCAGCTCGGCGGCCGCATAGTCCTTGTCGATGACCGCGTCGACGCCGTCCCAGACGCCGTCACGTCGACCGACCGGGATCCCGCCTCCGCCACCGGTGACGACGACGTGTCCGCTGTCCAGCAGCGCCTGGATCGCACCGATCTCGACGAAACCCTTGGGCTCGGGCGAGGCGACCACCCGGCGGTAGCCGCGACCGGCGTCCGGGCTGACGTCCCAGTGGCGGTCGCGGGCCAGTTGCTTGGCCGCCTCCTCGGCGAAGAACGGACCGATCGGCTTGGTCGGATGGTCGAAGGCCGGGTCGTCGATGTCGACGATCACGTGACTCAGCAAGGCGGCGATCGGCTGCCGGCGTCCGCACTGTCGATAGAGCGCGATCGCGATCAGCGAACCGAGCTGTCCCTCGGTCATGGCACCCAGGCTGAACAGCGGCATGGCCGGGACCTCGGACCGGCCGAGCTCCTGCTGGATGGCGAGGTTGCCGACCTGGGGACCGTTGCCGTGCACGATGACGACGCGCCAGCCGGCGCCGAGCAACTCGCAGATCGGGACCGCCATCGCGGCGGCGTTGACCCGCTGCTGGTCGTAGGTTCCCGCTTGTCCCTCCGCGACCAAGGCGTTACCGCCGAGGGCGACTATCGCTGTCCTGGCCACACTTCCCCATTTCGATGCAACAATCCCAACGGATGCGTGACGTGGATTCTCAACCTATTGAGCATACTAGGTTTTCGTGGAGGATAGTGAACGCATCGTGATGCCACAATCCCAGTCTCCGTTCGGGGTCACGCCGAAGGACGCGACCGGCCAGGCCCTGCCCACTGAGGCCATGATGCGGTTCACCGTGGCCGAAGGACGCATCTACCCGCTGGCCATGACCGACCCCGAGGGGTACGAGCGCGCGATCACACTGGTCGGCCTGGTGGCCACCGAACTACGCCGGTCGAGCACCACCTTCGAGGCCGTACTCGCCGCGCGGGACGACCTGATCGAGCAGCTGTCCGACCTGGCGGAAGCCGCCGCGGCGGAGCCGGTCGCCCTGCCGCCGGACACCATCGTGGACGCGGCGTCGGCGCTGCGCTGCCGCGAGTTGCAGGCGCCCGGCTGAGCCGTCCACCACGGCATCGCCCTTCCTTGACACCGCTCGACCGGGGCGCCTTTACTATCGATGAAGAATTGTTTCGTCAAGTAAACGGCGGCAAGGAATCGGGTGGAGGTTCGGCGATGACGGTGACCGATGGAGCCTCCGGGATGGCGACTCCCCAGGGGACGACACAGCCGGAGGCCTCCGGCGCCGCTGCCTCCGCGCTGGCCACCCTAATCGTCGACCTCCAGGCCCGCGGCCTCCGCGTCGAGACGCCAATCGAGCGACGCACCGGTGGCGCCGGACCGGCCGACTCGGGCTTCCTCTGGGTCGGCGGCTATGCGATCACGGTCCCCACCGACAACGCGACGGCGGCCGGCTCGCCGTACGTGCTGCGGGCCGAGGACGACGGCTACGCCATCTTCGAGGGCGACGAGCGACGAGCCACCGCGTCGACGCAGCGACGGCCCCGCTACTACGACCTCACGACGGCCGACGGCATCCCCTACTGGAAGATCGGCCTGCTGCACCTGGACTCCTTCGCGAGCACCGTCGTGCAGACCTGCTCCTACTGGGGCAACGACGACCAGTGCAAGTTCTGCGGCATCGGCGTCTCGCTGGACTCCAACCGCACGATCGTCAAGAAGAGCCCGGAGCAGCTCGCCGAGGTGGCGGCCGCCGCCAAGGAGCTCGACGGCGCAGTCGACGCCACGCTGACGACCGGCAGCTCCAACGGGGTCGATCGCGGCGCCCGCTACGTCGCCCGTTGCGGCCATGCGGTCAAGGAGCGCACCGGACTGCCGGTGGAGGTCCAGTTCGAGCCGCCGAGGAAGCTCGAGGTCATTGACGAGGTGGCCGACCTGGGCATCGACTCGGTCGGCATCCACGTCGAGTCGTTCGACCCGGCGGTGCTGGCCCACGTCGCGCCGGCGAAGGCCCGGACCGGCATCGACAACTACTTCCGAGCCTGGGAGTACGCCGTCGCCCGATTCGGCGAGGGACAGGTTTCCACATACGTCATCTTGGGGATGGGCGAGGACCCGGATCTGATCGTCGAAGGCTGCCGCCGCGCCATCGACATCGGCGTGTTTCCCTTCGTCGTGCCGCTTCGGCCAGTCGCCGGCAGCCTGATGGAGGACGTACTCCCGCCGGAGACCGACTACACCCAGCGCATCTATCAGAAGGTCGCGAGCTACATGACCGCACGCGGCATGGACACCAGCGTGCCGAAGGCCGGATGCGCTCGCTGCCAGGCCTGCTCCGGGCTGCAGGGCGTGCAGGGCATGCAGACCCTGCTGCAGATCCAGCCGCGGCCACCGGTCCCGGTGCCCCATGTCGTCTGACCTGCGCTGGCCGTCGGAGGCGACCGTCCCGGCGGCGCCGTCGACCTCCGGTGTCGTCTGCCGGCGGGTCACCTCGGCGACCGAGCGCGCTGAGCACCACACCATCCGGCGGCAGGTCTTCGTCGACGAGCAGGCCATCTTCACCGACTCGGATCTGGACGACCGCGACCGCAACGGCTCGGCGCTGGCGATCAACGGCTACTGCGACGGCATCGCGGCCGGAACGGTACGACTGTTCCTGCTCGACGAGGCGAGCCGGGTCTGGCAGGGCGATCGGCTGGCCGTGCTCGACGCGTACCGGCTGCGCGGACTCGGCGGCCCGTTGGTGAACGCCGCCGTCGCCACCGCAGCTGTCCAGGGCGGAACGGTGATGAGCGCCCACATCCAGCCCAAGAACGTCCGGTTCTTCCAGCGCCTCGGCTGGCAGATCCAGGGTGACAGGGAGATCTACGCGGGACTGGTCCACCAGCCGATGGCGATCGTGCTCCCGGCGCCAGTGGAGGCCAACGCGACCCTGGAGCGACTGGCGGCGGGGATCAGCGCGCGAGGCCTGTGACCGAGCTCGTGGTGAGGTCGATGACCGCGGCCTCGGCACCTCCGGAGCGCATCGAGAGCATGCCGGTCTGGTCGATCTCGCCGACGACCGCCGCTTCGAGCCCGCGCGCGTGAAACGGCGCCAGGCAGTCGGTGACTCGATCCGGCGGCGCGCAGAGAAGGAAGCCGTACGCCGGGAAGCAGGTCAGCCAGTCGGACATGGCGACACCGGCCGGACACGGCACCCTGGCGAGATCCACTGTCACGCCGAGCTTGCTCCACTCGAGCAGCATCGCCAGCGACCCGATCAGGCCAGCCATGCTGATGTCCTTGGCCGCCACACACGCACCCGTGGCGGCGACCTGCGCGAGCACGCGGACGTCGTCGCCGAGCTTCGCGCTCCGCTGGTCGAAGGAGCGGAAGAACGGGAAGTCCGCGCGCATCTCCCCCTCGGTGCAGGCGGCCACGATCAGCGACTGGCCGGCCGCGACATGCGTCGTCGACAGCACACCGCTGGCCCGTCCCACGCCGAAGGCGGACAGCGCCGGAGCGCCGTCGTGCACGGTCAGATGGCCCCCCGCGAGGGTGACGTCGTACCACCCGGCGGCCTCCTTCATGCCCCGCAGGACCTCGCGCGCGATGTCCGGCGTGCCGACGATCGTGTCGACGATGGCCAGCGGCGTCGCACCCATCGCGGCGAGATCGTTGACGTTGGCGAGCACGGCGGCGATGCCGGCACCATACGGGTCGGCCGCGACGAACGCGGGCAGCAACGCCTCTCCGCAGGCGATGACCTGGTCGCCGAGCGTGTCGCTAGCAGGCGGCACCACCGCTCCGTCGTCGCCGGGACCCTGCAGCCAGCTGCCGCCGCCGAGGACCTCGCTGACCAGGCCGATCTCGTGCTTGGCCAGCAGTGCCGGATTCGACCGGAGCGAGGCGGCCAGCTCGTCGAGCGCGACGCGGTCCAGACCATCGGCCATCACCGATCTCCTCCCTCCGACCGGAGCCCGGACGAGCCCGCTCCCTGTCGGAAAGTGAACAGGAAATGTAGTATAGGCAATGTGGCTCTTCCATCGTTCCTCAGCCTGCCGGAGCGCAGCACCAAGCCCAGAACGGCCGGCCTGACCCACATTCTGGACAAGGGCGAGACCGTCGAATCGACCAGGTCGATCCTGGCCGCATCGGCAGCCCATGTGGATGTGTGGAAGTTCGGCTGGGGTACGGCGTACATCGACCCGACCCTGGCTGACAAGCTCAGCCTGCTGCGCGCTGCGAACGTACGCTCCTGCCTCGGCGGCACGCTGCTCGAGATCGCCTGGATGCAGGGCAAGGCGGATGCGTGCCTGGACTGGGCCAAGTCGGTCGGCTTCGACCGGGTCGAGGTGTCGCGCGGCGTCGCGCCGATGAGTGTGTCGGACAAGCACGAGCTGATCCGCCAGGCCACCGAGTCGTTCGACGTGATGGCCGAGGTCGGCAGCAAGAACCCCGACGAGGTGGCGCCGCCGGAGCAGTGGGCGACTGAGATCGCCGGCGACCTCGAGGCCGGCGCGCGGTGGATCATCACCGAGGGACGGGAGAGCGGCACGGTCGGGATCTATCGCAGCGACGGCTCGATCCGTGAGGACATCGTGGTCGCCGCAACCGGCACGGGCGGCGTGGACAAGGTCTTCTTCGAGGCGCCGCGCAAGGACCAGCAGGCCTGGCTGATCCGGATGTTCGGCCCGGAGGTCAATCTGGCCAACATCGCCGCCGACCAGGTGCTCGCCCTCGAGACCTTGCGGGTGGGTCTGCGCGCCGACACCGTCGATCTCAGCCGGACGTGGCAGCCGGCATGACGCAGCCGGCGGCGACCGTTCGTACGAACCTGGTCCCTGGCGCCTATCGCGGTGTCGCGGTGACCTCGTACGGCGGGCCGCTGGAAGCCGATGAGCTGACCCGGCACTTCCTCGGTCGCGAGGCGTATCGCCGGACCCGTTTCATCGTCGTGCGCCACGGCGACGACACCGCGATCGTCGAGGTGCACAAGGAGTCCGACCAGCCGCTGTTCTCGCCGATTTCGCAGCTCCGATTGCTGGCCGGCCCGGCCGAGTGTGCGTACGTCCAAGCGCCGGAGGTCGACACCGCCGTGCCGACCGCACTGGCCGACACCGCGCTCTCGCAGGCGCCGGGCAAGCGGGCCGTGGTCGTCCAGGGCCGCTACGGCCACGTCAGCTTCATCCTCGATCCGAGTCCGCTCCGCGTGACCGTACGAGAGGCGGCGCCGCCGTACCCCGCCAAGCTCATGGACCAGGCCCGACGCGTGCTCGAGCTGGCCGAGGACCTGCCGCCCATCGAGCTGGTGCCGGACGTCATGGACTTGTCCGAGCAGGCCGAGCTCGCGCCCGGCACCGGCGTCCTCCTCCCGTGTCGAGGCGGCGGCGTGTCCGTCGAGGGCTCGACGGTCGACTACCTCGACGAGCGGCCGGAGCGACGGCCCTGGACCCTGATCGGCTGCGAGCGGTCCCAGCAGATCCACGAGTGGTTCTACGGCGAGCGCGCGCCGCAGGTCGACATCTGTCCCCGGAAGCGGCACGGTGGGTCCGGAGCGATCCTGGCGAAGTGCTGCCTGCTCGAGACGCACATCGAGACCGACGACAAGCAGGTGGTGGTTCCGTGGGGGGCATCGCTGGCTCAGATCGCTGAAGCCCTCTCCGCGCTGGCCGACGAGTGGGAACCGACATGGGCACCCGTCTGAGTGACTCCGAGCAGTACGCCCACCTGTGGGGCACCGCCGAACTCGCTGAGCTCTTCGAGGAGCGAGCCAGGCTCCAACGCTGGCTGGACATCCTGGCCGCCCTGGCCACAGCCCAGTCCCGGGTGGGACTGATCCCGGCCGCGGCGGCCAAGCAGATCGCCGACCAGGCGCGGGCCGATCGGCTCGACCTGGACCTGGTCGCCCGCGAGACCCGCGACACGTCGCACTCCATGCTCGGACTGATTCGCGGCCTGCAGCAGATCCTGCCCGAGGAGGCTAGGGAGTACGTCTACGTCGGCGCGACCGTCCAGGACGTCACCGACACCTGGTTCGCGCTCGTCATGCGCGACGTCGGCGCCGTGGTGTGGCGCGATCTGCGGGCCATCGAGGACAGCCTGCTGGCCCTGGCCGAGGAGCATCGCGACACGGTCATGGCGGGCCGTACGCACGGCCAACCAGGCTCGCCGATCACCTTCGGATTCAAGGTCGCGTCGTGGGCCGACGAGGTGCGACGACACCTCGAGCGACTCGCGGACGGGCGGCGACGGTGGCTGGTCGGCCAGCTCGGCGGAGCGGTCGGAACGCTGGGCTTCTTCGTCCCGGACGGACTGCGACTGCGAGCGGAGTTCTGCGCCGAGCTGGGTCTGGCCGATCCCGGCATCTCCTGGCTCAGCTCCCGCGACCGGATCGCGGAGTTCGGCGGACTGCTCGCGATGGTCTGCGGCACGCTTGGCCGAATCGGCAACGAGGTCTACGAGCTGCAGCGACCCGAGATCGGCGAGCTTCGAGAACCCACGACGGCCAAGACCGTCGGCAGTATCACGATGCCGCACAAGCGCAATCCGGAGGGCAGCGAGCATCTCGACACGCTCGCCCGGCTGGCGCGGGCCAACGCCGCCGTGCTGGTCGAGGGCATGACGGCCGGTCACGAGCGCGACGGCCGGGCCTGGAAGGCGGAGTGGATCGCGCTGCCCGAGGTCTGTCTACTGACCGGCGTAGCACTGCGGCTGGCCCGACAGCTGACGGCCGGGCTGACCGTCGACGCCCAGGCGATGCGAACAAATCTCGAGCGCCACGGGGACCAGCTCACCTCGGAGCAGATCCTCGCCGGCCTGTCCGGCAAGCTCGGCAAGCACGCCGCGCAGTCGGCGATGCACGACGTCCTCTCCCCCGGCAGCCGAAGCGTCCATGCCGTGCTGGACGCACTGGTGAGCGACGGCCTCGTGAGCGAGGACGAGGGCCGGGCCTGGGTGTCGTGGCAGGTCGGCGACGCCGGCGCGATGGTCGACGAGGCCGTCGCCCAGGCCCGGCTGGCCCGCGAGACCGAGCCCGAGGAGTGGGCGTGACTCCGCCCCGGGCCGAGCTCGCCGCCCTGCCGACGCCGCTCGAACGCATGCCCCGGATGGAGCAGGCGCTCGACGCCGGGCCGTTGTACGTCAAACGGGACGACCTGACCGGGTTCGGGATCGCCGGCAACAAGGCGCGAGCACTGGAGTTTCTGATCGGCGCCGCCCTGGCGGACCAGGCTGACGTCATCGTCACCGGCGGCAGCCCGGCGTCGAACTTCTGTGCGGCGACCGCACTCGCAGCCAGCCGGTTCGGCCTGGACTGTGAGCTGTTGATCGCCGGCCCCGCTCCATCGACGCCGTCGGCCAGTCTCGAGCTCGCCAAGGCCGCCGGCGCCCGCCTGGTGTTCGACAACGTGGCCCGCCGGGAGGACCTCGATGCCGCCGTCGTCGACCATGCCGCCGGCCTACGGGCAGCCGGACGACATGCCTGGCCGGTGCCGAGAGGCGGGGCCACGCCGATCGGCGGTCTGGGCTACGCGTACGCGGCTCGCGAGCTGGCCGAGCAGGCCGATCGCGAAGGCATCCGGCTCCGCACGGCGGTGGTCGCGACCGGATCCGGCGGCACCCAGGCGGGCTTGGTCGCCGGGCAGGTCGGGTTCGGACTGCGCTGGCGGGTGATCGGCGCCTCGGTGAGCCGCCCGCCGTCGATGCTGGCGGATCAGATCCTGCGTACGGCCCGAGCGTGCGCCAAGTCGATCGACCTGGAGCCACCGACGGCCGACGACGTCGACCTGCGTGACCATCGGGGCGTTGGCTTCGGCATCGCCTCGGACGAGGACCGCCGCAGCGCCCGGCTGGCACTGACCACCGAGGGGCTGCTGCTCGACGACTACTACGGTGCCAAGGCCATGACGTTGTTCCGGGCGCTGCTCGCCGACGGCGCGCCGACACCCGCGGTCTACTGGCACACCGGCGGCATGGCTGCGGCGCTCGCGGCACTCACCCAGGGAGCAAGATGACCACGTCCACGCGACGGAGCGGCCCGCCGGAGGGGGCGGCCGCCCGCGAGCTGATCGACAGCGGGTTCGCGCTGGAGAACGCGGACGCGCCGTTCCTCCACGGCGGGCTGAACCTCGCCGACATCGCCCACGTCCTCGACCTGCTCCGGCGTGGGATCGTTCCGGAGTCGGCGGCCCGCGATCTGCTTCGGCTGCTGCTCGAGGTCGACCAGCTGCCGGCCGAGGACTTCCCGTACGACCCGGAGTTCGGCGAGCCGTACAACTCGCGGGAGCACTTCTTCGTCGACCGGCTCGGCAAGGTGGCCGGTTGGATGCATGCCGGCCGTCCGCGACGCGAGGCGGCCCGGATTGCGCTGCGGATCTATCTGCGCGACCAGTTGCTCGAGCTGGTCGGCGAGGTCGAGCAGCTCGCTCGCGAAACGACGGCGCTGGCCGGCCGGCACGTCGACACCCTGATGCCGGACCAGACCTACCTGCAGCAGGCCCAGCCGTCGACCTTCGGCCACTACGTGCTGTCGTTCGTCTACCCCGCGGTCCGCGACGCGCGTCGACTGCTCACCGAGTTCGACGACATCAACCGCAGTCCGGCCGGAGCCGGTTGCGTCAACGGGACCCGGTTGCTTGACGACCGGTCCTACGTTGCGGCTGCCCTGGGCTTCGAGGAGGTCATCGAGCACACCCGCGACGCCATGTGGCAGATCGACGGGCTCATCCACGTGCTCGCGACGGCCGCCAGCCTGCTGTCCACCCAGAGCAAGCTTGCCGAGGACCTGGAGATCTGGTCGAGCACCGAGTTCGACTTCGTCGACCTGGCCGACGCGTACACCCGCTCCAGCGTCCTGATGCCGCAGAAGCGCAACCCGTACTCGCTGTCGATTGTCCGGGGCGCGTCCGGCGTGCTGATCGGCCGGCTCACCGGGTTCCTGGCGGTGGCCAAAAGTCCGTCGGCACGCAGCGACAATCTGATCTTCGCGTATGGCGAGGTGCCGAGGGCGCTGGACCTGGCGATCCGGGTGACCCGGCTGATGACCGGCGTCGTCGGGACGCTGCAGGTCAACGTCGAGCGCATGTCGAGCGCGCTCGACGACGGCTACACCCAGGCCACCGACCTCAGCGAGTTCATCGTCCAGACATGCGGCGTCGACTACCGCAGCGCCTACGACGTGGTCGGCCGGACGGTCCGCGACGCCAGCCGCCGAGGCATCGCCAGCCGCGAGATCACCGGCGCGATGCTCGACGAGGCGGCCGTCGAGGTGACCGGGCAGACCCTGGGCCTCGGCGAGACCGCGCTCGACGAGGCGCTCGACCCGCGCGTCATCATCACGACCCGGAAGGCGACCGGCGGCGCCGCGCCCGCCGCGATCGAGTCGATGATCGCCCAGTGCGAGGCCGAGACCGCGACACTGGGGACGGCACTCCAGCAGCGACGGGAGGCGATCGACGCCAGTCGGCGCCGGCTCCTCGAGCAGGCTCGGCGCACCATCGACCAGGGGGAGGCAGGATGACCGAACGGCGCGAAGCCCAGATCCCGCTGCCCGGCGAGGTGGCCGTGGTCAACATCGGGCTGCCCCTGTTCGCCGACGCCGTCCGCGACCAGGCCACGCCGGTGCAGCAGGTGGACTGGCGGATTCCCGCCGACGGTCGGGCCGATCTGGTCGACGACCTGGAGCTGCTGTACGGCCGGGGCTCCTCCGACATCGACGCGGCGAACGCCGAGGTGCTACGCCGGCTCGACGAGAGCGTCCCGCTGCTGGTCGGTGTGGAAGCGGCGAGCGAGGTCGTGCCTGGCCTCGCGGACCGGACGCTGCTGCACTGCGGTCCCGAGATCGAGTGGGCCGACGTCTGCGATCCACTGCGCCGCTCGATGCGAGCCGCCGTGGTCGCCGAGGGCTGGGCGCGCAACGTACGGGAGGCGAACCGGCTGCTCTCCGACGGGGCGATCGCGCTCGAGCCGGCGTACCGGCACGACACGGTACTGCCGATGGCGAGTGCCATCGGAGCGTCGGCGCCGGTCTTCGTCGTCGACAACCGCGATGCGGACACCCGGGCCTTCGCCCCGATCAACCAGGGGCCGGGCGAGACGGCCTGGTTCGGCCGAGAGACCAAGGAGGCGATCGCCCGGCTGGAGTTCCTCCGCGACATCGCCGGACCCATGCTGCGTCACGTCGTCGAGTCGGCTGGCCCGATCGACCTGTTCGCCCTCGCCGCCCAGGGCGTCCAGATCGGCGACGACGTGCATATGCGGACCCAGGGCACGACCAGCCTGTTCATTCGCGATCAGCTCCCGCAGCTCGCCGCGCTGTCCGACGACGGGCGGATCGCCCTGGCCGAGTTTCTGCGAGGAAACCACCTGTTCTTCCTCAACCTGGCGATGGCCGCCGCGAAGGCCACGGCGATGTGGGCCGAGCAGGTCGAGGGCTCCAGCATCGTCACGATGATGTGCCGCAACGGCACCACGTACGGTGTCCGGCTCGCCGGGTTCGACCGGGTCTTCGTCGCGCCGTCGCCGCCGGTCGAGGACGCGATGTACTACCCGGACTACGGGCCCGAGACGAGTGCCCCCGACATCGGCGACAGCGCGATCCTGGAGCTCGTCGGTCTCGGCGGCGCAGCCGCGGCCGGCTCGCCCGCAGTAGCTGGCTTCCTTCCCGGCGGTCTGGCCGACGCGACCGCGATGACCGAGCACATGGCGTCGATCTGCGCCTCGGAGAGCACCCGGTTCAAGCTGCCGACCTGGAACTATCGGGGCACGCCGCTCGGCGTCGACGTGCGCCGCGTCGTGGAGCTGCACCGTACGCCGAAGGTGACGACCGGGATCCTGCACCTCGACTCCGGCGTCGGCCAGATCGGCGCCGGGGTCGCGACGGCGCCGATCGAGTGCTTCCAGTCCGCACTACACTCACTCGCCGCCCGCGCAGTCTGATCGAAAGAGGAGCCAGCGATGGGCGACCGCACCGCGCAAACCACCTGGGACGGCGGGATGCGGGCTGTCACGGAGGTCGGGCGATTCTCGGTGGTCGTCGACGAGCCGGAGAGCGCCGGCGGGACGGATACCGGTCCGCAACCGACTGATCTGCTGCTGGCATCGATCACGTCGTGCATGGCGCTCTCGATCGCCTGGGTGGCCAAGAAGCGCGGGATCGAGCTCAGCATGCTCGAGGTGACCGGCGTGGCGACGTACAAGGGCCTGCGGTTCGACCGGGTCGCGATCTCGGTGTCGTCCGACACACCACGCGACGTGGTCGAGGAGCTGATCCCCGATGCCGAGCGGCTCTGCTACGTGTCGAACACCCTGCGCCACCAGCCGGAGCTCACCGTCGAGGTCATCTGACCGGCCGCACCCGCCCCGTCCTTGCGCAGTTGTTGTGGGTGTACGGAGCCGCAGACCAGCAACTACTGCGCAGAACCGGAGCGGAGGGCATCGTCGAAGAAGCCCACGACGCGCTGCTCGTACTCCTGGGGACGGGCCTCGAGTCCGCCGGTGTGCGAGGCCTCGGGGATCTTCCAGAGCGTCTTGGGCTGACCGGCCGCGTCGTAGAAGTCGGCGTTCAGCTCCTCACCGCCGACCGGATGACCCGAGTAGATGAGGAACACCGGCCGCGGCGAGATCCGGGCGACGCAGTCTCGCAGGTTCGGCGGCGGCATCTGGTTCGAGAAGACGGCCGTGGCGGCGGTCTCCGTCGCCCAGAACGGCAGCGAGAGCCACATCGCCGGGCCGGACTTCACCATCTGTTCACGGATCGAGCGGATCCCGGCGCCTTCGGAGACGACGGCCTTGAGCGCGTCGGTGTCCGCGGCGGTCTCGAGCATCAGTTCGCCGCCCAGCGAGAGGCCGAGACCAGCGATCCGATCCGGCTCGACGTCCGGACGACTCTGGAGATAGTCGAGCGCGGCCTCGACGTCCCGCTCACCGCTCCAGCGGTACGGGTCGCCCTCGCTCTCGCCGGTGCCGCGGGGATCGAAGATCAGTACGCCATAGCCGTGCCGGGCCAGCATCGCCACGTGCTCATGCCCTTCGCTACGGCCGCTGGCCGGGAAGACGACGATCGCAGCACCGTTCTGGGAGGGCACGTACCAGCCGCTGAGGGTGACGCCGTCGCTGGCCTCGAAGGTAACGTCCTCGTGGCTGATGCCGAGGTCGGCCGGTGGCTCGTCGGAGCCGCCGAAGTGGGTGTAGCCGTAGGCGAACAGCACCGGGAACACGAACTGGAAGCCGATGATGATCGCTGCCACGCCGATCAGCGAGCGTCGGAGATAGCGCAGGCGCAGGGGGTCGTCGCGTCGCCTGGTCTTCCAGAGGACGACAACACCCAGGACGACAAGCAGCAGGCCGCCGAGCAACGCGAGCAGGGCCGTGAAGTCGTCGCCCGAGAAGCCGCCGTTGACGGCGTGATAGGCGCCCTCCGACGCTCCTGCCACCACGCCGAACAACCCGACGCCGAGGGCGAGGACTGCTCGAGTGCCGGCTCGCAGGCGCGGGTATCCGAGTGCTGCCAGCCCGAGCAGTACGAGTGGGACGAAGCCGCTCACCAGATGGTCGGCGGCCGACGCGCCGGCCTCTGGCTGCAGGAAATTGTCGTCGACGATATGGACGGCGATCGCGATGACACCGACCAGGAAGATCGTCGACTCATGGCGAACAGCGCTCTCGACCGGAGCGGCGGCCTGCTTCGAGTCTCGGGGAGGAGACTCCGTCGGTTCCACGACAGTTCCTTCCGACGCGGGTGGGCGGGAAGGATCAACCACTTTGCAGGATTTCGCCTCCCGATCTGGGGCCAGTAGGGCCAAACGTCCCCAGCCCGAATGACGTGGCTACGGTGGCTGCGGCACCGCGGGGAGTGAGGAGACCCGATGTGGCACAGCGCCCTGGACCGACTGACCTGCCCGGCGTGTGGCAAGGAGTACGACGCGGACGCGCTCCGCAACCTCTGTACGTGTGGCTCGCCGCTGCTCGCCGAGTACGACATCGAACTGGCGGCGAAGTCGTTCACGCCCGACGCCGTACGCGATCGGGATCCGGACCTCTGGCGCTATCGCGAGCTGCTGCCGGTGCGCGATCCGGATCAGGTCGCGCACCTCGGGGAGGGCATGACGCCACTGCTACCACTGCCGGGGTATGGCCGGCAGATCGGCATCCTGGACCTGCTCGTCAAGGACGAGTCGCTGCTGCCGACCGGGTCGTTCAAAGCGCGCGGCGCGGCCGTCGGAGTGTCACGGGCGGCCGAGCTGGGGGCGACCCGGATCGCGCTGCCGACCAACGGCAACGCCGGATCGGCGTGGGCCGCGTACGCCGCTCGGGCCGGGCTGGACGCGCTGGTCGTGATGCCGGCCGACGCGCCGGAGGTGGCCCGGCGTGAGTGTGCAGCGGTCGGTGCCCGGCTCTATCTGGTGGACGGACTGATCGCCGACGCCGGCGCTCTGGCCGGGCAGGCGAGAGATCGCGGCTGGTTCGTCGTCTCCACGCTCACCGAGCCCTATCGGGTCGAGGGCAAGAAGACGATGGGCCTCGAGATCGCCGAACAGCTGGGCTGGCAGGCGCCCGATGTGATCGTCTATCCGACCGGCGGCGGCGTCGGGCTGATCGGGATCCACAAGGCGTTCACCGAGCTGGCCCGGCTGGGTCTCGTCGACAAGATGCCGCGACTGGTGGTGGTCCAAGCCGAGGGATGCGCACCGATCGTCAAGGCATTCGAGGCCGGAGCCGACACCGCCGAGCCCTGGCCGGCCGAGGCAGCGTCGACGATCGCCTTCGGCATCAATGTGGCCGCGCCGCTCGGCGCTCCGCTCGTGCTGTCGGCGGTACGCGCCAGCCACGGCACCGCGGTCCGGGTCACCGACGCCCAGATCCTCGACGAGCTCGCGGTAGCGGCCCGTGCGGACGGGCTGTTCTTCTGTCCCGAGGGAGCCGCCACCCTCGCCGCGGTACGCCAGCTCCGCGACTCCGGCTGGCTGTCCGGGTCGGAGCGGGTGGTCGCGATGAACACCGGTGCGGCGGTGAAGTACCCCGAGGCGTACACGGCCGAGCCGGAGCTGCTACCGGCCGACTCGGTGCTCCCCGACCTGGACTGAACGCCGCGCCGCCTCAGTCCTCCTCGCCGGCGACGATGAGCACGATGGTCCCGCTGTCTGCGACCGCACCCGGGCCGGGATAGGTCGCGACGACGCCGTCCTGGTCGCCGTCGGAGTCGATCTCGACCTTCTCGACCTTGATGTCCTGTTCCTCGAGGTACTCCTCGGCGTGCTCCAGGTCGGCACCGATCAGCTCGCTCGGCACGACGAACGAGGACGGCTCCTTGGGCGGCTTGCCCTTGCTCGCGATCAGGAGAACCGCCTGACCGGACGTCAGCGACTCACCGGGTCCGGGCACGGTCGCCAGGACCGCGTCCTTCGGCTCGACAGAGTCGATGTCGACCCGTTGCGCGTCGTAGCCGAGCTCCTTGAGCTCCTTCTCGAGCTCCTTCGCGTCGCCGCCGATGGCATCGATCGGCAGGATCGAGTCGTCGCTTCGCGTCTCGTCCCGCCGGCTCTCGCGCGGCTTCTGGCGTGGAGACGCCTGATGATCCGGCGCCGCGCGATCGGCGGTCGGGTGGGACGAGTCGTGGTCGATGACCTGGATGCCCAGCGCGACCAGCCCGGCGAGGAGCAGACCGACCCCGGCCAGGCCCGCCAGCATTCGCACTGATGACCGGCGCCGATGAGCTGACACGGGGGCCACATGGCTAACCGGCGCGGTCGGGATGGGCGCTGCCGGCATCGACATCGTGGGCTGCGACGCCGACGAGGCTCGCAGCTCGGCCGCCATCTGACCGCCGTCGGCGAACCGCAGCCGCGGGTCCTTCGCGGTCGCCCGCGCAACGATCGCCGCCAGCCGCGGCGGTACGTCGGGCGCCAGCAGACCGACCGGCGGAACCTCCTTCGTGGCATGGCTGAGCGCCACCGCCACCGGCGAGTCGCCCTCGAACGGCACCGTCCCGGTGAGCAACTGATAGAGCAGCACGCCGGCGGCATAGACGTCCGAGGCCGGTGTCACGCCTTGGCTCGACGCCTGCTCCGGCGACAGGTAGTGCGCGGTCCCCAATACCGTGCCGGTACCGGTCAGCGCGGCCAGACCCTGCGCCTGGGCGATGCCGAAGTCGGTGACCTTCACCCGCCGGTTCGGTGCGAGGAGTACGTTGCCTGGCTTGATGTCGCGATGGACGATGCCCACCGCATGAGCAGCGCCGAGCGCCGAACACACCTGCGTCGCGATCTCGACCGCCTGCTGCGGTGACAGCCGCCCCTCGGTCTCGAGCAACTGGCCGAGGTGCGGGCCGTCGACATACTCCATGACGATGAACGACCGGGCGTCGTCACGTCCGGAGTCGTAGATCTGCGCGATGTTCGGATGGTCGAGCCGGGCGGCCGACCGCGCTTCACGGGAGAACCGCTCCAACGACATCGGGTCGTCGGCGTACTCCGCCTTGAGCACCTTGACGGCGACACGGCGACCCAGCCGCTCGTCGACTCCCTCGTAGACCGTCCCCATCCCGCCGGTCGCGATCCGCCGGGTCAGGCGGTACCGGCCCGCCACGTTCACCGCAATGCCCTACGACGACCTCTTGTTCCGGCTGCTGAACGCCTGCCACTCCATGTCGCGGAGTCCGAGCTGCCGGTCCGAGCTCGGGGTGGCGGCCGGCGTTGTCGGGTCGGATCGTAGCTGCTCCTGCTCCGACTCGAGCTCGGGCAGGCTGCCGAGCCGGTCGACCTGCTCGGTGAGTGCCTCGAGGACCGAGCGCAGCTGGACCTGGGCGACCTTGGCGAAGGTACGGACGTACTCGATCTCGGCCACCGGCGAATCCGGTGCGGCACCCACACCACCCAGCGGATCGGTCTTCTGCTGCACCGAGTGCATCGCCGCCTCGGCCGAGCTATGGGCCTGCTGCAGGATGTCCCGCTGCTGCTTGCGAGCCGTCGACATCAGATCGCGGGCCTGCTGTACGGCCTCCTCGATCAGCCGGTCGGCCACCTGCTGCGCCTGACTGAACAAGGCGACCGCGTTGGCATCCGGCTCGTTGCTCGGCTCGGACAGACTCTGGTCCGGACCCTGGTTGCGCAGCCGGTGCACCTCGTGACGCTGCCGATCGACCTCGGCCCGCAGCCGAGTCCGCTCGGCATCGGCGGCCTCGATCTGATCGGCGAGACTTCGGAGGTACTCGCGCACTTCGTCGGAAGACCACCCCTTGCGTGCTCGGGAGAACGACACACGCCGGATGGAATGCGGCGAACGCCGCGTGTTGATCGGATGTTCAGGAGCTTCAGTCACGATTGCTCGCCTACCTGCTCGGTTGTGCCCGGTGGATTGGTGCTCCCCGTGATCCCGCCAAGTTCTTCACTTCGAATATCGCTTTGGGGGACGCCTGCCGCCGTCAACTCGGACGTGGTGTGCTCAACCATGCGTGGCGAGCCGCACACCAGCGCCAGCCGGCCGTCCCACGTTCCACGCGCGGCAGCCGACCCCACCTTGCCGCGAGCACCCGGGAAGGTGGAGTCGTCCGAGACCACCTCGGTGTAGTCGAACCAGGGACGCGTGCTCAGTCGCGTCATCTCCTCGCGGGCATAGAGGTTCCAGGGCATCTTCGCGCCGTGGTAGAGGTGCACCCGCAGCGCCGAACCGGCCTCGCGCCACTGGTTGTCGATCTGTTCGAGCAGCGCGCGGAACGGGGACAGGCCGGTGCCGCCGGCCACGAGCAACAGATCCCGGTTCGCGGCCGAGTTCATCGTGAGCATCCGGCCCACCGGTCGGCCCAGCTTCACGGAGTCACCAGTCTTCAGCGAGCGTACGATCGAGCCGCTGACCTGCCCACCGTCGACGACCTGGACATGGAGCTCGATGCTGCCGTCCGGGCGAGGCGCGTTGGCCGGGCTGAAGTAGCGCCAGAGCCGAGGCCGTTGCGGGACCTCCATCGCCATCGACTGGCCCGCCTCGTAGGGATACTCCTGATGCGGCTTCAACTGCACGACGCCGACGTCGGTCGTGCGTCGCTCGACGTAGGTGACGTCGGCCATCCACCAGGCCGGCGCCACCTCCTCGTCCTGCTCGGCCGCCTCGATCATCGTCTTGGCCACGAGCCCATAGGCGGCCGCCCAGTCGGCGGCCAACGATTCGGTCCAGCTCGCGCCGAGGAACTGTCGAAGCGTTGCCAGCAACGACGCTCCCACCGCGTCGTAGTTCGTCGCGACTACGGAGAACCGCCGATGGTCACGACCGAGCTGCTGGATGAAGCCGACGACCTCGTCGATCTGATGGACATTGCTCACGATCCTGCCGAGTGCGGTAACCAGCCGGTCGCGTTGACCCGACATCGCTATCGGGAACATCTCCCGTAGCTCAGGGTGCGACAGGAATAGATGCGAGTAGAAGTACAGCGGGACTTCGTCGCCGGACTTGGCGACCATTTCCCAGCTGTCTTGTAGGGCAGCGACGTCCACGTCGGATCAGACGGTCGGGCTGGTGACGATGTCCCTCTCGGCGCCAGCCAACTCTGTCCCCACGCGACCGATAATCTCGGCATCGACGCCGGCGTCGTGCAACACGGCAACCAGATGCCCGAAGACCCTGGCGTAGTGCTCGCTCGTGATCTGCATGGAGGAGTGCGCGTCACGCAGATCACGACCGTCGTACTCGGCGGGTCCACCGAGGACCTGCGAGATCAACAGCACCTGATGGCGCTTGAGCCGAGGTATGTCGACACCGGAGAAGTAGCCTTCGAGCTCCGGGTCGCTGAGCACTCGATCGTAGAAGAGCTGGACCACTTTGGTGACGGCGTCTGCACCGCCGACTCGTTCGTAATCCGTTACAGGGTGGGGTTTCTCGGCGCGCTGAGTCACAAGTCCCTCATCCGAATAGACGACGCTGCGGGCTCCCTCGTCCGCCTCATTGCTACCAGCACCGTCAGCGTGGCGCAACACGAGGTCCAGGCCCGATCGCCTCGCCCGCGCCGAGTGTCTCGCCCCGCCGGAGCCACGAAACCACCACCTGACCTGCGTCGACTGCCAGGCCGACCGACCCGATCGGACTGGACTGTCGACGCCGCCCTCTCCGCGTCATGCGACGCGGGTTACTGTGCTCATCTAGATCGCGACACGGAGCCTGGGACGGGGCGGAGGGGGAATCGCTCGTCCGGGCGAGGGGATGGACATGAACGGCAGAATCCGGCTCGGATCGATCTTCGTCACCACAGTCATGGCAACGGTGCTCACCTTGTTCAGCGGCGCCGGCGCCGAGGCGGCTGCGAGGACTTGTGGGTCCAAGGCATTGGCCCACCGCGGCGCAACGTCGGGCTCGGTCGACGAGAACACACTCCAGGCGGTGGAGCGAGCGCACAAGTTTGGGGCGTGGGTCGAAAGCGATGTGTTCCTGACGCGCGACAAGAGCTTCGTCATCATTCACAACCGCTCGTTGCGGCCGACGACCAACTGCACCGGCTACGTCACAAACCGCACGCTCGCCAACATCCAACGGCACTGCCGCACGACGCCGAACCACATGCGGATTCCCAGCGCCCTGGGGCTGTTCAAGACGATCGCGCACAACCGCGGACAGGTCTTGAACCTCGAAGTCAAGGGACCCGGGTGGTACGCCAACAACAACCGCCCGCTGGTGCGGCTTCGCAACGCCGCTGTAGCGGCGGGAGCGCTGAAGCGAGTCTTCTTCAGCAACGACACGACGTACCGGATCCTGACCGCACTGCACCAGAGTGCGCCGAACGCCAAGACGGCATGGAAGCCGGACGGTCGCGAGCGCAACTTCACCGCGCGCCATGCCCGACAGTTGTCGGCCGACGCTGTCATGGCACGCACCAGGCAGTGGGCTTCGGGACAGCACAAGGTGCGCTCGTTCAAGCGGGCCGGCTTCCGGATCTGGGGCCGGCTGGCCGACAACCAGCGGGCCTGGAAGCGCAACTGGCGGCTCGGGGTCGACGCACAGCTGACCGACCGGCCAAGCGACTTTCGGCACTGGTGCCGCAGGGTCGTGTGACGTCGGTAAGGGCGGTCCGGGCACGCGCGTATCGACCGCGCCCGGACCGCCGCCCCCGGGCTTTAGCCGCCGGCCGCGTCGATGATCAGGTCGGTGACGAACCCTGCGGTCAGACCCAGCAGGATTCCCCAGCCGAGTAGCTCGCGTCGGTGCTTGACGCCGATCGAGATCAGCTGGATCACGACGTACAGGATCGAGCCGGCGGCCAGGGTCAGGAAGATGACACTGACCGGGTCGCTGGTGAACGACTGACCGATCAGCGTGCCGACGAGGGTGGGACCGCCGCCGATCGCGCCGAGGGTGAGCAGGAACGCCCACGACGGACGGTCGCCGTCGGCAGCGAGCGGCGCGGTGATCCCGAAGCCCTCGGTCGCGTTGTGCAGGCCGAAGCCGATCACCAAGACGATCGCCAGGTCGAGTTCGCCGTCGGCCGCGGCACCACCGATCGCCAAGCCCTCGGCAAGGTTGTGCAGACCGATGCCGACTGCGATGAACAGGGCCAGCTGTCGTGCACTCGACCAGGTCGCCACGCCGCGAAGCGGGGTCTGCTGGGCGGGCATCGTGCCCGGGCCGTCCGACCGTCGCCGGGCCGCCGCGATCCGCCGCTTCATCCAGGCCTCGTAGTAGATCAGACCCATCAGGCCGACGGTCAGGCCGCCGAAGAAGAGCACGCCGTAGCCCAGCACCTCGCCGAGCTCACCACCGTGGCCGTTTCCGAGTTCCTCGACCGGCTCCTCGAGCGGCTCGAACGCCGCCGTCAGCACGTCCCACAACAAGAACAGCAACACGCCGGCCGCAGTGGCGTTCAGCAGTTGCCGGAGCTCCGGCGCCGGGCGTTTCATCCGCCCGACCGGCAGGCCCAACAGAATCGTCGCCCCCGCGATAAACCCCAGTAGCAGGATCTGCGCGTCGCTCACCACGATCTCCTCATCGTGTGGGAATTAGGTTAGGCAGGCCTAACCATTGCACAGCGGACCGGGATCTGGAAGGTCAGGGGTCGGGCCTAGTCGATCCGGTCGAAGGTAGCGGCGCAGGTACGGGTGCCGGGCGCCACCTCGGTGAAGCCGCCGTCCTGTACGAGCGCGACTCCGGACGGAGCGTCGAGCAGCCGCTGCCACTGCTCGGCCCTCGCCTCGATGACGCGCAGCGGATGACCGTCGGCGGCCCAGCGCAGCACCTCGGTCCGATCGAGCTGGAGGAGGGCGAGCTGAGCGGCGTGACCGACCTGGGCACATGCCTTGCCGGTCGTCAGCGGTAGGTCCGGCGCGGTCACGATGGTGAGGATCGGCGAGGCGGCAGCCGGCTGGGCCGACGGCGGCCCCGCGTCGGACTGCTTCGGCAGATCCAGACCGGAGATCTGCAACCGGGCCAACGCCGGTGGCGGATCCGCGACCGGGTGCGGCACCAATGCCCGTACGTCGGCGCCTGCCACGCTCGCGGTGACGCCAGGCATGGCGACGACCTCCTGCCATCGCGACGCACGCGCCCGCCGTACGACCTTGCGGATCCAGCCCTCGGACCAGCGGGCCAGCGCGCCGTGCCACGGTCCTGGCCCGGCCTCGACAGGATCCCCGGCGGGCTCTCCCTCTGGTACGAAGCCGACCGGCGCGGCCCCCGGCCGGGTCAGGATCGCGACGACCGACAGGGCCGCGGCATGGACGGCATCCTCGTGGGTCGGCGGGTCGGCCCGCTCGACGCGTACGACGAGCGGCAGCGCCCACGGGTCGTCATGCTCCCGCGTCTCGTCGATGACGCGGTCCCGCCAGCGGCGCCGCCAGTCATCGACCGTGACGGCGAGCAGGTCGGCATCGGCCCGGCCGGCGATCCGAGCGGCGGTCTCAGGTACGGAGGTCACACCTCCATGATCCGGGCTCGCGTCACTCCCTCACGCTCCGGGCCGACCCGGAGACGGCGCCGTGCGGTAGTGGTAGCCACTCAGCTCGGTGAAATCGGCCCGCTCGTAGAGCCGGCGCGCTGCAACGTTGTCCCGCTCCACCTGCAGATAGAGACCGTCGGCGGCCTGCGACCTCGCCCAGCCGGACAGCGCCGCCAGAACGCCTCGACCCGCGCCCCTCCCCCGCGCCTCCGGCAGCGTCGCCATGCCGAAGACGCCGACCCAGCCGTCGTCGGCGACGCCACGACCGACCGCGACGATGCGGTCGCGGTCGACGACGCTCGCGTACGCGCTCGGCTGTCTGACCCGGCCGAGCATCGCCCACTCGCCACCCGGGTCGCTGCCGTGGCCGTGGACGGCATACCAGGCGTCGAACCAGGCGGTCGTCGGCGCCGGGTCGAGCTCGAGCAGCAGCCCGACCGGAGCGGGCGCACGGATCTCGTCGACACGAGCCGCTTGCAGCGACATCGGGTGTCCCCACCGATATCCGCGCTCGGCCAGCACGTCATCGAGGTCGGCCGGGCAGGCTCCGGGACAGATCTGAAATCGCGTCACCCCGCCGGATTCGGCATAGAACCGCTCGGCGATCGCGATCCGGCGATCCAACTCGACCCGCTCCACGTCGCCGTGCGGCAGCACGGTCGCCATCCACCACAACGACGTCGCCGAGCGCCGCAGCCACCAGTCCCCGATCCGCTCGACCTGCTCCGGCGGAAGCGCCCGCGCCGCTCGTTCCTGCAGGCCACGCACCGACGCAGCGCTCGATCGGACCGGCGACACCACGCCGTCAACGGTATCCGCACATACCTCGCGCCGGTTCACCGTAACGACGATCGGCATTCGCGCGATGTGGTGGGTGTGACGATCGAACCGGCCCTGGCAGACCTGGAGTACGAGGCACAAACCGACGACCTGACCCGACTGGCCAAGGTCGCGCTGATCGTGGCGGCGCAGCGCCGGACCACGCTGACCGTGGGCGAGCTCGGTGCCGCCATCGGCATCGACGGCGACGAACTGCGCCAGGTACTCGACCTCGTCCTGGAACAGCTCGCGGCCGAGTGCTTGGCGGACGAGATGCCGCTGCTGCCGGCCCTGGTGATCAACACGCAGACCGGCGGACCCGGCCACGGCTGGGCGAGCTGCAACGCCGAATGGTTCTCCGAGGCGCAGCGAGTGTTCCGCGTGTGGGGCAGTCCAAGCCGACCCCCTCGCGCCGCCTGAACCGCGTCACTCGTCCAGCCGGAAGTGGACGACGTCGACTTCGGCCGCCGGATCCAGCCCCGGATAGCGCCGCTGTAGCGCGGCCAGCAACTCGGTCCGGTCGGCGAACCCATCGCGGACGGCGTCGTCGTCGTCCAGGTCGGCCACCGGCTTCGACCCGACCTCGGTCACGGTCGCGTCCACGGTGGTCGACGTCTTGTCGGCATGCGGGAACACGAACCGCACCGGTCCCGATGCCACCGGGTCGTGGCGGCGGATCGTGGTCCGTTTCGTTCCCTGCCGGACCGCGTCGAGATCGCCCTCGTCCAGGTACAGCACCTGCTGCCCGACCTTGCGGCGGTCGAACGCGTACGGCAGGAGCTCCGCGATCGGCACGGCGGCGAGACCGGACTCGACCTGCAGGATGACCCGGATCTCGGGGTAGTAGTCGTAGAGCATCTGGCGGCAGCGGCCACACGGCGGGATCACGCCACCGCCGTCGGCGACCACGGCCACCATCGTCGTGAGGGGCAGCTCGACCTCCGGATCCGCCACGGCAGCTCCGATCGCGACCGGCTCGGCGCACGGCCCGCCGCTGAAGTGGTAGACATTGACACCGGTGACGATGCGGCCGGCCGAGTCGTACGCCGCAGCCGCCACCGTGTGGTTGTTGTCCGGCTCGACTCCGGCGATCACCGCCTGGGCCCGTCTCACGAGGGCCATCTCCGTATCAGTCAGCACATCGCGCGATCGTAGTCTTTGGGCCATGACCGACCCGCAGAAGACCGTCCTCGTCACCGGAGCCAGCGCCGGATTCGGTGCGGCCATCGTCCGGCGGTTCGCCGCTGACGGCGCGCGTGTCATCGCCGCCGCGCGACGTCTCGACCGGCTGACCGCATTGGCCGACGAGGTCGACGGTGACGTCCTTCCGGTGGTGCTCGACGTCCAGGACAGAGCCGCGGTCGAGGCTGTGATCGCGAATCTGCCGGCCGAGTACGCCGAGATCGACGTGCTGGTCAACAACGCCGGACTCGCCCGGGGCCTCGATCCCGCCCAGAAGGCCGATCCCGACGACTGGAAGGTGATGATCGACACCAACTGCAGCGGGCTCGCCTACTGCATCAATGCGGTGCTGCCCGGCATGGTCGAGCGCGGCCGCGGTCACGTCATCAACCTGGGCTCGATCGCCGGCACCTATCCGTACCCGGGCGGCAACGTCTACGGCGCGACCAAGGCCTTCGTGCACCAGTTCAGCCTCAACCTGCGGGCCGACCTGCCCGGCACCGGAGTACGGGTGACCTGCGTGGAGCCTGGCCTGGTCGGCGGCACCGAGTTCTCGACGGTGCGCTTCGCCGGCGACCAGGACGCGGCCGACCGGGTGTACGCCGGCACCGAGCCGCTGACCGCCGAAGACGTCGCCGAAGCGGTCATGTGGGCGGCGAGTCAGCCGCCGCACGTCAACATCAACACGATCGAGCTGATGCCGATCGTCCAGAGCTTCGGGGCGCTGCCGCTCGTACGCGACTAACGCGACGGACGCCACACGACCACCCAATACGTGGTGCGAACGCGTATCGTGCCTCGCGGAGACAGCGCGGGACCCATCCCCGATCCGAACTCGGAGACACTCATGGGACACCTGCAGCGGCAGCGACCCCTCAAACATTGCGGGCACTTCGGCACCCTCGACGAGCGTGAGATGCGACTGGTCTGCGACGCCGGTCAAGAGGTGACCGTGCCCGAGCGCTGGTCGTTCATCTGGGAGAACACTCCCGGCGACCGCGCCTATCTGCTGCTCGACGGCACGGCGTCCGTGCTCGTTAGTGGGGAGCAGATCGCTGAGCTCGGGCCTGGCGACCTGGTCGGCGAGGTGGCCCTGCGCAGCCGCCGGTTGCGGACCGCCGCGGTCACGGCGGCGACGCCGCTGACGCTGCTGTCGTTCACCAAGGATCAGTTCGACGACCTCTACCGCCGGGTGCCCGGGTTCCGCGACGCGGTCGACGCCGCCGTCGAGGCTCGTACCAGCGAGTCCGGCGCGTCGACCTAGGCCGCGACATGGAGACTTCTCCGACCCTGCTCGACGAGGTCGAGCGGACCCTGCTCGGCGGCGAGCCGCGCTACACCCGGCTCCAGGTCGCCGAACGAGCCGGCATGTCGATGGACCGGGCACAGGGCCTGTGGCGAGCCCTCGGATTCGCGAGCACGGCCGACGACGACGTCGTCTTCACCGACGAGGACGTCGAGGCACTCCGCCTGCTGGCATCGCTGGTCAGCGGCGGTGTCGTGGACCCGAAGGCCGAGGCGTCGCTGGCCCGGTCGCTCGGACAGCCGCTGGCCCGGCTGGCGGAGTGGCAGACCACGGTCGTACGCGAGGTGGTCGCCGATCCGGAGCAGCCACTCGACGCGCAACCGGAGCTGGTCCGGGCCATCGAGGGGCTGCTTCCAGTGATGGAGCGGCTGCAGTCGTACGTCTGGCGCCGCCATCTGGTCGCAGCCGCCAGTCGGATGCTGGCCGACCCAGGCTCCGATCCGCAGTCGAACACCCTGGTGGTCGGCTTCGCGGACATCGTGGACTTCACGCGTACCAGCCGCACCATCGAGGACGCCGACCTGGCCGAGTTCGTGGACTACTTCGAGGGCACCGCGGCGGCGATCGTCGCCGAGCGGCACGGGCGGGTGATCAAGACGATCGGTGACGAGGTGCTGTTCGTGGCCGACACTCCTCGACAGGGCGCCGACCTCGCCCTGGAGCTCGCCGCCCGGAGCGAGCACGACCCGGAGTTCCCATCCGTGCGGGTCGGACTCGCATACGGACCGGTGCTGAGTCAGCTCGGGGACGTCTACGGTCCCGTCGTCAATGTCGCGGCCCGGCTGACCTCGGTGGCCCGTCCGGAGACGGTCGTCGTCGATCGCGAGCTCGCGGCCGCGCTCGAAAGCGACTCCGACCTGCAACTGCGCAAGATCCGCCGCGTCACCGTACGCGGCTACCGCCGTCTCGAACCCTGGGCGCTGCGGCACGCCGACCTCGCCTGAGCCCTCAGTGCGCCAGTGACACCTTCAGCACGATGATCACGGCGCCGAAGCTCAGAGCGATCAGGCCGGACAGGAGGATCAGGTGACCGCCGACGTTGGCGGCCATCGCAGCCGCCACCGCCCACGCGGTCATCCCCACGATCGACACGATCAGGCACAGCCACGAGGTGTTGACGTCGGAGAGCCCGAAGATCACGCCGGCTAGCGCTGCCAGGGTCGGGGGCACGCCGGCGGCGGCAATCGGCCATTCCTCGGCCGCGATGTGCCGGACATTGACCCAGGCCAGCCGATGCGGTCCGTGAATCGATCCGCCGAACAACTCCGCGTAGACGTGAGCCAGCCAGAACACCAGTCCGGTCGCGATCAGAAGTATGGCCAACTCGGCGGGACTCGCGAAGTCCTCGCCGGGGCTGGTGCCCGCCACCACCGACGCCGCGAGAACCGAGCCGTAGATCGCGCCGGAGTAGTCCCTGTGCTGCTGCGTCTCGCCGACTGCGGACATGGACGGCGACCTCCCGGATTCAGACCCATTCCGACCCTGACCCGCGACGCCGAACAACCACACCACCCCTCGCGGGTGAAGCCCCGGCAGCCGATGTCCTGGCCGGAACGTGACCATCTGCCCCGCACGTACCGGACGTAGGTCTCTATCCGGTCATCAGCGGACCTTCCAGTGTGGTTGCCGATCACTAGGGAGGAACATGCAGAAGCTCGCCATCACCACACTGACCTCGGTCCTCGCCCTGGGCGTCTGGACGCCGACCGCGAACGCCAGCCCGGCCGAGCGGCCCGGGCCGGTCCGGATCGCCAAAGTCAGCTACGACGGAGCGGGCTCGGACACCGGGAGCAACCCGAGCCTGAACCGCGAGTGGGTCGCGATCAAGAACCGCGGATCCCACGCCCGCCAGCTGAGGGGCTGGACCCTTCGCGACACCGCCGGTCACGTCTTCCACTTCCCGCGGTTCACGCTGCGAGCCGGACGGACCGTCAAGGTGCACACCGGCAGCGGAAGCGACACCGCGCGGAACCTCTACTGGGGCCAGGGCTGGTACGTCTGGAACAACACCGGCGACCGGGCCACCGTGCGCAACTCGAACGGCCGGCTGATCGACCGCTGCTCCTGGGGCGACGGCGACGGCACGACGCGCTGCTGAGCGAGCAGGCTCAGCCGGCGCCGACCAGAAGGACCTGCTCCCAAATGTCGACGACCAGCACCGATCGCATGCCGACCGACTCGTAGAGGCCGAGGGCCGGGGTCGTGTTGTTGGAGTCGACATGCAGCAGTGTGCCGGCGCGACCGTCGGCGGCGTCGACGGCGAAGGACCGGCGTAGGAGGTACGACGCGATGCCGCGTCCTCTCGCCCCGGGGACGACGCCGAGGGTCCAGATGTAGCCACAATCGTCGTCCTGGACGAACTGGTCGGTGCGGATGCAGAGCGCGACCGGCCGTCCGTCGAGATCGGCGACCCACAGTTGCGGCCAGTCGAAGGCCGACGTCGCCTCGTAGCGCTGGATCCAGTCTTCGTACGGCCGGTGGACGAATCCGAAGTGGTCGGCGAAGGACGCGCCATGGAGCTCGTACGCGTCCCGACGGGTGGCGTCGTCGGTGGCCTCGCGGAGCGTGATGCCGGGCGGCGGCTCCGGCATCGGGACCGGCCCGATGTGGTCGATCCGCATCCGCTCGAACGTCGTGACCGGGGTGAATCCGCGTGCTTCGAGCCGGGCCTTCATGTCGTGGTCGTCGCGGTAGATGCCCTTGTGGACCTTGACGCTGGCCTTGCCACGGGCCCGGCCCATCTCGCGCGCCCGCTCGCTGACCTGCTCGTACAACCACTCGGAGACGTCGCCTTCGGTCGCCTTGACGTCGGCCTCGACGACGTCGCTGTCACCTTTGGCGAACGCCCATCCGTATCCCACCAGCCGCTCATCGGAGTCGAAGACCAGCCAACTGTCGGTGGCCCGGTCGAATCCGGGCTCGGCGAGGTCGTCGCATACGTCGTCGAGGGTGAAGTCGGGGAATCCGACGATCGCTGTGTTATAGGCCGATACCAGTCCGAAGATGGCCTCGGCGTCACTCAGCTGCGCCGGCCGGCCCACCAGGCCCGGCGCCAGTACGTCGCCCATCACGCCGATCATCGTGCGCCCCCGCGGCCGGGCGGTCCACCGGTTTTCGCCGCCGTGCCGAGCGGAATCAGACGAGGCCGACAGGTGTTGCAATTGTAACGGTGTAATCACCGCTGAGGAGGGGCCATGGATGCCGTGGAACACGAGGCGCTGGACGCCTACTCGCAGATCGTCACCTCTGTGGCCGACAAGATCACGCCCCGGGTCGCGAGCGTCAGTGTGCGGCAGCGCCGGCGCGGCGGCACCGCCGAAGGCGCCGGATCCGCGGTCGTCCTGACCGGCGACGGCCACCTGCTGACCAATGCCCATGTCGTCACCGGCGTCGAGGAGGGCTCGGCGGCCTTCTCCGACGGCACCGTCGCCCGCATCGAGGTGATCGGTGCTGACCGGCTGTCCGATCTCGCCGTCCTCCGGGCGGACCGGGCAATTCCCGACCCACCCGAGTACGGCGACGCCGACCGGCTGCGGGTCGGCAACCTGGTCGTCGCGGTCGGCAATCCCCTGGGCCTGGCCGGCAGCGTCACCGCCGGCGTCGTCAGTGCCCTCGGGCGCTCGCTGCCGGCCCGCTCGCAGAACGCGACCCGGATCATCGAGGACGTCATCCAGACCGACGCGGCCCTCAACCCAGGCAGCTCCGGCGGCGCTCTGTCCGATGCGAAGGCTCGCGTCGTCGGCATCAACACCGCGGTCGCCGGCGTCGGACTGGGTCTCGCGGTCCCGATGAACTCCACGACGCAGCGGATCATCTACGCGCTGCTGCACGACGGCAAGGTGCGGCGCGCGTACCTCGGCCTGGTAACCACGCCCGCCGCCTTGCGAGCGACCGACGCCGAGCAGATCGGCCGGCGGACCGCGCTCCGCGTCGTCGAGGTCGTCACTGGCAGCCCGGCCGACGCGGCGGGCCTGCATGCCGGCGACCTGCTGCTCGCGGTCGACGGTCAGCCGCTCCAGGACGCGCAGTCGCTGCAGCGGCTGATGTTCGACGAGGCGATCGGACGCCGGACCGAGGTGACGGCGCTGCGCAACGGAGCCCTCGTCGACGTGGTGGCCACCCCCGCCGAGCTGCGCGACTGACGCCGTACGCCGCCTGGATCCGACGCAATGTGAGCGACCGCACGCATCGGGTAGTGGGTTCGATCGAATCGCCGGTAAAGTCCGCCGAGTCCCTCGATCGACTCGGAAGGAAGGATCCATGGGCATCGGAGCCGGCATCGTCATGCTCGCCGCCGGAGCCATCTTGTCGTGGGCGGTCGACGTCGACCTGCCCTACGTCACCGATGACGCACTCGGCCTGATCCTGATGCTGGCCGGCATCGTGGCGGTCGCCGCCGCCGCGTTCGCCAAACCCCAATATCAGCAATCGGGAGCGGGCACCGGAGTGGCGTTCCTGATCGGCGGCGCCATCGTCATCTGGGGGGTCGACGTCGACCTGCCCTACGTCACCGACGACGCGCTCGGCATCATCCTGCTGCTCACCGGCACCATCGCGCTCTGTGCGGCAGCACTCTCGTATGCACAGAGCACCGGGGCCGGGATCGGCACCGGAGTCGCGCTCCTCGCCGCTGGCGCGATCCTGGCGTGGGCGGTCGAGCTCGACCTTCCGTATGTCGCTGACTACACGCTCGGCGCGATCCTGCTGGTCTCGGGAATCATCACGCTCGCGGTCTCGGGTGTGGCCGAACTCAAGCAGCGCAAGGCGCGGTCCAACTACAACGCGACCTACGGCCAGACGTACCGCTACTGAGCGGCCGTCGTCTCGGCTGTGCGAATCGGCGCTAGGCCGCGACGCTGGGACAGGTGAGCGTACGCGCGACGCCCGGTGTCTCCTGAAGTCGACGGCGTACCGGGTCGGCATCCTGACCGCCCGCGACCGCGACGACCGCGTCGTAGGGACCGGTCACCGCCTCGACGAAGGCGACCTCGGAGAGCGCTCGCATCGCCGCGAGCACGTCTGGGACCGCCCCGGGTTCCGCCTGGACCAAGACATACGCAGCGGGCATCGACCTTTCCTCCCTCGAGAGCGCCCCGACCGGCCGAGCCAAGTCGGCGGCGCGTGCCCTGACGCTACACGATGAGACCACTCGAACACAGCAGGTAGCGAAGGCACATTGGCGTCGCGGGAACCGCAGCCGCCGAGACCTCGTCCCACCGCCAGGCAAACGTCTCGGAGGTGGGCCCCTCATGCATCGACCGTCTCTACGGATCACGGCCATCAGCGCCACCGCGGCCGGACTGGTCGCCGTCGGTGTCGTCACCGTGATCGGCGCCGGTCCCGGGACCACTCCAGCAGCCGCAGCCGACGAGCTCACCCCGTTCGACGACTGCGCGCAACTGCACTCCTGGTACGTCGAGAGCGCCCTCCCCCACGTCACCGCCTGGGGATGGGACACCGGCGGACCGATCATGGTGCCGCTCGCCACCCGGGCGGAGGGAGCACCGGTCCCCGACACCGACGCGGTCGGCAACGGCGCCACCGGCACCAACCTCCAGGAGCAAGACGTCGACGAGCCCGACCTGGCCAAGACCGACGGCTCCCTTGTCGCCGTCGTCCGCCACGGCGACCTCGTCCTCTACGACGCCACTGGCGACCGGGCCGGTGAGATCGGACGCCTCGATCTCCCGCTCCGCCAGCAGATCACCGAGCTGTTGCTGGTCGGCGACCGGGCCGTCCTGTTCGGCTCCTCGAGCGCCGTCAGCCCGCTCACCGAGACACCCGGTCCGATCCGACGCGGCGTGCCGACCGGCGAGCCCCTCGCACCCTTCTTCACCGAGCCACGCACCATGATCACCACGGTCGACCTGACCGATCCCACTGCACCGTCGGTGCAACGGACCGAGACCATCCAGGGCGACCTGGTCTCCGCCCGCGAGCACGACGGCACCGTACGCGTCGTCACGACCTGGCTGCCGAGCTTCCACTTCGCGCAGCCGTACTCCGGTCTCACCCCGAAGCAAGCGCTGGTCAAGAACCGCCAGCTCGTACGCAGCACCTCCGCGGCCGACTGGCTGCCGAGCACCCGAGTCGACGGTGGCTCGGCCCAGCCGCTGCTGTCGTGTGCGGACGTACGCCACCCCGTCGATCCAGCCGGCGCGGGCACCATCTCCGTCGTCACGATGGATCCGCAAGCGCCGGAGGCACGCGTCGGCACCGGTGTCGCGGCCGACGGCGACCTGACGTACTCGTCGGCCGACCGGCTCTACGTCGCGACCGCCGACGACGGCTGGACCTGGACCGCCGGACCGGCAGGCGGCACCACGACGGACATCCACGCCTTCGACGTCTCGGGCGACCAGACGACCTACGTCGCGTCCGGAGAGGTCCCGGGGCGGGTGGACGACCGGTGGGCGTTCAGCGAGGACGGCGGACTGCTCCGGGTGGCGACGACGGTCGGGAGGGTGTGGGCGCCCAGCGAGACCAGGGTGACCGTCCTGGCGGAGCGTGCCGGCGAGCTGGATCCGATCGGCTCGGTCGGCGGCATGGGCGAGGGCGAGCAGGTCGAGGCGGTGCGCTGGTTCGGCGACGTCGCCGTCGTCGTGACCTTCCGCCAGGTCGACCCGCTCTACACGCTCGATCTGAGTGATCCACGTCATCCGACGGTCGTCGGCGAGCTCAAGATCCCGGGCTTCTCGGCCTATCTCCATCCACTCGGAGACGAGCTGCTGCTCGGCGTCGGGCAGGACGCCACCCGGGCCGGAAGCACTCGAGGATCACAGGTGTCGACCTTCGATCTCGGCGACCTTGCCGACCCGCGACGGCTCGACCAGCTCGGTCTGGGGATCACCCGGACCAGCGCGATCGAGTCAGACTCCCGGGCGTTCAGCTACCTGCCCGGCGAACGGCTCGCCTTCGTACCCACGACGAGCTGGCGGTTCGGCGGCGCGATGGACGTGATCCGGATCGGTCCGGACGGCACGCTCGACCTGGTGAAGCGGATCGACCTGCCGGGCTGGTCATCCAACGCCCGCGCGTTGCCACTGGCCGACGGCCGGGTCGCCGTCGTCGGCTCCGGTGCCGAGGTCCAGATCGTCGATCCGGCGGCCTGGTGACGGCCGGTCGGTTACCACGTTCTCGTGGTAGGTACGCACTCTGCACGGCGTCGAGCCCATGCAGAGTGCGTACGGGCCGTGCAGAGTGGGGCGTCGATCCGATGCAGAGTGACCACAAGCTAGCTGTGCGGGGTCAGTCGCCGACGCCGATGGAGTGTGAGCGCATCGCCGGTCGATGCCGGTCCGGCCGAGAGTTGGCGTGAGATTCAGGTTTTCGCCGCCTCGAGGGCTGAATTTTTGCGCCAACTTTCGACTCGGCGAGCCGCCCAGCCGCATCAACGCCTACGGCGCACACCAGACCGAAATGACCCACAGATATTTCAGGAGAGCCCGAGAACGTGGTAAGCCGACGGCCGGTTAGTTGGTGTTGTCGGTGATCGGCGGCCGATCGGCCTCCGAGCCGTAGCGGAAGCGCCGGATGCTGTAGATCAGCAGCCCCAGCGCGATGATTCCCGACAACACGATGCTCAGGCCGCTGCCCCAGCCCGCGAACGGAAGATTCGGGCCGAAGAACCAGATCTCCCGGATCTCCGGGTCGATCCACCACACGATCCCGACGACGATCAGGGCGAGAGCGCCGAGGGTGCTCAGCATGATGCGTGGCCAGGTCTCCACGCCGGCCGCGGCGGCCTCGAAGGCCTTGTCCTTCACCGGCTGCAGCCGGCGCTCGGCCCACTCGTACTCCTGACTCAGGATCGCGAGACCCGCGACCAGGGTCAGCAAGCCGGGGCCGGGGAGCGCCAGCAGGCCGACGCCGCCGATCGTCAAGACCCAGCCGACCACGGTGACCCAGGTCTTGCGCAGCACTGCCATCCGTGTCCCCTTGCCGGCGTCATCGCGAGCGCAAATCGCGTACGAACAAACGTCAGACCCAGCATGCCAGGTGGGCCGCGCACCAACGCGAACGCGGGCGGGCCGGAGCTAGCGCCGGACGGGGGCGAGCAGCGGCTGCGCGGTCCGGAGCTGCTCGGCGATCTGCTCCACCGGCGCCGGGCGGCCGACCAGGTAACCCTGCAGGCTCAGCTTCTCGCCGAACGGGACATGGGCCCGCAGCGTCTCGAGCTGGCTCTCCCGCTCGATGCCCTCGATCACGATCGACAGCCCGAGCGCCTGACCCATGTTGATCATCGACACCAGCAGCCGCAGGGATCGGGGATCGGAGTCGATCCGGGCCGAGAACAGCCGGTCGGTCTTCAAGACACCGACGGCCAGCTGTTCGAGGTAGCCGATCGACGAGAATCCGATGCCGAAGTCGTCGAGTGCGAGCCGGATGCCGCTCGCCTCGACCTGGGTCATCACCGACAGGACCTGTGGGTCGTCGCCGACCAGGTGGCGCTCGGTGAGCTCCAGCAACAGTTCGAGCGGCTGTAGGGCCTTCTGGGTGGCCTGGACGCTCGACACGAAGTCGGTCGCGCGGAGTTGCTGGGCGGAGATGTTCAGGCTGACGGTGAGATCACTGCCACCGGCCTCGTTCAGGACCGCCGCGTCGGCGGCGACCTGGTCCATGACGAGGTCGCCGAGCATCCGGATCAGGCCGGCCTCCTCGGCCACCTGGATGAAGATGTTCGGACCGATCTCAGCGCCGCTGCGATGCCAGCGGGCCAACGCCTCGACACCGACGATCTGGCCGGTACCGCTCTGGACGACCGGCTGGTAGACCAGGCCGACATCGCGGTTCTCGATCGCGGCCCGCAGCTCCTCGGCCAGCTCCAGGCTTCGTACGCGGGCACGACCCAGTGCTGGGTGGTAGACGACCACCTGATCCTTGCCGGCGACCTTCGCCTCGTACATCGCGATGTCGGCGTTGCGGATCAGGTGGTCGGCGCTGTGCGAGCCGTCGGAGAAGGCCACGCCGACACTGGTCGACAGGTTGATGAACCGGCCGGAGAACTCGAAGCGCCGGCGCACCGACATCAGGATCGTCGTGGTCAGCTCGGACAACTCGTCGCCGTCCTCGATGTCCTCGATCAGCATGGCGAACTCGTCGCCGCCGAGCCGCGCGATCCGGCCGATCCCGTCGACGGCCGCCCGAAGCCGGCTGCCGACGTCGACCAAAAGCTCGTCGCCGGCCGGGTGGCCGAACCAGTCGTTGACCTGCTTGAACCCGTCGAGGTCACAGAACACGACCGCGATCCGGCTGGTCGGCATCCGGCGGCAGCGTTGGAGCGCGGTCTCGACGGCCCGGGCGAAGACATCCCGGTTGGACAGGCCAGTGAGCCCGTCGTGCTCGGCCTGATGCGTCAGCTTCCGCGTGAGGGCGAGCCGCGACAGCACCTCCTCGCCGAACGAGGCGAGCATCTCGAGTGTCTCGCGGTCGGCGAGCAGGGCGGTCGCTCCGTGGATCGGCCGCTTCTCCGACACCAACCACCAGCTCTCGTCGCCGTCGACCAGCTTGCTGCCGACCTCGCCGTCGGATGGCGCCTCCTCCTGGAGCCGGCTGGTCCGGGTGTTCATGAGCAGGCGTACCTGCCGGTCCAGCAGCTCGAGTACTTCACTGGACGACGTCGCCGACTGCGCCTGGGTGGACGCTTCGAGGAGTACCGACATCCGGCGAGCCGACTCGCGCTCGCGCGACATGGCATTGCCGGCCAGCAGCAGCGTCGCCAGCGGGAGTACGAGCAGCACGATCGTCCAGGTCGGCAGGCTCCGGTCCCACAGCGACGCCAGGTAGCCGATCGCACCGGCGCCGAGTGCACCCGCCAGAGCGACCAGCACATCGGTGTTGAAGGTGACCAGCCGCGGCGGCTTGCCGGAGTTGAGCGAGATCGACATCTCGGACAGGCCGAGGTCGATCAGGAAGTAGCCCACGAAGCCGATGCCCACCGCGAGCAACTCCTGCGGCGTGACGCCCTCGTCGCCGCGGAGCAGGTCGATCAAGAAGATGGCGGCGCCGCCGCTCAGGATCATGAGCGAGGCGTTGATCAGCCGGTAGCGGCGCCCGGACACCAGCGCCGACGAGAAGACCGCGATCGCCACCCACACGACCATGGCCTCGGCCGGCTCGAGCACGACGGCGAGGAAGGCCAGCACACACGACTCGAGGCCGACCTCGACCGTGGCGTCCGGCCGCGGCAGATGGATCGGGAACCGGCTGATCAGCACGGCCGCCGGCACAGCGAGCCAGTAGGCCGGAGGCATACTCCAACCGCCGCGGAAGGCGACCGCCGCCGAGCCCACCGCCACGACGATGCCGAGGAATATCACGGCACGGTCGAACCACGGTGCTGCGCGGGTTGGCGCAACCGCAGTCACCATGGCCCTCCCCACGCGGCGTGATAACGGACTTACTCTAAGTGGATCTGGACTATCCGTCACTCAGAGGCGGGCGATCCGGTCGTTTGGCTAGCACCATCCTTCAATTGTTGCCGGTCAACGGGCCAAATGACCAGGTATCGGATGAGGTCCGGTCAGAACGCCCGGACGAAGACGTGCACGGCCGCGTCCTCGTCGAGCTCCGCGGTCTCACCGCCGCGGGCGATGATGACCCCTTCCGGCCCGGTCGACGCCAGCAGTACCTGCTCCGGCAACGCCCCGACCCGTCGCATCACGGCCATCACCGTCGGATCGGTCTGCAGCGGCTCACTGATCCGGCGCACCACCACCCGTACCGGCTCCGACTCGCCCTTGACGGCGTCGGTCAGCGTGATGACCCCGTCGAGGAACTCCTCGGTCTCGTTCGGCTCGCCGAGCTCTTCGAGACCGGGGATCGGATTGCCGTACGGCGACTCCGTCGGATGGTTGAGCAACTCGACCAGGCGCCGCTCGACGGTCTCGGAGATCACGTGCTCCCACCGGCAGGCCTCGTCGTGGACCAACTCGATGTCGAGGCCGATCACGTCGGTCAGCAGCCGCTCGGCGAGCCGATGCTTGCGCATGACCCGCATCGCGAGCCGGCGGCCCTCCTCGGACAGCTCGAGGTGACGATCTCCCTCCACCGTCAGCAGGCCGTCGCGCTCCATCCGCGCCACCGTCTGGCTCACGGTGGGTCCGCTTTGATGCAGCCGCTCCGCGATGCGGGCGCGAAGCGGGACGATGCCCTCTTCCTGCAGCTCGTAGATGGACTTGAGGTACATCTCCGTGGTGTCGATCAGGTCGCTCACATCACCCATTCTTGCCGATCCGCCCGACACGGTCCGGCCGTGTCCGATTGCCATTGACCGAGACGACCGTGAGCCCGCTTGCGCGGACCGAGGTTGTCCGGATGTCCCACTCGGTCCAACCAGCCTCGCTCGTTCCTCGCTCGGCGGCCAGGCCCAGCCACGGACGCTCGCGGGACATCCGGACAACCTCGGGCAATGGCTGACGTCCGCTTGACACGGGCCGCTCGGACGTGGCGGGCCGCGTAGGGTCGCTCGCGTGGGTGATGTGAGCGACGCGGGGGCGGGTCGGTGGGTGCGCGGTGGGGCGGGGGTGGATGAGTTGCGCGTTGCCGCTAGGGAGTGTCAGGGGTGTGAGCTGTTTGGGCCGGCTACTCAGACGGTGTTTTCGACGGGGTCGCCGGTGGCCCGGATGGCGTTGGTGGGTGAGCAGCCGGGGGATGCCGAGGATCGGCAAGGGGCGCCGTTCGTGGGACCGGCGGGGCAGTTGCTGGATCGGGCGCTGACGGAGGCGGGCATCGATCGGGCTGACTGCTATGTGACGAACGCCGTGAAGCACTTCCGGTTCAAGCCGACCGCGAATCGCCGACTGCATCAGACGCCGGCGCCGGAGCACATCGCGGCCTGCCGACCGTGGCTGGTCGCGGAGCTGGCGGCGGTCGATCCGGAGGTGCTGGTGTGCCTGGGCGCGACGGCCGGGCGGGCGCTGTTCGGTCCGGAGTTCCGGATCACCAGGCAACGCGGCATGCTCTATCCGCGCCCGCCGCGCTACGACGATCCAGCGCAGGTACGGGCCGGCTGGATGCTCGGCACGGTCCATCCGTCCGCAGTACTCCGGGCCGACGACCAGGACGCGGCCTACGCGGCACTCGTACGCGATCTCCAGGTCGCATCGGCGGCCTTGGCAGACTGACTCACGAACGACTTGCATTCGCGGCTGCGATCGCGACCACAATGGCAAGTCTCGCGTGGAGGAGACAGATGGCGAGCGAGATCCGGATCGAACGACGGTTCCGGGGACCGAGCTCGTCGGGCAACGGCGGCTGGACGGCCGGCCGGCTCGCCGAGCAGCATCTCGCCACCGGCGCCGACGGGCCCGTCCAGGTCACCCTGCGGCAGCCACCGCCGCTCGACACGCCGCTGACCGTCCAGCCCGGCGACCAGACCCGGCTGCTCGCCCCGGACAGCGGCGTCGTCGCCGAGGCCGTCAGTGGCACGCTGCCCGGGCCGGTCGACCCGGTCGACATCGCGACCGCCAAAGGCGTCGAGCGCGGGTACGCCGGCTTCCGGAACCACCCGTTCCCCGAATGCTTCACCTGCGGCCCCGACCGGGCCGAGGGCGACGGACTGCGCGTGTTCCCAGGACCGAACGGACCGGGACTCACTGCCTGCACCTGGACGCCGCACCCGAGCATGGCCGGGCCCGACGGCCGGCTGGACCCGGCGTACGTCTGGGCCGCCCTCGACTGTCCCGGCGGCTGGACCAACGACCTCGAAGGCCGCCCGATGGTGCTCGGCCGCATGACGGCGCAGATCGACTCCCGTCCGATGGCTGGCGAGACCCATGTCGTCGTCGGCGAGCAGGTGAGCGTCGACGGCCGCAAGACCCACACCGCGAGTACGGTGTATGACGCCAGCGGCCTGGTGATCGGCCGTGCGCGCCACGTCTGGATCGCCATCGACCCGGCCGCCTTCAGCTGACCGCACGCCCGTACCCCGGAAGGCTCCGCAATGAATCACGTCCCCTGGTGGCGGCACGCCGTGTGCTACCAGATCTACGTCCGCAGCTTCGCCGACTCCGACGGCGACGGCATCGGCGACCTGGCCGGCATCACCGACCGGCTGCCCTACCTCGCCGACCTCGGCGTCGACGCGATCTGGCTGACCCCGTTCTACCGTTCGCCGCAGGCCGACCACGGCTACGACGTCGCCGACTACCGCGACGTGGACCCGCTGTTCGGCTCCCTCGACACCTTCGACGCGATGCTCTCGCGGGCCCATGAGCTCGGGCTGCGGGTGATCGTCGACATCGTGCCCAACCACTCCTCCGACGAACACGATTGGTTCAAGGCGGCGCTCACCGCCGGGCGAGGCAGCCCGGAGCGGGAGCGGTACGTCTTCCGGGACGGCCGCGGCGCCGACGGAGCCGAGCCGCCGAACAACTGGCAGTCGGTCTTCGGCGGCCCGGCATGGACTCGACTCGACGACGGCCAGTGGTACCTCCACCTCTTCGACGGCAAGCAGCCGGACTTCAACTGGGAGGACCCCGGGGTCGGCGACGAGTTCGAGTCGGTCCTGCGGTTCTGGCTGGACCGCGGCGTCGACGGCTTCCGGATCGACGTCGCCCACGGCCTCGCCAAGGCACCCGGGCTGCCGGACAGCGAGTACGAAGCGGTCCGTGGGCCGGAGGACCTGAGCCCGACCGGACTGAGCGTCGAGGCGCTGGCCCCGCGGCCGTATTGGGACCAGGCGGCCGTCCACGAGGTCTACCGCCGATGGCATCGGGTGCTGGCGTCCTACGACGGTGATCGGATGGCGATCGCCGAGGCCTGGGTGCCGACCGCCGCGGCACTCGCGAGGTACGTGCGGTCGGACGAACTGCAGCAGGCGTTCAACTTCCTGTGGCTGCAGGCCGACTGGTCGGCGTCGCAGTTCCGCGACGTGCTCGTGGACACCTACGCGGCGGTCGAACCGGTCGACGCGACGCCGACCTGGGTGCTGGCCAACCACGACGTGATCCGAACTGTGACCCGCTACGGCGACGGCGATGTCGGACTGCGACGGGCTCGAGCCGCGGCCCTGGCGATGCTGGCGCTGCCCGGATCGGCGTACGTCTACCAAGGCGACGAGCTCGGACTGCCGCAGGTCGACGTCGCCGAGGCGGATCGCCAGGACCCGACCTGGCGGCGCGGTGGCGGCGTCGGCCGCGACGGCTGCCGGATCCCGATCCCATGGTCCGACGCCGGGCCGCCCTTCGGCTTCGGACCGAACGGATCGGCGCCCTGGCTCCCCCAGCCGGTCCCGCTCTGGGGCGACCTGTCGGTGGCGTCGCAGCAGGACGATCCCGAGTCGACCCTGGCGCTGTATCGGTCCGCCCTGCGGCTGCGACGCGAGTTGGTGCCGGACCTCGGCGACCGGGTCTCGCTGGTGGACCGTGGCGACTCCGAAGTCTTCGCCTTCGCGAGGAGCGCGGCGGCGCCGGACCGTCCGGCGTTGGTGTGCGTCGTCAACTGCGGCGTCGCGGCTGTCCCGGTCGGTGACCTTGGCGAGCCGATTCTGACCAGCGAGCCCGACGCGGTCACAGCCGGCACCCTCGCGCCCGACACCGCGGGATGGTTCCGAGCCGGATGACCGTGGCCGTCGCGGCGGCGTACAACGGCACAATCGCGCAAGCTCACGAGCGGATCGGGCCGGTGAACGCCACCAGCGAAATCTCTTGTGCAGCGGCGGCCTGAGCCGTAGCGTCGGGCGTACACGGGAAGGAGGTGGTCCAGTACATGTATGACTTTTGGACTCGTGAGGTGGCTGTCCGCTAGCCGCCGCTGCGTGGGTTCACCGCATCAGCGGTAGCGCAAACCCAGGCAGTCACCCGACCCGCAGGGGCCGAACCTAGTCCGATCGGTGCAGTCACGGCTGCGTATGTAGTCGTGCCCGCAAACCCCCTGCGGGTCGTTTCATGTCCGGATCCCGACGGCATACGGGCGCTACGGCGCGAGCCGGGATCGCGTCCAACCGCCGTCGGTCAGCTCGTACCGCAGTCGGTCGTGCATCCGGCCGGTGCGGCCCTGCCAGAACTCCACCGCCGCCGGCGACACCCGCCACCCACCCCAGTGCGGGGGCCGTGGGATCGGGTCGACCGAGGCGAATCGCGATCCGACGGCGGTGTAGGCCCGATCCAACTCCTCCCGGTCCGCGACGACCTGCGACTGCGGCGACGCCCAGGCGCCGAGCTGCGACTCGCGCGGGCGGACCGCGAAGTAGGCATCGGACTCCGACGCCGACAACCGCGATGCGACGCCCTCGACCCGGACCTGGCGCCCCATCGGATGCCAGGCGAACACCAAACCGCATCTGGGCTCGGCCGCCAGCTCGTTCGACTTGCGCGAATCGTAGTTGGTGTAGAAGCAGAACCCACGCTCGTCGAATCCCTTGAGGAGCACGAACCGTACCGACGGGGCGCCGTCGCGACCGGCCGTCGCCAGTGCCATCGCGTTCGGCTCGTGCAGCCCCGAGGCGACGGCCTCGTCGAGCCACCGGGCGAACAAGGCGATCGGGTCGTCGCCGGCGGCCGACTCCTCGAGGCCCTCGTCGGCATAGTCCGCTCGCAGCCGAGCCAGTCGATCCGCGTTCACGGGCCTGAGGCTAGCCCCACCTGCCGAGTGTTGGCGCAGAACCGCAGGTCCCGGGAAGCGTTGGTGCAACTTCGCACCAACACTCCGCCAGCCGGCCCATGCCGTGCCGCCAGCGGCCCCGCCATCTCACCCCGCACCGGGCCCAATGCGACCAAAGCCCCTGGACCGTCCGGATGCGGTCGGTCAGGATGTCCCGGACGATCAGCAGACAGCCGACGTGAGGGGAGTGACGCGATGGCGGAGGTCAGAGGCGGTCTCGAAGGGGTGGTCGCGTTCGAGACCGAGATCGCCGAGCCGGACAAGGCGGGCTCGGCGCTGCGCTACCGGGGAGTCGACATCGAGGAGCTCGCCGGCCGAGTGCCGTTCGAGAAGGTGTGGGGACTCCTGGTCGACGGCTCCTACCAGCCCGGGCTCCCCCCGGCCGAGCGCTATCCGATCCCGGTGCACTCCGGTGACATCCGGGTCGACGTCCAGAGCGCCATCGCCATGCTGGCCCCGGCGTTGGGGATGCGGCAGCTCTACGACATCGACGACGAGACGGCCCGCGAGCACCTCGGTCGCTGCTCGGTCATGGTGCTGTCCTACGTCGGGCAGGCCGCCCGAGGCGTCGGGCGGCCGTGGGTGCCGGAGACCGAGATCGACAAGGTCTCGACGATCACCGAACGCTTCCTGACCCGATGGCGCGGCGAGTCGAATCCGGACCACGCCCGCGCGATCGACGCCTACTGGACATCGGCCGCCGAGCACGGCATGAACGCGTCGACCTTCACCGCCCGGGTCGTGGCGTCGACCGGCGCCGACGTGGCGGCGAGCATGTCAGCGGCGATCGGCGCGATGTCGGGACCGCTGCACGGCGGCGCGCCGGCCCGGGTGCTACACATGATCGAACAGGTCGAGCGCACCGGAGACGCCGCGGCGTACGTCCGATCGGAGCTCGACGCCGGCGAGCGCCTGATGGGATTCGGGCACCGGGTCTATCGCGCCGAGGACCCGCGGGCGCGCGTGCTGCGACGGACGGCGCGCGAGCTCAACGCGCCGCGCTACGAGGTCGCCGAGGCGCTGGAGGCGGCGGCGCTCGCCGAGCTTCGCGAACGGCGACCGGACCGGGTGCTGGAGACCAACGTCGAGTTCTGGGCGGCGATCGTGCTCGACTTCGCCGAGGTTCCGGCCCACATGTTCAGCGCGATGTTCACCTGCGCCCGTACCGGCGGGTGGGCCGCGCACATCCTGGAGCAGAAGCGCACCGGCCGGCTGGTCCGGCCCAGCGCCAGCTACGTCGGTCCGCCCAGTCGCGCGGCCGAGGAGGTCGCCGGATGGGACCCGGTATGGGCGAAGGGAGACTAGACCGGCGGACCTGACAGAATGGCGCCGCCGACATCGTGGTCGCCGGCCAAACCCTCGACTTTGTGAGGTACGCGTGAGCGATGTACTGACTCTCCCCGACAGCATCAGGCCCCGAGACGGTCGCTTCGGAGCCGGGCCCTCCAAGGTCCGCAACGAGCAGCTCGACGCGCTCTCCTCGAAGGGCCGGGCGGTGCTCGGAACGTCGCACCGGCAGGCGCCCGTGCGCAGTCTGGTCGGACGGCTCCAGGGCGGTCTGACCCAGTTGTTCGACCTGCCGGACGGCTACCGGATCGTGCTCGGCAACGGCGGCGCGACCGCGTTCTGGGACATCGCCTGCTTCAACCTGATCCGGGTGCGCTCGCAGCACTTGACCTTCGGCGAGTTCTCGGCCAAGTTCGCCACCGCCGCCGACAAGGCACCGTTCCTCCTCGAGCCGACCCTGGTCAACGCCGAGCCGGGGACCCGGCCGGAGCCGTACGCGGAGAAGGACGCCGATGTCTACGCCTGGGCGCAGAACGAGACGTCGACCGGGGTGATGGCGCCGGTGCACCGCGTCGAAGGCGCCACCGACGACTCGCTCGTGCTGATCGACGCGACGTCGGGCGCGGGTGGGCTGCCGGTGGATCTCAACCACGTCGACGCCTACTACTTCGCGCCGCAGAAGTGCTTCGCCTCCGACGGCGGCCTGTGGATCGCGATCCTGTCGCCGGCGGCGATCGAGCGGGTCGGCCAGATCAACGGGATAGGCCGATGGATCCCGGCGTTCCTCGACCTGACGACGGCGATCGACAACTCGGCGAAGTACCAGACGTACAACACCCCGGCGCTGGCGACGCTGTTCCTGATGGCCGAGCAGGTCGACTGGTTCAACGAGCAGGGCGGCCTGAAGTGGGCGGTCAACCGGACGACCGACTCGTCCGACCGGCTCTACGGCTGGGCCGACCGCACCGGCTACACGACCCCGTTCGTCGAGGACACCGACAACCGCTCGCTCGTCGTCGGCACCATCGACTTCGACCGGAAGGTGGACGCCCGGGCCGTGGCGTCGACGCTGCGGGCCAACGGCATCGTCGATGTCGAGCCCTACCGCAAGCTCGGCCGCAACCAGCTCCGGGTCGGGATGTACCCCGCGGTCGACCCGGCCGACGTCGAGGCACTGACCGTCTGCATCGACTACATCGTCGAGCGGCTCTGACGCTCCGCCCGTCTGGTTCCTCTTGTCCGGCGTCCTCGCCGGGCCCACAGCCATCCGCCGCCGAGCAGCACTAGCGCGGCGCCCGATGCCACGACCCAGCCGCTGCTGATCCCGTCACTGTCACCGTCATCGGACGAGCTCGACGCTGCCGACGCCGCCGGCGACGCAGGCGGGCCGGACGTGTCCCGGCTCGGCCCGGCATGCAGCTTCTGCCACTCGTGCCGGGGGACCTTGACCTCGATGATCGGAGACGGCAGCTTCTCGGTCCCCACGAGCACCGACCGGCCATCGTTCCACGCGGCCAGCGACTCGCTCTGCGGCATCCGTGGGGTGTCGATCGAGCCGAGCTTGTGCCAGTCCGGGATCGAGTAGACGGCGATGTCGATGTAGGTCCGGAGCAGCACCGCCGAGCCGTCCGGCAGGTAAGCCCCGTCGGTCACCATGCCGGGCGTGTTGACGTTGAGCGACCGGGCCAGGTTGACCCGGTCCTCGCTCAGGTGTTTCGGCAGCTGGTAGACCTCGCCGGCGAGCAGGTTCTTGGTCACGATCGACATCCGGCCGGTTGCGGGATCGACCAGCAGCGTCTCGGCGTCGCTCGGCCCGTCGCTGTAGCGCACCGGGTAGACGTCCGGCGTCACAGTCGTGTCGCCGCGCCCCGGCTGGTCGATCGCATAGAGCGCCACGGTGCGCCGGCTGACGCTGTTGTCGCCGATGTCCGCGACGTAGAGCCGGCCGTCGCCACCGATCGCCATCGCCTCGGTGTCGTCGGCCGTCACGTCGATGGTGGCGGTGCCGACCACGTCTCCCGAGCCCAGGTCGATGACGTAGACCACGTTGTCGTTACCCGAGTCGTTGATCGTGTACGCCAGGTGCGGGTCGATGGTGCTCTGGACCAGGGCACTCGACTCGGGGATCCGCTCATCGGTGATCGTAGCCACCACGTCGTGATCGCCCGCGTACGCCGGTCGCACCGGACCCACGAGGACAGCCCCGGCCACCGCCGCAGCCGCGACGGCGACCCCCAGCCGACTCACGAGGCGTCCTCCAGCAGTTCGGCCAGCCGTGGTCGTACCCCCCACTGCGCGGTGAGCCGGGCGTACTCGGTCGCGAGCTCCGGGTCGCCGGTCGAGCCGGTGCGGACCGCTCGCAGCAGTGTGTTGCGCGGGGTGTGCTTGGAGTCGACGAACTCGACCACCTCGACGCGGTAGCCGTGCAACCGAAGCAGCGCGGCCCGCATCGCGTCGGTCAGAGTGTCGGCCAGCCGCTCCCGGAGGATCCCGTAGCGCATCACCAGGCCGAACGGTGTGGGCGTCGGAGCCGACCGCAGTCGGCGCTGGAGATCGTGGTGGCAGCACGGGGCCGCCAGCACCAGCGACGCCTCCCACTCGACGGCCCGGGCGAGCGCGTCGTCAGTCGCGGTGTCGCAAGCATGCAGGGCCAGCACCACGTCGGGCCGCTGCTCGAGCTCGGCCGAGGCGATGTCTCCGCGGACGAAGCGCAGCTCGTCACCGGCGCCGAGCTCGGCCGCCAGCTCGCTGTTGCGCTGCCGGGCCTGCTCCTTGACGTCGATCCCCACGACCCGGACCGGCAACCCCCGGACGGCGGTCAGCCAGCGATAGGCCGCGAACGTGAGATAGGCGTTGCCGCAGCCGAGATCGACAACCCGCAGCGGATCGTCCGCACTCGGCGAGCGCATCTGGCCGGCCTCGATCGCGCTGTCGAGCGTGGCCGCCAGGATCCGGCAGAACTCCTCGATCTGACG
>Ga0081455_10000160_pt1 | contig 82166 bp, 74 predicted proteins | sample TabmetS3T2R1_FD_70207 | JGI IMG/M metagenome (GOLD analysis project Ga0081455, IMG submission 70207) | Tabebuia heterophylla rhizosphere microbial communities from the University of Puerto Rico - S3T2R1 | ecosystem: Host-associated > Plants > Roots > Rhizosphere ...
AGCGGCCCTCACAGATGATCTTGCCGAGTTGTCGAGGGGTCCGGGTTCGCGTCGCCGGGGGAAACTTTGATCAGCGCGTTCGCACGGAGTGAGCCCATGCCCAGGTCAATTGCACGGTCCCTTGGGGCTTCAGCCATCCTCGGGGGGTGCACAATTGCGCTCTTTGTGGCCGTTCCGCTGCTCGGACAACCTGCCGCCGATGAAAAAAGCAAAATCGTTATCGATGAAAAAACGAGGGCGCAGGTCCACCTCACACCCGAGCAGCAGGCCGTCCTCGACAAGATTGCCCGCTCACCGGAGACGGTGAACGTGAGCGTGGTCGGACGGTCGGCCAGGGCGCGCGCCGAGCAAAACGGTTATTCCCGCTTCACTCTGCCCCTCGACGGCGGCAAGGAAGTCGTGCTCGTGCGCACGCAGCCGACCATCAAAACGGAGCGCGGCTTTACCTGGCGCGGAGAGGTTGAAGGCACCGGCGAGCGGGCCCTGCTCATGCTTTGGGACGACGGCCATCTCTCCGGATTCTTTGGCCATGAAGGTCGTGTGTTCATGGTGAGCCATGCGGGTGGTGAAATCCACAGCATGGCCGAAATCGATCCTGCGAAGATGCCGCCCGACCATGCCCCGACACCTGAGAGCGAGCGCGCCGGCAAGGCGGCTCCTCCTGAGCCCAAGGTTTCTCCTTTTGCCGAACCCGACCGTTTGGCCTTGGAAGCCAAGACCGTCACGATCGACGTGATGCTGCTCTACACCAAAAATGCCGCGGCTCAATACATCGGTGATCCGGCGGACCTCCTCGAGCTCGCCATCGAGCAGGCCAACGACACCTTCAGGAATAGTGCACTCGGCAACATCAGGTTGCGCCTCGTACACACGGGCGCGGTTGACTACGACGAGTCGGACGGCGATCACTTCACGCACCTTTATCGCCTGGTCGATGCCGAGGGCATCTTCAAGAACGTCCGAAAGCTGCGCAACGAAAAGCGCGCAGATATCGTGGGGCTCGTACTGCATAGTCCGACAGGTTGCGGGCTATCGACCCGTGTGGGGGCGGACGCGGAAGAGGCCTATTTTGTTGTGCACCACGCCTGCGCCGCAATCACCTATTCGCTGGCCCACGAGGTCGGACATATTCTCGGCACGCGGCACGATCGGGCGGTCGACGCCAACGAGAGGCCATTGCCTTATGCGCACGGCCACGTCAATGGCCACAAGTGGCGCGACATGATGAGCTATCGCGAAGGATGCGGCGGATGCCCCCGCATTCCCTTTTGGTCCAATCCGCGCGTGCTGTACCGGGGCGAGCCCACCGGTACGGATGCAAGCGACAATGCGCGGGTCATTTTGGAGCAGGCCGAGCGCGTTTCGAATTTTCGCTGAGGTCAGTGGAGCGATGCGCAGCGGGCTTCGCAAGCCCCAATTGTTGCGCACGAAAGTGCCGATCACATTAGGCGCATAGCAGTGGCAGGGTGAAGCGGACGGTGGCCCCGCCTTCTGCACGATTTTCCGCCCAGATCTTACCCCCGTACGTCTCGACAATCGTGCGCGCGATCGACAATCCCAGCCCCGTGCCATGGTCCTTGGTCGTATAGAACGTGTCGAAAATCTCGCCGAGCTTGTGATCAGGAATGCCAGTCCCCGAATCACTCACCGACACTTGCACGCAAACTCCCCCAACGCTGGCCGCATGAATGGTCAGCGCACGCTCCCCCGGCGCGGCATCTTGCATGGCGTCCATGCCATTCGTGGCCAGGTTCAATATCACTTGCTGCACGTGAATGGGATCGGCGCGCACTGGGAAGGCCCGCTGATTGCCATTGACGCGGACGGCGATGCTTCGCTTCTTGGACTCGGCTGCAAGGATCTGAACCGCGTTGGCGATTACCTTGTTGAGGTCGAATTCCTGAACGTCGAGCTCGCTCTTGCGTTTCACCAATTTGCGCAAGTGCCGGACGATATCAACGGCGTGCTGATCGGCCTCGCGGATGTCGCTGAGAATCTCTTTGACCTTGTCAACGTCGGCCACCCTCGCGTTGAGCAGATGCTCCCCGGCGCTCGCGCTCAGCATGATGGCTTCCAATGGCTGGCTCAGCTCGTGCGCAAAGGACGCGGACAGCGCCCCGGCTTCGGCGGATCGATTTAAATGTATAACCTCCGCCAGGCGATTGCGCGCATCGACTTCGGCGCTCCTGCGTGCATGACGTTCAATCAGCAGCCATGTGATCATGGCTCCTTGAATCGCGAAGGCGAGCACGGCGGCGGCCAATTGCCAGCGGTATTTTTCCCAAGCCGTGGGCTCGCGGAACTCGACGCTACTGCCGCGCGGCAAGCGTGCCTCGCTGATGTTCCAACGTTGCAGCTCGCGCCAATCATAAACCGGCGCCTGCAAGCCGAAGGGTGATGTCTGGATGGTGCTTGGTGATTCGCCCCGCAGGATGCGAATCGCAACTTTTGCCGCCTCGCGTCCGATGTCCTGGGTGGACACGTGCGGGCCGCCGACAATGCCATGGCCGAAATTGATGTCGGCATAACCAAACAAGGGCGCGTTTGCCGCCTGACGCAGCCTCGCAAACACACGGTCTTCCTCCTGCGGAACACCGTTGGCGTCGACGCGAACCCCTGCGTAAAGGACGGCACCATGCCGGGGGCGCCGCGCCACCTGCTCGATCATGTCTTCAAGCGATAGCTCGTTTAACCACTCGATCGTCACGCGATTGGCGAACGGCTGCCAGGAGCGGCGCAGTTCCCCCACCCAGGCCCGTTCCAGCGGCGAGGCGCCGATCGCAACGGCAACGCTGGTCGTGTCGGGTAGAACCTGCAGAATGTTTTCGAGCAGCTGAGCTAGGTCGAGCGTGCTCGGGACCACCGTATCATTGCTCGTCAGCTTGGCAGCCTCGACAAAACGTACGTCTGTTCCCGTGATCAGCAGGGGCGTGGAGGCGAAAAGTTGTGCGCGATAGCGCTGCACGAAGCGGGCGGCAGGCGCACCCATGGCCACAACCAGATTGAGGTCACGCTCGAAAAAGAGCGAGCGCAGGTATTCGACAAAAGGTGCCTCGTCGGGGGCGTGTGGAAGGCGTGCCGTCTCGAGGGAGGCTTCGTAGAGGTCGATCGCGTGCGGTGACTGTTTGATAAGTTCCTCGCGCAAGCGTCCGGAGACGGCGCTCCACGGCGCAAAGTATGGCCCATAGGAATGCAAGAAGAGCACGCGTTGTGGCGCGGCGAATGCCGGCTCCAACGCGGCCGAACAAAGAAGGGCGATCGCCGCGACCCCGATTTGGCAAGCCAACCGCATGCCCGAAATATCCCCCCGCGCACAAGGCCATTGGGCCTCACGGTGTGCTTACCATCCGCATGCGGAAGCTGGAAATACGGGAAAACCCTGGCGAAACTAACGAAAGGGCAAGGTTAAGACGCGGGGGTCAGCGCCTCTGAAAATGAGCCCCGCGGGCCGCTCTTGGGATAGGCTGGGCGCAAGGCAGTCGCCCGCGTAGTTGAGGCCGCACAGCTGCGTGTACCTGCTTAGCTAAAGTGAATGCCACACGCCAAACCTGCTCACAGGGATCGTCGGGCTCGAGCCGGAGCTGCCAAGCGTGAAACCCTTACCCGAGGCGCAGACTGATTTTCCCATCAGCGTGACTCTCGAGCCGCTCGGCATGGGCATAGGCCTCTTCCTGCTGTGCGTCTTGCTCGTTCTCGCCTATCGCGCCTTTCGCAGGTGAGGAGCACCTCGCGCTGCGTAGCCAACGAGGTGGCGCGCGGGCGCAGATCCGCGTCCGAGGTGCCGGCAACGCGGCCAGCCTCTAACATGGTCGCCATGCGCGACAGAGCGAGCAGCGCCAACGAGCCCATTGCACCGGAGGGCTGGCATTTGCGGTCGGCAAGCCTTGCGGATGTCGACGGCGTGCACCGCTTGGCCTCAGAGCCCCTCGTCTATCGCACTCTCTTCGATGCGGTCGCGCCCGGGCGCCACCGCATCGCGCAGGCGATCACCCAGGCGACCCGCGACGCTGGCGCGACGGCTCTCGGTTTGTGGATCCTGGCCGGCCCGCGCGTTGCCTAGGCGGGCTGCGGACAACTGCGGCCCGACATCTCGGCCAAATCCGCAGAACTCATCTATCTGCTCCATCCGGAGCAATGGGGTCGCGGCCTCGCAACGCGCATGGCCTGGACCGCCATCGCTTGCGCGTTTCGGCAAGGGATCGATCGCAGCATGGCCGGCAGCGATTGTCCCAACGGCGCTTCCCTCGCCGTCATGCGCCGACTTGGCATGCGGCTTCATCGCGAGGTGCGCTATCCCCTGGGAAAAGGCGTCGAATACCTGCTCGACCGCGGCGATCCCGGACCTCGGCCGCCGCCGGTGCTGTTGGCCAGGCACTGAGCTTGGCCGCCCCTGTCAGCTCACACGCCCGCCTGGGGCTTGCCGAACATAACGATTTTTGATCGACCGCCGGCGCCCAGCGCCTTAGCGTTTCGTGACCCGCCGCTAATCGGGAAGGACAAACCCATGTGGCCAAATCCTCGCATCCCCTTTCAAATGTCCTCAGAGCGCGCACGGCTCGAGCCCCCTAAAGGCAAACCGCTGATGGTCAACCCGGTCGTCAACATCGAGTATTGGCCGTTCGACCAGAAGATGCCGCGTGGCATCCTACCGCCACCCCATGCGGCGCAAGTGGAGCCGCCCGACTTGCCCAACTATTCCTGGGTCGAATACGGCATGCGCTGCGGCATGCCGCGGCTCTTCGATTTGCTGGGCCAGCGCTCAATTAGGGCATCGGCCTTCATCAATGCCCAGTGCGCCGACGTCTATCCTTCGCTCGCCAAAGCCGTGGTGGACGCGAAATGGGAGCTGGTCGGCCATGGCTGGTTCCAGCGCTCGCTGAAACAGGTGCCCGACGAGGAGGCCGAAATTAGACGCTGCCTTACAAGGCTCGAGCAACTGTCCGGTGAGAAAGTGCGTGGCTGGTTCGGCGCCGGCGGCGGCGAAAGCAACCATACGCCGGATATCCTCAAGCGCTGCGGCGTCGAATTCGTGCATGACTGGCTGGTCGATGATCTGCCCTGCTGGATGCGGACCACGGCGGGCCCCCTCCTGTGCCTTCCCTATACCTGGGAGCTCAACGATGTGCCGATCTGGGTGGTGCAGGGACAATCCAGCGACGAATTCCTGAAGCGCCTGGAAGCAAGCTTGGCCATACTCGAGCGCGAACTGGCGAAGCAACCGCGCGTGCTGACGCTCGCCATGCACCCGCACGTGCTCGGCGTGCCGCACCGCGCCTATTACCTGGAAAAAGCGCTCGATCTTCTGGCGGGGCGCCGGGATTCGGTCTTCATGACCTCGAGCGAGATCGCCGATTGGTTCCTCGGCGTCGACAAAGAGGGCCGGCGCGAGCTCGAGGCAGCCGAGCGGTCGAGCTAGGCTCAGGGCTAGCGTCCGAGATAGGAGCTGAGGACGACGGGATTGTCGAGGAGCCCGGCGGCCGGCCCGGAAAAGGCGATTTCACCGTTTTGCAGAACGTGCGCCTGCTCGGCAACCGCCGCGGCAACGCCGATGTTTTGCTCCACCAGCAGGATCGTCATTCCGCGCCGGTTCAGGGCAAGTATGGTGTCGACCATCTCGGCCACGACCGCCGGCGCTAGGCCCGCCGAAGGCTCATCCATCAAAAGACAGCGCGGACGCGCCATCAGCGCCCGGCCGATGGCCAGCATCTGCTGCTCGCCGCCGCTCAAGGCGCCGGCATACTGGTGGCGACGCTGCGCGAGCTTGGGGAACAACTGCAGGATCGAGGCGAGATCGTCTTTGATCGCCGCCCGGTCACGTCGTGTTACCGCGCCAAGCTCGAGATTGTCCGCAACGCTCATGTTCGGCCACACCTCGCGTCCCTGCGGTACCTGGGCCAGGCCGCGGCGCACCATGCGGTCGGCGGGCTGGCCGGCACATTCGCTGCCGGCAAACCTGACCGAGCCCGAAAGCGGGCGCATGAGCCCCGCCACGCAATTCAACAAGGTTGTCTTGCCGGAGCCATTGCCGCCGAGCAGTGATACGATCGATCCCGCCGGCACCTCAAAGGTGACATCACGCAGCACCTCCGTGCTGCCGTAGGCGACCCTAAGATGCTTGATATCGAGCACTGAGCTCCTTTCCGAGATAGGCCTCAATCACGCCGCGATCGTTGCGCACGGCCTCGGGCGGTCCGTCTGCAATCGAGCGGCCCGAGCTCAGCACCGTCACTTGATCGCACACACCCATGACCAAGCGGATCACGTGCTCAATCAGGATCAGCGTCACGCCCTTCTGATCGCGAATTTTGCGCAGCAGCGCGTCGAGCTCCGCCAAGCGGTTCGCACTCAATCCCACTGCGGGTTCATCCAACAGCACCAGCGTCGGCTCGCTGATGAGCGTGCGGGCAATCTCAACCACGCGCTGCTGACCAAAGGAGAGCGCCGTCGCCGGCCGCTCGGCCAAGTCGCCCATCCCCACAAAAGCCAACGCACTGCGGGCCGCCGCCTCCATCTCCATCTCTTCGCTCCGCCGCAGCCGGCGATCGAAGCCGGCCGCAAACAGGCCCGTGCGGGTGCGGCGGTGCAGCCCGGCCATCATGTTTTCGAGTACGGTCATGCCCCGAAACAGCTGCGAGGTCTGGAAGGTGCGTCCTAGTCCCAAGCCCGCGATGGCGCTCGGCTTGCGGCCGACGATGGAGATGCCGTTGAACCAAACATCGCCCCTTTGTGGCCGGTGCATGCCGCAGATGACGTTGAGCAGCGTGGTCTTTCCGGCACCGTTGGGGCCGATCAGCCCGCGAATCTCGCCGGCCTGCACCTGCAAGTTGATGCCGTCGAGCACCTTGAGGCCCCCGAAGGCCATGTTGAGCTCATTCACCTTGAGGACGGGCCCGCTCATTGCTCCGCCCCGGCCGCGCCCGCTTCGATCGCCTGCGGCCTGCGCCATGGGGCCGGCCGCGGTGAGAGCCGCAGGGGCTCCTCCCAGCCTCGCACGTGCCGCTTTAAAACGGATACCAGTCCGCCGCGCATGAATAGGACGAAGCCGACGAGCAGGGCGCCGAACACGATCTCCTGCAAGCCCTTGAAGGCGCGCAGCGCCTCCAGCAGCAGGATGATCAAACCGGCCCCCAGCACCGATCCCGTGATCGAGCCCAGGCCACCGACCACGATCATCGCTTTCTGCAGCACCATCTGGAAGAGATCAAAGCCCTCTGGCGCCACGAAGTTCAGCATCGCCGAATAGAGCCCACCCGCCACGCCGGCATAAAAGCCGCTGATGCCGAAGGCGAGCGCCTTGTAGCGCAGGAGATCGACACCCAAGCTCTGTGCCGCAACCTCGCCGTCGCGCACGGCCACGAAGGCGCGACCCACCCGCGAGGCCAGCAAATTTTGCGCGAACACAAACAGCGCCAACATCAGCACGAGGCTCAGGTAATAAAGGCCAAGCGGCTTGTCGATCGGCAGTGGCGCGAACGACAACGGTGGCGTCTTGAAGCCGCCAGCACCGAAGGTCACGCTCTCCCAGTGCAGAAACACCCATTGTGTGGCTTGCGCAAACGCCAGCGTCGACAGCGCCAGATAAAGACCGCTGAGGCGCAGCGCGGGCAAGGAAATCACCAATCCGACCGCGGTTGCCAGCAGCGCGCCGGAGGGAAATGCTAGCCAGAACGACCACCCCAGCCGCACCTGCAACAGCCCGGTGGCATAGGCGCCGATGCCGAACATGGCCGCATTGGCGAATGCCAGCTGTCCCGCATAGCCGACCAGAATGTTGAGACCGATCGCCAACAGGACATAGACGAGGATGAGATTGGCTATGAACAAATGATACACGTTGGCAAACGCCGGCAGCACGATGGCCGCGGCCAGTAGCGCCAGCAGCACATTGCGTCGGCCGAACGGCGCCACGGTCACACTCTCCGCGCTCGACTAGAACCGATGAGCCCGCTCGGCCGCAGCACCAAGACGGCCATGATCACGACAAAGGGCGAGAGCTCCATGACACTGGAATGGATGTAGCCGCCCGCCATCGACTCGGCGATGCCAACGATCAGGCCGCCGAGCACCGCGCCGGGCAGGCTGGTGAGGCCGCCCAGCACGGCTGCGGCAAATCCCTTGAGGAAGAAGGCAAACCCGATATCGGGATAGAGCAAGGTGAGGGGCGCGGTCAGCACCGCTGCGGCCGCCGCGATGGCGGCACCGATGCCGAAGGCCAGGGTATAGATGCGCTGCGTACGAATGCCGACCAATGTGGCGGCCCTGGCATTGTCGGCGGTGGCCTGCATCATTTTGCCGGCCCGCGTAAACCGGAAGAAGGCCGTGAAGACGATGAGTATCAGCGCGGTGCCGGCCAGGACCGCCAGCTGCTGTGGGATGACCATGACGTTGCCGAGCATGATCGGCTCCGGCGAAGTGATCGGCGGAAAGGCGAGATAGTCGGCCTTGCCACCCCAGATGGTGCGCGCAAGGCCCTTCAGCACGAAGGCAACCCCGACCGTCGCCAGCACAAGGCTCACCACGTCGGATTTGGCTATTGGTCGGAAGGCAACGCGATCCGTCAGGCAGCCGAGCGCGAAGCCGCCGGCCACCGCAAGCGCGAAGGTGAGGACATAATCGATACCGAGCTGGACGTGCAGCATCCAGGCAATGAAGCCCGTGAACATAAAGAATTCGCCTTGGGCGAAATTGATGACGCCCGTCGCCTTGTTCACGACCACGAACCCGAGGGCGACGAGGCCGTACAACGCCCCCGTCGTCACACCGCTCATCAGCAAGTAACTGAAGAGCAGCAAGGCTCAATTCTCGACCGTCGTCACGCCGAGGACGCGAATCGGACCCCCCGGCTCCTTGGCGAGCCAGGCTGGGGATTTATGGCAGCGATGATCGCTCTGCGAGCAGGTCACCGGTCCAGGGTGGACGTCAGTCTTGAACTCTTTGATGGTGGCAAATGCCGCTTGCAGCTTTTCCCGCGTCAAATCGGGGCCCGCCCGCTTGAGCGCTTCGATGAGCACCTGGGCGCTGCCAATGCCGAACAGGTTGTAGACCGACAGCCGATCGCCCGGGAACTTTGCCTCGACCAGCTTGCGCCACTTGTCCATGGCCGCATCCTCGGGCGTGTATTTGACCTGCGAGATGGTGCGGAAGCTCTGCGTTGCCCCGGGTACGCCGACTTGCTCCTCGAAGGCGGCCGGATCGGCTATCCCGCTTTGTCCGATATTGAGCGGCTTGAAACCGAGCTTTTGCGCATCCCGGATATAGACCGCGGCCGGCTTTGGATAGAGCACGATGATGACCGCGTCCGCGTTCGCCGCCTTGAGCCGCAAGACTTGCGCCGTGGCATCATTGGCATCGGGAGAAAGCTCCTCGTCGGCGACCAGCGTGATACCTTTCGCTTTGAGAATTTCTATCAGCGGCTGATAGCGCGCCCGGCCCCAGGCATCCCGCATGGAGATCATGGCGATGCGCTTGGCGCCCTGTTGCTGGGCAAACAGCACCTGCGCCTCGCTCTCGATCGAAGACGTCAGGGCCGCCGAGTAGATGTTCGGCGCCGGCGGTTGGGTGATGCCATCGTGCACGGAGGCGAAAATCAGGGTCGGGATTTTGGCCGTCTCGATCGCCTCGCGCGCGGCAAAAGTGGCATTGCTGCAGCCCCCGCCGATCAAGGCAAAGACCTGGTCCTGATGCACGAGCTTCTGGATGGCGGCGATGGCCGAGGCCGCGTCGCAGCGATCGTCCTCGCGCACCAGCTGCAGCTTGCGGCCATGGATACCGCCGGCCGCGTTGATTTCGTCGAACACCACCTCGACCCCGTTCATCGGCAACTTGCCGTAGAGATAGCCAGGGCCCGTCAGGGCGCCGAAGCTGCCTATGCGAATGCTGTCGGCGCTCAGACCGGGCTCGGCAGCCGAGGCTTGCAAACCACCGGCCATGACCAGCGCGGCGGCAAGCGCCGCACATCTCGGCAAACCTGACTTCAGCATGCTTTCCTCCTTCACGCGCCGATAAACTTTATCCCCCGCCCCGCACTCGCGCCATCAACTTTGCGCCGCCAACGCCCGCGGGCTTGCCTCTGGCGGCGCGCTCTCCAGCACCTCGGCGGTGTGCTCGCCAAGCCGCGGCGCCGGCCGCACCAGTGCCCCGGGCGTTTCCGACAGCTTGACCGGAATGCCCAGCGTCTTGATGCGGCCTGCCGCAGGATGCTCCGTATCGACGGCCATGCCGCGCGCCACCACATGGCGATCAGCCATCGCCTGATCAAAAGAGAGCACCGGCCCCGAGGGAATGCCGGCGGCCTCGAGCGCCGCCAGCCAGTGCTGCGACGATTTCAGCTTGAAGTGCTGCTCGAGCAGGCCGACCAGAGCATCGTTGTTGCGGACGCGCTCGGCATTGCTGGCAAAGCGCGCATCCTTGGTTAGCTCCGGAACACCGAGGAGATCGCACAATCGCCGCCAGAAGTTATCCTGCGCCGCACCGAGCGTGATCCAGCCATCAGCCGTGGCAAACACTTGATAGGGCGAGCTGCCACGATGCGCCTGGCCAAGCCGCGGAGGCGTGGCGCCGGTGGCGGCCACGTGCGCCGCCTCATAAACGCCGAAGGACAGCGCCGATTCCAAAAGCGAGGTCTCCACCAACTGGCCTCGCCCCGTGTGCTGCCGCGCCTGCAGCGCGCACAGGATGCCAATCGCCAAATGCATGCCCGCGGCCACATCGGAAATGGCGATCGGCAGGCGATGCGGCGGCCCATCGCTGGGGCCGCACACGCTCATCAGCCCGGACATCCCCTGGGTCACGAGATCAAAGCCGCCGCGATCGCGATAGGGTCCCGTCTGCCCAAAGCCGGAAATGGCCGCATAGATCAAGCGTGGATTGCGCTCAGAGAGTGTGGCCCAGCCCAGGCCCAGCCGCTCCAGCGTGCCGGGGCGAAAATTTTCGATCAGCACATCGGCGCCATCGATGAGGGCCAAGAGCTGCGCCTTGCCGGTTTCCGTCTTCAGATCGAGCACGACGGAACGCTTGTTCCGGTTCCAAATCATGAACGGGGCGCTTTCACCGCCAACGAATGGCGGCATTTTGCGTGCATCGTCGCCGCCGCCAGGACGCTCCACCTTGATGACGTCCGCACCGTGGTCGGCCAGCACCATGGCGCAGTAGGGTCCGGAGAGATGACTGGACAAATCGATGACCTTGAGCCGGTCCAACGCGCTTGCCATCGGCTTTCACTTTTTCCCTTTGCCAGGATTTCTGTTTATTGTGCCCACTTCTGACGCCTTGCGCACTCACTTTCTGACAGGCTCGGTCGTGACCACACAACAAGACATTCTCGTTTCCTGCGCACTGGGCGTGGCCACCGTCACGCTGGACCGGCCCGCCAAGCGCAACGCGGTCTCGCTTGCGATGTGGCGACGACTGGGCGACATCTTCCTCGAACTCGGCGCACGCGATGACGTGCGCGTCATCATTTTGACCGGCGCGGGCGGCCACTTTTGCGCCGGCGCCGATATCTCCGAGTTCGCGAGCGTGCGCGCCGACGTGGCCTCGGGCCGAGCCTACGAAGCGGTAAACGAGGCGGCCACGCTGGCCCTGCGCGACTGCCCCAAGCCGACCATTGCCGCGATCTCCGGTTACGGCATGGGCGGGGGCTGCGCGCTGGCGCTGGCCTGCGACCTCAGATTAGGCGACAACAGCACGCGCATGGGCATTCCCGCGGCCCGGCTGGGCGTGGTCTACGGTGAGCTCGATTGCGCGCTCTTGTACCGCCAGGTCGGACTTGCCAACGCTAAGCACATTCTCTTCACCGGCCGCGCCTTTGCGGCGCAGGAATGCCTCAGCATGGGGCTCATTGATAGTATCGCCCCCAACACGGCGCTGGCCGGCGCGCAAGCGCTGGCCGAAAATATCGTCGGCAACGCACCGCTCTCGCTTTCCGGCTCCAAGTTCATTCTGCAAGCCTTGAGCGCTGGGGAGGCCGCAACTCGGCGCGCGGAAATTGCCGGCCTGGTCGAAGCCGGCATGGCCAGCGCGGACTATCGCGAGGGCGCCCGCGCCTTTCTCGAAAAGCGCCCGCCCGCCTTTCGCGGCCGATAGGACCCTCAGCATGCTTTGGCTTGGCGTCGATGTCGGCGGCACCTTCACGGATCTGGTGCTATTCGACGGGGCCGCCGGCACGCTCCGGGTTTTGAAAACGCCCTCCTCCCCCGGCAACCAAGCCGACGGTATCTTGACCGGGCTCAATCGGCTCCAGATCCGCGCCGCCAGCCTCGACCGCATCGTGCATGGCACGACGGTGGCAACCAATACCGCGCTCGAAGGCAGTGGCGCGCGCCTGGCGGTGTTGGTGACCGCCGGCCACAGGGATGTGTTGGTCGTCGGCCGCGGCAATCGCATGGCGATGTACAATATCAAGGCGCGGCCCCTGCGCCCGTTGGTGCCCCGCTCGCAAATCATCGAAATTGGCGAGCGCCTCCGCGTCGATGGCTCGGTACTCAAGGCGCTCGATGAAGCCGAGGTGATGCGGGTGGCCGATCGGCTGGCCGCGGAGGGCATCGAAGCGGTCGCGGTCTGCTTCCTGCACGCTTACGCCAACCCCACCCATGAAGCGCGCGCCGCGGCCGTGCTCGCCAAGCGACTGCCGACGGCGACGGTGACCAGCTCGGCCGAGGTGTTGCCAGAGTTTCGCGAATACGAGCGCTTCTCCACCACGGCTCTTAATGCCTACGTGGCGCCGCGCATGCGCCGATACTTAGGCGACCTGCGCAAACGGTTGGCGGAGGAAGGCGTGTCGGCCCCATTGGCGATCATGACGTCCAATGGCGGCTCCTTGCCCGCGCATCGCGTCGAGGCAATGCCCGTGCTCTCCATGCTATCCGGGCCGGCCGCGGGAGTTATCGCGGCCGGACATATCGGCGCGCTCAGCGGCTTTTCGCACCTCATTACCTGTGACATGGGCGGGACCTCCACCGATGTGTGCCTCTTGCGCAATGGCAACTACGAAATGACGACGGAGGGCCGCGTCGGCGCCTTTCCCGTGAAAATGCGGCAGATCGATATCAATTCGATCGGACTTGGCGGCGGCAGCGTCGCCACCCTGGGCACGGGCGGCTTTCTGTCCGTCGGCCCGCGCTCGGCCGGGGCGACGCCGGGTCCCGCCTGCTATCGGCGCGGCGGCAACGAACCGACGGTCACGGATGCCAACGTGCTGCTGGGCCGGCTCGGCGTCGAGCGGGCGCTCGGCGGAGAAATCAGCCTCGACGCCGCGGCCGCCGAGCGCGTGCTCGGCGAATTGGCGAGGCGCGTTGGCCTTCCCACCCTTCAGATGGCGGAGGGGATTTTGCGCCTTGCCGCCGTCTCGCTGGCCGGCGCCATCAAGGAAGTCTCGGTCATGCGCGGCATCGACCCGCGCGATTTCGCGCTCCTGCCGTTCGGCGGCGCGGGCCCCCTGCACGCCGCCGACATCGCCGAGGAGCTCGGGATGACAACCGTGGTGGTGCCGCCCCTGCCCGGCAATTTCTCGGCGCTCGGCCTCTTGATCGCCGACGTGCGGCGCGACTTGGTGCGCACCCGTGTGTCTGAGGTGAGCAAGACCTCGCTCAGCGAAGTTGCGGCGGCGCTCGACGAACTCAAGTTGCATGCTGCCGCCGAACTCGCCGCCGACGGCTTCCCGGCGCAACGCCAACGCTTCGCGCCCAGCCTCGACATGCGTTATGCCGGCCAATCCTTCGAGCTTTCCGTGCCCATCGGCAGCGACCTCGCCAGCATGACCGAGATCGAGCGCGCCTTTGCGGCAATCTATGCGGCACGCTACGGCGCGGCCACCGGCCGGCCGATGGAGATCGTCAACTATCGCCTCGCCGCCTGGGGCCTTGCCGACAAGCCGCAGCTGCCGCGGCTCGATCCCGCCGGGCGCTCGCTGGCGCGAGCCCAGCGCGGCGCGCGCGCCGTCAGCTTCGCTGGCACCCACCATCAAGTCACCGTCTTGGATCGGGAGCGGCTGCCCACCGGCGAAACCATCGAGGGCCCCGTGCTGATCGAGGAAGCCGGCTCGACCACCATCGTCCCCGCCGGCTGGAGCGTAGAGCTCGATCCGCTTGGCTGTCTCGTGCTGCGCCGGAGCTGAAGTCCAATGTCGTTGAGCCTCGATCCCATTACGCTTGAAGTCCTGACCCAGGCCCTGATTGCGACCGTGCGCGAAATGCGGGCCACGGTGTGCCGTACGGCAAGCTCGGTCGCCATCTACGACGCCAAGGACTTCTCCTGCGGCCTCTTTGCCCCGGACAGCCAGGTTATCGCCCAATCGGAGGATATCGGCTCGCACGTGGTGCCGATGCCATGGTCGGTGCGGGCCGCCATGCAAAAGCTGGGGGCAACGCTCGGCGAAGGCGACGTCATTCTCCTCAACGATCCCTACGCCGGCGGCACCCACCTCAACGACGTAACCATTATCTATCCGGTGTTCCGCGCCGGGCGTCTCATCTTCTTCCCCGCCGTCCGGGCGCATTGGGCCGATGTCGGCGGCATGGTGCCGGGCAGCATGTCCGGCAAGGCCACGGAAATCTATCAAGAGGGGATTCGCATTCCGCCCCTGAAGATTTTCGAAGCCGGCAGAACCAACGAGGCGGCGCTCGATTTGCTGCTCGCCAACATGCGCGTGCCGGACGAGCGGCTCGGCGACTTCCAAGCGAGCTTGGCCGCCTGTCGGGTGGCGGAAAAGCGGATCCACGAAATCTGCGCGCGCTACGGCGTCGATACGCTGCTCGAAGCCGTTCGCCTCGACCTCGATCGGGCCGAGGCGCGCATGCAGGCCTCGATTGCGGCGGTACCCGATGGTACGAGCTACTATGAAGACTATCTCGAAACCTTCATGGGTGGCCGCTTCGAGCCGCTGCTTCTGCCCTTGGCGCTCACGGTCAAGGGCGATCGCATGATCGCCGATTTCACCGGGGCCTCCCCGCAGGTGCCCTTCCCCGTGAACTCGACGGCCGCGGTCTCCGCGGCTGGCGTGCTGATCACCGTCAAGTCCGTGTTCGATCCGCAAGCACCGCTGAACCAGGGCTCCTTTCGGCCGATCGAGGTCATCACACCGCCGGGCACCATCGTCAATGTCGAGCGGCCCGCACCCGCCGGTTCGCACGGCGAGATCCGCAAGCGCGTGATTGCCACGATGGTTGGCGCGCTGGCGCAAATGGTGCCGGAAAAAATCGCCGGCGACCTCTGCCGTACCTCTTTCCACAATTTGATCGGCGGTTTCGACCCGCGCGCCGGCCGCGAATGGGTCCACTACGAATGGTCCGCCGGCGGCAACGGCGCTTTTGCCGAGGACGATGGCCCAAGCGCAATCGCCACCATCGACTGGGGCGATCTCGTCACCGTGCAATCCTCCGAAGTGATCGAAACGCGCATGCCCTTGCGGGTGGAGAGCTCGCGGCTGGCCGTCGATTCGGGCGGCCCCGGGACCACCCGCGGCGGCCTTTCCATGCAGCGCGCCTTGCGCGTGCTGGCCGCCGACGCCCGCTATTCGCTGCTGTCGGATGGCGCCGTCGTCCCGGCTTTCGGCGTTCTCGGCGGACTTTCCGGCGTTCCGGTGGGGGCCTGGATCGAGCGCAACGGTCAGATTGAGGAGTTCGCGACGCCCGGCAAAGTCGCCGGCCATGCGCTCAGCGAGGGGGACGTGGTGGGCGTCCGCTCGGCCGGCGGCGGCGGTTATGGCGATCCGCTCGAGCGCGACGCGGCCTCAGTCGCCGCCGACCTCAGGGAGGGGTATATCTCGCCGCAGGCAGCGCGCGAGCTCTATGGCGTGGTGCTCAACGAGGCGCTGACGATTGACGCTGACGCCACGCGCGCCCTGCGCCAAAACTTGCGCAGCGCCCGCCTCGGCCTGCGGGCCTGCCTGACGGCGCAAGTGTTCGAGACGGGCGCCGTCAGTCGGCGGCGCGTCTGGCGTCTCCATCCGAACGATGCGGGCCTGGCGCAGATCTCAGAGGACGATGTGCTAGAGCTCGATAGCGGGCGCGCCGCACCGCTGCGCGGCTGGGCAAGGCTCGATGGCAGCGTGCGCCCGGGAACGGTCGGCATCGATGCGCGTGGCCTTGCCATTCTCAGGGCTGCCGAGGGCGAGAAGCTCAACCTGCGTCGTGTACGCGCCGCCGTGGCGTCCGACCTTTCCCTTGCGAGCAGACGAGCATGACCGAGCCCACCGGATTAGCGCAAGATTTCAGTTTCAGCCAGCGCCGCGTCCTGATCACCGGGGCCGCGCACGGCTTCGGCGCGGCGATCGCGCAGCGCTTCGCCGAGCATGGCGCCACCCTGGTGCTGGCGGACATCGAAGCGGTCCCGCTCGCCGCCATCGCCGCGCGCCTCGGGGCCGAAGCCCATAGCTTCGATCAAGCCGATCCCCACTCCGTAGAGCGCCTGGCGCATGCCGCCGGCGCGATCGACGTTCTCATCAACAATGCCGGCATTCTCGTCGCCAAGCCGCTGCTCGAGACCTCACTGGCGGACGTGCGCCGGCTGATCGATACCGACCTCGTCGGCGTCATCCGACTGATGCAGCTGGTCGGCCGTGGCATGGTGGCGCGCAGGCGCGGCGTCATCGTTTCGATCGGTTCGCAGACCGCCTTTGCGGGTGGTGAAAACCGCGCGGTCTACGCAGCCGCCAAAGCGGCCATCTCGCAGCTCACGCGTGCCGCCGCCGTGGAGTGGGGGCCGCACGGCGTGCGCGTGGTCTGCCTGGCGCCGGGGCGCGCCCTGACGCGCATGACTGAGGCAACGGCGGCGCCCCACTACACGGGCGATCGCGGGCTTCAGCGCGTTCCCTTGGGGCGCTGGGGCACCCCCGAGGAGATCAGCAAGTTGGTGCTGCTGCTCGCCTCCGACGCGGCTGGCTATGTCACCGGCGAGACCCTGATCGCGGATGGTGGATACGTGATCGGCTGACCGGTTGCGGCCGCGCAGGCGACCCGTGGTTTTCCAAGCACGCTGGTCGCCGCCGGCCGCCTCATCGGGGCGGCTGCTCCCCAGCCGCCCCTGGCGCGTGCGCCCCGTCGTGCGCTAGCTCGACGAGCTCGATCAGGACGTCGTTGGTCGATTTGGGATCCAGGAAGGCGATGCGGGAATTGGCGTGCCCGACGCGCGGGGTGGCATCGAGGAGCTTTACGCCCTTGCCCTTGAGTTCGGCCAAGGCCGCCTCGATGTCCTCGACCTCCAGGCAGATGTGAAAGAGCCCTTCGCCGTGCTCGGCGATCCACTTTGCGGTCTCGCTGTCTGAACGCTTGCTCTCAAGCAATTCGATGTAGCTTTCACCCACGGGAAACATGGCGAGCTTGGTTTGGTATTGCGGGAGCCACTCGTCATATTCGAAAGTCAAGCCGAGCTTGTCCTCGAAAATCTCGCGCGCCTTCGCCAGGCTCTTGACGGCAATGGCCACGTGTTCGATGCGCTTGACCTTCATGCGGCAGCTCCTCGCGTCGTTTCTCCGAGCAGACGTTTGCGCCAAGGCCCATCAGGACGTGAGGATCGGCGGGCCTCGGCTGGCTTCGACATGACAAGGCTTAAGCGCTGTCCAGGACGCGTTCAAGCCACACGGCCGTGTCGTGAAAGGGTGCACCACCGTTGGGCGGCACGGGATCATCGCCAATCAGGGTGTTGATGGCGCGCCCTTCCGCAAAGGCCTCGGCCGGCCAGATCCCTTCCACGACCAAGGTCGTTTCCTGCTGGCCGCCGTCGAGTTTCGCCAGCACGACCACGGAGCCACGCTCGTTCCCAATGCGCACCCGCGCGCCCGCCTCGATGCCCTGGCGTCGCGCGGCGCTGGGATGGATGCGCACGCATGGGCCAACTTCCTTGGCGAGCGACGTCGGCGTCTCCGAAAACGTGCTGTTGAGGAAATGGCGGGCGGGCGGGCACACGAGTTTAAAGGGATGACGCGGCTCAGCGCGTTCGTAAGCCGGCGACCAATCCGCAACCATTGGCAGCGCGGCGTGTGCCGGCCCGACCCTCTTCCAGTCCGGCTTGAAATGAAACTTTGCATCGGCCTGCGGGAAGCCCGAGAGGAAGTGCGCGGCCTCGAACGGCAAGGCGCGATCGATCCAGCCGACTTGAGCCGCTGGCGCGAACCGGCCCAGGCCGGCGCGCGCCAGCGCGTGATCGAGCAGCTCAAGGTCGGACATGGCGATGCTCGGATGCTCGACGCCGAGCAAGCGCGCAAGTGAGCGCACCGTGTGACTATTGGAGCGTGCCTCCCCGCGCGGCTCGACCAGTTTCGGCCCGAACGTCAGGTGCGTGTGGCCGAGGCCATAGTAGATGTCGTCGTGTTCGACGAACATGGTCGCGGGCAGCACGATGTCGGCGTGGCGCGCCGTCGGCGTCAGGAATTGTTCTTGCACCACCAGGAACAGATCCTCGCGCGCCAGACCCTTGAGCACCTTGGCCGTGCCTGGCGCAACCGTGGCCGAGTTGGCGTTCTGCATCAGCATAGCCTCGACCGGCGGCCCGCCGCCCAGCGCCTGCGGCTCGCCGCACAGCACGGCGCCGATGCGCGATTGATCGAGCATCCTGACGGAGGGATCGACGGCATCGCTGGCATTGATGAGCGAGGTATCGAGCCCCCATTGGCCCTTGTCGAAGCTGAGAAAGAAGGCGCCGCCGCCTTTTTCGGTCCAGGCGCCGGTCATCGCCGGCAGACAAGAAACGGCATGCATGGCGACGGCACCGTTGCGCGTGCGCGTAAAACCGAAGCCGACCCGGATAAAGCTCTTGCGCGTTCTGCCATAGAGGCGCGCAAAAGCAATAATGTCGGCTGGCTCAAGTCCGGTGATTGCGGCGGCCCATTGCGGGGTACGCGAGCGAATGTGGCGTTCGGTTTCGGCGTCGAAATCCGTATAGCGGGCAAGGTAGCCGCGATCGACCAGATCCTCGGCGAGAAGCACATGCATGATGGCCAGGGCGAGTGCGCCGTCGGAGCCCGGATTGATGATGAGCGCGATGTCGGCCTGCTCGACCGTCGGCGTGCGATAGACGTCGACCACCGCCAGCTTGCAGCCTCGCGTCTTGCGCGCGCGGGCGACGTGGGTCATGACGTTGACCTGGGTGGAGACGGGATTGCCACCCCAGATCACGATCAAATCGGCGGCCTCCATCTCGCGCGGATCGGGCCCGACCAGTTTGCCGACGCCGGCCAGCCATCCCGACTCGGCCGGGGTCACGCAAATGGTGGTGTGCTGGCGCGAGTAGCGCATGGGATTGCGTAGACGATCGAGACCGTAACGCTGCAGCACGCCCATGTTGCCACCCGAGTGGTAAGGCCAGATCGCTTGGGCGCCTGAGCGCTGGGCGATCGTCGTGAAGCGCTCGGCAATTTCGGCAAGCGCGGCGTCCCAGGACGTACGCTCGAATTGCCCCGACCCCTTTGGCCCGGTCCGCCGCAGCGGATAGAGCAGTCGCTCCGGGTGCTCGATCCGCTCGCTGTAACGCGCGACCTTGGCGCACACGACCCCAAGCGTATAGCTGTTATCGCGGGCCCCCGAGATCCGGCCGATGCGGCCGCCGGGCAGCACACGGACCTCGAGCGCACAAGCGCTCGGACAGTCGTGCGGGCAGGCCGATCGGGCCCAATGAAGAACACGTTGCTGCATGCGGAAAATCCTTGGGGGGAAGCGCCGCTCCGCCCGATCAACATGGCGCGGCGATCCTACGGGAAAAATCGCCAGCGGCGAATAGCGTTTCACGGCAACGCTGCGGGCGCCTCCCAAATTCGGCTCGTCAAGCGACGCGCGGGGGGAGCGCAGGGGCGCCGTTTGAGAAAATTTTTAGACGCCTGGCGCCGCGCTCGGCCGCGCGCCGGGCACGCGCGTGAGTTGGCCGCAAAGCCGCGCACCCGCGCGGCTCACCAGAATGGGCTCTGTGGCGCCCCGCCCAGCACCTCCGCCAGGCGGCGTCGCGCCGCCTTGGTCGTGCCCGCCGGCAGTTGCTCCAGAGCAAAGAAGCCCCGCTCGCGGATCTCTCTGTTGGGCTCCGGCTCCATTGCCTGCTGCCAGTTGCGCACGACGAAGAGTGCGACGTGGTCGCCAGGGAAGGCCGCAAAATTGGCATAGATACCGAAGAGCTGCGCGGGTCCACTGAGCGCAATGCCGACCTCCTCGCTGAGCTCGCGGGCCAGCGCGGCGTCGACCGTTTCGCCCTTCTCAACCCCGCCACCGGGGAAATGCCAGCCCGGCTGATAGCCGTGTCGGACCAGCAGAACGCGCGCTGCTTCGTCCAGGACCACGGCTTGCGCGCCGATCGTGAGCCCACGACTCCAGCGCCAGTAGCGCTGCAGAAGCCCAATCAGAACGACGTTGCGGACCATCAGCTGCCGCCGTCACGCCTTGCCATCGCACCCGGCTTCTTCTCTGCAACCGCTGCGGCTGATTTGGCAAGGCCGCGCGAAGCGGCTACCAATCCCCTCAGCCATGACCACGGCGCTCACCATCGCTCACCTCTCCGACGTGCACCTTGGGCCGATCCGTGGCTTTACGCCGCGCTATTGGAACCTGAAGCGGCTGACTGGCTACTGGAACTGGCGCAACAGGCGGCGGGCCTTCTATCAGCGCAGCGTGCTCGATCGCCTGGTTGCCGACCTGCACGCGCAGCGTCCCGATCACATCGTGGTCACGGGCGATCTCGCCAACATCGGCCTGCCCCAGGAGCATATCGACGCCCTGGTCTGGCTCAATGCGCTGGGACCACCGGACCGCGTCAGCGTCATTCCCGGCAATCATGACATTTATGCGCGGCACGGTCGCGATCCCGGCACGCGACGCTGGGCCGCCTATATGAGCTCCAACACCGAGGGTGAGCGGCATTTGCCCGGAGAAGCGCGCACCGCGGACTTTCCGTTCATTCGTTGCCTCGCGGGCATCGCGCTGATCGGCCTGAATTCGGCCGTGCCCACGCCCCCGCTGATCGCCTCGGGCCGGGCCGGCAGGGCACAACTGGCGCGGCTTGCGCGCGTGCTCGACAGTGCCGGCCGCGCCGGGCTGTTCCGGCTCGTGTTGATCCACCATCCGCCGCTGCCGGGCCAGGCTTCCGCCACGCGCGGCCTCAGGGACGCGGCCGCGCTGCAAGGGGTCCTGCGCCAGCACGGCGCCGAACTCGTCATTCACGGACACAATCATCTGAGCATGCTGCGTCTCGAGCCCTCCTCTGCTGGCGGCTCGATCCCCGTCGTCGGCGTGCCATCGGCCTCGCTGTCCCGTCGCCACCGGCGCGAGGGGCTCGCCCGCTACAATCTCTATCGGATCGCGGGGCCGCCCTGGCTCATTACGCTCGAGGGGCGCGGGCTTGATGCTCCCGATGGCGGCATCGTCGAGCTCGAGCGCCGCAGCCTGCTCGAGACCTAAAGTGCCGCAAGCCCGAGACATGAATCCGAGACATAAATAAAAGTCATGCCTGACCTGAGAAAACCTCGGGCCATTGCACGGGATTGTGTTTTCCGCGACCAACCGGGTGCCTCTAGGGTGCGCGCCGCCCTAGAGCCTGAGGATTGGATGCAAGAATGCAAAAGCACGTTGCCCCGCCCGTCAGCGCCGAGCAGCCCCTGTGGGTTGTCATCCTGGCGGCCGGCCTCATTTGCGCAATCGCCATGGGCTTGCGCCAGGTGATGGGCCTTTACCTGCCGCCCATGACGCGCGAACTCGGCATTGGTCGCGAGCCGTTCTCGACCGCTATGGCGATTGCCAACCTGACCTGGGGCTTTGGTGCGGTGGCGGCCGGCATGGTGGCCGATCGCTATGGCGCCGGACGCGTCGTAGTCTCCGGCGTGCTCGCCACCATGGCCGGCATGTACACGATGTATGCCGCGCGCAACGGCTTCGACCTGATGCTGAGCGGCATCCTGCTCGGCATTGGGGTCAGCGGCACTGGCCTCACCTCGCTCGTTGGCGCCGTCGGCCGGGCCGCACCGCCCGACAAACGCACGAGCGCGATCGCCAGCCTTGGCATGGCGAGCGGCATCGGCGGCTTGATCGCCTTTCCCTTTACGCACCTGTTGATGGACATCGCCGGCTGGCAGCTGAGCCTGCTGCTGCTGACGCTCACGAGCAGCATCATGCTGCCGCTGGCCTGGCCCTTGAGCGGCAAACCGGCCACTACGCGCGGGCTCGTCGCCGAGCAGTCGCTGCCGAGTGCCGTCCAGGAAGCCTTGCGGCACCCGAGCTACCTCTTGCTGGTCGCGGGCTTTTTCGTGTGCGGGTTCCATGTGGCCTTTTACGGCGTGCACCTGCCGGCCTTCGTCGCCGACAAGGGTCTCGACGCCAGCGTTGCCGTAGCCGCCTTAACCATGGTTGGGGTTGGCAATCTCGCCGGCACCTACATCGCCGGGCAGTCCGCGCGTTTTATCGAAAAGCGGGTCGGGCTGAGCCTGATCTATTTCGGGCGCTGCTTTATCTTCCTCGGCCTCTTGTTCCTCCCCATGACCGCGGTGACGGTGATCCTCCTCAGTACGCTGCTCGGGCTGTTCTGGCTCTCCACGGTGCCGCTGACCTCAAGCCTGGTTGCCACCTTCTTCGGCACGCGCTGGATGTCCATGCTGTTCGGGGTCGTTTTCCTGTCGCATCAGGTCGGCTCCTTTACCGGTTTGTGGCTGGCGGGAATCCTTTACGACCTGACCCAATCCTACGATATGATGTGGTGGATCTCGATTGCCCTGGGGCTGTTCGCGGCCGCCGTGCACTGGCCGATCCGGGAGCGTCCCGTGCCGAGGCTCGCCGCCGCCCCGGTCTGAGCGGCGTGTCCGTCTCGAGCCGCCAGCTCTTGGGGCCCGGGCGCCATCGCCGGTGTCGATCGCCGTCCCGCGTCGGCGTGCAACGCCGCACAAAGGAGTCGGCGTGCAACGCCGCACAAAGGAGTCGGCGTGCAACGCCGCACAAAGGAGTCGGCGTGCAACGCCGCACCAAGGAAATGCCGCGCAAGCGAACCGCTGCACAAAGGACGAGCATGGCAGAGCAGAGCCAGACGGCCGAAGGCACCATGGCTGCGAGGGCGGGTCGCGCTCAGCGCATGCCCCGCGGCCTGCGCCGCCTGCTGCTCACCTTGCTCGGCGTGCTCCTGGCCGGCGCCAGCTATTTGCTGGCCGTACGCGGCGAGGCCCTGATCCTCGATCTGGCCGCCGTCTCGCAGCGGCTCTTCTGCTTTTGACCTGGCGCCCTCGTGCCGCGAAGGAAGACGGCGCGCCCCGCGCGACGGCGGGGGTGCGTCGCCCTCGACCTGCCATCTGGCGATTGGAAAGGCTCCCGCATGCCCCAATTTTTGCAAGGCGCTCTGCTGCTTGGGGGCTTAGTGCTCGCATGCACGTCGAACGCGCTGGCGCAAGACCTGAAAACCTATAGCAAACAGGCTGGCTATGAGGACGTGAAGTTCGAACTCAACGATGCCATCATCCGGCGCGGCCTCGCCATCGATTACACCGGCCACATTAACACTATGCTGGAGCGCACCGGCGCCGATGTTGGTTCGACGCGGCGCGTCTACAAGAACGCTGAATTCTTCATGTTCTGCTCGGCCAAGCTCTCGCGCGCCATGATCGAGGCAGACCCGATCAACGTCGGCTACTGCCCCTATGTGGTGTTTCTCTATGAAGCCGCCGATAAACCCGGCGAAATCGTCGTGGGCTATCGCCGGCCACTGCCGAGCGGCAACGCGGAGACGCAAAAGGCTCTCGCCGCCATCGACGCACTCCTCGACGGCATCGGCAAGGACGCGGTGAAGTAGCCGGCGACAAAGTGCGTTGCCGTTTCGCCAGCGCGCAAGCCCAAAGCATCTTCCGTGCACGTAAGCAATTGACAGCCCCGTCGCCCGTTGCTTCGATCGCCTGGCGTGACGGTCTTGTTGCGGTCCCCGTCGGGCCGCAGCGGTGAAAAGGGAACGCGGTGCGAGGTTCATCAATCTCAAATCCGCGGCTGCCCCCGCAACTGTAGGCGGCGAGCGTCGCTCCCGAGTGCCACTGCCGGGTCGATCGGCGGGAAGGCGGGAGTGATGCGCTTTTAGCCGCAAGCCAGGAGACCTGCCGGCACGAGTCGCCCATCACCGGCGCGGGGCGCGTCGGCGAACGGATCACCGTAGTGGCGACGGCTCTGTGTTCTCGAGTCGAGGGTCGTGCCGGTGATGTCTGAGGGGCAATCAACGCCAGCAATGCGCTAACCGATCGCCTCGCCGTTCGCGGCGTGGCTCTTTTTTTCTGGCGCCTGTCTGCTCCGAGGCAAATGCCACCACAGCCCTCCGCTCCCGTGTTCGGAGAGGCGTCATGCGTTGTTTGTCGGTTGCCCGTTGCGGCCATACCTTGGTTCTCACCGTCTTCTTGTTGGCGAGCTCGCACTCCGCGGCGCAACAGCCCATCGCCCTACCCGGCATCACGATCGAGGGGGCGACGCTCGATAAGGGTCGTCCGCCTCCCCAGCCCGGCGGCGTGCCGGCGCAGCCGCCTGTCGCCGCGGCGCAGGCAACGGCCGACGAGACGGTGCTGGGCGTGCCGGCCGCCACCGTCGGCAATGCGGTGACGATCGTCAGCGCCGAGGATTTGCGCCGCCAGCAGATCCGCAACGCCGCAGATGCCTTGCGCAGCTTGCCCGGTGTTGCGGTCAGTCGCCAGGGCGGCGTCGGCAATTTCACGCAAGTGCGCATTCGCGGTGCCGAGGCCAACCACACGCTGGTCCTGATCGATGGCATCGTCGCCAACAACACCGCGGACGGCGAATTCGACTTTTCCAATCTGCCCGCCGAAGAGATCGAGCGCATCGAGATCATCCGCGGACCCATGAGCAGTCTTTACGGCTCCAACGCCGTCGGCGGCGTCATCAATATCATCTCGCGGCGAGGCCAAGGGCCACTGACGGCAACGCTGGCAACCGAGACCGGCGCCTTTGCGACGAGGGGTGCCCACGCCCGCCTCGCCGGAGGCAGCGACAAGGCCAACCTGTCGCTGGCCTACCAGTGGCAGCAGACCAACGGCTTCAACGTCGCCCCGCGCGGTGATGAACGCGATGGCTCCCGGCTCAGTACGTTTTCGCTGCGCGCCGGCGCCAAGCTGATGGAGAACGTGAGCCTCGAGGTCACGCTGCGCAACAGCGAGAAGCGTGCCGATCGCGATGGCTTCGGTGATTTCTCCGCGCCGGTGGGCGAGCTCGCCCAGGCCTTCGACGACGCTTCGAGCCTCACCAACAGCGTGTTTCTAGGGGGTGCCAACCTCAAATGGGAAACGCTGAGCGGCAATCTCAGCCATGAATTCAAAGCCACCCATAACGGCACCACCACCACGGATAGCGATCGCACCTTCCTCTCCAATAGCAAGAACATCTCCGAGGCCGACAGCTTCGCCTATGTGGCCACCTATCGCCTCGATCGGCCCGACATCTGGGGCAAGCACAGCCTGTCGGCCCTCGTCGAAAAAGACGACGAGCGCTTTACGCCGGAGGGGACCTTTGCCGATGGCCGCACGCGCGAGCGCGGCCGCCTGTCGTTCGCCGGCGAGTGGCGCGGAGGCTTTGCCAACCGGCTATTTTTGACCGCCGCAGTGCGGCGCGACGACAACGACAAATTCCAGGACTTCACCACCTGGCGCACCGCCCTATCCCTGCCCCTGCCGGAGTCGCAAGTACGCCCGCATGCCAGTGTCGGAACCGCGGTCAAGTTGCCAACCATGTTCGAGCAGTTCGGCACCGATCAGTTCTTCTCGCCCAATCCCAGCCTGCGACCCGAACAGAGTTTCGGCTGGGACGCCGGCCTCGAGGTGACCCTGCCGGGCGGCAAAACCAGCTTCGATCTCACCTACTTTAATGCCAACCTCACCGACAAAATCGACGGCTTCGTCGCCACGGCCAAGCCGGGCGTGTTTACCGCCGCCAACTTGCCCGGCGAAAGCACCCGGCAAGGCGTCGAAATCGCCGCGCGCACCCGGCTGGCGAGCAACCTGACCTGGGGCGCCGCCTACACGTTCACCGAAGCGCGCAATGCCGTGGGCGAGCGCGAGGTGCGCCGGCCCCCGCACGCGGCCCGCACCGATCTCACCTATGGCTTTGCCAGCGGCCGCGGGTCGGCCAACCTGGCGGTCATCTATAATGGCAGCACGGAGGACATTGGCTTTGTCTTGCCCTTCTTCAGCCCGCAGCTGCGCGTCGGGCTCCCGCCCTACTGGCTTGTCAACGCCGCGGCCTCCTACAAGCTCGAGCCGGGGGTCGAAGTGTTCGCGCGCGTGGAAAATCTGCTCGATCAGCATTATCAAGAAGCCTTTGGCTTCGACGCCGCACCCCTGGCGGCCTTCGCCGGCGTCAAGCTCACGTTCGGCGGGCCGGACGGGGTAGGCGGCCGCTGGGAGAGATAGCAATCCCGTCATTTCGATCCGGAACCAGTGGACGCGGGGGCAAAGCGCGGGCCCGGGCGAACGCTTGGTCGCGCGCCGCAGCGCTTGGCCTCGCCCTGGCGCTGGCGGCCGCGTCGGCCCCCTCCCAGAGCCAACCGGAGAGCCAACCCCAGCGCATCGTCTCGCTCGATTTGTGCACCGACCAGCTCTTGCTCGAGCTGGCGCCGCGCGAGCGCATCGCCGCGGTCACCCACCTTGCCGGCGATGCCGCCGTGTCGGCCATTCCCGATCAGGCCAAGGGCATCCCGATCACGCACGGGGGCGCCGAGGACGTGCTCCGCCATCATCCCGATCTCATCCTGGCCGGGCCCTTCGGCGTGTCGGCCACCATCGACCTCTTGCGGCGCTTGCGACTGAACGTCGTGGTGGTACCGCTGGCACAGGACCTCGATGGCGTCAAAACCTCGGTCAGGGCCGTCGCCCAGGCCATCGGGGAGCCGGCCCGCGGCGAGGCCATGCTCGCCGCGTTCGACCGCCGCCTTGCCTTGCTCGCGCCTGCCCTGGCCCAGGAGCGGGCCGCCCCGAGCGCCGTGCTCTACCAGGTCGGCGGCCTTGTTTCCGGCCCGAACAGTCTCGCCGATGCCGTCATCTCCGCGGCCGGCTATCGCAACAAGGCGCGCGACTACGCCCTTGCCCGCAACGGCCAGGTGCCCCTCGAACTCCTCGTGGCCGATCCGCCCGATCTCCTGGTGCTGGCAAGCCGCGCCGGTGACGACCCGACCGTAGCGGCCGATAATCTGCGCCACCCGGCCCTGCTGCACTTGCTCAAAGCGCGAGCCTCCCTCACCCTGCCCTGGCAGCTCTGGCTGTGCGGAACGCCGCACGTCGCCGAGGCGGTCGAGACGCTTGCCGGCGCGCTGAGCGCGCTTAAGAAGCCGCGACCATGACGGCGGACACCCAAGGCGCGTCTGCACTCAAAGTTTTTGGCGGCTTGAGCGCGCTGACCGTCTTTGCCTTCGCTCTCTCCCTCGCCCTCGGTCCCGCCGGCGTTGGCCTCCTGCAAATGGGCGAGGCTGGCCGGCTCATCTTCTGGGAAATTCGCCTGCCGCGCGCCCTGTTGGGCGCCCTTGTCGGGGCCACACTCGGCCTATCCGGTGCTGCCCTGCAGGGCTATTTGCGCAATCCGCTGGCCGAGGCCACGCTGCTCGGCGTCTCGGGCGGCGCGGCGCTCGGTGCCGTGCTCGCCATTCATCTGGGGCTCAGCCAAGTCCTGGCACTCGCCCTGCCCGCCGGCGGGCTCGCCGGCGCCGCCGCCGCCCTCTTTGCCGTGGCGGCGCTTGCAGGACTGCGCGGCGGTCCCATGACCCTCATTCTCGCCGGGCTGGCCGTCTCGGCGACGGCAACCGCGCTCATCTCGCTTGCCCTCAACTTGTCGCGCAACCCCTTCGCCTCGATCGAGATGGTGTTCTGGATGATGGGCTCGTTGGCCGACCGTAGCCTGACCCAGGTGTGGCTGGGTGCCCCGCTGATGCTCGCCGGCATCTTTCTGTTGCTGCTGGTCGGTCGAGCCCTCGACGCCCTGACGCTCGGCGAGGACGCCGCGATCAGCCTCGGTATTGATGCGCGCCGCACGCGCCTGATGATCATCCTCGGCGTGGCGCTCAGCGTCGGCGCCGCCACCGCCATCACAGGGGTGATCGGCTTCGTCGGTCTCTTGGTGCCGCATGCGCTGAGACCCTGGGTGGGTCATCGCCCCGGCCTGCTGCTGCCAGCGAGCCTCCTCGGCGGCGCCAGTCTCCTGCTGCTTTCCGATGTCGCCTTGCGCCTCGTCCAGCCCTGGGTTGAGGTGCGGATCGGGGTGCTGACCGCGCTCATTGGCGCGCCCTTTTTCCTGTGGCTCGTGCTCAAAACCCGCCGCGAGCTGGCGCCATGAAGCTCGAGGCACAGGGCCTGCGGGTCCACTTGAGGGGACGCGAGGTTCTGAAAGGCGTCGACCTGGCGGCCGCACCCGGCCAGCTGACGGCAGTGCTCGGTGCCAATGGGGCGGGCAAAACCACCTTGCTGCGCGCCTTGGCCGGCCTCATCCCGATCAGCGCCGGCGAAATCCGGCTCGAGCAACGCCCGCTCCGCGCCTGGGCACGCGGGAACCTGGCGCGCTCACTCGCCTACTTGCCGCAGGAGCGCACCCTGCACTGGGCGCTATCGGCGCGCAACGTCGTGGCCCTGGGACGCTTACCCCATCAGACGCTGGGTCAGCGCGAGAGCGCCGCCGATGGCGCGGCCATTGCGGCGGCGATCGCCGCCATGGACATCGCCGCGTTCATCGCTCGCCCAGTGCTGGAATTGTCCGGCGGAGAAAAGGCGCGCGTGCTGTTGGCCCGCGCGCTCGCCCAGGAGCCGCAGGTGCTCCTCGCCGACGAGCCGGTTGCCGGCCTCGACCCTGCGCATCAGCTCGCGCTCTTTCATCACTTGACCGCCGTCGCGGCGGGCGGCCGCACCGTGCTTGTGGCGCTGCACGACCTCTCCCTCGCCGCGCGCTTTTGCCACAACATTGTGCTGCTCAAGGCCGGCAGGGGCCTCGCCGCGGGAGCACCGGCCGACGTTTTGACGCGCGAGCACCTCATCTCCGCCTATGGCATCCGCGCCGAGTATCGCACAATTGATGGCATCGCGACTGTGCTGTCGCGCGACGGGCTGCCATGATGCCGCCCCGGTTTGGAGCTTTTGACCGGGCCGAGCTTTGCCAGTGGCAGGGGGCAATCAGTGCTGCGACTTTGGCGGCGGCAACGGCGCGTCAATCTGGCCCTTGAAGGCGGTGGTGCGCACGGCGCTTTCACCTGGGGTGTGCTCGATCGTCTGCTGGAGGAGGCAAACCTCGAGATCGGCTGGTTGAGCGGCACGAGCGCTGGCGCGGTCAATGCCGTGGCGCTCGCGGCAGGCCTGGCCGAGGGCGATCGGGCCCGCGCACGCAGCAAGCTGCGCGAGGTCTGGGAAGCCGTCGCCAAGGCGGGCGTGCCCGATCTGATGCGGCTCAATCCGTGGCTCGCCGGGCTGTCGCGCTCGCAGACCTTGGCGCACGTCGCCTCGCTCTTTTCACCCTATGACTTCAACCCCTTGGGCTTTGATCCCTTGCGCAAGGTGCTCGAGGCCCATGTTGACTTTGCCTTGCTGCGCACGCAGCGAGGACCCGAGCTCCTGATCGCGGCCACCGACGTCCGCACGGGACGGCCTCGGCTGTTTCGCCGCCGGGAGTTGAACGTGGAATGCGTGCTTGCCTCCGCCTGCCTGCCGACCCTGCACCATGCGGTGTCCGTCGATCGCCGCGCCTACTGGGACGGCGGTTTCACGGCCAATCCCGATCTCGTCACACTCGCGCGCGAGTCCCCGGTGGCCGATACGCTGATCGTCAAGCTCAATCCCATGATCGTGGAGAGCCTTCCCACCAGCGCGCGCGAAATCAGCGCCCGCATCAATCACATCACGTTCAATCAGCCGATGCTGCGGGACATCGAATTGATCGAGAGCCTGCGTCGCAATCACAGGGGCTGGGCGCGGCTCAGCCAGCGCGAGGATCGGCGCCTCGCCCGCCACCGCTTCCACTTAATCGAGGCCGGCCGGGTGACGAGCGCGCTGTCGCCGGAAAGCAAGGTCAAACCCGATCTGGAGCTGCTTTTGCACCTGTGCGCCGCCGGCCGCAGCGAAACCGAGAAATGGCTGGCCCGTCACCCCCGCGCCATCGGGCGCGCCAGCAGCATCGACCTTGCCCAGCATTTCCTGGCACCCCGCGCCTCCGGCGTGTCCGCCGCCACTTCGCTCAGATCGACGCCGGAGGCCGCCGCCTGAGGCCGCCGCCTCCTTTGGCTTGACCCCCGACCGCCGCAGGGACCACCATGCGCCGGCGATTGAGAGCAAAATCTGCCGCCGCTGGCTAGCTTAAGGAAACGCCATGACCGATCGTCTCAAGGGCAAGCTCGCCTTCTGCACGGCGTCCGCCGCGGGCATCGGCCGTGCCACGGCGATCGCCTTTGCGCACGAGGGCGCCCGCGTCATCGCCAGCGACATCAACACGGCGGGCATGGCGGGCTTGGCTGAGGCGGGCGTCGCCGAAGTCATCGGGCTCGATGTGCGCGATAGCGCGGCCATCGAGGTAGAGGCGAAACGGCTTGGCCCCGTCGACGTGCTCTTCAATGCGGCCGGTTTCGTGCACCATGGCAGCGTGCTTGATGCCACCGATCAGGAATGGGATTTCGCCTTCGACCTCAACGTCAAATCCATGCATCGCACCATCAAGGCCTTCTTGCCGGGCATGCTGCAGGCGGGCCGCGGCTCGATCATCAATATTGCCTCCACCGTCGGCGCGGCCAAGGCGGCGCCGAACCGCTACATCTACGGGGCGAGCAAGGCCGCCGTGGTGGGCCTGACCAAGGCCGTCGCCATCGATTTCATCGGCAAGGGCATCCGCTGCAACTGCATCTGCCCGGGGACCATTGCCACACCCTCGCTCGAGGAGCGCATCCGCGCGCTCGGCCGTCAGCTCGGCAGTGAGGCAAAGGCGCGGGAGATGTTCATCGCGCGCCAACCCATGGGCCGGCTCGGCACGCCCGAAGAGATCGCTTACGTTGCCGTCTACCTCGCCGCCGAGGAGTCGGCCTATATGACGGGCTCCGCAATTATTCCCGACGGCGGCTTCACCCTATAGTGCGCTAGATCCTGGAGGTGAAAAGCATGCCCCGCTTTGCCGCCAATCTTAACTTCCTCTTTACCGAGCTGCCTTTCCTGGAGCGCTTCGAGGCCGCCGCCAAGGCCGGCTTCAAGGCGGTCGAATCGACCGACCTTTATTCCGCCTCCGCCGAGGAGATCGCCGCACGGCTGCGCGCCAATGCGCTCACCCTCGCGCTCTTCAATGTCAACGTCGGCGATGCCAGCAAGGGCGAGCGCGGACTGGCGGCGCTGCCGGGGCGCGAGGCCGACTTCGCCGCCTACTTCGAGACGGCCTTGCGCTACGCCGAGGCCACCGGCGGGCGCCGCATTCACGTCATGCCTGGCCTCGTGCACCAGGGCGCGCGCCGCGACATCTACCTCGCCAACCTCAAGAAGGCCGCGCGCCAGGCCGCCGCCGCCGGCGCCGAGATTCTGATCGAGCCCATCAACCGCCGCGACATTCCGGGCTACTTCCTGAACAAGACCGCGGAGGCGCGGGCCATCATCTATGAGGTGGCCGAAGCCAACCTCGGCTTGCAATTCGACCTCTACCATCGCCAGATCGAAGAGGGCGACGTGGCCATGGCGATCGATGAGTTTGGCCATCTTGCGCGGCACTACCAGATCGCAAGTCCCCCCGATCGTGGCGAGCCGGACGCCGGCGAAATGAACTATCCTTGGCTGTTCCAGAAGATCGACGCCAGCGGCTTCAAGGGCTACATCGGCTGCGAATATCGCCCGCGTGGCGACACAGGTGCCGGCCTCAAATGGGCCGCGGCCTGTGGCGTGACGCTCGGCTAGCGGGAAGGAGAGCTCGTCATGAACGTTCTGATCATCGGCGGCGCCGGCATGATCGGCCGCAAGCTGGCCGAGCGCCTGGCCCGGGACGGGGCGCTGGCGGGCAAGCCAATCGCAGGCCTGACCCTTTACGATGTCGTGCCGCCGGCGGCGCCGGCGGCAGCCAAAATGCCGGTCAAGGTCATGACCGGCGACCTGCCCGCGCCGGGCGAGGCCGGCAAACTGATGGCGGAGCGGCCCGACCTCATCTTTCACCTGGCGGCCATCGTCTCCGGCGAAGCCGAGCTCGATTTCGACAAGGGCTACCGTATCAACCTCGATGGCACCCGCCTCCTGCTCGAGGCGATCCGCGCCGCAGGCCATCAGCCGCGCCTCGTCTTTACCAGCTCGATTGCCGTATTCGGCGCGCCCTTTCCGGAGGCGATCGGGGATGAGTTCTTCAATACGCCGCTCACCTCCTACGGCACGCAAAAGACCATTTGCGAGCTCTTGATCTCCGATTATACGCGCAAGGGCTTCCTCGACGGCTTGAGCATCCGCTTGCCCACCATCTGCGTGCGGCCGGGCAAGCCCAACAAGGCGGCTTCCGGGTTCTTCTCCAACATCATGCGCGAGCCGCTGGCCGGCCAACCGGCCGTGCTGCCGGTGTCCGAGAACGTCCGGCACTGGCACGCCTCGCCGCGGGCCGCGGTTGGCTTTCTTCTCCACGCCGCCAGCCTCGACACCAGCCAGGTTGGTCCGCGGCGCGCGCTCACCATGCCGGGCGTGTCGGTCACGGTGGGCGAACAAATCGCCGCCTTGACGAAGGTCGCGGGCGAGAAGGTGGCGGCCCGCATCCGCCGCGAGCCCGATCCCTTCATCGAAAGCGTGGTGGCGGGGTGGCCGCGCAATTTCGCGCCGGCCCGCGCGCGCCTCCTGGGCTTCAAGGCCGACGCCAGCTTTGAAGCCATCATCCGCAGCCATATCGAGGATGAGCTGGGCGGCCACATCGCCTAAAGGCGGCCCGCCGCCGCCGGTGTGACCGGCTGGCTACAGGCTGCCGGGGATCCGGCCCCACCGGCGCGCGCTAACGCGATTTGACCACGAAGTCTTGTACTTTGCTGCTGGCGCGCGAGGTTTGAAACGCGCGCGCTGCAGCTCGATTGGGAGACTGCAGCTCGATGGGGAGATGAGGGAGATATGCACACGGGGTTCGCCGTCAGCGTCGCGGGCGTGCTATTGGCGCTGCCGACGCTTGCCGCCGCCCAGGATCGGGCCTACCGCGGTCCGGTGCAGGGCGTGGTGGTGGCGGAGAGCTTTTATGGCCACGGCACGGCCACCGCGCCGGTGCGCCGCAACAGCAAGGGACGCCTGGAGGTCGGACTGCCCGGCGGCACCTGGTATGAGTGCGCCTTCAGTTGCAGCGACACCTTGCGCCGGCAAACCGTCGACTTCTGGGAAAACCACAGCGGCCGGCCGCGCGACGGCGGCGGCGATGGCGTCGGCTACTTCCGCTTCCGATGGCCCTGAGGCGCCCTGCGCGCCCTCACAGCTGCAAGCGCTCCCGCTGAATTTCATAGAGCATGAGCGCCGCTGCCACCGCCAGGTTGAGCGAATCGAGCCGGCCGGCCATGGGAATTTTGACGAGACGCGAGCAGGCCGGCACAAGGTCCCGCGAGAGCCCCGGCCCTTCGCTCCCCATCAGCAGCAAGACCGGCGCCCGATAGGGCCCCCGGCGAAAGTCCTCGCCGGCGGAAAGATGCGTGCCCACCACCTCGCCCCGCCAGTGCGCCCGCCAAGCGAGGAACGCGTTCGCCTCCGTGCGCACCACGGGCACGTTGAAAATCGAGCCCATGCTGGCGCGCACCGCTTCGCGCGAGTAGGGATCACAGCTGTGCCCGATCAGCACAACGCCGCTCGCGGCCACGGCCTCAATTGAGCGCAGGATGGTGCCGAGATTACCGGGGTCGCGCGGGGCTTCGAGCGCCACCCAGAGCGCTCCCTTTCCCAGCGCCGTGGCATCGGGCAAGCTCGCCCAGCGCTGTTCGAACACACCCAGCAGGCTCTGCGGATTGTCCTTGCCGGCAAGCTTGGCGAGCACGGAGGCTGAGACTTCAAGGCACTCCGCGCCCGCGGCCTCGGCCCAGCGCGCCAGGTCGACCAAGCTTTGCTTATCTCGGCTTCCCGCCAGAAAGACCAAAATCTTCGGCAGCCATCCCGCCGCCCGTGCCGTCAGCAATAATGAGGTGCCTTCGGCCACGAACAGCCCCGTCTCGCGCCGCACCTTGCGCATCTCCAGCGCGCGGATCAGCTTGACGCGCTCGTTCTGGGGGCTGGTGATGGCGCGCGTGCCGGCGCGCAGCTCAGGACGCGCTCGCATCGCTGCTCCAGCGGCTGAAGTTTGCGCAGGGCAGCAGCCGTGCGGCCGCCTGTTCGATGACGGCAAGCTCGCCGCTGCGAATGGCCCCTGCGCGCGCCGCAAGGCATTCACGCATCAGCCCGTCGCTGGCCAGCGCCGAGGCCCTAATCGCGTAGGTCGTCAGCACCAGTGCGGCGCGGCGCTCAGCCAGCAAGGCGACACAGTCGCGTAACAAGCCCGGCAAATGCTCAAACACCTCCCACACCTCACCGGCGGGACCGCGCCCGAACTTGGGCGGATCGATCAGAACGGCATGATAGGTTTTGCCCCGGCGCAGCTCGCGCGCCACGAACTTGCGGGCATCCTCGACGATCCAGCGGATCGGCGCCGTCGCCAGCCCCGACAGGCGCTGGTTTGTTTTGGCCCAGCCGACGGCGCGCTTGGAGGCATCAAGGTGGGTCACCTCGGCCCCCGCCTTGGCCGCCAGCAACGAGGCGACGCCCGTATAGGCAAAGAGGTTGAGAACGCGCACCGGCCGCGCCTCGACCTTGGCCAGTTCGCCCAACATCCACTGCCACAGCGGCAGCTGCTCGGGAAAAATCCCCAGATGCCGGAAGCTCGTCAGGCGACAGAGCGCCGTCACGCCCAAGACATGCACCGGCCAACTTTCCGGCAAAGGCGCATGGCTCTTCCAGCGTCCACCCTCGGCGTCCTCGTCCTGGTCGAGCCCCTTGAAGACGGCATCGGCGCGCAGCCACAGGGCGGGCTCCAGCGCGGGCTGCCACAGCGCCTGCGGCTCGGGGCGATCAACCGTGAACCGACCAAAGCGCTCGAGCTTGCGCCCGTTGCCGCTGTCGATCAAGGCGTAGTCGGCAAAGCCTGGCGTGGTGAGAACGCTCAAGGTTGCACCGTGGTCGCCCCGGGTGGGGATCTCCAGCTCGGCTCGGACTTCCTCGCCCGGCATCGCGCGTGCCACCTCTGGGCTACTTGGCGGCCGCCGCGGCAGGCGCGAGGCTTTCTGGCTCACTCTCAAGGAGCAGCGCTTCGCTCAGGCGGTTATAAGCGCCGGTGAGCGCAATGCGCAGCGTCAGCTCGACGATCTGCGCGGCACTGAAATGCTGGCGCAGGCGCTCGAACATGGCCTCCGGAATCCGCCCCGGTGCCTCCGTTACGTGCCTGGCGTAGGCGATCACCAAGCGATCAACGGCATCGAGCTCGGGGTGCTCCGCCAGCGGCAGTTGATCGACGGCGGCCTGGGGGAGCCCCGCCACGGCAAGCTTGGGCGCATGGTGCGCCACGCAATAGCCGCAGGCGTTGAGCTTGGAGGTGGTGACGATCGCAAGTTCGAGATGGCGCGGCGTCAGGCCTTGGCGCGCTTTGAGCTCGAGCAAAAGCTTGCTCAGGTGCTCGAGCGCCGGGGGAACATGCGCAAGCACGGCCGCCTGATTGCGAAAGGGCCCGTAGTTCAGCACGAACTCCTCGTAGATGCGGGCGTACTCGGGCGGCAGCGCGCTCGAGGCCAACAGCGGCACGCGGGTCATCACCTCTCCTCGTTGCCTTGAACCGCTCGGGCGGCCAAGCCCAGCTAATCGATATCGTCCACCTTCGCCGCCGGCGCTCCCGACATCTTATGCGCCAAGGCCGCCTCGATGAACGGGTCGAGATCGCCGTCGAGCACGCGCTTGGGGTCGCTGCTCTGCGTGCCGGTCCTGAGATCCTTGACCAGCTGGTAGGGCTGCATCACGTAGGAGCGGATCTGGTGTCCCCAGCCGATTTCGGTTTTGCTGGCGGCCGCCGCGTTCGCCTTCTCCTCGCGGCGCTTGAGCTCCAGCTCATAGAGGCGTGATTTGAGCATGGCCCAGGCGATGCCGCGGTTCTTGATCTGCGAGCGCTCCTGCTGACTGGCCACCACGATATTGGTGGGGATGTGCGTGATGCGCACGGCCGAATCGGTCGTATTCACGTGCTGACCGCCGGCGCCGGAGGCGCGGTAGGTGTCGACGCGGCAATCGCTTTCTTTGATGTCGATCTCGATGTTCTCGTCGACCACGGGGTAGACCCAGACGCTGGCAAAGCTCGTGTGCCGGCGCGCGTTGCTGTCGTAGGGGGAAATCCTGACCAGGCGATGCACGCCCGATTCCGTCTTGAGCCAGCCGTAGGCATTTTCGCCCTTGACGAGCAAGGTCGCCGACTTGATGCCGGCCTCCTCGCCCTCGCTCTCCTCGACCAGGGCAACCTTGTAGCCGTGATCCTCCGCCCAGCGGATGTACATGCGCGAGAGCATGCTGGCCCAGTCCTGGCTTTCCGTGCCGCCGGCCCCGGCGTGAACCTCCAGATACGTGTCATTGCCGTCGGCCTCACCCGACAGCAGCGCTTCCACTTCCTGCCGCCGTGCCTCCTCGGCCAGCTTGCGCAGTTGCGCTTCGCCCTCGGCAACGCTGGGGGCATCGTTTTCCGCTTCACCGAGCTCGATCAGGGTGACTGCGTCGTCGAACTCGCGCTCCAAGCGCCGGTATTGTGCGGTCGAGCGCTCGAGCGCCTGGCGCTGCCGCATCACCTTTTGCGCGGCCTGCGGGTCGCTCCACAGCCCCGGGTCTTCCGCGCGCCGGTTGAGTTCGCTCAGCCGCGCCGGCGCCGTGTCGAAGTCAAAGATGCCTCCGCAGCAGGGCCAGCGACTGGCGGATGGCATCGGCGAGTTTTTCAACTTCGGCCCGCATGGCGAATTCCTTGGCTTGCAAAGACTGAAAAGGTTGCGAAGGCTGAGCGGCGCTGGTGGCCTTGATATAGGCTGAGCGTGCTTGCCTGTAAACGCAACAAGCCTACCAGAGGCCACCGCGTCCGCTGCTCAATGAGCGCGGCGCGTCCTGCTGGTCACCCATGAAAAAGCCGCCGCTCTCGTTGGTGAAACCGACGATCGAGTAGGGATCGTCCGGATCCTCATAGGGCTTGAAGGCCTCGGTCACCGTATCGGCTTCGCCGCCCTGGGCGCGCATGCCCGTGCGCAGGCTCACGCGCACGAGCTTGATACCCGGCGGGATGCGGAAGGGCACCGCCTTCTTGTCGGCGAGCGCCATTTTCATAAACTCGCCGAAGATGGGCGCCGCCACATGCCCGCCGGTCATGCCCTTACCCATCGGGCGCGGCGTGTCATAGCCAACGAAAACGCCCACCACCAGGTCCGGCGTGAAGCCGATGAACCAGGCGTCCTTCTCCTCGTTGGTGGTGCCGGTCTTGCCGGCCACCTGCACGTTGGGGATATATTTCTTGATCACGGTGGCGGTGCCGCGCTGCACCACGCCTTCCATGATCGAGGTCATCTGATAGGCCGTGTGCGGATCGAGGATCTGCTTGCGATCGTCGGGCAGCACGGGCTCGGCTTGTCCCTGCCACTTGTCAGCCTTGCAGCCCGTGCACTCGCGGTTGTCGTGGCGCCAGATCGTGCGGCCCCAGCGATCCTGAATGCGGTCGATCAGCGTGGCGTGTACCTGCTTGCCGCCATTGGCAAGCTCCGCATAGGCAGCCGCCATCCTGAGCAGCGTCGTCTCTCCCGAGCCAAGCGACATGGCCAATACCGGCAACAGATCGTCGTAGACCCCGAAGCGCTTGGAATATTCGACGATCAGCGGCATGCCCATGTCCTGGGCGAGCCGAACCGTCATCTGGTTGCGCGACTTCTCGATGCCGGTGCGCAGCGTGGAGGGACCGTAGGAGTTAACGCCGTCATAGTTTTTCGGCTGCCACACTTCCTTGCCGGGCCCCTGGTCGATTTCGATGGGGGCGTCCAGCACGATGCTGGTCGGCTTGTAGCCATTGTCGATGGCGGCGGCATAGACCAGAGGCTTGAAGGAGGACCCCGGCTGGCGCTTGGCCTGCACGGCCCGGTCAAACTGGCTGGTGGCGAAGGAAAATCCGCCCACGACCGCATGCACGCGGCCGGTGTGGGGATCCATGGCGACGATCCCGCCGCCCACCTCCGGTATCTGCATGAGCGACCAGGTTCCGGCGGCATTCTGGGCGTCCTTGGGCGCCACCCAGATCACATCGCCGTTGTTGACGACGTCGGTGACGGCCCTCGGCGCGCCGCGGTTGCTGCGCGCCCATTTCATTTCGTCGAAGGGGATCTCGACCGCCTCCCGCTCACTCGCCATCGCGCCGTCGGCTTGACGCCCCGGACGCAAGCCGACGACCGCCTTGCCGCGTTGGGCATCGAGCACCACGCCGAGCCGCCAGGGTGCCAAATCGTTGGGACTTTCCACCGCGCCCAGGGTCGCACCCCAGTCGCCGGCGATCTCGATTTTCTGCACGGGCCCGCGCCAGCCCTTTTCGCGATCGAAGGCGACCAGGCCTTCGATCAGCGCCTTGCGCGCCATCTTTTGCAGCTTGGGATCGAGCGTGGTCCTGACCGAGAGCCCCCCATTGACGGTGCCATCGGCGATCGCGGTACGCTCGGCGCGCCCGTAGAGCCCATCCTCGCCGACCATGTCGATCAGCCGGCGGCGCACCTCTTCGGCGAAATAGTCGGCGGCGTAGATCTGGGTGCCGAATGGGCGGATATGCACGGTCAACGGCTTGGCCTTGGCCAAGCGCGCCTGCTCGCCGTTGATATAGCCAACCTCCGCCATCTGATCGATGATCCAGTTGCGGCGCACGGTGGCTTCGCGCGTTTTGCGGAAGGGGTGATAGTTGTTGGGGGCTTTGGGCAGGGCGGCGAGGTACGCAGCCTCCTCGATGGAGAGCTCGCTCAGCTCCTTGCTGAAGTAGTTGAGCGCGGCCGCCGCCACGCCATAGGAGCCGATGCCCAGATAAATCTCATTGAGGTAGAGCTCCAGGATCTTGTCCTTGGAGTAGGCGCGCTCGATACGGATGGCCAGGATCGCTTCTTTGAGCTTGCGATCGAGCTTCTGTTCGCTCGAGAGCAAGAAATTCTTGGCGACCTGCTGGGTGATGGTCGAGGCCCCCTCGGGCCGCTTCTTGCCCCAGTTCTGGAAGTTGTTGATGAGCGCGCGGCCAATGCCGGCAAAGTCCAACCCGCCATGCTCGTAAAAGCGCTTGTCCTCGGCGGAGAGGAAAGCGGCGATCACCAGCTTGGGAATGACGTTGATCGGCACGAAAATGCGCCGTTCGCGCGCATACTCGGCCATCAGGCTGCCGTCGTGGGCATGGATGCGCGTCATCACCGGCGGCTCGTACTTGGCCAGGCTCTCATAATCGGGCAGGTCGCGCGCCGCCTTCCAAAAGAAGAAGCCGGCGACGCCGGCCGCGGCCACAAACATCACCACGGCGGACGCAAAGCCGAACCCCAAGAGGCTCAACAGCCAGCTGCGACGCTTGCGCTTCTTTCTCGGCGCAGCCGGGGGAGGGAGGATCGGCGTAGGTCTCATGCAGCTCAGTCCCGACGTCCCGCGTTCGTCTGCTCGGCCTGCCGCGGGCAGTTAACGCTGCGCGACGCGACCCGCGCACCTTAGCATGGAATGTGGCAGCACGAGGCCGATTTTCCTGGCTTTCCAATCGACTTAACAAGGAACTCAGCGCTTTCTCAGCGCCGTTCGGCACCGCGCTCGACAAAATACTCATCGACCGCGGCCGCAATCGAGCCCGCCACCTGCCGTTGCCAGTCGCGCGAGACGAGCAGCTTGGCGTCCTCGGCGTTGCTCATATACCCCAGTTCGATCAGAACCGAGGGCGACTGGGATTGTTTTAAGACCTTGAACGCTGCCGAGCGTCCCGGATCGCGCGAGAGCGCGATCCGGCGCTTGAGGTGGCTCAGCAACCGGCCGCGAAAGTCGGCGGAGAAGTCGGCCGTTTCCCTGCGCATGAGATCGATCAGGATGCCCTTGACGTGATCGGTCTCCTCCTCCACCGCGCCGTCAACCCCGGCCAGGACGTCGGCGGCATTTTCCTTGTCGGCCAGGCGCTCGGCTTCCCGGCTCGAGGCCTTGTCCGACAAGATGTAGACCGTGGCTCCGCGCACGTTCTGCGCCACCTCGCTGGCGCCCGCCCCGAGCGTGTCGGCGTGAATCGAAATAAAAAGATCGCAGGCCTTGTTGCGCGACAGGCTGACGCGCTTCTCGAGCGAAACGTAAACGTCGGCGGAGCGCGTGAGGTGGATGCTGTAGCGCCCCTTGGCCGCCAAAATCGTCTGGAGGTGGCGAGCCACGGACAAGACGACGTCCTTTTCGACGACCTCCCCGCTGATCGCGCCCGGGTCGACGCCGCCATGCCCCGCATCGATGACGATTTGTGGCTTGGCGTCGCCCTTGGGGCGTCCTGCCAGCGCCGGCTCGCGCTTGGGCCCCCCCTCCTTCGGGCGCGGCGGCACGCGCGTGAGGAAGGCGCCGGCCTCGGTTGGGGCAAGCTCGAGGCTGAGCCGAACGCCCTTCACCCCGGCGTGCGGGCCGATGCTTTGGGCCTCGACCCGTACCGGTCCCGTTGCATCGATGACGACGCGCGACTTGCCCGGGGCGAAGTGACCATAGCGGTAGGCCGCGATTAAGCCTGAACCCTGCTGTCCCGCCCCCGTCGGCAGTTGGAAGGCAACGTCGGGCATGTCGATGATGACCCGATAGGGGTTGGGCAAGGTAAAAACCTGGTAGGGCACGCTCGCCGACAGCAGCAGGGAAAAGCGCGTGCGGTTAGCCTCCGGCGCGATTTCGGCGCTGAGCACGCTAATGCCGCGCGCCACCACCTCGGCCGTCCAGGCCTCCGCCCGCGCCCGCCCTTTGCCCTCCGCTTTCGGCTCCGGCGCGGGGGACGCGGTCGCCGGGGGGGCCGGCGGGCGCTCTTTCGGGGGCGCGCGGGCCGGCGACGGCGGGGTCTTGGGGATCTCGGTCTGGGCCCGGCCTGGGCCGGCTGCCGCGGCAAAAATTGCCGCACAGGCCATGCAGACGCCGGTGCCTGCCCAGCTGCGGCCGGCCAGTCGCATCGCCCTCCCCATCCCTCTCCGCGTGCGCAAAGGAAGGCGAGTTTAACAAGTTGTTTGCCGAATCGAAGGCTAATTCAACGGCCTGATGACGCAATTGGTGGTTAGCAAAACTTTCTTGCCACTACCAAGGCGACGGCCTACAAGCTTCAGGCGTGATCGCCGCGTCTGCCCGCCGGTGATGCCCTAAGAGCGTCTCAACAGGCCCGGAGCGTCTGCTCGCCGCCTGTCCTGAACGCAGTGAAATTTCGGGTGCATCGGGTGTCCGGCGCGACGGTCAGGAGCGGGAGAACGAGGCAACTCAATTCCGTTCACGACCCCTTGGCCCTTGCACCCGGGGGTGAACTGCTTTGTTTGCCCGATGTCCTCAACGCGACGAGCTCAATTGAACGGCTCGCCGGCGCCGAGGCCGGTAGGCGGACACCGGGGTGACCGTCCGCACAAAGGTTTGCCCGAAGCGCGGGCATTGTCTGGAACAGGAGCATGGCGCTCATCTGCTCCGCACATCGCATGTGGACCATGGCAGCCTCTGGCTGGCCCTTGAGAGATGGTGACGACCGCCCAGGCCCGACGCGGCCCGGGAGGCGCACCCTCCCGATGGCCGGCGCTGTGCCTTCCGACCCATCGGCAGGGACGGCCGGCTGCGGCTGCAGCGGTCCTCCACTTTCAACCAAACATGGCGCTCATCTGAGGACCAGGCTCGCCGGGGAGCGCAACGCTCTCCCGCCAGGTCGCCTCGGCGCCGGGAACTTTACCACATGGACAAGAATAAGATGCTCATCGATGCCACGCATCCCGAGGAGACTCGGGTCGTGGTCCTGCGCAACGGCCGGGTAGAGGAATTCGACTACGAATCGGCCGCCCGCAAGCCGCTGCGCGGCAACATCTACCTCGCCAAAGTGACGCGCGTTGAGCCCTCCTTGCAGGCGGCCTTTGTCGACTACGGCGGCAATCGTCACGGCTTCCTGGCTTTCAGCGAAATTCATCCCGACTACTACCAGATCCCGGTCGCCGACCGGCAAGCGCTATTGCGCGAGGAGTTAGAAGCCGAGGCGGAAGCGGAAGCCGAAGCCGATGCGCAAGCGGAAGCCGCGGCCAGCGAGGAGAGCGAGCTGGCGTCTGAGCCGACCGCGCCCGGGGATCTGCCGTTTTTTGCCGAGCCGGCGCCCCTCCCACTGATCGAAAGAGAGCCCGGCCCAGCCGCGCCAGAGCCCGCGCCCGACCTCGAACCTGAGACGCCGGCGTCGTCCCTAGCCCTCAGTTTCGCTGACAGCGGGACAGAGGTGCGCACACGCGCGCCCGAGACGCTCGAGGCTAGCCTGCCCAGCGCCGAGCACCACGCGAGCGCGGATGAGACGGGGCCCGCCGCGGGCGCCAATGGCGAGCTCGCGCCGGGGGATGCGGGCGGCGATCTCGGTCACGTTGAGGAAATCGCCAGCGATCCGGCCGATGCGCCCGAAACCGTCACCTCGGTCGAGCAGGTTGGCTCCGAAGACGCCATGGAAGAGGTGCCGGAACGCCCGCGCCGGCGCATGCGCTCCTACAAGATCCAGGAGGTGATCAAGCGCCGGCAAATCATCCTGGTGCAGGTTGTCAAGGAAGAGCGCGGGGGCAAAGGTGCCGCGCTCACCACCTACCTATCGCTCGCCGGCCGCTACACCGTGCTGATGCCCAACACCGGGCGCGGCGGCGGCATCTCGCGCAAGATCACCAATGCGCAGGATCGCAAGCGTCTCAAAAGCATCGCCCACGAGCTCGAAGTGCCGGAAGGCATGGGGCTCATCATTCGCACCGCCGGGGCAAGCCGCACCAAGCAGGAGATCAAGCGCGACTTCGAATACGAGATCCGCTTGTGGGAGAGCGTGCGCGACATGACGCTGAAATCAACGGCGCCGTGCCTCGTCTACGAAGAGGGCAACCTGATCAAGCGCTCGATCCGGGACCTTTATGCCAAGGACATCGAGGAAATCCTGGTCGCCGGCGAAGCCGCCCATAACGAGGCGCAGGACTTCATGCGCATGCTCTCGCCGAGCCAGGCCAAGAACGTCATCAAATACGAGGCCCCCGAGCCGCTCTTCAATCGCTACCAGATCGAGCGCCAGCTCAACGCCATGTTCAGCCCCTACGTCACCTTGCGTTCCGGCGGCTACCTGGTGATCAATCAAACCGAAGCCCTGGTCTCGATCGACGTCAACTCGGGCAAGGCCACGCGCGAGTTCTCGATCGAGGAGACGGCGCTGCACACCAACCTCGAAGCCGCCGAGGAAATCGCCCGGCAGCTCAAGCTGCGCGACCTCGCCGGACTGATTGTCATCGACTTCATCGACATGGAGGAGCGGCGCAACAACCGCAAGGTGGAAGCCCGGCTCAAGGAGGCTCTGCGGCATGACCGCGCCCGCATCCAGGTGGGCCGCATCAGCCATTTCGGACTGCTTGAGATGTCGCGCCAGCGCCTGCGCACGGGCGTGCTCGAGGGCTCGACCACGCAATGCCCGCACTGCCAAGGCACCGGCATTATTCGCTCGGTGGAGTCGGTGGCACTCGCCGTGCTGCGCGCGCTTGAGGATCATCTCTTGCGCGATACCAACAGCGGCCTCGTCGCCGTCACCACGGCCAACGTCGCGCTCTACATTCTCAACAACAAGCGCACCTTCATCACCGACATGGAGGGGCGCTACGGCGTGCCGATCACCGTGCAGGCAAGCGACCGCATGCAAGGCGGCAACTTCGCCATCGAGCGCAGCGCCACCCCGCTCTTGCCGCAACGGCTGCCCGAGCGGGCCGCCGTCAACATGGATTGGGGGTTTGACGCGGACGTCGCCGAGGACGAGGAAAGGCCCGAGGCGGCGAGCCCGGCGCCGGAGGAGGAGGGCGAGGGCCGCCGCGGCCGACGGCGTCGCCGGCGCGGCCGCCGCGACCCCCGCGAGGAGGCTCGCATCGTCCCGGCGCAGCCCGAGCCCGCCCTCGACCGGCACGTGGTTGCCGAGGCGGAAAATGGCCCGCTTGAGCCGGCCTGGGAGGAGAACGAGGCTGCCCCCGAGGCGATCTCTGAGCCCCCCGGCATTGGCGAGCAGCCGACCATCCCCGATGAGCCGCAGGCGCTCCTAGGCGAGGGGGAGCGTGAGGAGCGCCGGGCCCGGCGTGGCCGGCGCCGCGGCCGCCGTGGTGGCCGGCGCGGCCGCGATCGGGAGAGCCCGCGCGCCCTCGGCGAGGAGAGCGCGCACGGCGAGGAGAGCGCACACGGCGAAGAGAGCGCGCACGGCGAACAGCGCGCCCAGGGTGAAGAGATCGCCCGGAGTGAAGAGCATGGCCGCGCCTACCCCGGCAATGGCCATGGCGAGGATGCGCCGCCCGCAGGCGCACCTGAGGCCGATGGCGCACCTCCGCCGGCAGAAGGCGCCGACGCCGTCCCGTCCGGCGAGCCCCCGCTGCCCGCGGCGGAACCTTCGCTCCCCCACCCCGCCCCGGTGACGGCGAGCGAGCCCGAACCGGCCGCGCCATCCCAATGGGCGCGCGAGGCCGCACCCGCCCGGGACAACGGCAGCAGCGCCCCAACCCCCGCGGGCGATAACGGCACGAGCGTGCCGAGCGCCGCCCCGACAAGCCCCGAGGCCGACGAGGCGCTGCCCTTCACACCCGGGCCCCAAGGGGAGCCCAGGGGCGCTGAGGCCGAGGAGGAGAGCACGCGGCCGATCCGCCGCGGCTGGTGGCAGCGCCGGTTTACCTCAACCTGAGGCGCGGGGCACCGCGCGCGTCCCCGCGAACCACGGCGCCACGCCATACCCACAAAGCTGGCGGCGTCCGCTTGCCCGGACGCCCGCGCGGGTCTACTCATGGCCCAAGCGGGGCACAGGGTCACGGAGGGATTCATGCGAACGACGTCGCAAGGCGCACTGCTGGCTTTCCTGCTGCTCGCGGCCGCGGGCCTCACCAGCCAAGGAGCCGATGCCGCCCAATGCATCAAGGCGGGCGGCTGGGGCACCGGCGCGCTGCAGGGATTTGCCTCCTTCATGGCCGAAGCAGCCATGAAGAACTCGGCCAAGGCGAAGTTGGGTGATGCCGTCAAAATCGGCGCCCCCAGCACCAAATGCGAGAGCAAGGGGCTCCTTTACGAGTGCACCGCCTACGCGCGGGCCTGCAGGTAGCGCGAAAAAGCTTGCAAACGACGCGCGCTGGGCACGCTAAACGCGCGCGCCCCGGCTGAGGCGCGGCCAGCCCTTGAGGCGCCGCGCCGCCAGCGCCATGTCCGCCGTGCTGCCGGCGTAGCACAGGCGCAAAAATGCGTTGCCGCGCGCGGCATCGAAGTCGACGCCCGGCGTCGCCGCCACGCCGATTTCCGCCAGCATGGCGCGCGTGAGGGCGACGCTGTCGCCGCCGAACTCGGAAATGTCGACGTAAAGGTAAAAGGCGCCATCGGCAGGCAAAATGCGGCTGAGGCCCGCCTTGGGCAGCTCGCTCAGCAAGAGCTCGCGATTTTCCGCATAGACGCGCTTGTTGGCCTCGAGCTCATCGATCGCCTCGAAGGCGCCAAGGGCGGCCACCTGCGCCACGGCCGGCGGCGAGATATAGAGGTTTTGCGCCAAACGCTCGATCGGCCGCACCAGCTCGGGCGGCACGATCAGCCAGCCGACGCGCCAGCCGGTCATGGAATAATATTTCGAGAAACTGTTGATGACGACGGCCTGGGCGCTGTGCGCCAGCGCCGTCTCGGCCGGCCGGGTGTAGGTCAGCCCATGGTAGATTTCATCGGAGACGAGCCACAGGCCATGGCCCCGGCAGGCCGCCGCCAGCTCCGCCAGCCGTCCGGGCCCCAACATGGTCCCCGTCGGATTGGCGGGGCTTGCCACCAACAGCCCGGCGGCCCCTTGAGCCGCGGCGGCGTCAACATCAGCGCCCCTCGGCATCCAGCGCGAAGCCGCATCCGTCACCAAAAGCAGGGGCTCCTGGCCAAGCGCGGTTAAGATGTGGCGGTAACAGGGATAGCCCGGCGAGGGCAGAGCCACCTTCGCGCCGACGTCGAACAAGGCAAGGAAAGCCAGCACGAACCCCGCCGAGGAGCCCGTGGTGACGATCACCTGCTCGCTGGCGACCGCCACGCCGTAGGTCTGCGCGTAGTGCTTGGCAATGCGGGCGCGCAGTGCCGGCAGGCCGAGCGCCATGGTGTAGCCCAGCGTCTCGCGCTCGAGCGCGCGCTTGACGGCGGCGAGGGCGGCCTGCGGGGCCGGCGTTGCGGGTTGACCGACCTCCATGTGCACGACGTCGGCGCCGGTCGCCGCGCGTTCGGCCGCAGCCTGCATGACGTCCATGACGATAAAGGGCGCAATGGCACTGCGCGCGGAGGCTCTGGGCGTTTTGCCGGCGCCCGCCGCCGGAGCCGAAGAAGGGCTTTTCACTATATTCCCCTATCACTTGAGCTTGCGAGGCCCTCAATCCGCCATGGTTGCACCTTACCCGCGCCAGCCCAGGGCGGAAGCGCCCCGATCAAGCCTTTGCGATTTCGCCGTTGCGGGTTGGCGCCCCCGTGTTTGGCGGCTTATAGTCGGGACCGCTCGAGTTGCCTAGGTCAGGATCTGTGGGGGGACCCAGCCCGGTTTTGCTGAGCCAACGTCCCAATATGCGACGCGAGTTATCGACCGTGCGAGGAGCAGCCTTGAGCCCAGCCGTCGGTGCAATGCCGTGCCCGCGGGGAAGAGGGCTCCCAGCGCGTTGGCGCGCGCGCTTCGCCGCCCTGGCAGCTTACGGGCTTGCCTCCGTCATGGCGGCAAGTTCGGTGCTGGCGCAGGGCCTGCCGCTGATTCGCGATGCCGAGATCGAGAACCTGCTCAAGGATTACTCGCGACCCATATTCAAGGCCGCCGGCCTCGGCGGTCAGAACATTTCCATGCGCATCATTCGCCACGACAGCTTCAATGCCTTCGTGGTCGACGGACGCAATGTCTTCGTCAATACCGGCACGCTCGCCCAGGCCAAAACCCCCAACGAGGTGATCGGGGTCATCGCCCACGAAACGGGCCACATCACCGGCGGGCACTTGGCGCAGCTCAGAAGCCGCATCGCCCGCGACCAGACCAAAGCCATCTTGTTGACCGTGCTCGGCATCGGCCTGATGGTCGGCGGGGCCGCCTCGGGCGGCGACACGGCCCGCGAGGTCGGCTCGGCCGGTGGCGGTCTCGCCATGGGGGGCAACGAGATGATCATGCGCTCGCTGTTGAGCGAGCGCCGGGCGCAAGAATCGGCGGCCGATCAGGCGGGACTGCGGTATCTGGAGGCAACGCGCCAATCCGGGCAGGGCATGCTGGAGACCTTCGAGCGGTTCGCCCAGCAGGAATACATTTCCACGACCTACCAGGATCCCTTCGTGCGCAGCCATCCGATCGCCACCGAGCGCCTCGCGCAACTGCGCAATAAGGTGGGGATGAGCCCCTACAGCACGGCCAAGGATCCCCCCGAGCTGCAGCTGCGTCACGATATGATGCGTGCCAAAATCGCGGGCTACCTCGATCGACCGCAAACGGTCTTTAACCGCTATCCCTCCCGCGACATTTCGCTTCCCGCCCGCTATGCGCGCGCCATTGCGCGCAACTGCAGCGGCCGCTGCGTCGATGCCATTGGCGAGGTCGACGCCCTGTTGCACGAAAAGCCGGATAACCCCTACCTGTGGGAGCTGAAGGGCAATTTCTACGCATCGGTCGGCAAGCACGCCGAGGCGATCGTCAGCCTGCGCAAGGCCCTGCAGCTGACCGGCGGGACCGAGCCCCTGATCCAGGCCGAACTCGCCCAGTCCTTGATCTCGAGCGAGGACGGCAAGGTCCTGGACGAGGCCATCGTGCTTTTGCGCAAGGCGATTCTGAGCGACGACGACAACGCGCTGGCGCACCGCCAATTGGCGACCGCGCTCAGCCGCAAGGGCCAGGAGCCCCAGGCCCTGTTGGCCACCGCGCAAGCCTATATGATTGAGGGTAACGTTAAGCAGGCGCAGATCTTCGCCAAGCGGGCTCAGCTCAAGCTGCCGCGCGGCTCGCCCGAATGGATTAGGGCGGAAGACATTGTCAATTATAAGGAACCAACGTAAAGGGGCGCGCACCCCCGGCCCCCAGCGACGGAGACCCGAATGCCTGCCACGCTTTCCTCCCCCCATCAACGCCGCGCTTCAGGGCTGAGGCTTGCCCGCCTTGTGCCGGCGGCCATCGTGCTTGTCGGCGCCACTTTTGCGCTCGGACAAGCCACCCCGCCCACCACGCCAGAGGGCGCGCCGGGCGCTAGCGCCTTTTCGCCGGCGCAGAAGAAGGAGCTCGAGGCGATCATCAAGGACATTCTGTTGAACAATCCCGAAATCCTGATGGAAGCCCAAAGCGCGCTCGAAGCAAAAATGGAGAAGATCCAGAGCGAGCGCATGGCGGTCGCCATCAAGGACAATTCGGCGGAAATCTTCCGACCCACCACGTCCCCCGTGGTCGGCAACAACAACGGCGACGTCACCGTCATCGAGTTCTTCGATTACAATTGCGGTTATTGCAAAAAGGCCCTGCCCGACGTGGCCCAGCTCCTCGACAAGGACCGCAAGGTCAAGCTCATTCCGAAGGAGTTTCCGATCCTGGCCAAGGGTTCGGAGGAGGCTTCCCGCGTGGCGCTGGCGGCCAAGGCGCAGGGCAAATACTGGGAATTCCACCGCGCCATGCTGGAAAGCCAGGGCCAGGCCAATGAGGCGAACGCGCTCAGGATTGCCGAAAAGCTCGGCCTCGACATGGCGCGCCTGAAAAAGGACATGGTCTCCGCCGACGTGAAAAAAGAGATCGAAGATACCCGCAAGCTCGCCGCCAAGCTCGGCATCCAGGGCACACCCCACTTCCTGGTCGGCGATCGCATCATCCCCGGCGCGCCGGAGAACCTGGGCGAGCTCTTGGTCCAGAACGTCAAAGAGGTGCGCAAGGACGGCTGCAAGGTCTGCTGAGGCGCTTGCATTGAGCTCAACGGGCCGCGCGGTGCTTGAACGCCGCGCGGCCTTTTTTTGTGCAATGCACCCCGTGACCTCGGCACAAATGCGCGTTAACCTTTCGCACTGCGAGAAAAGCTGTTACAGGGGTTCGCCCGCGCGTCGCATATTCGGCGGGCATTCCGCGAAAGTTGCCGCCAAAGGCGCAAGGTCGATGGCCAAGCCGATGCTCGTGCGCACGCAAGCCCAATTCGCACCCGTGTCCGGCCTGCCGACCCTGCCCGGGGGCTAAGGGGGAAACCGATGTCTGGCGCCGCGACGGCAGGCTTGGGCTCGACCGTGGGGCGCCCGGCACGATAAGCAAAGGCTAACGAATGCGGGCAGCGACAAACGGAACAACGAACAGAACAACGGTTGCGGCACGAGGCATGGCGAAGGAGGCAAAACCACGGGGGGGTCCGGATCAAGAGCTGATCAGGGAGCTCGCCTTGCTGCTTGAGGAGACCGGGCTCAGCGAAATTGAGATTGAGCGCGAGGGGCTGAGGGTGCGGGTGGCGCGCCAGCACGTTTGGAACGCCACCACCATCGCCCCTGCGCTGACGCCGGCCCCGGCCCCCGCGGCCACGCCAATACCCCAAGCCGCGACTGAGGATCCCGCCAAGCATCCGGGCTGCGTGAAATCGCCGATGGTCGGCACGGCCTATCTGGCCCCGGAGCCCGGCGCCGCTCCCTTCATCGACGTCGGGACCCGGGTGGCGCAGGGCCAGACCATCCTCATCATCGAAGCCATGAAGACCATGAACCACATCCCGGCCCCGAAGGCTGGCACCGTCACGGCCATCCTGGTCGGTAATGGCCACCCGGTGGAGTTCGGCGAGCCGCTGGTCATTATCGAGTAAGCACCGGAGCCGTCTCGAAGAGCAATGTTTGACAAGGTGTTGATTGCCAACCGCGGCGAGATCGCGCTGCGCGTGCTGCGCGCCTGCAGAGAGGTCGGCATCGCCACCGTCGCCGTGCACTCAACGGCGGATGCCGATGCCATGCACGTGCGCCTCGCCGATGAAAGCGTATGCATCGGGCCGCCCCCCTCCTCGCAGAGCTACCTCAATATCCCGAGCCTGCTGTCGGCCTGCGAGATTACCGGGGCCGATGCCATTCATCCGGGCTACGGGTTCCTGTCGGAGAATGCGCGCTTCGCCGAGATCCTGGAGGAGCATGGCATCACCTTCATCGGCCCGACCTCCGAGCACATCCGCATCATGGGCGACAAGATTGAGGCCAAGGCCACGGCACGGCGCCTGGGTATCCCGGTGGTGCCCGGTTCGGACAGTGCCATCAGCAACGAAGCCCAGGGTCTTCGCCTCGCCAAGGAGTTGGGCTTTCCGGTGCTGGTGAAGGCGGCCGCCGGCGGTGGTGGCCGCGGCATGAAGGTGGCGCGCACGCCGGAGGATCTCGACCTTGCCCTCAAGACCGCGCGCGCGGAGGCCAAGGCTGCCTTCGGCGACGATAGCGTTTATCTCGAGAAATACCTGATGAAGCCGCGCCACATCGAATTCCAGGTGTTCGGCGACGGCAAAGGCAACGCCATCCATTTGGGCGAGCGCGACTGCTCGCTGCAGCGCCGGCACCAGAAGATCCTGGAGGAGGCGCCCTCGCCGGCGCTCAATGCCGAGCAGCGCCAGAGCATGGGGACCGTCGTCGCCAAGGCCATGCAGAAGCTGAAATACCGTGGCGCCGGGACCGTTGAGTTTCTCTATGAGGACGGCGAGTTCTACTTCATCGAAATGAACACGCGCCTGCAGGTCGAACACCCCGTGACCGAGATGATCACCGGGCTCGACCTGGTGATCGAGCAGATCCGCATCGCCTCCGGCGCGCCGCTGTCGATTTCGCAGAGCGAGTTTTCCCTCTCCGGGCACGCCATCGAATGCCGCATCAACGCCGAAAATGCCAAAACCTTCATGCCGTCGCCGGGAACCATCACCTATTGGCATCCGCCGGGCGGTCTCGGCGTGCGCGTCGACAGCGGCGCCTACCAGGGCTACCGCATACCGCCCTACTACGACAGCCTCATCGGTAAGCTGATCGTGCACGGCAAGAACCGCAACGAATGCCTGATGCGCCTCAAACGCTGCCTTTCCGAGTTCGTGATTGACGGGATCGAAACGACCATTCCGTTGTTTACTGAATTGGTGCAAAATCCCGATATTGCCAATGGACTTTATGACATCCACTGGCTCGAGAGCTTCCTGCAAAAACCATAATTCGCTAAGACAAGGGCGGTGCCAGGATCTCATTGATGGCTTCGCGCGACGACATCGTCATTGAAATCACCCCGCAGGTCCTCTTGAAGGCCTACGCCTGCGGCATCTTTCCCATGGCGGAAAGCTGCGATGACCCGGCGCTCTACTGGATCGAGCCGCAGCAGCGGGGCATCCTGCCGCTCGGCGCCGTGCACGTTCCCCGCCGCCTCGCCCGCACCGTGCGGCAGGGCAGCTACGAGATCAGAGTTGATTACGATTTCGAGGCCGTGATCGACGGCTGCGCCATGTCGCGGCCGGGACGGCGCACGACCTGGATCAACCGCAGGATCCGCGGACTTTACCGCGATCTCTTCGACGCCGGCTACTGCCACACGGTGGAGGCCTGGGCCGGCACCCGGTTGCTCGGCGGGCTCTACGGCGTGGCGCTCAACGGCGCCTTTTTCGGCGAAAGCATGTTCTCCAACGCGCGCGATGCCAGCAAGGTGGCGCTCACCTACCTGTGCGCGCGGCTGATCGCCGGCGGCTTCAGCTTGCTCGATACCCAATTCGTCACCGAGCATTTGCGGCAATTCGGCACCGTGGAGCTCGACCGCAACGCCTTTCATGGCCTGCTCGAGAAGGCCTTGGCGCACCAAGCCGACTTCGGGGCGTTGCCCACGAGCGCGGGCCCAGAGGATATTCTTCGCATCATCGCCGACGGCAAAGCCCTCTGAAGGCGGCCGTCGTTGCACTTAGCGCGGCACGCGTCGGCGCCGCGGCAGCTCCGCGTCGCTCGGCGGCGACGGCTCGCTGGCGGCGGGACCGCCGCCCTGGGGTGGTCGTGGCCCCACCACGCGCTGCGGCTGGCTGCAATCGGTGAGCCATAGGTCGAAGACGGGATGCTCCACCGCGTTGAGCCCGGGGCTATCGGCAAACATCCAGCCGGCAAAAATGCGCTTTTGCTTGCCGTCGAGCTGGGTTTCATCGACCTCAACGAAGGAGGTGGTCTTGGGCGGCTCGGTGGGTGCGCGCGAATAGCACACGCGTGGCGTGATCTTGAGCGCACCGAAGTTGGCCGTCTGGTTGAGGGGCACCTCTAGTCGCGAAATCTTGGCGGTGACCTTGTCGAGCGCGGCGAACACGGCAACGGCGTTGTCGATGCGCTGCGCCGCCGCCGGCGCGGTGATCGCCAGCGCCGCCGCGATCAGTGCGGCAAGCCCCGCGGCGGCGACCGCCATCCCTTCCGATCCCGAACCGTCGCGTTGCATGCCCTGCTATCCAAGGTTAAGGCCGCGCGAGCCCGGCGCCGAGGAGCCCGCAAAAGGTGGCGCCAGCGTGGCGCGTTTCGCGCCTCAGCTCGGCTGCCAGGGTTTGTAATCGCCGGTCGCCTTGGGGCGCCGGCCGCTTTTCAAAATGCTGCCGCTCGGACGGTAGGCCTCGGCCGTCCCCGTCATGTTCATGCGATGCGGCTTCTCCCAGGGGTGCGGGGTGTAGGTCTCCTCGCTCGGGGGTGTGTCGACCATATAATGCATCCAGCCGTGCCACTCGGGCGGCACCCGGGAGGCCTCCGCGCCGTGCCGGTAAATGACCCAGCGCCGCGGCACGCCCAGGGGGCCCACGCCGCGCCGCTGCACATAGTAGCGGTTGCCGTCCCCATCGCTGCCGACGTAGCGGCCACGCAGCGCGGTATAGAGGCGGTTCGACCAGGTGTTGCCGCCCCACCAGCTGAAGAGTTCGCTCACAATGCCCATCGGCCCGATCTCGCCTCCGGCGGTCCGCTCGCGCCCCCGCGCTTATGACACCACTGTTGCTGGCCTGTCCATGCACCCGTTGCCGCGGCACATCTGCCACACTGGGCGGCCCCAGAATCGGCCTATCTGTGCACGACCTGGGGATGCCCGTTGCAGCAAACGCGCAACGCTGGGGGCTGGCGGCCCCAACCCCGCGGACCTAAGCCCTTGAGGCATCGACCGCTCCGGAAGCGCTGTCCACAGCGCGGGGCGTTCCCGCCTCCTACCTACTACATTTAGTATCCGGTCTTATGTACACCCCCAAGACCTCGTGACGACAGCCTCCGAATCGTCATAGTTTGGTCATTACGGGTGCCGGTCAGCCGACCGTGTCGCCCTCAGCCACATCCGCCGCGTCTCGCCCAGGGTCGGGTCAAGGGCGGGCGTCAAAACGCGAGGCGCAAGAGATCTTACGCCGCGTGGGTTTGGCCGTGTGTGCCGTGGCGTTCCTGCGTCGGTCGCGTCCGGTCCCAGTCCCCATCAGTCCACGCTCGAGCAACAAACACTGAGGCGCCGCTCCGCACACGGGCTGGCGAGCGCCGACGCCAAACGAGGGCCATGACATGCAGATTAAGCGGCGCTTCACGACGGAGGGCAAATCGCCTTACGCCACGATCGGCTTCCGTCGCGCCACCTCGGAGATCAAAAATCCCGACGGCTCCGTGGTCTTCAGACTAGAGAATTTTGCGGTCCCCGAGCACTGGAGCCAGGTGGCGGCCGACATCTTGGCGCAAAAGTATTTCCGCAAGGCGGGTGTGCCCGCGCGCTTGCAGCGCATCGAAGAAACGCAAGTTCCATCCTGGCTCTGGCGCTCGGTGGCGGATGAGCGCGCGCTATCGGAACGGGCGCTCAATGAGCAGACCTCGGGGGAGACCGACGCGCGCCAGGTCTTCGACCGCCTGGCCGGCACCTGGACCTATTGGGGCTGGAAGGGCGGTTATTTCACGAGCGAGGACGATGCGCGCGCCTTTTTCGACGAGCACCGCTACATGCTGGCCATGCAGATGGGCGCACCCAACAGCCCGCAATGGTTCAACACCGGCCTCTACTGGGCCTATGGCATCGACGGGCCGGGCCAGGGCCACTACTACGTCGATCACGAAACCGGCGAGCTCGTGGCCTCGACCTCGGCCTACGAGCACCCCCAGCCGCACGCCTGCTTTATCCAGTCGATCGCCGATGACCTCGTCAATGAGGGCGGCATTATGGACCTGTGGGTGCGCGAAGCGCGGCTTTTCAAGTACGGCTCGGGCACGGGCTCCAACTTCTCTAACTTGCGCGCCGAAAACGAGAAGCTCTCTGGCGGCGGCAAATCCTCCGGCCTCATGAGCTTTCTGAAAATCGGCGATCGCGCCGCCGGCGCCATCAAGTCGGGCGGCACCACGCGGCGCGCCGCCAAGATGGTGGTGGTCGACATCGATCATCCCGACATCGAGGCCTATATCGACTGGAAGGTGAAAGAGGAACAAAAGGTTGCGGCCCTCGTCACCGGCTCCAAGATTTGCCAGAAGCGCCTCAAGGCCCTGCTCAAGGCCTGTGTCAATTGCGAAGCCGAGGGGGAAGCCTGCTTCGACCCCGCCAAGAACCCCGCCCTCAAGCGCGCCATCAAGGAGGCGCGCCGCGACCTCGTGCCGGACGCCTATATCCGCCGCATCATTCAATTCGCGCGCCAGGGCTATAAAGACATCGAGTTTACGAGCTACGACACCGACTGGGACAGCGAGGCCTACCTCACGGTCTCGGGCCAGAACTCCAACAATTCGGTGCGGGTGACCGATCAATTCCTCAATGCCGTCGAGGAGGATGGCGACTGGCAGCTGACCGCTCGGCTGAGCGGCAAGTCCCTCAAGACGCTCAAGGCACGCGCGCTGTGGGAGAAGATCGGTTACGCCGCCTGGGCCTCCGCCGACCCGGGCATCCAGTTCCACACCACCATCAATGATTGGCACACCTGCCCCAGATCCGGGCCGATCCGCGCCTCCAATCCGTGCTCGGAATACATGTTCCTGGATGATACGGCGTGTAATCTCGCCTCGCTGAATTTGATGATGTTTAGGGGCGCCGACACGCATTTCGACGTCACCGCCTACGAGCATGCCTGTCGCCTGTGGACGATCGCCCTGGAGATCTCGGTCATGATGGCGCAGTTCCCCTCGCGCCGGATTGCCGAGCTCTCCTATCGCTATCGCACCCTCGGCCTCGGCTTCGCCAATATCGGCGGCTGCCTGATGGCCTCGGGCATCCCCTATGACAGCGCCGAGGGCCGCGCCATTTGCGGCGCGCTGGCCGCCATCATGACGGGCGTGGCCTACGCCACCTCAGCGGAAATGGCGGGCGAACTCGGTGCCTTCCCGGGTTATGAGCGCAACAGGGCCGACATGCTGCGCGTTATCCGCAACCATCGTCGCGCCGCCTACGGGCAAAGGGAGGGCTATGAAAAGCTTGCGATCGCACCCGTGCCGCTGGACCAGGGAGCCTGTCCGGACCCGCACCTGATCGAGGCCGCGCAGCGCGCCTGGGACCGCGCCATCGAGCTTGGCCAGCAGCACGGCTATCGCAATGCCCAGGCCACGGTGATCGCTCCGACCGGCACCATCGGCCTGGTCATGGACTGCGATACCACGGGCATCGAGCCCGACTTTGCCCTCGTCAAGTTCAAAAAACTCGCGGGCGGCGGCTATTTCAAGATCATCAACCAAGCCGTGCCGGAGGCGCTGAGAACGCTGGGCTACGGCGAGGCTGAGATTGCCGAGATCGAGGCCTATGCGGTCGGTCACGGCTCGCTCGCTGGGGCGCCGGCCATCAACCATGCAAGCCTCAAAGCCCGCGGCTTTACCAGCGACGTTCTGAGCAAGCTGGACGCGGCGCTGAAGTCGGCCTTCGACATCAAGTTCGCCTTCAATCGTTGGACCATCGGCGAGGCGTTCCTCACCCGCACCTTGAAGGTCGAGGCCGAGAGGCTGAGCGAGGCCTCCTTCGATCTTTTGGCCCATCTGGGCTTCTCGAAAAAGGAGATCGAAGCGGCCAACGAGCACGTGTGCGGGGCCATGACGCTGGAAGGCGCCCCCCACATTGCCAAGGAGCATTTGCCGGTGTTCGATTGCGCCAGTCCCTGCGGCCGCAAGGGCAAGCGCTTCCTGTCGGTCGACAGCCACATCCACATGATGGCGGCGGCGCAACCCTTCATCTCCGGGGCCATCTCCAAGACCATCAACATGCCCAATGAGGCCACGGTCGAGGACTGCAAGAGCGCCTACATGCTGTCCTGGCGGCTGGCGCTCAAGGCCAACGCGCTTTATCGCGACGGCTCCAAGCTATCGCAACCGCTCAACGCGCAGGTGCTTGCCGACGACGCCGAGGAGGCCGAGGAGGTGATTGGCGAGATCACCGCGGACAAGCCGATGGCGAGCCGCGCCAGCGTCACCGCCGAGCGCATCGTTGAGCGCATCATTGAGCGCGAGCGCCAGCGCGAAAAGCTTCCGAACCGCCGCAAGAGCTATACGCAGAAGGCGACCGTCGGCGGACACAAGGTTTACCTGCACACGGGTGAGTACGAGGACGGCCGGCTCGGCGAAATCTTTATCGACATGCACAAGGAAGGCGCCGCCTTCCGCTCGTTGATGAACAACTTCGCCATCGCCATCTCACTCGGCCTGCAGTATGGGGTGCCGCTCGAGGAATATGTCGATGCCTTCACCTTCACGCGCTTCGAGCCGGCGGGTCTGGTGCAGGGCAACGACACCATCAAGAACGCCACCTCCATTCTCGATTATATCTTCCGCGAGCTGGCGGTCTCCTACCTCGGCCGCAACGACCTCGCCCACGTTGATCTGAGCGAGGTCGCCAACACCGGGCTCGGCTCCTCGGACCAGGAGCTGGAAGAGGAAGAGGCCCCACCGCCAGCGGCCAAATATGTTTCGCGCGGCCTGCTGCGCGGCCAAGAAAGCCGAGTGCTGTCGCTGCGCTCAAGCGGCAACGTGGTGGTGGCCGAAGAGGTCGAGGCGGCAAGTCCGGTGGCCGCCCTGCAGCAGGGCGTGAGCAGCGCCTTCGCCACACCCAAGCAGCGCATGGAGGCGGCCGTCGAGCACTTAACCGCGCTCAACCAGGAACTCGCGACCAGCGTGGCCGCGCCGCGGGCGGACACCAAGCTCAGCGTGGCGGCGCTCGCCGCCGAGCTCAACGAGCAGCTGGCCCAGCGCGCGCTCGCCCGCCGCAGCAGCAGCGCGGTGGAGCGCGCGGCGGAAGCCCGCGTCAAGGGCTATGAGGGCGAGAGTTGCCGCGAATGCGGCAACTTCACCTTGGTGCGTAACGGCACTTGTCTCAAGTGCGAGACCTGCGGAGGTACATCCGGGTGCTCTTAGTTATTCCGACTTGAGAACTAAAAAAGCACCCGGAGAAATAAGCACCAGTCTCAAGTTTATGCCGAAGGGAATTAGCGCAGCCTAGCGGCGCGGCCCACGCAGTGACTGCGGCGAGGATTGTCTCGCCGCAGTTTGGCTAGCCCGATGTGCAATGACGCTCATGCGTGTGCAATTGAGTACGACGGTCAGGTATCAGCGCTTCGGCGCGGCTCGAACTCTTGGACCAGCTTGAGAATCTTTGCCAGGAGTGGCGAGGTATCGTTGGCACGATAACTCGTGACGATCGGTGGTCATTACGATTGCCGCCGGCCGCCCCGATCGGCGCCGACGGGACCTTGAGAACATCGCCACCAAGGCGGTCTTGGATTTGCTCACCGCGCACGGCGTGATCCAGGACGATGCCGACGTCGTGAAGGCCGCGGCATCCTGGGACGCTGCCGGTATCGTGCGGGTCACCATCGAGTCGCTGATGGAGATAGCCGACACCACCGTCTAGGCTCTCGGAAAAGGGTACCAATTGGTGCGGTTGCTGCCAGGCCATCGGGCCGCGGACAATTACCCGCGGCCCGAAATTTCAGCAACCCTATTTTGCTGTTGCTGCACCGGCCATCGCTACCTGCGCGTCTTGTTCGGACGTGACGCCGGATACCCCGATGGCACCGACTACCTTGCCATCGGCGATGACTGGCACACCGCCCTCCAGTGCCAGGACATTGCGCGCAGAAAGGAGACGCAAACCAGTACCACCGCCGGCTACACCGTCCTGAAACGCCTTGCTCGGGCGCCGAAAGTCAAGAGCCGTTCGCGCCTTGCCGATCGCGATCTCAACCGACCCAGTCTGCGTGTTATCGAGCTTCTGAAGCATCACCAAAGATCCGGTGGTATCCAATATCGCTATTGCTACAGGCCAGCTATTCTTGAGAGCTTCCGCTTCGGCAGCTGCCATTGCCTTCTTGGCAGCGTCGAGCGACATGGGCGCGCCGTAGGGCGTTGGCGGCTGCTGAGCGAGTGAGGTAAAGGCGGTGGCAACTGTAATCGCTGCGACCGCGCCCAGTATCTTTATGGTCTTCATGTTTCCTCCAACAGGTCTTTATTCGAACCCGCCCACCTGGCCTGTAGCATGCGCTCAAGCACATTTGCCAGCCCTTAGCGGCGTCGCCGCGACGTAATACGCTCACGACGGGTTGGGATGCGGCATGACGGGCGGCACGGCGCGGGTCACCGTCGAGCCGACGAAGGTGATGACCTACTCCAAGCGTAATCCTGCCGCGTGTCCGCTTTCGGGGTGAAGCTGCAATCTAGCGAGCGAGCGATGGCAAGTTTGTGCCAACAACAACCGACATCGCACTAGTTACGGCGCGAGGCTGTTCAACCGGACTTTAACCGGCTGGATCACACCAGCTTGCGGCTGGCGCACGTCGCGGTAGGGTCGTCGACACGGGCGAGTAGCGCCGGCGGAACGGTGATACCGAGCGCCTTCGCTGTCTTGAGGTTCATCACTAACTCGAACTTGCTCGGCGCTTGCACCGGAAAATCGGAAGGTTTCTCGCCCTTTAAGATGCGATCAACATATGACGCAGCCCGCCGGAGTTGATCGTGAAGATCGACGCCATAGACCATCAATCCACCGTCAGTCGCAAAAATCCGAAATGGATAAATGGCCGGGAGGTGGTGTTTTGCAGCCAACTCGATGATCAGTCCGCGGTGAGCGATAAGGATTGGATCCGGCAGGACAATCAGTCCGACGTTCGGACGACCCACGAATGCGTCGACAGCACGCACGATCTCGGCGGCGTCGCGCACGCTGTAAACGACGGGCTCAACCCCAATAGCTGGACTCACGGCTTGCATCGTTCGCAAGAATCCCGCCGCAGCCGCCGGATTGCGAAAGACTGCGATCCGGGTCACATCAGGTGCAACCTCCTTAAGCGATTGCAGCCACCTCCCACCCATCTCCGCATCGAAATTTGCAAAGCCGGTGGTGTTGCTGCCCGGGCGCGCCAAGCTCGCGACGAAGCCGACACCTTCCGGATCGACATTTGGCAATCGCGAAGATCGAGAAGCGCCTAATTGCGCGGCGAGGCCGCTTCCCGCACTTGCCGAGCTCACGTCTTTTGCGCTCCCGGGCGCCGCGGAGCTTGGCGACGGTCCAACGTCGATGGACGCGGCTATGGAGTGCGCCTCGATCGCTTTGCGGAAATTGCCGCGGACCTAGTTAACGCCGAGGTCGATATGATTATCGCCGGAGGGAATCCTGCGATACGTGCCCCACAACTGGCGACCGGCGCGATACCAATCGTCGGGCTGACTGACGATATGGTGGGGTCAGGATTGGTGCGCTCGCTTTCTCAACCTGGCGGCACGTGCCCGCGGTGTCGAGCTTTCTATCCATAGAGTTGGGAATTCCGACGAGGTCGCGTCCGCAATCGACGCCGCAAAGAGTTCGAAGGCCGCAGCACTCAATGTTCTGGCCTCGCCGCTCCTCTTCGCTAATCGCCAGGTCATCTTCGAACGAGCTATGGCGGTGCGCCTGCCCGCCATCTACCAATGGCCGGAAATTGCAGCAGAGGGGGGGTTTGCCGCCTCCCATGACTCGCCCCCTGGTGACCCGGCGCCGCCCCCGGAACAGGATCCTTCAGCTGCAAACAGCAGAATCCCATGCTTTGTCAGTCTTTAGGCTGAGCGTGGCGGTAACAGCACACTGACCTTCAGCAGAACAACCGAATGTCACCGAGGTGATTGGTGATCATGTAATGGCTGACTAACCTCGTCGCGGCCACCTATTGATTTTCCGGTGCAAACGGGGAGGCAAATGGATGCAAATCGTCGATCATAAGCCGCCCGACGAATCGCGTAACGGTGTGCAGCAAGATATTGAGTGGGCGTGGCCCCGTTCCCTGACCGGACGATCCGAACACAAACGGGCGGGCTCGCAGTTTAGCGATCATTTCGCACCCATCTCAGCACGATCAATCGTGCTTTCCTCGCTTTATATTCCTACTGCCGACACAACAAACCAGTGCCGCGCGTATCGTCGAATCGTCGGTTCACTGCTAGTTCCGTTGATTGAATATTCTGCAGGCCAGAACCTTAGACCCCGCCTCGTAACCGCCCACCGAAGCGATGGGTACCATGCCCTGAGCAAGGACAATCCACCAACCAGCCGTGCACGGCACCGGATTGTTTCAGAATCCGAGGGAGATTTGTAATGTTCCGTCACTCGGCATTCGTTGTGGCGGCCTTCTTTGCAATGGTCTCAAGCGCTCATGCCAATTGCGACAAACCTGTGCTTCCGGACGCTTCGAGCAAACATCACTGGTTTTGCGCCAACGACTCCGACACAGTTGTTGTCTTCGTCCATGGTCTCATCTCGAACAACCGAACCACCTGGTGGCATGAAGACGCCAAAGATACTTCTCGAAATCAGTTCTGGCCCCGACTTGTATTAGAGGATCCGGCTTTCGAGCGACCCGAGCGCTCAGGACTGAAGCCATCAGTGTTCCTTGCAGGATACTACACCGAACCTTCGAGCACCATCTACCGCATGGTGGATGCTCAAGAAGAACTTTACCGTATGCTTTCGCTAAGCGCGGATGGACAGCCGCCGATCATTGAAAAGCGAAACATTATGTTCGTCGCGCACAGCCTGGGTGGCATCCTGACCAGGGACATGCTAGCGCGACGCGCGAAAGATTTCGTGGGAAAGCGCGTCGGTCTGCTGCTCGTTGGTTCGCCGTCAAAAGGTTCTAATCTTGCCAACGTCGGCCGCATCGTGCAGTGGGCGGTCGGCAATCAGCTCGTTGAGGAACTGGAAAAAGATAGCGACTATTTAGACGACGTTCACGCGCGTTTCCTTCGCGCAATTTCAGCGCATGGCGCCCTTGAATCCCTCGTCGGGGGTGAAATTTACGAGCATCGCAACCTATCGCTCATTACCGGACTACTCGCAGGGAGGATCGTAGAACGCGAATCTGCGGTTGTTTATTGGCCACCAGGCCGGCTTATCGTCGATTCAAATCATTCGACCGTCGCCCATCCGACGGACATCAATCATCCCTCTCACGCGGCCCTTCGCGAAGTCTACCAACGTATGGCTGCGACCGAAATTAAGGCCTGCGATCCACCACGGGATCTAAAGCTGACCGTGGACATAGTTCCCGCAGAAGGCGCTGGACCTGTCGCAGCCGCGAGCGCGCCTCGCGTCGCAGACTTTCAACTGCTGCAACTTGACGTGGCCAGTGGCTCGCCCATTCGCGGCGCGCTCGCCTTGATGCGCGATCAAGTGAGCGGTCTATATCGCGCGCCGCTCGCTGAACCACCCTTTCCCTGCCGGGGCGAGCGTTTTTGGGCACGCATCAGCCGAGCGGTGCCGACGAGCATTCGAATGCTCGGCGATTCTCCCCTAACCGATCTCTGCTTCCGCCGATCGCGTTCAGCGGGTGAGAGGAACTCTCTGTTCTTGCGGTGCAAAGAAGGACAACTTTGCGATCCGGACGTCCAGGAACCTGGGCTCGCCGTTATATGTGGCAAGGAGGACAGGTCGAATTTGGTTCTGGTCCAGGGCGGAGCAGAATGGAGTAGCCAAGCGCATTGGAATGTGCCGTCGCTCGAGACCCTTGATGCATACCCAGAGGCGACCCGTCCTGCGTACACCGAGTTCATCATCAAGTCCGAACCGCTTCTCAGCCTCGACGATGCGATACAGTTCGGCTTCGGGGTGAAGGTCAACGGCGTGCCGCTATTCATGGACGGACTCCCGCCCTTTGCGGATCGGCGTTCCTTTAGCCGTGGTGGTCGCATTCATCTCGCGTTCGCCATAGAGAATCTTGGTTTCAATGGCGGCATCGAGGGAGATGGACGGGAACTCATTCAGGTGGAGATTCGCTTCTATGATGGCAATCAGCAGCAGGTAGCATCCATTCCATTGGAACGCCGCTACGTGTCGTATCGACATGCTCCCCTCGAGAACGTACCCGATCCAGTAACCGGCGAGCAATTGTCGTGGTCGGGTATCTATCGGCCGACCGCATCTAAAGCGAACTATGAAGTGATGCTGGAGACCGCAAGCACCGCCGATTGGATCAAGACACAGCGCGCAAATCTCGATTCGGCCCAAAAATCCATTGCGGGTTCCAGCGTGATTGGTGTTGTACGGCCTGGCCGACTGGAGAATCCTCGAATGGGCCTGATCATTGGATTGCGGGAACCGACAGGGCAGGTCAGGTCTCTCTTCCCGCGCGAACAGGCGATCGAGATCTGCCGCTGGATCCAGAGGGAACCAGATTTTACTACTCTGCAACGTGAAGGCGCTTACATCTTTGAATTCCCGCACGAGACGTTCTCGGACCAATACGATAGAGGGCGACGTCACGCTTTCTGTCGTGACGTTTGAGGGGACGACCCGTGGATCGCAATCAGCAATTGGCGAATTGATGATCATGGAGGAATGCAATGCATACCACCAACTTGACCGCAGCGGTGCTTGCAACAGTCTGTTTTGTGTTGATTGCAGCGCCGGCGCCGATACTCGCTGACGATTACGACGGCTGCTGGCAGGGTTGGCAAAAGTACAACGTGGCCTCCGATAAGTTTTGGCCAGCAATTGATCTGTGCTCCAATGCCGGAGATGATGTGGGCCAAACTCCGGCCCAACGAAATGCAATTGACAGAGCGTGCAGAGCGAAGGGGACCCTTTGCAGGCAACTTGCACCTGAGGTCGGCTATGCCTTCTGCGTGCGAGCGTCGCGCACAGGATCTGCTCAGCAGCGGGCTGATGCCGTGCGCATTGGCCAGGAGCTTCAAAAGGTCTACAACGTGTGCAATGCCCAGTAGGCGTTGGGGATAGCGTCCATCGCATCGACACCCACCTCAAGGGCAAGGCGAGAGCCAACGATTGACGTCGTGAATTCGATTATCTTTCGGCACTTCTCGCGGGGTAGGTGTTCCGGTTGCGCTGATCACTCGAAATTCAGGCCGGCGCAGCACCCGGGTCAGAACATATCCAGCGCGCGCAATCCGCGCCTTTCCGCGGCCCCTGTCACGGGACAGTTCCAAGAGGACTATGATACCCGTGCGTTCAGCAGAACCTCCTTGAGCTGAGACGAAATTGCCCGTTGAATAGACGATAAGACCTTCGCGGGCTTCTGACTTCAGTATCTCCCACTCCTGCAATACGTGCGGATGGGTGCCGATTATTGCGAGGGCGCCGGCTGAAAACATTGCCTTGGCGAGCTCACGCTGGCGCTGCTCAACTACGGTATGCCCTTCAATTCCCCAGTGCGGGACGACGATGACCGCGTCAACTCCAGATACATTGAGATTGTGAATTTCTGAGAGGAGTATGTCTTGCTGCTCGAAGCAGAGTAGAACCTGCGCATGCAAGTCCGCATTTCCGTTTGTCCCGTAAGTGCATGCGAGCCACGCAACACTAAAGCCTCGTGCGCGCGTTACAACACTCCAGGGACGGTCAATTTCGCCGCGTTTACGTGTGCCAGTGAATGCGAGTTTTGCCGCATCGAGCGCCTCGATCGTTCGGTCGATCCCGCGCGAGTACCGATCGAGTGCGTGATTGTTGGCGGTCGAAACTACCCCGAAGCCGCCCTCCTTCAGGTCATGGATCAGAGAACGATGATAATTGAAGCTGAAACGTGAGGGCGGAGCATCATAGACCAGACCGTCGAGCCTACGGCCGGGATCTGGAACTTGCAGGCCGTTGTACCCGATGCCCTCGGCCACCGTGCCTTCCAGATTGCCATACACGATCGAAGCCTTCTTCAGCACAGGTGCTATTGCTTCCCATATCCTGAGATAGCTACCCCCCGATGCCAATGCCTGCTGTTGTAGTGGCCGTTGAAACAGAAGATCACCGACGGCGGCAATCACAACGCGCTCGTCGCTAGTTGAGCAGGCACCAATCCGTTCGGCTGAGTGCGCCGCCAGGTAAGAAGCACAAATTAGGAAGCCGGCCAGGATAGCGGATTGTGCGCTTTGCTTAGCGTGACAACCGCTTGCATTCGGCAGAGCAGAAAACTTCGACGGCATACCTCTACTTTACCTGATTGATTTAGCGGTGGCGAAGACGCGAAACAGCAGTACCGATGGGTGGCGGCCCGATCTGCTTGCGCGTTTCTGGTCATCGCCGCCGACGAGTGCGCCGGTGACGAACACCCCCGGGACGGAGGGACGCGGTATGGAGGCTGCGCGCCTTTTGCACATCGGAAAAGCTCAGTGGGGCCCAATCTCTTTTGCGGGGTACAAGATCGAGGCCCCTACGCGGGAAGCGTCACTCGCCTATCAGGTGAGCCGGTTACTAGCCATGTACCCAATGACACAGCACGCCGATGGGGCAGTCACAGGCTCGGCGACGCACGTCTTCTGGTGGGTGCCAACGGAATAGGTGTGCGCCCTCGCCAGCGTTCCGACCCAAAAAGAGGACGATGACGATGGGTTGCCGTCGGCCCGTGCCTCGGAGAAAAAATCTTTCAGCACTCGCCATGTCTTTCAATGTTTCCGGACGACGCGCAGGCGTCGCCCGCGGCACGCTAGCGCAATGTGCCCCGTTCTCCCTGAAAACGTCGCTCAAAACATGGTCTTTTCAAACGTCACCAGCTTCTTGTGCTTCAGTCTCCACACTTGCGGACGGCGACCCGCATGACCGCGCATCACCGTCCTTGCCGTGGTCTCTTTGGCCGCATCTGACTCAGGATCGATTGCCTCGATAATACCGAGCTCCATCACCCGACGACCGAAATTGGTCTGATCAAAAGGTCTGCCCAGCACCGCCTCATACATCAATTGCAGCTCCTTGAAGGTAAAATACCTCGGCATCAATAACGCCGGAAGCGACGAGTAGCTGGCCTTGCCCTGAACCCGCTCGACACCCTGCCTGATAATCTCATTGTGATTAAAGGCGAGCCTCGGAAGCTTGTCCACGGGCACAAATTGCACGCGTTCTGGCGGCGCATCGCGGAAGTGATCGAACGGCACCACCGCAAAGTAGGCGATTACGGTTGTGGCACCGCGTGGATCAACGTCGCGCGTAAACCATGTGTAGAGCTGCTCAAGATGCGGCGCTTTGATGCCGAGCTTGTCCTTTAGCACCCGGCGGGCAGCATCGAGATCCGTATCGTCGATGGCGCCCGACGCATCCGGCTCGATTCGCATGACGGTGCCAGGCAAAGCGAGTTTGCCCTTGAATGGCTCTCGCTCACGCCTGATGAGCGCGATCTCGAGCCGCGGTCGTTCGCCTGGCCGGTCCCAGAAATCCCGTACCGTGAACAGCAGGACGTCGACCGCCGTCTGTGGCCGTGCAAAAGCGTAGGTGGCAGACATCGATCGCTTTCTTTGCGCTGCTCGCTAGACCGCAGGCCGACCCCAAGCTGCTGTTGCGACTTCACTATTTCTCGTGCTTCCGCATGGCTTTCCATTATTTTTGTAAACGTTACAAAATTCCCTTGACATTGTCCACAGCAAGCGTCATTTTTGTAAAAAATACAATAATAACCGCAGGACAGATTTTACATGCCACGCCTCGACACCCTCACCGCTTCGCAGATCCTGGCCATCCCGCCAACCGAGCCCGAGCGGCTGTTCAGCGCAGACCCGGCCAGCCTCCGGCGCGAATTCGCAGTTTTGGCGAAATGCTGGCATCCGGACGCCAACCGCTCCGGCGAAGCCGCCAAGGTGATGCAGCGGGTGGTGGCCCTTCGTGACGCCGCCAGGCGCAAGGACGCCAGCGGCGAATGGTCTGCACCTCACGTCATCCGTATCGACACCACCACCGGCAATGCATTCGTCCTGAAGGTCAAGCGGCGCCACGAATTCGAACTCGGCGAGATGGCGGTGGCGAGCAATCGCGTCGCCTTCCTGGTCGAAAAGGAGCACACCACCCTGTTCGAGAGCGGGCTGCGCCGGATCAAGGAAATCCGCTACCCCGATGCCAGGATCCGCGGCGACCTCGCGAAATTCATGCCGCATGTGCAAGGCGTGTACGAGACCGCCAAACACCACGTCGCCATCCTCGCCAAGCCCGAGGATGTCGTCCTGCTAAAGGACCTCGTCGCCCACGTCGGCGGGCAACTAGCGCCGAAGCACACCGCCTGGGTGGTATCATCGCTGCTCAACCTCGCCTGTTTCTTCGAGGTCACCGGTCTCACCCATAATGCCATCGCACCGGAAACGATCTTTGTCACAGCGAAGCATCACTCCGTTTATGTGCTCGGCGGCTGGTGGTATGCGGCGCCAACCGGAAGCCGCATCGAGCTCCTGCCGGAAGTGACTTACGCCTTGCTGCCGCGGTCGATCGCAACCAGCAAGCGCGCTGATATTCGCCTCGACCTCGAGTCGATCCGCGCCGTCGGACGGACAATTCTCGGCGATTCAACCGGGCTCGGCCTGGTTGGCCGCGAGGATTTGCCGAAACCGATGACGAACTTCCTTCGACTGCCGAGTTCAGGTTCGGCGATCGAGGATTACCGGGCTTGGGGAAAGGTCCTCAAAGACAGCTTCGGACCGCGTCGCTTCATGGAGCTGCCGATCTCTTTCCGCGACGTCTATGCATAGGAGGATAATCATGGGCTATCACCGATATGATGCGGACACTTGGTCCACCTACGCGAGGTCAACGGCGACAAAGACGCATCGCGACTATGGTCGCACGTCGGCCCTTCCCGCATTCGACCCGACCGTGTTCGGCATGAGGGAAAGCCGGAAGTCGGAACTCAACCCAAACCCGACGCCGTTCATCGCTGCACTCGATGTCACCGGCTCGATGGGCCGCGTTGTCGAAGCGATGAGAAAAGGCCTGGGCACGCTGTTCGAGCAGATCATCACACGGGCCGTGCTTCCTGACCCTCATGTGCTCGCCGTCGCAATCGGGGATTTCGAGGTTGATCGAGCTCCGATTCAAGCGACCCAATTCGAAAGTGAGCCGGTCACAATCGGCAAGCAGGTCGAGGAGCTCTGGCTCGAACGCGGCGGCGGCGGCAACAACTTCGAAGGCTACCTCGGCCCGCTCTACTTTGCCGCCATGCGCACGGATTGCGATGCTATCCGCGAGGGCCGCAAGGGCTTTCTGTTCACGGCGGGCGATGAGGAGCCGCAGATCGTCTTGCGTAAGTCCTCAGTGAAGCGCTTCTTCGGTGATGACATTGAGAGAGATCTCAGTGCCGAGGAGCTCATCTCGCTGATTTCGCGCGGCTGGGAGTACTTCCACCTGATGGTGACGGAAGGCTCCCACATGCGGGCCCACCCGGACCGCGTCACCAAGGCTTGGACCGACCTGATCGGACAGCGGGCCCTGCCGCTGACCGATCACACCCGGATGGCGGAAGTCATCATTTCCGCGGCCGAGGTGGCGTCCGGCCAAGATCGCGACACCGTCGCGAAGTCCTGGTCCGGCTCGACCAGCCTCGTCGTCAGGAGTGCCATCAACGGCTTGACGATCAACGGCCGCCGGACCGGCAAGGGACCCCGCTTCATCTGATCTCACCGAGCCCCAATCAGCCGCCCATTTCGGCGGTCCCCGTAGCAGACTTTGAGAAGGTGACACCATGAAACCGCGCAACGCGATCGTCGTTGTCGGCGCCAATTTCGGCGATGAAGGTAAGGGTTTGATTGTGGACACCGTCGTCGCCCGCGACCCCGACGCCGCTGTGATCCGCTTCAATGGCGGCGCCCAGGCTGGACACAGCGTCGTCGCCGAGGACGGTCGGCGCCACGTTTTTAGCCATTTCGGTGCCGGCACCTTCCTAGGTGCCGCCACCTTCCTCTCGCGCTTCTTCGTGCTGCAGCCAGCGATCTTTGCCAGGGAAGCTGCCGAGCTTGCCGGGATCGGGGTGAAGCCGATCGTGTTCGTCGACCCCGACGCCCCCGTCACGACCCCATTCGACGTCTTCATCAATCAATGGGTGGAAGACACCCGGGGCGGCACCCGTCATGGCTCGGTCGGCGTCGGCTTCGGCGAGACCATCGAACGCTCCGAGCTGGGCTACCCGCTCGCCGTGAGGGATCTCGGTGACGACAAATCCATCCTGGAGATCCTGGCACGCATCCGCGACGTCTGGCTGCCGATCCGCCTCGCCAAGCTCGGCGTACAATTCACCGCAGCGCGCCAGAACGTCGCCACCGATCCCGCCGTCATGCGCCGATACCTCGAGCAGATCCACATCCTGCGCCAAATGACGTCGCCGGCGCCGATCGACGCCGTACTGTCGCGCAAGAACATCGTGTTCGAAGGCGCGCAGGGCCTGCTACTCGATATGGATCGGGGATTGAAATTCCCCTACGTGACGAGGTCCAATACCGGTCTCAAGAACGTGCTTGCCTTGGCGACGGACGCCGGGATCGAGCACCTCGACGTCCTCTACATAACCCGCGCCTACCTGACCCGGCACGGCGCCGGTCCGCTTCCGAACGAAGTGCCTAAGCTCGCCTTCGCTGACGTCGTTGACCCAACCAACCAGCCGAACCCTTGGCAAGGCACCTTGCGCTTCGCTCCCCTCGACCTCGACCTCCTGCGCAGCACGATCGCCGACGACCTCAGCGATGCCGCAGCAACCGACATCGAGCTTGACGCCGGCATCGGGGTCACGTGTGTCGATCAGATCCGTGGAAGCGCCGACCTCATCACATCCGGCGTCAAGGCAACAATCCCTGCACAGCGGCTGGCAAAGGAAATCGCTGCGGGTGCCGGTCTTCCCCTCATTGTGGAAGCGCATGGCCCAGGGCACTCGGCCGTCGAGCTGACCAGCCGCAGCAAGCGTTGTCGCGACGGCCTACAATCGTCTCGTCGCGTGCCTTATAGCGTGGGAGCGCCAGCGCCCCATCAAGCCCGCCTCGAAGCATCGACTCGGTAATTTTTCGCACCTACTTCAACGATCTGCATGCAGGTGAGACAACGCGATGCCCTTCAATCGAAATCAACGCGCGCAGATGGCCCAGGAAACCGTGCAAATCTTCACGCAGGGGCATTATTTGTCGCCGGCAGGCCAGCGCGTGGATATCAGCGCCGCCGTCGCGGCCTCGGTTGCCGGTACGTGCGAGTATCCGCCGCACCACACGGTGAGGATGCCGCATGATCTTCGAGGCCGTCACGCCACGCAAATTGTGGTGCACAATGAGACGACACTTGCTGCTGCACGTCGATTGACCGCCATGCATCGAACCATCGCGCTCAACTTTGCGTCAGCGAGGAATCCCGGCGGCGGATTTCTTTCCGGGTCGGAGGCGCAGGAGGAGTCGCTCGCCCGCTCGTCGAGCCTCTATGCCTGTCTTGATGGCCGGTCAATGTACCCGTTCCACCGGCGCTATGACGACACGCTCTACACAGATTACGTGATTTACTCGCCCTCTGTTGTGGTTTTTCGCGACAGTGACGGGAAGCTACTGGAAACCCCGTTTACGTGCTCATTTCTGACTGCACCTGCTCCCAATGCAGGTGCAGCGCTGCAGCGGGACCCGACCCGCGGCGATGAACTCCGCCGGGCTTTGCAGAGCAGGATCAACAAGGTCCTGTCAGTTGCGGCGACACAGGGTTATGACACAATCATCCTAGGCGCCTGGGGATGTGGTGTGTTTAAAAACGATCCACGAGATGTCGCCGCGCAGTTTCAAGCTGCGCTCACCGGCGATTTCGCCGGCGTATTCAGGCTCGTATCCTTCGCCGTCTTGGATCGTAAGGGCGGGGTGATCATCGCTCCGTTCACGCAGGCCTTTGCGGACGGCCAGCATTGAAGAGCTGTGAAATTGGGGACCGCACGACCCACACGGTGACGCCGCCGTCTTGATCCTGCGCGCTCCGCGAGTTGACACTGTTGCCTGCGATGAACCCAGACAAGCGCTCTGCTGCTCACGCAGGCGGGATGCGAAAGTGGAGCGACGAGGGCGTATCGGCCAGGCGGCTCGGAATCACGTCGCCGGCGTTCGCCGCGCGCGTTGATGCTGTAATCGCAGCGAACCAGGCCTCAGCGCCGACGGTCTTGCCCAAGAGGAATCAAACGAACGGGCCGTGGCGGACAGCGCCCAGGGTCGAGTTCCATGTCGACTTCGAAACAGCGAGTAACCTGGACGACGACTTCACGATGCTGCCTCGCCTCGGAGGTCAAGCGCTTCTCATCCAGATTGGCTGGGGGTACGGCGGGACGGATGGTAAATGGATTTTCAGGCAGTGGACTGTCGACGCGCTACGGTTGCCGAGGAGCGCCGGATCATCGATGGCTGGATCGCCCACATGGTCGAGACATGCACGGCGGCGGGGGTTGCGCTCGACCAAGCGCGCATCTGTCACTGGTCTGCGGCTGAGCCGGTCAACCTGAGAGCGCCTACAACGCTGCGCGAGTCCGCCATCAGGGTGCCGCATGGCCAACGCTGCTCCCTTGGTTCGACATCCTCGATCGCGTGATCCGCGCAGAGCCCGTTGCCGTGACCGGCGCCTTCAATTTCGGATTGAAGTCGATCGCAAAGGCGATGCACGCCGCCGGATTCATCTCGACGACGTGGGGAGACGGTCCAACCGACGGGCTCCGCGCCATGGTGGCGGCATGGGCGGCCGCAAGTGCAACGACTGCGAATGGCATGCTGCTGTCCACGAATCCCTTGGTGGTCGAGATCGCCCGCTACAACGAGGTCGACTGCCGGGTCATGTGGGAGATTCCAGGTGGCTCCGCGAGCACCGGTGAGCCGTCGCCCTGCGCCGGCCTGTCCCCAGCAGCCGATCTAGAGGTTGCCCTGCAGGAGCCCAGCGCAAGGGAGCCGGCGGATGCACCCCATTGCCGATGCGAAGACCCATGACAAGCCCCACTCTGCGGACCTGGCGCCGACCCGACGCCCGCGGACATCGTCGCCCGCGGCTTGGTCCGCGTGCTCCAGGCGTAAGCGATCCGATCCCACAATTGCACGATCTTTTTGGACTAAGGGGCCCGACGCCGAAGTAGGTCGGGAACACGACCTTGGCCAATGGCGCAGGGCAGGGTAACGAAGACACAGGCGGGAGCCTGCTTTCACGCCACATCCGCTGTGCAACCTCCCGACTGGTCGTTGCGAAATCGAGAACGCGCTGGCCGGCAAACGCCCTCTTTATCTTCCCTCCGGTTGAGCAGGCGCCGATTAGATTGGCTCCTCCCAAAGGCGCTTCTCCAGGAGCGCCTTCGCGACGGCAGAGGCGATGGCTTGCAGCAATTTCTCGCCTTTCTCGGGAGTTGCCGCCCCCGCCTCGCCGATGACACCGATGAGCGAGCGGCTCGAAAGCTGGCGCCAACGGTATACACCGGGATTGACACCCACAATCGCTGACAGACCGGGGACATAGGGCCCGTGCACCTGCGAAAGCTCATCGCGATCAATAAGCTCGGGCATCAGCGCCAGCATCATCGAGGTCTCCGCCTCGCACGCGTGCAGAAGATACTTTTGCTTCTGAAGAAGTGCGCCGATCTCCTCTTGCGCGATGTTCCAGTACGTACCGCCAGCCAACGGCACGCGGTGCTTGTGCGTGAACTCGCTGATGAAGGTGTAAATCCCGTCGGTGTTGCCGCCGTGGCCGTTGAGGATGAAGATCCGCTTGAATCCGGCGCGCAAGATGGAATTGCAGGCACAGTCGAGCACAGCAGCCATGGTGGCGTAGTCGAGGGTAATGGTGCCGTTGAGCGACATGTGGTGCTCACTCATACCGAAGGGGATCGTCGGGGTAACGATCGTTGGGTGCGTAGCGGTCATGAGCCGCGCCGCGCGGTGGGCGACCTCAGTGACCAGTCGCGAGTCAACCTGGGTGGGGAGATGGGGCCCGTGTTGCTCGGTCGAGCCGATCGGGACAATGATGATGGCGTCACGCTTGGCGACCTCGGCGAGTTCGGCAGCCTTGAGGCGCGCCCACTCAATTTCCTGCATGCCGTTCTCCCATGCCCACAATCACCGATCTTTCCACTTCAGACGTCGAGGCAGTCCCAACGTGCCACAGCTTGTGCGCCCCCGAGGGCCCGGTTCGAAGCGGTGCTACAGCGTCGGCAGCGGCGCCATAGGCGCGGCCAACCATTTCCGGTGCAGCTTGTCGAGCTCGCCGTTCATGGTGTTGAAGAAAATGAAGCTGTTGAGCCACTGCAGAAGTACCAATTCTCCCATCCGCACCCCCATGTGCGCGGGGCTCCGGCGAATCACGAACTTGAGATCGAACTCCTTGTTGGGCGCCCGTTTCATCAGGTCCGGCACAATCAGACTGTTGGTGGCGAAGAGATCGGCCTGGCCGGTGATATAGGCGGTCGCCGCGGTGGCATCGTCCTCGGTGCGCATGATATTTGCGCGCGGGTTCATGGCCGCCAGCCCGAGTTCCTGTGTCGTGCCCTTAGCAGCGACGACCTTGAGCGACCCGAGCTCGGCCGCGGAAGGCACGTTCGCGCTCTTGGGGCCGTAGACCGCCAGATGCGTGTCGGCATAGGGGGCGGTGAACATGATCTGCTTGGCGCGCTCCGGCGTCAGACCCATCACCGAGATGACTATGTCGACCTTGTCCGTCAGCAGGTAGGGAATTCGATTGGCGGCGGTGACTTGCTGCAGCTCGACCTTCACGCCGAGAGCCTTGGCAACCATCTCGGCCAGGTCGATGTCGAAGCCCTCGGGTTTGCGCTCCTGGTTCATCGACCCGAACGGCGGCACATCGAGCGGAACGGCAATCCGCACCACACCGTTTTTGAGAATTTCGGCGAATGCGTCGGCCCTTGCCTCGGCAATGCCGAAGACCAGCGCGATCGCGGCAATTGCGGCGGTGAGGAAGCGGTGCATGCGTGTCTCTCCTGCTCAATTGACGTTGCGGGATCAGTGAAGCACGGCGTCGAGAAATGTTTCGAGTTCGCGCGTGCGCGGCTTGGCGAGGACATCGCTGGCGCGACCCTCCTCCCAGATGCGTCCCTGATGCATGAAGATTAGGCGATTTGCCACCCTCCGCGCGAAACCCATCTCATGCGTGACGAGCATCATGGTCATGCCTTCCCCAGCGACCTTCTCGAGCACCTTCAGTACCTCGCCGGTGAGCTCGGGGTCGAGCGCGGAGGTGATTTCGTCAAACAGCATAAGCTGCGGTTTCATGGCGAGCGAGCGGGCTATCGCCACGCGCTGCTGCTGGCCGCCCGAGAGCTGGTCGGGATAGGCATCGATCTTGTCCGCGAGGCCGACGCGGGCGAGCGCACCGGCGGCGAGTTCGCGAGCCGCCTCCCGCTCCATGCCCTTCACCACGCGCGGCGCGAGAGTGATGTTCCTTTCGACCGAGAGATGCGGGAAGAGATTGTAGCTCTGGAAGACGATGCCCACCCGCTGGCGCAGCTTGCGCAGGTTGGTAGCGGGGTCGTTGACCGTCTCGCCGTCGAACACGATCCGTCCCTCCTGGATCGGCTCCAGCCCGTTGATGCAGCGCAGCATGGTGCTCTTGCCCGAGCCCGAACGGCCAATGACGGCAATGATCTCTCCGGCTTCGATCGAGAGTGTGACGCGGTCGAGCACGGTGTTGGCGCCGAAGCGCTTGACCACGTTGTGGAGCTCAACGAGCGACACGGAGTGTCCTTTCCAGGCGCCGGCTCCACTGCGTCAGCGGGAAGCATATGGCGAAATAGATCGCGGCGACGGCGATGTAAACGGTAAAAGGTCGGTAGGTCGCGGCAGTGGTGAGTTGACCTTCGCGCGTCAACTCGATGAAGCCGATCACCGCGGCCAGGGACGTATTCTTGATGAGCTGCACGAGAAAGCCGACGGTGGGGGGGATGGCGACGCGTACGGCCTGCGGCACGATAATGTGGCGCAGCTGCTCGACGAAGCTGAGACCGAGCGATGCCCCGGCCTCCCATTGCTGGCGCGGGATCGCCCGAAGACAGCCACGCCAGATTTCGCCCAGGAAGGCCCCTGCGTAGATCGAGAAGGCGACCGTCGCCGCGATCCAGGGCGAGACGCGAACCCCAGCGAGGATCGGCAAGCCGAAGAAGAGCACGAACAGCCAAGCCAGCAGCGGGATGCCCTGCACAAGATTGACGTAGCCCGCACCAATGATACGCAACGGCGCAAAGGGGGCAACCCGCAACAGCGCGACCAGCAATCCGACGATGCCGCCGCCGAGGAAGGCAAGGCCGGTGAGCGCCAGCGTCCAACGCGCGGCGAGCAGGAGATAATAGACATCGTTAAGGGCGAATTCTCGGATCATCGGCGCGTGAATGCGAAATGCTCGATAGCGGCGAAAAAAAGTTTGAATGCCAGCGCAAGCGCAAGATAGACGCCAGCAATCACTGCGTAGATCTCGAAATCGCGAAAGGTGCGGGACTGGATGATCGAGGCGACGTGGAAGAGATCGGGCGCCGAGATTTGCGATACGACGCTTGTCGCCAGCATCATCAGAACGAATTGGCTGGTGAGTGCTGGGTAGACGATGCGGATCGCCGGGGCCAGCACGACATGGCGGAACACCTGCGCGCCAGAGAGCCCCAGCGAGTAGCCGGCCTCAATCTGCGCTCGCGGCACGGCCTCGAGACCGGCACGGATGATCTCGGTCGAGTAGGCGCCGAGGTTGACAGAGAGTGCGATGAACGCGGCCGTCATTGCATCGAGGCGGACACCCAGGCTAGGCAGGCCGAAGAAAACTATGAAGAGCTGGACCAGAAGCGGCGTATTGCGGATCACCTCGACATAACCGGCTACCAGGGCGCCGACCCAGGGCCGCCCATATACGCGCGCCGCAGCGCCGAGTGCGCCAACTGTCATGCCGGCAATCATGGTTACGACAGCGAGCAGCAAGGTGACACCGATGCCGTCCGCGATGTAGTCCCACTGGGTCCAGATGTCGCGAAAGTAGAAGGTGTATTTCATCGGCCCTGTGCCAATCCGCCCGACCCCGTACACGTGCGGCACAGAGATCCCGCCCGCTGGCCGACTATAGCACCTCGCGTGTCAATGTGTGGCGTGCGTCAACGCCGCTCATATTTCCTCGGGCCCCGCAGGTTCTGCCTCGGTTTGGATGACATCCAGGATCGCATCGGATCGGTCGGCGACCAGCCCACGTGCGCCATTGTCTTGCCGCACGCGCGTCAGGCGATGCGCCTGACGAATTCGCGGGTACGGACATCGTTCTGGTTGCCGAAGATCTGGTCCGGTGGTCCCGCTTCAACGATCCGTCCCGCCTCCATGAAAAGGACGCGGTCCGCGACGGCGCGGGCGAATCCCATCTCGTGAGTCACGACAACCATGGTCATCCCGTCTCGGGCAAGGCTGACCATCAGGTCCAGCACCTCCTTGATCATTTCAGGGTCGAGTGCCGACGTTGGCTCGTCGAAGAGCAGCATCTGCGGGCGCATCGCGAGCGCCCGTGCAATCGCGACGCGCTGTTGCTGGCCGCCGGATAGGAAGGCTGGGTACGCTGTCGCCTTCTCGGCCAGCTGTACGCGCTCAAGGAGCCGACGGGCCTCAAGCTCGGCCTGCGGCTTCGGCATCAGGCCCGCCCGTACTGGGGCGAGCGTAATGTTCTCGATGGCGGTCAGATGCGGAAACAATGTGTAGTCTTGGAACACCATGCCGACGCGTTGCCTCAGCCGCCGCCAGTGGGCTTCCGAGGTCAGCTCAATACGCACGCCGTCGAACGTGATCTTGCCTGCGTCTGGCTTCACCAGGCCGTTGAGGCAGCGAATCAGCGTACTCTTGCCCGAACCGCTCGGGCCGATCACCACGAGGCGCTCGCCGGTTGAGATCGCGCAGCTCACGTCGTCGAGTGCTCGGATCCGGCCGAACGCCTTCACCAGATTCTGTGCCTCGATCAGTGGCGTCTCGCTCGATTGCATGTCCGCCCTATGCAACCACGCCGGCACTCGCCGCCGGTGCTCTCATGCGCTCTCCTTGAAGCCGCGCGGGGCAGCAATGGCGCTGTGGCCCGTCTTCTGGAGGCGCTGTTCGAAGTATCGCGACAGCCAAGTAAGCGCGGAACAGATGGCAAAGTAAACCATGAGCGCGAACCCGTAGACCAGAAACGCCGGGCTGTGCCCGGACTGCATGGTCGTGCGCTCAACCACGATCTGGGCGATGCGAAAGAACTCATTGACGCCGACCAACGACGCCAGCGATGTCGCCTGCACGAGCGTCGTGCAGAGACCAGTCATCGGCGGCAGGACCGGCATCAATGCCTGGGGCAAAACGACATAGCGATAGATCTCCCATCGCTTGAGACCCAACGCCGTGGCGCTGACAAATTGGTGTCGACCGATCGCATTAATGCCGCCCCGCACGATCTCGGCGCCATTGGCGCCACCCCACAGGGTGAGGCTGAGCAGTGCAGCGGTGAAGGGCTTCAATGGCACCCCGACAAGGGGCGCCCCGAAATAGATGAAGAGCAGGTTCACCAGCAGCGGGATGTCTCTCCAGAACTCGACATAGCAGAGCGCAGCGACGCGCAGCGCGCGCCATTGTGAGACACTCATGAGCCCGATCAAGACCGAAACGACGATCGCAGAGACGAGCGTCAGCAGCGCGAGTCTGATTGTGAACTCGAGACCGGACAGGAAGAAGCCGAGATTATCGAGGAGCAGTGCCATAGGCCTCACTCCGTGCGGAACGGCCGTTGTAGCGCCCACTCGGCACGCCGCACGGCCCACGACAAGCTGAGCACCAGCCCGAGATAGATGCAGCCGATGGCAGCAAACATCTCGAGTGTGCGAAAATCGAGCGAAAGCTTGTCCATGGCGACAAAGGTGAGCTCCGCTAGTCCGATTGCCTGCAAGTAAGCAGAGTTCTTCAACACCGAAATCGACGTGTTGAGGACCGAGGGTATCGCCACGCGCAGACCGAGCGGCAGCGCAATCAGCCAGAGGTAGCGCAGCCGGTCGATACCAAGCGCTTCGGCGGCTTCGCGCATCCCCTTGGAAACCGATAGGAATCCGCCGCGGATATTTTCGATGTTGTACGCACCGCCCCAGACAGTCAGGGCGACGGTGCCCGACCAGAATACGGAAAGCTTAAGACCGAGCGCGGGCAATCCGAAAAAGATGAAGAAGATCTGCACGAGCAGCGGCGTATTGCGGACGAACTCTACATAGCCGCGCGCCAGCAGCGAGAATACCGGCGTATTGAAGATGCGGACTGAAGCACCTGCGACGCCGATGGCGATTGCCAGCGTGATCGAGATCGCGCTCACGATGATGGTCATGCGCAGGCCCTCCAGAAGTGCCGGAAGGCTCGCGATGATGTAGGTGATATCGAAGTTGTGCTTCATTGCCTCGGCCCACTGGCGAGGAAGCAGCAACGACCGTTCAGCCCTTCGGCGCCTTCGAGACGTCCCAGCTGTCGATCACCGCCTGCTGCAGGTCGGTTTCGACGTGCTCCTTGATCCAAGTAGAGATAAGGCCGGCGTTCTTGGCCTGGGTGATGGCCGCGTTGACATAGTCGACCCAATCTTTTTCGCCCTTGCGGATGCCGGCAGCACGATAGCCGAGCTGATAGATCTCGCCGACGAGTTTGACGTCGCTATTTTTCTTGGCAATTGGCCTCAGCACGTCAAGATCGTGAGCGAAGCCGTCTGCGCGCTTCTGCAAGAGCGCCTGCAGGCCGTCGGAGATGCCATCGAGCTTCAGCAGGCTCGCCGACGGTACGTTCTTCTCGAACCAGCCGATCTGCCAGGCACCCTTCATCACGATGACGTTCTTGCCAGCGAAATCTTTGAGGGTCTTGATGGGGCTATCTTTCGCCACGAGCACGTCGCTGCCACCCCAGGCATAGTTCTCGGAGAAATCGATCACCTGCGCACGTTCGGCGCTGACGCCGAGGGTGGCGATGATGAGGTCGATTTTGCCGCCCTGGAGCGATGGAATCCGGTTGGCAGCCGTTACGCAGGTGAGCTCGACCTTGTCGCCGCTTCCGAACGCGTACGCGGCGATCTGCTTGGCGAGACTGACCTCGACACCCTGAGGCTTGCCCTGCGCATCGAGGTAGCCATCCGGGGGATAATCGCATTTCACACCGACGCGCAGCACCCCCTGCTTCTTGATGGCTTCCGGCACGAGGGGAAGGCCCTGTGCTAACGACGGCGTGGCCGCCGCGAGCGCGAGACCGAGCGCCAGCGACAGCGAGACCAGCGAGTGCTTGAGCATGAGCCTTTGCTCCTGGGTTTCAGTTGATGATCAAGGGGGAACCGTCGGTGAAGCGCTCGAACCTCAATGGTTTCGGGTCGATGAGTGGGCGATCGCCGGTGACGATGTCCCCCATGAGCTGCCCCGCTGCCGGGCCGATGCCGAAACCGTGCCCGGAGAAGCCGGTGGCGATGTAAAAGCCCGGCAATGACGCTACGGGGCCTATCACCGGCACCACGTCCGGTGTCACGTCGATGAGGCCCGCCCACTGGTCGAGGACCTTTGCGCCGGCGAAGGCCGGGAATGCCGCCGCGAGGTTCTTCTTCGCGTCATCGAGGATGTGCGTGTCCGGCGCCGGATCGAGGGTACGATCGGCCTCGAAGGGTGACGCAGCCTCGAGCGACCAGCGGCGCGGCGTCCTGAGCTCGGTGAGGAACCTCTCGCCGATGCGCAAGCCAAGATCTTTCCATTGCGCGCGCAGCGCGGGCATATACTTGAAGCACAGTCGGAAGCTGTCGGGCACGATCTCGGCCACCGACCAGCCACGATTTGCGACGGTATAGCCGCCGTCGAGCCGACGGCGGAAGGCGAACCCACGGCCAGCCACGGATGGGACCGGAACTCCGCCCACAGGGGACGTGCGCATCACCGATCCACGCACTTTGAGCTGGGGCAGATCGATGCCGTGATTACCACAGAAAAGGCGCGACCAAGCGCCGCCGGCCAGCACGACGGTATCGCTGACGATGCGGCCGGCCTCGGTCACGACAGCGCTGACGCGACCCGCGGTCGTCTCGATGCCGCGCACGGCGCAGCGAGTGAGTATTGTAGCGCCGAGACGGCGCGCACCGTTGGCAATCGCGGGTGCAGCCTTCTGAGGCTCGGCGCGGCCTGCGCTCGGGGAGTAGATGCCACCGAGCCACGTGCGCGTGGCGCCGGGCAGGAGCTTTGCCACCTCCTCGCTCGACAGCATACGGGCATCAACCTGATAGACGCGGGCATTATCGAGCCAAGCCTCATAGTAGGCGAGCTCGGACTCGGTGCTACAGAGATATATGACGCCCTCGGCGCGAAAGCCCGTCTCGCCCTGGACCTTTGCATTGAGCCCCCGCCAGATCCGATTTGCCTCGAGACTGAGCTGGATCTCGCGTGGGTCGCGCCCTTGCGTCCGGCACCAGCCCCAATTGCGGCTCGACTGCTCGGCGCCTATTTCTCCCTTGTCGCAGAGCACGACGTTGATGCCTTTGTCGGCCAGCGCGAGTGCCGTGCTTGTGCCGATAATGCCGCCGCCGATCACCACTGCTGCCGCGCGATCAGGGATCCGCGCATCACTTTTCACCATATCGGGCTGAGGTGTCGTCGAAATTCTCGAACGGGTCGAGACTTGGTTGAGCATCTGTGCGCGCTGCCGGCTGGTTATCAGGCTCTAGACTGCCACCCAACCCCATATAGCGCCATTACAAATGTGGAGACCAGCATTGCTCCTGCGCAGCTGAATCTCTCTCTAGCCGTTAGCGGTGCTCGCCGGTCTCGATACCGAGACTGAAGTGTGGAATTGAGCGTTAGCTGCTTGGGATAACCGCCGGCAACAGAGTTAGTTAGATCCTATCGGCCTCCCTGTGGACGCACCCGGCTCAGAGCCGGGCGACGCGCTCGCTGTTGCCAGGTCGGTGGGATTGAGTGCACGCCTAGTAAGGGGTGTCGCCCGCAATGGTAATGCGATGCATGCGGCGCCGCTTGCCGGGGTAGTCGTTGAGGGCACGGTGCTGCGTGCAGCGGTTGTCCCAAATGGCGAGCGAGCCAACCTCCCAGCGGAACCTGCAGGTCAACTCCGGCTCCACCGCATGGCGGGCGAGAAAGTCGAGGATCGGGCGCGCCTCGGCGGCCCTGAAACCGTCGAGGGTTTGCGTGTGATTGCTGAGGTAAAGCGCCTTGCGGCCGGTCTCGGGATGGGTGCGCACCAAGGGATGGGTGGCCTCGGTGATGAGGTCGCCCGGATCCTTGACCTTGGCCGCCATCCGGGCGTTGCCGACGTAGCGGCCATCGCGCGTTGGGGTCATTGCGTGCGTGCGGCCCAGCTTCTTGCGGTCGCCCACGTTGAAGGTCCTCAAGTCCTTGATCAGCCCCTTCATCGGCTCGGATAGGGTCTCGTAGGCAAGGTACATGTTGGTAAAGAGCGTATCACCGCCCGCATCCGGCGTTTCCTTGGCATAGAGAATGGTGGCCTTGGCGGGCTTGGGATTGAACATCTGGTCGGTGTGCCAGACTTCGCCAAAGGCCTTGCTGTCGCCCTCCTCCTTGATGATCTCGAGAATGTCGGGGTAGGCCTCGATGCCTTGTATGAAGGGGTGATGATGGATCTCGCCGAACCGCTTGGCGAAGGCGATCTGCTGGGGTGGCGTAATGCTCTGGTTGCGGAAAAACACCACGAGGTGCTGGAGCCAGGCGGCGTGTATTTCCGCAAAGGTCTCTTGATCGACCTCGCCGAGATCAACGCCGGCAATTTCGGCGCCGAGCGCCCCGGCAATGGGCTTCACCTCGATGCGACGATAGGTTGCCACAATCTAAACCCCTCTATCCCCGCACGGCCGATGCACCGAATAGTGGCAAAGATCCGCCGCCCGGGTCAACGGCGGGCAGCGCTTACCAGCAGCGCGCCCCTTGATGCGGCGGGGACCACGCGCCCCGCCGCGCGTCGGCCGCGCCCAGCCGATAGGGCGCCGCGGCCCTTGCCCCTGCGCCTGCCCCAACAGCGCCAAGGATTGGGTGCCAGCTAGGGCAGCCAGCTCGCCTGGCAACGAGGGTTGGCCTTATGACTTCGCCCTACACCCTGGTGGCCTGTTCCGGCTGGGGCCTGATCCTCATCGTTTGGATCGTTGGTTATTTCAATACTCACAAGGCCGTGCGGCACGCCAAGCCGATACCCCAGGTGGTGGCCACCTCGCTCATTGCGCTCGCCTTCGTCTTGTTATTCCAGCGCCGCGCGAACGGGGTCTTAGACACGCGTCTGACCGACGTCCCCGCCCCCGTCGCGGCCATCGCCGCTGCGGTTTGCCTGGGCGCCCTGGGCTTTGCGCTCTGGGCCCGCGTCACGCTCGGTCGCAACTGGTCGGGCGCGCTGGCCTCGGTTGGAGAAAATCACGAGCTCGTGGTTGCGGGGCCCTATCGTTACGTTCGCCACCCCATTTACGCCGGCTTTCTCATCGCCATGCTGGCGACGGCGGTGACGATCGGCACCGTCGCCAGCTACCTTTCGGTCTTGCTGGCGCTCTTTGCCTTCCTCATGCGCATTACCATGGAGGAGGCCCTGATGCTGTCGCAGTTCCCGGATGCCTACCGCGCCTATCGGGCAAAAACGCCAGCGCTCATCCCCGGTGTCTTCTAAGCCGGGCGCGCTGGCAGCGCAAAATGCGCGTTCAGAGCTGCCCGCCGTCACCCCAGCGCTCCAGCAGCGCGCAGTAGTTGGGATCGGCATAGCGCGTGAGCAGGAAGGCCGGCGCGTAGCTCGGCAGCGAGGCGTTGAGCAGGTGGCGCGCCAGCAGCTCCCCGCCGGCGCACGCCGCCATCACGCCAAACCCCGAATAGGCGCCGGTGATATAGGCACCTTCGACCGGCAGCGGCCCAATCAGGGGCCGGTTCTCGCGGGTCTTGAGGTAGTAGCCGCCATCGAGGAAGGGGCGCCCCAA
>Ga0081455_10000161_pt1 | contig 82092 bp, 74 predicted proteins | sample TabmetS3T2R1_FD_70207 | JGI IMG/M metagenome (GOLD analysis project Ga0081455, IMG submission 70207) | Tabebuia heterophylla rhizosphere microbial communities from the University of Puerto Rico - S3T2R1 | ecosystem: Host-associated > Plants > Roots > Rhizosphere ...
CTTCGCGGCGACGACGTCGGTGGCAGCCAGCGTCATTCGCCGCGTGTTGTCGTCGCTGTTGATGCTGAGCGAACCGCCGCGGGCGCCGACTTGGACCCGGGCTGCCTCGCACAACCGGACCACCACCGGCTTGCGACGATCTGTGACCGCAACAAGCCGGGCAAGCCGGCCAAGCCCCGCGCCGCGATCCACAGTCTCAACTCCGTCACTCAGGAACAGTCCGGCCCGCCTCATCCTCGTCGCTCGTCTCCTGTGCCCACACGCAGGCGCCGCGACGCGTTCGGTGCTGCGTCGATGGTTGATTTACGTGGTCCTGGCAACTGGGAGGACTGCGGGCTCAAACAGGAGGCCTCCAGAACATAACGGTGCGCGCTGCGTGTCGCGCGGGCAGGTGGGTTGCGTGGCCAGAGCCGAATACCCCGACGCGGTCCTGGATGTCGAGCTGCTGCGATCGCGATTTTCTGACACCGACGCCGGGACCGTGGGGTTCGAGGAAGAGCTGTTGCTGGTGCATCAGGGAACGTGGCTGCCGACGGGGGCAGCCGCCGTGGTCGCGGAAATTGACGATCCTCGCGTGAAGCAGGAGCTGCCGGCCTGTCAGCTCGAGATCGCGACCTCGGTGCACAAGTACGTGGCGGACGCTGTCGATGAGCTGGGTGTTTGCCGAGCCTTGGTCGCCGAAGCCTGCGATCCTCACGTGGCGGCGATTGCCGCGCCTGTTCACCCGCTCCTCGACGGACCAACAGCTCTGTCGCACACGGAGCGGGCGGCCGGGCTCGGGGCACGTTACCGCGAGGTGATCGGACGGCAGTTGGTGTCTTCGCTTCAAGTGCACCTGGCCTTCGGCGACGCCGATTGCACGCTGGGCGTATATCACGGGTTCCGGAACGTCCTTCCGGAGCTGGCCGCGTTGGCCGGCGCCGCGCCGTTCATCGGCGGACGTGACACGGGCTTGTGTTCGGTGCGTCCGGTGGTTGCCGCGCAGCTGCCGCGCCAGGGTGTGCCGCCGATCATCGCCTCCTGGGAGCAGTTCGCCGCGGATCTCGGCTGGGCGGTCCGAGGGGGCGCCGTGACCGACGCGTCGGAGTGGTGGTGGGAGCTTCGGCCGCACGTCGGCTACGGCACTCTCGAGGTGCGGGTTCTCGACGTACAGGCGACCGTGGAGCAGACCAATGCGATTGCGCGCCTGGTGTACGCGCTCGGTGTCAGGTTCGCCGAGCTGCACCGGCTGGGTGAGCTTCCACCTGCGGCGCCGACCTGGAGGATCGCGGAGAACCGGTGGGCTGCGTTGCGCGACGGCGTTCGGGGAGACCTCCTCGATCTGCGCACCGGCGAATCCCGATCGACCCGCGCGTGCCTGCACAAGCTCATCGACGCGACCGAGCCCTACCTGATGGGCGGTCTGGACGATGTACGGGCGATGGTCGAGGATCCACCGGTGGAGCGCCTTCGGGCACTCGGTGCCGAGTTCGTCGTTCCGTGGCTTGCGGAGGGGTTCATCGCGTGAAGAGGCTGACGCTGCCTGGTTCCTTGGCACCGATCTCGGACGCGTGGATGCAGCGAGCGCACCCGCCACACGGGTGAACTTCAGGCGTTGCCGCGGTGGGGGAGTGTGTGGGTGCCGTCGCAGAACGGGGGGATGCCCGTGCGGCCACAGCGGCACAGGGCCACGGTACGACGGGTGGCCGGAATCGGATCGCCCTGCTCGTCCAGCAGGAGGAAGTCGCCGCGGACCAGGATCGGGCCGTCCGGGTAGGCGCGGATCTGTGTCGCACCGTCGTCGTTCGTGGTCATGACCAAGCGGTACCCACGCTTCGTGCGAATTCACGGGGTCTCCGCGGGTACCGGATCTGGCCCGAGGTGTCGAGGAGACGTGTATGCAGCTACCACCGCCACGTGGGCCGCTCAGTGCCTGGTTGATCGCTCGGCTCACCGGCGGCGGCGAGCGCGACATCGAGGTCGGGGTGCACGCGTGCCCAGTGGCCGACGACGATCTGCAGCTCGCGCTGTGGGTCGCCTACGAGCTGCACTACCGCGGGTTCGCCGGTGTCAATCCGAAGTGGGAGTGGAACCCCGCGCTGCTGCACGCCCGCGGGCGGCTGTCCGCGCCCCGGATCGGCCGCCCCGTAGGGGACCGCCGGGGGACGCTGGCGGGGTGGGTTGCCTTTGTCCCTCGGGGCAAAGTCGGGACGGCGCTCCGGCGTTTCGCTGGGGAGAACGCGCGCCGTGGGTGGTGGGCTGGCCTGGGTGTTGGCGGCGGGGCCGGACGGCGCCACTGCGGTCGGTGGCGGCACGGCGGCCGCCGGCGGCTGTGCCCGCTCGGCGGGGGCGTCGCGGAGGCGCTGCTCGCGCTCAGGCGTCACCCCGCGAGCGTCCGAGCGACCGGGGGCCAGGGCGGCCGGGCGGTTGATGCGACCGGTGCCCTCGGCGCGTTCGATAAAGCGAGGCTTATAGATAGAAAGTTCCGGGCCGCGCGCAGACCCCCGATAGGAGGACGAGGCCTGCGGGCTCTCCACGTTTCGCAAGCGCATGCGCACAACCGGGCGGCCGGTCATGCGCTCAAAGCGTCGCACATCGAACCCGGCATTGATGAAGCGGCCCTCGAACCGGTGGTGTGCCCGCAGCGGATGGGACTGGCGATAGACAGAGTAGGCGTAGCGGCGCGGCAGAACATAGCGGTAGAGGCCCGGCAAGATGAGCTGATGCGGGCGCACGAAGCACCACGCGGCGTGGTAGCGCGGAGCGCTGTAGAACTCGGCATCGAACAAGAGCTCACCGCCCGGACCCCAGCGCGCGTCCGGCGGCAGGGGTGCCCAGCCGACGTACTCCTCGCTGATGCGCCAGGCCACCCAAGCCGGGCCCCATTCCGTGTCGGGGATCCAGAGCCAGGATCCGTCCTCGTCGATCAGCCAGCGCCCGTAGTGAAAGGGCGCCCAGCCCCAGGGCTCCTCGGCCTCCCAGTACCAGCCGAAGTCATCGGTGTAGACCCACCTGCCATGGGCGTAGGGGCGCCACTCCTGGTCCACCCTGGGCCGCCACACCGTGCCCCAGACCGGGTGCTCGAACCATTGCCCATAGGGTTCGAGTTTTTCGTAGAAGACGTCGATATCAACCGCCTGGTCCTGCGCCGCGGCGGGCAAGGAGAAGAGCGCGAGGAGGGCGAGCAGCGCCGCCAGCACAAAGCTGCGGCGAGGTTTGGGTCTTGTCGGCGCCAGCGCAATCACTGTCGTTTCCTCCCCCGATGTGGCCCCCCTCTTGATGCCGCGCGAATGCGTTGGGGACATGGCATCGGGCTGAATAGGCCGTGAACGGGCACTAGAGCTAGTTTGCCCGCTCCGACCACCAGGTGTCGAGATCGATACCTGCCAACGGCTGTACCGCTGGGAAGTTGAGGTGCTTCCAGTAGGCGACCCACACGCGCGGCAGGAAGAAGAGGGGAAGGACGTAGTCGCCCGACAATAGCGCGCGGTCGAGCGCGCGCACGGCGGCCACGAAGTCCTCCGTCGCTTCCGCCTGCAGCAGGGCATCGATCATGGCGTCGACCGCTGCATTTTCCACCCCCGGATAATTCAACGTTCCCTCGATGCGGGCGGCTTTGCTGCTCCAGCGGTTGATCTGCTCGTTACCGGGCGACAGGGAGGCGCTCCAGCTCCACTGGATCATGTCGAAGTCGTAGCTCTTGAGGCGCGCCCAGTATTGCGAGGTGTCGACCTGGCGGATGCGCACGGCAATCCCGAGCCGTTCCAGGGTGCGCGCGTAACTCAGCATCAGCCGCTCCTGCTGCCGCGTCTGCGCCAGAAACTCGAAGCTGAGCGGCGTACCATCCTTGCTGAGGGCGTTATTCTCCAGGCGGTAGCCCGCCTCGCTTAGAAGCTTGAAGGCCGCCGCCAAGTTGCCGCGGTTGTCGCCGGTGGCATCGTTGGTGGGGAAGCGATAGCTGCCGTCGAGGATTTCGGGTTTCACGTCTTGGCTGAAGGGCGCCAACAGCGCGCGCTCGCGGGCATCCGCCGGCCGTCCGCTCGAGGAGAGGTCCGAGCGTTCAAAAAAGCTCTGCGTGCGGTTGAAGAGGCCGTTATAGAGATTGCGGTTGATCCATTCGGCGTCGAACAGAAGAATAAACGCGCGGCGCACGCGCGGATCGTGGAACACGGGGCGTCGCGTATTGAAGACCAACGCCGACATGCCCGCCGGCAGCCCCGTCTCGAACTCCCGCTTGATCACGCGGCCCTCGCTGACCGCGCCAAATCGGTAGCCTTCGATCCAGCGGCCCGGGTCCTCCTCGACGCGTAGGTCGATCTCGCCGGCCTTGAAGGCCTCGAACAGCGAGGAGGCATCGCGAAAGTATTCAACGCGGATCTCCTCGAAATTGAAGCGTCCCCGCGTGACGGGGAGGTTGCGCCCCCACCAATCCGGGTTCTGCCTATAGGTGATCGAACGTCCCGGATCGATGCGCGCCACCGTATAGGCGCCGCTGCCGATCGGCGGCTCCAATGTCGTGGTCTCGAAGTTTTCGAAGCTCGTTTTGTGCTTTGGCAGGATGGGCATGAGCCCGATGATCATGGGGATCTCACGGTCGCCGGCGGCATCGAAGGTGAAGCGCACGGCGTGGGGCGAGATCTTCTCGGCGCGTTGCACCTTGGCGTAGTGAGAGCGGTGATAGGGCCAGCCCTTTTGCTTCAGGACCGCATGGCTGAACAGCACGTCCTCCGGCGTGATGGGCGTGCCGTCGGAAAAGCGCGCCTCGGGGCGCAGGTGGAAGGTAATGTGCGATCGGTCTTCGGGCAGTTCGATGCTCTCCGCGATTAATCCGTAGAGGGAGAATGCCTCATCGCCGCTGCGCGTGAGCAGGCTCTCATAGACATATTCGCGCATGGTCGAGGGCGAGACGCCCTTGATGATGAAGGGGGTGAGGCTGTCGAAGGTGCCAAGCGTGCCCAAGACGAGACGGCCGCCCTTGGGCGCATCGGGATTGACATAGGGGAAATGCGTAAAGTGCGGCCCATGCTTGGGTGTCCCGTGCATGGCGATGCCATGCACCGGGGCCGTGCCACTGGCCGCGAACGGCCAGATCGCCAACAGCAGCACGATCAATAAGGCTTTGGCGTGGGTCATTTGCGCGTGAGATGGAGGGGAAGCAGCGCCTGCGCCAGGGCGGCACCACGGGACGCGGCATTCTAGCACAAGCGCGGCAACGGCTGACCAGCGGGGAGCCGTGTCCGCATCGACACGCATCCCCCGGCAAGGCCCAAGCTGAAGCAGAAAGCCTGTGGCTGCGGCCACGGGATTGCCGCAATCCGAACCTTACTGCCACCTTGGCGCGGATCAGGCGCAGCAGTGATGCGGGTGGGGCCAAGCCGGCCGGCGCATGCCGGCGGTGCAGGGAGAGGTCAAAAGCAACATGAGGCAATTCATTTTTCCAGCTATGGCAATGGGCCGGATCCGCACAGGGGGCGCGTTGGCGGCAGCCCTGATGCTGGGAGCAACCGCGTTGTTGGCGCCCGCAGGGGCCCAGCAGCCGGCGCCGCCGGCGAAGAAGGCCCCGGCGGCGCCCGCGGCGCAAAAACCCGCGGCGCCAGGCGCGGCAGCGAAAACGGCGCCGGCGACGCCGGCACCGGGGACCCCGCAGAGTGCCTGGGTCAAGCTGTGTGAGAAGGCCACGGCCACGCAAAAGACCAAAGACGGCAAGGACGAGAAAAAAGATCTCAATATTTGTCTGACCCACCACGAGCGCCTCGACGGCAATTCGGGGATGGTGTTGGTGTCGGCCGCCGTGCGCCAGGTCGAGGGCCAGGACAAGCAGGCTTTTATGGTGATGGTGCCGCTGGGCATGATGCTGCAGCCGGGCATGCGCGCGACCCTCTATCCCAAGGACATGTGGGACAAGGCGCAGAAGAACGAGAAGGTCGACGAATCGAAGCTCAAGCCCGTGAGCCTCGCCTACACGCTCTGTCATCCCGCGGGCTGCACGGCCGAGACCGAGGCAACGCCTGATCTTTTGAACGACCTGAAAAAAGGTGGTGGTCTGATGGTCTTCGCCATCAACGCCGCCGGTGCACCCGCGGCCTTCCCGGTGCCGCTGGTCGGCTTCGAGCAGTCCTATGCCGGCCCGCCGGTTGATTCGAAAAAATACAGCGAGGCGCGCCGCTCGCTGATGCAGCAGATCGCGCAGCGCCAGCAGGAGGCGATGGAAGAGTACAAGAAACAGCAGGAGGCCAAGGAGAAGGAAGGCGCCACCGGCTCAGTGCCGGCCAAGAAATAAAAAGTCGGGCGACGACCGGAAACGAGAACGGCGGCTCGCCGGCGCGCCGTTCTTTTTTTTGCTCAAGCGACGATCCGGTCGGTTCAGTGCGGGTGCTGCAGGAACAAGGGCCGGTAGGTGCCATCCTCGCGCTGCGCAAACATTTCGCGCACTTGCGGGTGACGCAGCGGCGCCCCCGAGCTGTCCGGGAGCAAATTCTGTTCGGAGACGTAGGCGATGTACTCCGTCTCGGCATTCTCGGCGAGGAGATGATAGAAGGGCTGGTCCTTGCGCGGGCGCGCTTCCTCGGGGATCGCCTGCCACCATTCCTCGGTATTGGCGAAAGTCGGGTCAATGTCGAAAATGATGCCGCGAAAGGGATAGAGCCGGTGGCGCACCACCTGGCCCACCTGAAACTTCGCGTGCCGGAATTGGCCCATCTGTTCGCCCATGTGAATGGTCCCAATTTGCTCGCGCTTAGCCCCATCCGGGGGCGCCCGTCAATGCGCCAAGCGGCCTAAGGCGCCCACCAGGGCCAGTTTTTTGGGGCCCGTTTTTTAAAGACCGTAGAGGGCCTTGCGTTCGGGGTCGCGGCTGGCGACGAGGTTGGCGAGATCGAGAATGACCTTCGCCTGCTTCCAGGTGGCATCGTCCTGCATCTTGCCATCGATCATGGCGGCACCTGTGCCGTCCGGCATCGCCGCCAGGATCCGCTTGGCGAATTGAACCTCTTGCGGGTCCAGACTGAAGACGCGCTTGGCGACCTCGATCTGGCTCGGGTGCAGGCTCCAGGCGCCGACGCAGCCATGCAGGAAGGCATTGCGGAACTGGGCCTCGCACGCGGCGGGATCGGCAAAATCGCCAAAGGGGCCATAGAACGGCTTGATGCCGTGCGCCATGCAGGCATCGACCATGCGCGCCAAGGTGTAGTGCCACAGATCTTGCTGGTAGAAGGGGCGCGCGCTGGCGCCGGCGCTGGCGTCGCCCAAGACGCCGTAGGAGGGGTGGCCGCCGCCCACGCGGGTGGTTTTCATGCCGCGCGAGGCCGCAAGGTCGGCGGGGCCCAGGCTCATGCCGTGCATGCGCGGGCTCGCCCCGGCAATGGCCTTGACGTTGTTGACGCCTTCGGCCGTCTCCAGAATGGCATGAATCAAAATCGGCTTCTTCAGCGTGTGCTTGGCTTCGAGCTGGGCAAGGAGTTGGTCGAGGTAATGGATGTCCCAGGGCCCCTCGACCTTGGGCAGCATCACCACGTCGAGCTTGGCGCCGGCGGCGGGCACGATCTCGAGGACATCATCGAGAGCCCAAGGAGAATTGAGCGCGTTGATGCGCGTCCACAGGCCGCTGGCGCCATAGTCAAAGGCATTCGCCATCTCGATAAAGCCGCGCCTTGCCGCCACCTTGGCATCGGCGGGGATCGCGTCCTCGAGGTTGCCCAGCACCACGTCGACCTGCGGAATGAGATCGCCGAGGCGGGTGCGGATCTTCTCATTGTGCGGGGGCACGAAATGGATCATGCGTTCGAGGCGCACCGGCAGCGCCCGGTAGGGTTCGGGGGCGCCGACCGCCAGGGCCGTAAAGTGTTTTGCAGGCGTGCGCGTCGCGGACATGGCTCACTTTTGTTGCGCTGCGGCAAGCAACTCTAGGCGCCGGTAGCAAAGAGTCAAACGCGGCAATGAAGGCTTCTGTTCGCACTGCTGCTGAGACAAGTGCAGCACTTGCGAAGAGGCAAGAGAGGATTACTTCCAGCGGCGGTTGCTCCACATCCATTGCTCCGGGTTTTGCCGCACCCAGGTTTCGAACTGTCTTTGCATTTCGGCGGTGATCCAGCGCACGTCGTCGGCCGGGTTGGCGGTGCGCGGAACCTTCAACTCCTTGAGCTCGATGCGAAAGCGGCTTTCCGACCCCAACCGCAGGCAGCGCGCCATCCAGATGCGTGCCCCCACCCGTCGCGCAATCATCGCTGGGATGGCGACGGATTTGGCCGGCTGACCGAAGAAGGGTACGGGGATGCCGTTGACGTCGTGCAGGTCGCAGACCAGGCCGAGCCGCCCACCCTGGCGCACGAAATCCATGATCAGCCGGGCCGTGGTCTGGCCTTCGTCGCGGGTGCGTCCGCGGCCCAACAGTCCGCCGGGATAGAGTTGCCGGCGGATGTTGCGGATGTAGCGATCGACGTAGGGGTTCTTGACGGTGCGGTAGACCGCGGCCGGATTATTGCCGGCCATGGTGAAGGGCCAGATGGCGAGCTCCCAATTGCCCATATGCAAGGTGACGCCGACGGCCGAGCCCAGCTTGTCCTTGTAGCGCCGATACATCTTTTCATCGGCGATTTCGATGCGTTGAGGATCGGCGAGGATGCGATCGATCTGCATCGTCTCGGCCATGACACGACCAAGGTTCTCCCACATGGCGCGGGCGATGGCTTCGCGCTCGGGTGCGGCCATGTCCGGAAAAGCGATCGCGAGATTGGCAAGCGCACGCTTGTGGCGGCGGTCGTAGGGGGCGATGCGGCGCCAGATTTTGCCGGACACGGCGACGGAGACGTCCATCGGCGCGGCACGCACCAGCGCCACGATGAGCCTGAACCCGGCATATTCGATGCGGTAGCGAAGGTCTTTCAGCAGGTCTGGCATGAGGCCTGTGGCTGTTGGCGCGGGAAGCCGAGCGCACTTGCCTGGGTGGACCCGCCGCGTCAAGACCTCCTGGGCGCCTCTCCAGCGCTAGAAAGCGCTTCATCCCCCAGCGCTGCCGGGGCGCATCAGGCGCGGCAGGGGACCCGGCGGATTGGCCCCGCCCGCGATCGCCCAGCGCCGCAGCGGCCCGGAAAGCGCCAGGAGGTGCAAGCCGAAGCCGCGCAAGGCCTGCGCGGGCAGAAAGTCCGTCAGCAGCGAGCGGTTAAGGAGGTCAACCAGCGCCGTCCGGCTGGCGACGTCGGCGGCGCGAGCTTGAGCGTAGGCGTGAAGGGTCTCAACGCCGCCGATGTCCCGTCCCGCGGCCCGCGCCGCCACCACGCAGTCGTTGAGCGTCGCGACGTCGCGCAAGCCGAGGTTCAGGCCCTGAGCGCCAATGGGCGCAATGACATGGGCGGCTTCACCCACCAGCGCGATGCGGCCTTGCGCCATGGTGGCGGCGCTGAGACCGCGCAGCGGAAAGCGCGCGCGCGGACCCAACGCCTCGATGGCGCCTAGGAAGCCCTGCAGCCGGGCTTCCAGCTGCGCCTTGAAATCTTTTTCCGAAAGCTGCGCCAGACGCGCGGCCTCGCTGGGATCCTCCACCCACACCAAGCTCGATGCCTCCCCGGGCAGCGGCACGGTGGTCAAGGGGCCGGGGCGCCGATGCAGTTCGGTCGTGATCCCGGCGTGCGCGCGGGTGTGGCCGAAACTCGTGGCAACGGCAGCCTGTGGATAATTCCAGGAGCGCACGTCGATGCCGGCAGCTGCGCGCGCAATGGAATTGCGCCCATCGGCAGCCACCACCAGGGGCGCCCGGATGGAGCCGCCTTCGGCGAGGCGAACGGTCACCGCGGCAGAGCCGGGTTCGACCGCCGTCACCGCGCTGGTTGCTCGCCAGCGCAGGTGTGCGGATGATCCGAGTTTGACGTTCAAGGCCGCGCTCAGCGTGGCGTTGGGGACATTGGCGCCGAGGTCGTCGCGGCCGATCTCGCGGGCCTCGAACAGCACTTCCGGTGCGCGCACGAGCCCCCCGCGGTCGTCGATGAGGCGCACGCCCTTGAGGCGCGCGCTATCGGGTGCGCAGGTCTGCCAGACATTTAAGTTTTCAAGGAGTTGGACGCTCGCCGGCAGCAGCGCGGAGGAGCGCGTGTCAGCGGCCGCGGCCGCCGGGTCGAAGGCGGGCGCGGCGAGGACGACGTCGAAGCCCGTTTGGCTCAGGGCGGCCGCGGCGGCGAGACCGGTCAGGCCCGCGCCGATGATGGCGATGTGCGCCTCAGTTTTGCCGTCCTCGCCTGCCCCCATGCCTTGCCTCTTTTGTGGGCCGCCTCGCTGCGAGGTTCTTATACTCACAACCGGCGCAATAGCCTGTCACATAAAGTCGTTGACAACCGAATCGCTGTGCCGGAAATGCCTCAGAATTCAAGCATCGACTCGAATCGTATCGTGGCTTTTACGCCACGTGCTAGGTGGAAAGCTCGGGTATCCGCGCATTGCTTGTTTACCGCTCGTTAACGAGTGCGTTAAGCCTTGCGGAACACGGACGGGCGGCCCTTGACGGCAATCGCAACCCATCACCATCCGGCCCGTGTGGGAGACGGTAAATTCAGTCGTAAGATTGGGTTCCGGTAGCGTTAGTCCAACGGAGACATTGTATGATCGGGGGACTGTTCAAATCAGCTAGCCGGTGGGCGCTCGTCGCTGCGGCTGGCGTCATTGTGGGTGGCGTTGCGATGCCGTCCGCCAAGGCAGCTGACCTTGGTGGCGACTGCTGCGCTGACCTAGAAGAGCGCGTGGCAGAGCTTGAAGCCACGACAGCCCGCAAAGGTAACCGCAAGATGTCGCTGACCATTACTGGTCAGGTGCATCGCATGGTGCTGTTCTGGAACGACGGCAAGGATAGCGACGTCTTTTACGGCATCGACAACACCAACTCGTCTTCGCGCTTCAGCTTCACCGGCGCTGCCAAGGTGACGCCGAATGTGTCGATGGGCTTCGATATCACGATCGAAGTCGAGGCTGGCGGCACGTCATCGAAGCTCAGCCAGTTCGACGAGGACGGCAAGGTCGGCACCCAGATCAACGGTGCTTCGGCCGCCTCCTTCAACGCCAGCAACGTCGATGCCTACTTCGGCGATGCCCGGCGCGTGGCCTGGTGGATCGAAGACAAAAACTTGGGTCGCTTGACGGTTGGCCGTTACGAGAGCGCTGGTGCGATCACCACCATCGACCTCGCCGGCATCAGCGCGGGGGCCAGTGCCTCCATGATCCTGGTCAACGGCAGCTTCCTAATTCGGGACACGGCTGGGAACTATACTGGGGTCAGTTGGGCCGCCATCGGCGACCCGGCGGCCAACCAAGGCCGCACCGAGCTTATCCGCTATGACAGCCCGACAATCGCGGGCTTCGTGGCCTCGGCATCGATCGGCGAAGCCGGTGACTACTGGGGCGTGATGCTGCGCTATGCCGGTGAGTTCTCAGGCTTCCGCGTGGCGGCAGGCATCGGCTACGAGAATGTGACCGATAGGCCGACCTCGGTTGCTGGACTTGCGGGCCCCGGTGACTTGGACGCGCTGAAACCCGAGGTCAAAGCGTGGGGCGCAGGTTTGTCAGTCTTGCATGTGCCCTCTGGTCTGTTCGCCCAAGGCCACTACATGGCGGCTGAGTTCAGTCAGGGCACGTCACTCAGTGGTTACTGGGGGCAAAATTTTGCCTTCAAGAAGGACGCCAACCAGTGGTTGATCCAGGCCGGTATCACGAAGAACTGGTTTGGCTTCGGCAACACGGCGCTCTTCGGTGAGTACAGCAAGAGCAACGACTGGGGCGCGGGCAATGGCTTGGGTCGTGACTTTGCGGCCCCTGTTGGAGTGGGTAACGTGGTCGCCGTGAATGACGTGACCTCGACCGAGTTGACGGTCTGGGGCATTGGCATCACCCAGAACATCGACGCGGCTGCGACCGAGCTGTACCTCAACTACCGGCACTTCTCGGCGGACATCACGGCCGGTGGCGCTGGCGTGCCGACCGAGGACTTCGATGCGGTCATCGGCGGCGCTCGCGTGAAGTTCTGAGCCCGATCCTGATCATACGATGCGAGGAAGAGCCGCCTTCGGGCGGCTCTTTCGTTGTGTGCCAGGCATCGGTGTTGATGTTCGATCTGAAAGTCGTCCGCGAGCTCCTCGTTGGACGAGAACCCCAAGTCGCGGCAACTGCGTTACCGCGGGGCGGGCTGGGGAGCCGGGCGAAGTCCGGACCTAACGAACGGGCAGCCGATAAAGGGCTGGCGTGGTGAGGTCCCGACAAATGGATGGGGAACGACGCCCAAGGCTCACCCGGACGGGCTCCCCGGCAAATCCGGTAGGGCTCGAGGAAGCAGCAAGGCGCGGCCTCGAAGCATCACTCGAGGCAACCGATCGCGCTCGACCCAGGGGTCGGATGACCTACTTTTGTCATGCGGCGGTGCAAGAGCTCGCTTGCGGTTCGCCGAAGGGCTTCACCGCATGCTCGGCTGTGAAGTGCAAACGCTCCAAACCAACCGCTAACCTTGCGGTGAAGCTCGAGGTGCCGGACTGCGGGCGGGCTGCTGGCGTGATCGGGAAGTCGGGTGGCAGTCGGGCTTGTCCGATCTCTGCCCGCCCTGCTGGAAACCGCCGAGCGAATAGGCTCGGCGAGGGGAAAACGGCCCCCAAACGATTGACGCGAAGGAAAGAGCGCTCCAAACGGGAAAACCTACCGGGGGGTGAGACGAGATGGCGGGATCCGGAAGAACAGTTTTGGAATTGCTGCAGCAGGCCAGTCGTGCGCGCGACACGGGCGCCTTTGACAAAGCGGGCAAGCTCTGCCGCCTGGTGCTAAAAAGTTACCCTAGGCAAACCGATGCGCTACACCTGCTCGCGGTGGTCGCGCTTGAAAGCCAAAATTTCGTCGAAGCCGACCGGCGCTTCCGCGCCGTCCTCGCGATCAATCCCAACTCGCATCAGGCCCTTCTCAATCACAGCCTCGCGCTATTTGAGCTCAATAGGCCCGAGGAGGCGCTCGCCCAGTGCGATCGCGCTCTGCTTTTGGGCGGTGACCAGGCGCGGGGGCATGCGCTGCGGGCTTCGGCTTTGCGCGCGCTTGGGCGCGGCGAGGAGGCGCTCACAAGCTACGATCGCGCCATTGGGCTTGCTCCCCGCAATTCGGAAATTCATTTCAACCGCGCCAACCTCTTACAGGAGCTCAGCCGCTTCGAAGATGCACTGACAGGCTATGATGCGGCCCTTGCCCTAACAGCCGATCACCTCGGCGCCCTCAATAATCGTGGCACCGCGTTGCGAGAGCTCGGCCGTTACGCGGAGGCCCTGCAAACCTACGACAGGGCGCTCAGCATCGATCCGCAGTCCTGGCAGGCCCACACCAATCGCGGCAATTTGTTCAACGCCATGGGCCGCCTCGAGGAGGCCGTCGCCGCCTTCGAGCTGGCCATCGGGAGTGCCCCGCGCAACGCAGAATGCCGCTACAACCTTGGCAACGCCGAGCAGGACCGTGGGCGCTATGCGGAGGCTATTCAGTGTTACACGCAGGCGCTCGCCTTGCAGCCCAACCATGTCAAGGTGCTGATCAACCGGGCCGGTGCCGCCCGCCGCCTGGGCCTTTACAAAAAGGCCCTCGCTGACTACGCGGCAGCGAAACGAAATAACGCTAGCACACCCTACCTTGACGGCTACATCGTCCAGACGCGGGCCCAAGCTTGCGACTGGTCCCGGCCCAACGATGAAAAGGCCCTGTTCGAGCGCATAGGCCGTGGTGAGCGCGCCTCCGATCCATTCGGTTTGCTGTCGCTTTGCGACAGTGAACGTGATCACGCATGCTGTGCCAAAGCCTGGGTTGCGGACAAATTCCGATCTGTCCCGTTAGGGGTCGTTCATGCGACCAAAAGCGATGGTCGGATCCGGGTTGCTTACCTCTCCCCCGATTTCCGTAACCATGCCGTCGCCTCCGTGCTGGCGCGACTGATCGAGATCCACGATCGCCAGCAATTTCGCGTCATCGGCGTCGCTTTTGGGCCAAAGACGGATGACGAATTGCGTCGTCGCCTATCCGGAGCATTCGACACCTTTCTCGATATCACTGGGGTCTCCGACCAGGAGGCGGGACGCAGGCTGGTCACGGAGGGCGTCGATATAGCGGTTGATCTGGCTGGCCACACCGAACATGCTCGCACCGGCCTCCTGGCCTTGAGGCCCGCGCCCCTGCAGGTCAGCTATCTGGGCTATCCCGGGACGATGGGGGCGAGCTTCATCGACTACCTGTTCGCCGATCGATGGGTGCTTCCGGAAGCAAACCGGCCTTTCTATTCCGAGAAAATCGCTTACCTGCCCGACACCTACCAAGTGAACGGGGACTGGGCTCCCGTTCTCGCGCCGACGCTCTCGCGAAGGGATGTCGGCTTACCGGAAAAAGGTTTTGTGTTTTGCTGCTTCAATAACACCCGCAAGATTAGGCCGCACGTCTTTGATGTCTGGATGCGGATTCTCAAAAGCACGGGGCAGAGCGTCTTGTGGCTTGTCGGCGATAGCCCCGAGAGCGCGGACAATCTACGCCGCGAGGCCGTCCAGCGCGGCGTTGCGGCCCAACGGCTGATCTTTGCGCCGCGCGTCGGCGCCAGCGACTACTTGGCGCGCTTTACGCTGGCGGGACTGTTTTTGGATACGCTTCCCTACAACGGTCATGCCACCGCAAGCGATGCCCTCCGCGCCGGATTGCCCGTCCTCACCTGCGCCGGGTCGACCTTTGCCGGCCGTGTCGCTGCAAGCCTGCTGCAAGCTGTGGGACTGCCGGACCTCATCACGCCATCGCTGCCGGACTACGAGGCGCTGGCGATCAGGCTTGCTGAGGATCCCGACCAGCTCGCCCGCGTGCGCACGACCCTTACCGCCAACCTGGCGACACACCCGCTCTTCGATACGGACCGGTTTCGGCGCCACATCGAGGCAGCCTATCTGGAGATGCACCGCCGGCAAGTGGTCGGGGAGCCGCCGGCCGACTTTCACGTCCCGGCGACTTAAGTGTCGGGAAAACTTGCGCTAATTCGCGGATTGCCTGTCGAGGCGCCGGAAAAAGGACTGGGCGTCGAAGCGCCGGGACGGGTTCGCGGCCGTGCTGCGTCCCTCGCCCGTTGGCGCCGTGAAGCCCGACCCAGCCGTGGACGGACGCGGGATCCCCGCGGGCGCCGTCTGTTGCCCGGCGACCGCGCCATTTGGGAGCTCCTCATCGGGTCCGGCCAGGCCCATGCGCCCTTCAAGAGGTGGGGTGGCGGCTGGCGCGGCCGTGGTGGACCAACCAATCGCCGGCTGCGGGGTGTCACGGGAGGTTCCGGTGCTATGGGCAGCCTTGCGTGGGCTGGTGGCAACGGCGGCCGGAACGCAGCGTCCACCTTCGCCGGCGGCTTCGCCCGCCGGACACGGCCGTCCGCAGGTCTTATCGGCTTGAGCTTGCACGAGGCTCAAGAGCACCAAGTCCGGCTCTTCGACTGGTAAGCTGGCGTTGACCCGCTCGGTGAAGGCTTTCATGGCGCGCTTGGTCGAGGTCGTCCAGCCGCCGTTGATCTCGCCGTCATAGCAGCCGACGCGCCGCAATTCCTTCTGCAGCTCACGGGCAAGTTGGGTGCGGTCGGTGGCAAGGAGACCCGCCTTGGGCGTGGAGTTGACCGCCAGCCGCGGGTTGGGACGATTGTGGGTGTCGACCGTTACGACGGCTGGTGCGGACGCAATGGCTTGCGCGGCCTCGGCGCGGCGGGGTTGGGGCTGCGCCGGGCTTGCCGATGATGCTGGCAGGTTTGCCCCAGGACTGGCCGACTCGGACTTGCTAAAGGCAGGCTGGTTCAGGCCAAAATCGAAATCATCGTTGCTGCCGGCCGGAGGTTTCTGATGAGGTAAGACCGCGTAGGCTGCAAGACCCAAGCCCGCGGAAACCAAAAGCACGCCACTCGCCTTACCCATCTCAAGCTCCGGTCCGCACTACAACTAAAGAGCCTTTATTTGCTTTCAAACGACGAGCGAATTGAGCTGGGCGCGCCCCCTTTTCGCGTGCTTGCCTGAAACGCGTTGCGTCGCCACTTGTTCCTTGGCAAGACGGTGCCGGCGCATAAGAGAATCGCTCGGCTTGATGATCGTTTTATGGCCAGATCTACTGCCCTTCGTCGGCAAACGGCGGATGTCTGACGAATAGATATACGCGCTGGAGTGCTTTCGGACTAGGGACCCTGGTCCGACATTTTCTTCAACAGGATTGTACAATAAGTGGTGTTAACCGTGCATAATTTCGTGGCAGATGGGCCACAATCCAGGGCCAATTGCCCTTTGGTCACTGCCGGATTGTTTGCAGTTAACGATTTACTCGACTAAGTCTGCTCCACTTGTCACGAGTCGTGCGGCAGGGCCTTCTTCAGGTCGATGGCAGGCCCCGTGCAATCCGGTTGGTGTATTGCCGTGGTTGACGGGTCCAGCAGCAGGAAGCAAGCCCGGCGCCTTCCTTTGGAAGCCGCACTAGGTCTCGCGTAGTTACCCTAGTCAGCGTTGCGTGATGTGTGTCGCGTCCGGTTCTCGGCGCCTGCGCACTCGCGCGTGCGTGCGTCGCGGCCCGGACACGGAGCAGTCGCCGGGCGCGCGCGTGCTGCTTCCTGCTTCAACGCAATAACGTGGAGACAGATATGAACGGGGCATTGATGCAAGCGGCTAGTCGCTTCACCATCGCCGCCGCTTTTGGACTTGCCTTGGGCATGAGCTCGGCCCAGGCAGCCGATCTAGGCGGTAATTGTTGCGCAGACTTGGAGGAGCGAATCGCCGATCTCGAGGCGACCACCGCCCGAAAAGGTAACCGGAAAATGTCCCTGACCATCACGGGTCAGGTGCACCGTATGATTCTTTGGTGGGACGACGGGCAGAGCAACGGCACCTACTGGGGCCTGGACAACACCAACTCATCTTCGCGCTTCAGCTTCACCGGCACCGCCAAGGTGACGCCGACGGTGTCGATGGGCTTCGATATCACGATCGAAATCGAGGCGGGCGGCACCTCCTCGAAAGTCAACCAGTTCGACGAAGATGGCAAGATTGGCGCCCAGCTCAACGGTTCCGGTGTTGCCTCCTTCAACGCCAGCAACGTCGATGCCTACTTCGGCGATGCGCGGCGCGCGGCCTGGTGGATCGAAGACACGAAGTACGGCCGTTTAACCATCGGTCGCTACGAGAGTGCCGGCGCGATCACCACGATCGATCTGGCGGGTATTGGCGCGGCCGCCAGCGCGTCCGTCATTCTCATCAATGGCGGCTTCCTGGTACGTGGGCCACAGGGCCAATTCTTTGCACCCACCTTCGCCACCTTCGGCGATCCTGCTGCCAACCAGGGACGTACCGAGCTGCTGCGTTGGGACAGCCCAACCTATCAGGGCTTCATCCTGTCGGCGTCGATTGCCGAGTTCAATAGCGACTACTGGGGCGTGATGCTGCGCTACGCCAATGAATTCAATGGTGTGCGTGTGGCGGCGGGTATCGGCTATGAGAACGCCACCGACCGCTTCACCAGCATCGCGGGTCTGGCAGGGCCCAACGACTTGCTGGGTCCGGATCCCGAGGTGAAGGCCTGGGGTGCGGGTCTGTCGGTCCTGCATGTGCCATCGGGTCTGTTTGCCCAGGGGCACTACATGGCGGCGGACTTCAGCTGTATCTCGGGCAATCCCAATCTCGTCGGCACAGCCTTGTCCCCGAACGCCTTCCAGACTGGGTACTGGGGCCAGACCACGGACTGCCGGAAGGATGCCAATCAGTGGCTGATCCAGGCCGGTATTACCAAGAATTGGTTCGGTCTCGGCAATACGGCGCTCTTCGTTGAGTACGCCCGGAACAATGGCTGGGGCGCGGGTGATGGCGCCGGTGCCTTCGAGGGTGTCGGCCGCAATTTTGGCGGCAGCGCACAGACCGGGATCGTCGCGGTCAACGGCGTGACGGACACCGAGATGAACGTCTGGGGTGCCGGCGTCGTCCAGAACATTGACGCGGCCGCCACGGAAATGTACCTGAGCTGGCGGCACTTTGACCCCGAGGTGACCTGTAACGGCGCAGCTATCGACGCTGTCGGCGTTAATGGCGCCCTAGTAGTTGCACCGTGTGGCGGAGCTGGAGTCGTCGGGGCGTCCAAAAAGCTGTCGACAGAAAGCTTTGACGCCGTCGTCTTCGGTGCCCGCTTGAAGTTCTGAAGCGAGCTTGGACGTCGACAACACGAAGAGCCGCCCCCCTTGGGGCGGTTCTTCTGCATTGGCGATGAGCCAAATCCGTCCACAGGCACTGTTGCGCTGCGGCAATATGGCCTTGAAGGCACAGGTCCACAGCGGAATGCGCGAAAAAGTGCTTAGGCGCAGTGGAAACACAATCATTTTCGAGTATAGCGGTGCCATGCGGACCAGATATCGAATCGGCGGGGTTGTAGCGATGAGGCTGGTGCCTTGGGTCGTGGTTGCGGGCGCGTTCGGGCTGCTGGGGCAGCCTGCGCTGGGTTTCCAGGAAACAACGGTCGGCGGTAGCGAGAAGCCGGCAGCAGGGAAGTCGGCCCCTGCGGACCCCAAAGTTGCGCCAACGCCGGGGGCGGGTTCCCTCAATCTGAACCTCCCCGACGCCACCTCCGGCAAAACGACGGGAACCGAGGTGCGCATCCCCGGGATTGGGACCGTGGGCGTGCTGCCAAAGCTCGATTTCGGCCTGGAGTTGCTGTATGGCGCGACCGAGCCGAAGGGGATGGCACCTGAGGATCGTGGTCACCCCGAGCAGAACGACCTGCAGATCCGCGGGACGATCAAACACCGTTTCTGAGCTCATTTCTCGAGATTGATGCTCCGTGAGGAGCGCGCGGGTGTTCCTTCGCGTATACTGCGAGGATCCTTATTGTTCTGGCCGAGCCCCAGGGGAATGCGCGCCATCCTGCCCGCCGTCGCGGTTCATGGCTTCACGGCGCTCGGCGTCGTCTGCGCCCTGCTTGCCTTGCGCGCGGCCCTCGCCGGGGACTGGGAGGCGCTTTTCGTTTGGCTCGGGATCGCGCTCCTCATCGATGGCGTCGATGGCACATTGGCGCGCCTCACCAACATCACCGCGGTGCTGCCCCGTTTTTCCGGTGAGCGCCTCGATCTCATTATCGACTATTTGACGTACGTGTTTGTGCCGGCGCTCGCGCTTTTGCTGGGCGGCTTTCTCGAGGGCGCCTTCGGCGTAGTGCTCGCGTCCCTGATTTTGCTGTCCTCCTTGTTTCATTTCTCGGATACGGAAAGTAAGACCCCGGATTATTGCTTCATCGGCTTTCCCGCGCTCTGGAATGTGGTGGCCTTTTACGCCTTTGCGCTGGGCATGCCGTCCTGGCTGGCCGCGGCCATGGTGATCGCCTTGATCGTGCTGACCTTCGTGCCCTGGAAGTGGGCGCATCCGCTGCGTACGCCCTTGTTGCGGCCTGTCACGCTCCTTATCCTGATGGCTTGGTTCAGCGCGGCTGTGCTCACGCTTCGAGCTGGATTTCCGGCAACGCCTGCGCTCCAAGCCGTCTTGATCTTTGCCGCGGTCTATATCCTGAGCCTCGTGCTTTATCGCAGTTTTTCGCGCTAGAGGCGCGCGCTGCGACAATGGGCCGGTTCGTTTCCCGCCATTAACCCTTGGCGATATTGATGCTGCGGTGCCACAAAGCTGACACCTTGCGGTTTGAGAAGGCGATCTGCAAGTCACGCAATATTTGCTTGAGTTACAAGGGGGAATGATGCGTGTGGGGATCATCGCAAGCGTAGTCTTATTGTCTGCCGCGCAAGGCGCCCTGGCGGCCGAGGGCGAACCCAAACGTCAGGAGCTGCGGAAAATTGTCTCTGGCCGGACAATCGAACTCAATACGCCGCTTGGCGGCTTGCCGATCAGCTATCGCATGGATGGCACCATGCGCGGCAAGGCGGAGAACCTCGCCGCCTACACCGGTTCAATCCAAGACAGTGGGATCTGGTGGATCGCGGCCAACAAGCTGTGCCAGCGTTGGCAAAAATGGTTGGACGGCAAGTCCTATTGCTTCACACTGCAGCAGCAGGGCCGGGCCGTGCAGTGGACGCGCAATGACGGTTTGACGGGGACCGCCACCATTAGGCGTTAGTAGGCGCCCGAGAGCGCGAACAAAAACTGGGGCACCGGCGTTCTTGCCGGTTGCCGCCACTTCGCGCCCAAGACCTTAAACCCGTGACTGCCCGAGACGTTGGGACCTGGCCTACCCATGATCAAAGACACATCTCAGGTCGCCGGACTGAATTTGGGCATCATCGGCAACTGCCGCACGGCGGCCCTGCTCGATACGGCCGGGCGCATTGTCTGGTGGTGCTTCCCGCGCTTCGACGCCGATCCGGTCTTCTCACGCTTGCTGGCGGGCAAGGAGGAAAAAGGCTTCTGCGAGGTCACCCTGGAAGGGGCCGTGTCGGCGGAAGCCTGCTATGTGCGCAACACCGCGATCATCGAAACCATTCTCAAGGATGGGCAGGGCAACGCGCTGCGCATTACGGATTTTTCGCCGCGCTTCCGTCGCTTTGAACGCGTCTTCAACCCGCCCCACATCTTCCGGCGCATCGAGCCGATCGCCGGCCTCCCGCGCATTCGCATTCGCGCGCGCCCAACCTTCAATTATGGCGGGTTGCCGGCGGGGCGCTCGTTCGGCTCAAACCACATCCGCTACTCCGGTGGCACCGACGCGCTGAGGCTCACCAGTGATGGCGCCATCTCCTACATTGCCAACGAGACCCCGTTCGCCCTGATCAAGCCCGTCACGCTCATTCTGGGGCCGGATGAACCCTTCGAGGCGGCCGTCGACACGACGGGGCGCGAATTCCTGGAGCGCACGCGCGATTATTGGCTCGACTGGGTGCGCTCCCTCGCCATCCCGCTGGAATTCCAGTCCGACGTCATCCGTGCCGCCATCACCTTGAAGCTCTGCAACTACGAAGAGACGGGCGCCATCATCGCCGCGCACACCACTTCGATCCCCGAGGCGCCGGGCACCCAACGCAACTGGGACTATCGCTACTGCTGGCTGCGTGACGCCTTCTTTGTCATCAAGGCGCTGAACCGGCTCGGCGCCACGCAGACCATGGAAGAATACATCCACTACATCACCAACGTCGCCGTCGATGGCGAGCGGCCGCTGCGGCCCGTGTATGGCATCATCCCCGACCATCCCCTGGAGGAGTGGGTCGCCACCGATCTTACCGGCTTTGCCGGCGTGGGCCCGGTGCGGGTCGGCAACCAGGCGGCCGAGCAGTTCCAGCACGATGCTTACGGCAGCGTCATCCTCGCCGCCGCGCAAATGTTCATCGACGAGCGCTTGCCGCGCATGGGCGACGTCGACCTCTTCCGCCGCCTGGAGCCGCTTGGCAAACAGGCCTGCCGCTTCGTCATGGAGCCCGACGCGGGCCCGTGGGAATACCGCGGGCGGCAGCGCGTGCACACCCATTCCGCGACCATGTGTTGGGTCGCCTGCGACCGGCTGAGCCGCATTGCCCAGCGCCTCGGGCTCGCCGACCGCATGCAGCATTGGCGCGGCAAGGCGGACGAGATCCGCGCCAAAATCCTGGCCCGGGCCTGGGACGACCGGCGCGGCGCCCTGTTGGGGGCGCTCGAGCATGGGGACCTCGACGCCAGCGTGCTGCTGTTGCCCGATCTCGGCCTGCTGCCCGCAACCGACCCGCGCTTTGTGAGAACCTGCGACACCATCGGCCGCGAGCTCAACCGCAATGGCTTTATTATGCGCTACACGGCGGATGACGATTTCGGCGCGCCCGAAACGGCGTTTCTGGTCTGCCAGTTCTGGTATATCGACGCGCTCGCGGCCCTCAACCGCAAGGACGAGGCCCGCCGGCTGTTTATCGACCTGCTTGCCCGCCGCAACAGCTTCGGCCTGCTCTCGGAGGACATTCACCCCGTCACGGGCGTGCTCTGGGGCAACCTCCCGCAAACCTATACCATGGCCGGTATCGTCAATACGGCACGCCTGCTCTCGCGCAGCTGGCAACAGGCGTGGGCGCAGCATTGAGGCTCTAGCAGCGCTGAAGTTCTTTTGTCTCAACGCCATAGCTAAGATTGCGCCATGCCAGTTCGCGAAAAGCCAGGGAACCTTTGCCGCAGCCGTGCGTTCCCGGCGAGGGTCGCGAAGAGACGCATGTTGGCGGAAAAAGCAGAGCAGGCGCGCGTAAGCCGCGTTGTCCTGGTGTCGAACCGGGTCACCGACATCCGCAAGGCCCCGCAGGCCGGCGGTGTGGCGGTAGCTTTGGCCGACATCGTGCGCACGCGTCCGGCACTTTGGTTTGGCTGGAATGGCGAGATTTCGCCCGAGAACGCAGCGGCGACCGTCGAGCGCGAGGGGCGGATCGCCACCATGCCCTTAACCGAGGCCGACCATCAGGCCTATTACCTGGGCTACAGCAACTCGGTGCTCTGGCCGGTCTTTCACAATCGCCTCGACCTCGCCCAGTTCGAGGCCGGATTTTTCGAGCGCTACGTCGGCGTCAACCGGCGCCTAGCCGAGCAGCTGCAACCCCTGTTGCGCCCCGACGACCTCATTTGGGTGCACGACTACCACCTGCTTCCGTTTGCGACCGAGCTGCGGCGCCTCGGGGCCGAGAACCCGATCGGCTACTTCTTGCATATTCCGTTCCCGCCCTGGCAGACCTTCATGGCCATCCCCGAGCATCAGCAGCTCGCGCGGGCGCTGGCGGCCTACGACCTGATCGGTCTGCAAACCAAAGCGGATGTCGCCAACCTGGTGACCTATCTGGAAAATGGTGTGTTCGGACGGATCGTGCCGGACGGCCGCATACGCCTGCTCGACCGCTTGGTGTCGGTCGGCAGCTTCCCGATCGGCATCGACGTCGCCGATTTCGCGCATGCCAAGCGCGACGGCGGCCTGGTGCAGGCGCGCGCCTCCGTGCACCGCATCATCGGCGTCGACCGGCTCGACTACACCAAAGGTCTGCCGCAGAAATTCAAGGCCTTTGGCCAGTTCCTGGAAAGCAACCCGCGCTACCGCGGCCAGGTCGTGCTCACCCAAATTGCGCCGCCCACCCGCGGCAGCGTCGAGGCCTATTCCGACATCCGCCAGCAGCTCGAGGCGCTGGCCGGCTCCATCAATGGGCGCTTCGGCGAACTCGATTGGGTGCCGATCCACTACATCCATCGCTCCACCGCGCGACGGCGCCTCGGCGACATCTACCGCTCCTCCCGTATCGGCCTTGTCACGCCGCTGCGCGATGGTATGAATCTCGTGGCCAAGGAGTACGTGGCGGCGCAGGATGGCGCCGATCCCGGGGTCCTCATTCTTTCGCAATTTGCCGGCGCCGCGGAGGAAATGAGCCAGGCCCTGATCGTCAACCCTTACAACATCGCCGAAACCGCCGACGTGATCCGGATGGCCTTCGAGATGGCGTTGCCCGAACGGCAAAAGCGCCACGCCGCCTTAATGGCGACGGTCGAGAAGAACAATGTGGTGGCCTGGTGCCGTTCGTTCATCGCCCAGCTGGAGCGCGTGCGCAGCAATGACCCGGCAAGTTGGCGTGCTCCCGAGCCCATCCGCAATGCCTTGGCGAAACTGCAGGCCACATGAGGAGTGATGGCGCAGCAGCGGATGGCAGGAAAGACGTCAACCAGGCCCGAGACCGTGGAGCCCGCCCGACAGGCGGCCGTCATCCCACCCGTCACTCTCGGCATCGACATCGGCGGCAGCAACATTAAGGCGGCAGCGGTTGATGCCGCCGGCCACCTCTTGGCCGAGCAGGTGCGCACGCCGACCCCGAAGCCCGCAACGCCCGAGGCCGTGCTCGCCAGCATCGTCAAGCTGGCCGAGGCCGCGCCCCAGTTCGATCGCATTTCCGTGGGCTTTCCGGGGGTGGTGCGGGGTGGCGAGGTCGTGACCGCCCCCAATCTCGGCACCCCGTCGTGGGCGGGCTATGCCATGATCGAGGTGCTGGCGGAACGCTTCGGCGTGCCGGTGCGTATGCTCAACGACGCCGTCGTGCAGGGCCTCGGCGTGGTTGAAGGCCCGGGCCTTGAATGTGTGCTCACCCTGGGAACCGGGGTGGGCTGCGCGATCTTTCGCGATCGTCGGCTGCTCGTGCAACTCGAGCTCGGTCAGCACCGTGCCCGCAAAGGCAAGACCTATGATCAATACGCTGGCCAAGCGGCGCTCGCGCTCAAGGGTCCACAGGTGTGGAACCGGCGCCTGCGCAAGGTGATCACCCAGGTGCTGGAACTGACCAACTGCGACAGGCTCTATCTCGGCGGGGGCAATGCCCGCAAGATCAGCTTCGAGCCGCCGCCGCAGGTCAAGATCGTCAGCAATGCCGCCGGCATCACCGGCGGTGTCAGGTTATGGGAAGAAGCGCTCGATGAGCTCTTTGCCGGTGTGCCGATGGCCGACGCCAGCCGATACCCGAGGGCGCAATGAAAGCGCTGACCGTCGGCGGAGCCATGATCGACACGATCGCCATCATTGCCAGCGATCGGATCGAGCGCATGAGCATGCGCAACGCCGACAGCTCCTTTCTTCTGCTGGAGGAAGGCCGCAAGACCGAGGCGCTCGAAATCTCAACCCACGTCGGCGGCGGCGCGGTCAACGCCGCCGTTGCCCTGGCGCGGCTCGGCCTCGACGTCGCCACCCTCGTTAAGCTCGGCAAGGATGCGCGCGCGGAAACCGTGCTCAATCATCTCTTGCAGGAAGGCGTCTCGACCCGCTGGGCCATGCGCGATGGACGCGCGCCCACGGGGGCGTCCGTGCTTCTCTCCTCGCATGACCGCAACGCGGGCATCTTTACCTTTCGCGGCGCCAATACGCTGCTCGATGCCAGCGAGCTGCGCGCGGAGGCCTTCGCGGTCGACCTCGTCTATGTCTCCTCGCTTAGCAACGAGTCGGCCGACGCCTTTCCTGCCATTGTCAAGCGGGCTAAGACCCAGGGAGCACTGGTGGCGACCAACCCGCGCGTGCGCCAGCTCTCCTCGCGCGGCAATGCCTTCGTCGAAAGCCTCGCCCACATCGACATCTTGACGGTCAATCGCTCGGAGGCGGACGTGCTGGTGCCGGGCCTGGTTGCCCGTTTCGGCGAAGGCGGCAAGGCGCTGACCATAAAACCCGGCGAGGTGCCGCCGCGGCTCGCCGCCAGGGGCCTCACCAGCGGCGGGTTGGAAGTCAGCTTGAGCGCCTTCTTTGCCGCCTTGCGGGAACTCGGCCCCCGCTATGTGGTGGTGACCGACGGGCGCGACGGCGCCTATCTCGGCACCCCCGATGCCATTCTCTACTGCCCGGTGCTGGAAACCCAGGTGGCGGGGACGGCCGGCGCGGGGGATGCCTTCAATGCGACCTTCACGGCCTATGTGGCCGCGGGGCGGCCGCCCGAGGACGCGCTGCGCGCGGCGGCCATCAACGCGGCCTCGGTGGTTGGGCACATTGATACGCAAAGCGGATTACTTCACCGCGAGGCCATTGACGAACGCCTCGCCATCGTTAGCAACACGTTGGCCGTGCGCACATGGTCGCACGGGTAGGGACGGTCGCAAATGCACCGATTTTTTGATGCGAGCTAGCACAGCCATGCAGGACGTGCGGGGGGAGATCCGGGACCGGGTAGGCGCGGTGTTGGCCGCACCGCGCGACTGGGCCCTGTTCCTCGATATCGATGGCACCCTCCTGCGCATGGCTCCGACCCCCGATGCGGTCGCCGTGCCGGCCGACTTGCCGGGCCTGCTGGCGGCGCTGGCGGATGGGCTTGGGGGTGCGCTCGCCATTGTCACGGGGCGGCGCGTGACGGAAGCCGATCGGCTGCTCGCTCCGGTCAAGCTCATCGCCTCCGGCGTGCACGGCACCGAGCTGCGCGAGGAGCCCACTGGGCCCATCCAAATGTTGGCCAAGCCGGTGCCGGCCGAGGTGATCGAAATGATGACCAGCGTGAGCCGGATTGCCGAGGGCATCCTGGTCGAGCCGAAAGGCTCGGGTGCGGCCGTACACTACCGCAACGCGCCACTGGCCCAACGCGCCATCGAATCGGAGGTCGCCCGCATCATCGGCCTTTCCTCCTACGACCTCGTGTTGCGGCGCGGCCGCAAGGTGCTGGAAGCGGTGCCGCGCGGCTTTTCCAAAGGCCAGGCGTTGCTGGATCTTATGGAGCGGGCCCCCTTTAAGGGGCGTCGCCCGCTGATGATCGGCGACGACGTGGGTGATGAGAGCGCGCTTAGGGCTGCCGACGGCTTGGGCGGCATGGGCCTCAAGGTCGCCGGCGAGCACTTTAGCCGGGACGAGGCCGATTTCGGCGGCGTGCAAGAGGTGCGCACCTGGCTCGCCCTGTTCGCGGAACGGTTGGGCCGCAAGCCGAGCGAGCAGCTGATCGGGGCGCAACAGCGCTAAGTCGGCGGACCCTCTGTTAGAAAAACGTCGCCAAAAAAAGCCCGGCCGAACGGCCGGGCCAGGGTGCCTTAAAGAGCGGACTTATTTCTTGGCGGGCGGGTTGCCCATCTCCTTGTCGTTGGAATCGCTCTTCTTCTTCTCGACGCTCTCGCCGGTCGGGTTCTTGCCCGGCGCTACCTGCTGGGTGGCGGGCGGCCCCATCGGACGCGAGCCCGTACCCATGTTGGGATTAGGGACTTGCTTGCCCGGGCCTTGCTCCGGCGCGCCCGGCTCGGCTTTGGCCGGCGAGTCGGACGGTGTCGTCTGCGCGTTAGTCTGGGCAAGGGCGAGCGTGGCGCCCACGCTAATGAGCGCGCTCGCGGCTGCCGCCTTGAGGACAAGTCTCATGATCATCTCCAACAGTTGACCGTGTTGCTGAGTGAACGTTGACCCTCGCGCCCAAGTTCCTCCAAGGCTCCGCGAATTCCCGCACATTTTGACCCCTTGTGCGGGAACCAAAAGCTGGTGCTCAATGCGATCTTCTGGGCGATCATCTGGCCAGCAAAACACAGGACACGGATGAGATCGCGAGGTGCAGCGTCCGCGGCACGTTTCCGACATATTCGAAGCGCGTTATGCGGCTCGCAAAAGGGGTCTTTAAACTTTGATAGGGAGCAATTGGCTATGTCTCGGCCACAGGATGTTTGTGCTACGCCCGCTCAAGGGCTTACCCGACGCGAACTTGTAAGGACCCTTGGTGCAGGCGCGGGGGCGCTAGCCCTTGGCGCCTCGGCGGCGGGTGCCCAGGCGCCGCCGGCCGGGCCCGTGGCGCCGCCGAGCACGGTCACCTCGCCGCCCCGCGATTTCGGGCCCAACGGTGCCCCCAACACCTATTTCTGGGACCCCGACGTGCTTGCCGTCGATCCGAGTTTCAACGGGTTGGCCCAACCCAACGCGCCAATCCAGCGGCTGTGGACCGGAGCCTTGTGGTCGGAGGGTCCGGCCTGGAATGCGCAGGGTCGCTACCTCGTGTGGAGCGACATTCCCAACAATCGGCAACTGCGCTGGCTCGAGGACGACGGCCGCGTGACGGTCATGCGCGCGCCCTCCAATAACAGCAACGGCAACACCTTTGATTTCCAGGGGCGACAGCTCTCCTGCGAGCACCTCACGCGCCGGGTCGTGCGCTACGAGCTCGACGGCTCGGTGACCGTGCTGGCCGACCGTTTCGACGGCAAACGTCTCAATTCTCCCAACGACGTGGTGCCGCACCCCGACGGCAGCTATTGGTTCACCGATCCTCCCTATGGCGGCCAGCTCTACGAGGGCGCGCCGGACGCGGCCGGGGGCCCGAGCAACCCGCAAGGGCGCCTCAAAAACCGTCTCGGCCAGGCCGCCGAGATCGGCGAGGCCAAGCGCGAGCTGCCGACCAACTGCTACCGCATCGATCCCAGCGGGCGCGTCGACCTCGTGGTCACCGAGGAGCAGGTGCCCGATCCCAACGGCTTGTGCTTCTCGCACGACTATAAAAAGCTCTATGTCGTGAGTACCGGCAAGGGCCCAGGGGACACGGGCCCCGGCGGCAAGGGCGAGATGTACGCCTTCGACGTCGGCAGCGACAACAAGCTCTCCAATCGCCGGCTGTTCAGCGACTTTATGGTTGATGGCGTCAAATGCGGCCCCGATGGTGTCCGCGCCGATGTCAACGGCAACCTGTGGTGTTCGAGCAATGCCGGCCGTTCCGTCGGCTACAGCGGCGTCACGGTGTGGAACCCTGAGGGCAAGCTTTTGGGCCGCATTCGCATCCCGGAGATTTGCGGTAACGTGTGCTTTGGTGGGCCGAAGCGCAATCGCCTGTTCATGGCGGCGAGCCAGTCGCTCTATGCGCTCTATACGGCGACCCAGGGTGCCGCGCCGGGCTAACCACGGAACCTCCGGGCCGCGCCAACCGGCGCGGCCTCGGGGCGCGCGCGCGCGGCCGCCCGGGGGCATGCCGGCGATCTGAGGTTGACACGGCCCTGCGCGTCGGCCGCAATGGCGCTCCGGTCAGCGAACAGGGTTGCGCGTGGACACACTAAGCCCTCCCGATCCCCTCGCCCGAGCTCGTGATCTCGGGCCCGCCCTGGCGGGCGGCGCCGCCAGCATCGAGCGCGAGCAGCGCATTCCCGAGCCGCTGCAGCAGGAGCTCTACCGCTCGCGGCTGTTGCGCATGTTGCTGCCGCGCTCGGCGGGCGGCGACCAAATCGAGCCGACCACCTATTTCCGGGCGGTGGAGGAGATCGCTCGTCACGACGCCTCCGTTGCCTGGATCGTATTCGTGGCCAACAGCGCCGCCCTGATCGCCGCCTTTCTGGAGCTTGAGGTGGCGCGGAGCATTTTTGCCGATACGCGCACGGTTGTGGCCTGGGGGCCGCCCAACGCCACGCGCGCGCTTGGCGTCGAGGGCGGCTATCGCCTCAGCGGGACCTGGGACTTCGCCAGCGGCTGCCGCCATGCCAATTGGATGGGTGCGCACTGTCACGTCCGCGAAGCCGATGGTTCGCTGCGCCTCAACCGGCAAGGGCAACCGACCATCCGGACGCTGCTATTTCCCGCAGAGCGGGCGAGCATACTCGACACCTGGAACGTCATTGGCCTGCGCGGTACGGGCTCTGACTCCTATCGCGTCACGGACCTGTTCGTGCCCGAGGCGTTCAGCACGACGCGAGAGGATCCCGCGCTCAGGCGCGAACGGGGGCCGCTTTACGCTTTCACCATGCAAGGTCTCTACGCCACCGGCGTCGCCGCGGTAGCGTGCGGTACGGCGCGCGCGATGCTCGATCATTTCGTCGACCTCGCCGCGCGCAAGTCGCCGCGCGGGTTGGCGCGGCTCGCGGATAATGCCGTGATCCAGGGTGAGGTGGCGCACGCGGAGGCCAAGCTCGAAGCCGCGCGCGCCTATCTCTTGGAGACCCTGGGCGCCATCTATCAAGGCGCCGATGAGATCGAACCGATCGACCTCGCCGAGCGTGCGCGCGTGCGGCTCGCCTGCGTCAATGCCATCCACGGCGCCGTCGACGTGGCCTATTTCGCCTACCGGGCCGCGGGTGTCGATGCGATCTTTACGGGCAGTCCATTCGAGCGTCGCTTCCGCGACATCCACACGCTATCCCAGCAGATCCAAGCGCGCGGCGCCCATTTCGAGGCAGTTGGACAGATCCTGCTGGGGCAACCGCCCGAAACGTTCTTTTAGGCCGCGTCGGCAAGGGGCGCGGTGCAAGTGGTCAATGATGCATGTGCCGACCGTGGATCTTGCCAGAGAGAGGTGGTCGATATCGGCAATTGCGCCGGGGCAGACGTCGACAAGTTCGCCGCGTTCAAGCGCACAGCGGGTGAAGGCCTGCGCGTCAAGGCGCCGCTCATCAAGGCGTGCTACGCCAATCTTGAGCGCAAGCTCGTCGATGCCAAGCTCGTCCCCACCTACAACTTCTGCATCTTCAAAGTGGTGAAGGCGCGCGCAGCGACGTCGCCCAAAAAATCCGCGCACGCTGCCCTATCATGGCGATAGCGCAATGTTCCGGCCGGAAAACCTGGCGCGCGGCAGGCAAAACTTAAAAGCGCGTTGCCGCAGGCGGGGGTGATGATCCGGCGCGCCCCACAAGCTTGCTTAACCATCAGACACGATCGGGATGACACGCCAGAACATGTCCATCGCCAGGCCAACGCTTTTTGCTTTGGGAGCCGCACGATGGATATGGTGTGGACGTTCTATAACTGGATCGATCATCTGGCCGGTCCCTATGGTGCGGCGATGATCGTCAGTGGCGCCCTCAATGGCGCGATCTATTGGCTCTTGCGTGCGTCGCGCTAGCTCGCCCCGGCGGCTTGGCCGGCGAACGATGTGCTTTTTTCCTGCCGGCGCGGCGGGGCAGGCGAGCCTCCGTGCTCCGGAGGGGTTGGGCGAAGCAATTGCCAAACGGGTCCGAGCGCCCCTAAAGTCGAGTGGGTTTTGGAACCCAATGCGTTCGTCGGTCCTTCCAGTGTGCAATGCTTAGGAGGACGTCATGGCCGAAAGCGTCTACAAAATCATCGAGATCGTAGGCACCAGCCCCACATCCTGGGAAAAGGCTGCTACCGCCGCCGTGGAGCGCGCCGCGCATACGCTACGCGACCTGCGCATCGCGGAAGTTTCCGCGCAGGACGTGGTGATCAACGACGGCAAGGTCGAGGCCTACCGGGTTCGCCTCAAGGTCTCGTTCAAGTACGAGGACTGATTCCTCGGCCGAGAGCGCGCCTTTGCGGGTGTTGGCGTGCGGCCAATGAGCCGGACGGCGGGACGATGGCTGCGCGAAGCGCAACCGCGAGCGTCAGCCTCAACCCTCGCTACCCCCGGTCGTCCGCCTGCAACATATCCTGCAGCATGCTCAAAAACCGCGCCTCGAGCGCCAACACGCGTTCGGCGGCCTCGGTGTTGAGCCCGGCGACCCGCTCCTCTTTGATGAGCGCGGCAATGGTTGCCATCCGACGCTGGCACATTGCGATTTGTTGCTCGAGCGTTTCTGCCATGGCGCGCTTCCCAGCCGACCCCGAAAGTCCCCTGTAGCGCGCACTGCGCGATCGTTCGGTCATCTACATGACGCCGGTGCCCCGCGCGGCGCCACGAGATGAGCAAGGCAAGCGCGCGAGTGCTGCATGACACAGCCTGCGCAAAGGCGTTGCGGCTACTCTTGTCGTGACGACCTTGCAGGGGCGTCGATTCAAGCTCACGGGTTTACAATACGAGGGCAGTGCGCCGTGCTCACACTCAAGGTGTGCGGAATAAGCGTTGCGTTCGGAACCGCCTCATTTTTTATGCTGGATCAGGACAAAACGGTGCGCGTTGACGTGTGTCAGCGCTTATTGGCGAGCCTGGAAGAGCCCGTGCCAACGACCAAGGCACAATTTGCCCAGCGCTTGCTCAGATATCGCGCCCGCTTCGCCCAGATTGCCTCGGCGAAGTATGACGAAGGGCAGTTTGACCTCGAGGTCAATGTCTTTGTGGTGCGAATTAACGCGCACGATTTGACCTAACGGCTGCGCCAAGGGGCGGCCAAACGAGTGCGAGGTCGTCGGGGTCGACGACCTCGGCTCGCCTGAGCCCCCAAGCTCGCCATGAGCGCCGGGCGGCTAACCCTGGCTGCCGCGCTTGGGTTGGGGGGCAAGGGGGGGTTCGTCGTCGAAGACGCAGTGGCTGCAGCTGCCAGCCCACGCCGGCGCCCTGTGTGCGAACCCGTAAAGGCCAGTCAACAGCAAGAGCAACGCCAGTGTCGCAACCTTCATGACCTCACCTCCATCCTTTGGCGCTCACGACGCGCGAGCGATGGAGGGATGTTTAGGCGGCGCACCGTTTCGCGCCGATCTTCGAAGTTTGCCAGTTCTTGCCCGCTCTTTCCGGGCTTTCCGGGCGACCAAAGTGGGCGCCTCGCGCAAGCCGCGCGCAGCTCCTCTTGGGCCACACCCCGGCGGCAGGCACAATAGGCTGCAGCCAACGCGGCTTGTGTGCGCGCGCCCCAACCAAGCTGGGCGCGCGCAGCAGCTTAAAACGCGTCGTAGTATTCCTCGGGCAGGCCTCTGGCGTCGCGCATCATTTGCATGACGTTCATGGACGCGGGCGCGAAGCTGGTTTTGGCCGGTGCGCTGGTGCCAAGGGCGTGCATGCTCCAAGCGGTGATAAGGGCGGTGATGAGCGCGGTCGCCGCAATTAACGAAATTTCCCGCATCTTGATCTCCTCGGGCGCAGGACGGTGGGGACAGCCAGCATTTGTGATGCTGTGCGCGGCACTATGCTCGCGACCGCGAAGCGGCGCTGTGCCCTGCGGCACAAGTGGCGTTGGCAGCAGTGAAAAGTGAAAAAGGCGTGGTCGGCGCGAGGCCGCGAGCTTCAGGGCGGTGTGTCGCGCAGAAATCCCATCGTTAATCGAAGCCGCTGCGTTGGCATGTGAGCCCAGCGTGGGGCAACACGCCGGTGACGGACAGCGGCACCCGGTTTGCCGACCCCATTGCGCTATGCCGACGGTCGGGTCAATGCGCTCCGCCTCGTGGTTGCGGACCCGCGGGCCCAATCCGCTCGTGTGCGCACCGACGTTTCATTGGAGTTCTATGCGGAACGTGCGTGGCAATGTTTGAATCTCTTGCCGGAACCGCAAGGACATGCCTCGTTACGGGCGATCCGACCGGAATTTTCCAATGTGCTGATCGCTTCCTCAATCATCTTTTGGATGGTGGTCGGCATTCGCCCGGCCTTTCGGCCCTCCAGACGTATTTTCTGCAATCTTCTAAACGCCAATCCACTGAAGTTATCTTTGCTGAAGAGCCGCAAAGCATGTGGTCGGCTGAAAGCCGCGATTTCATGCCAGTGGCTTTGTTTGCTGATCAAGGTCTCTAATCGGTCCACGAGACCAGAAACATCTCCGGGCGTATACGACAGCCCAGTCCTTCCCTCGACCATGTACTCCATGATCCCTCCCGTCTTAGGATAAACGACGGGCTTGCCAAATAGCATTGCTTCAACGCCGACGCGTCCAAAAGCTTCTACGCGCGAACAGATAACCACGATATCGCTGGCGCGCATGGCCGGATAAGGGTCGTTCAGGTAACCGGCAAAATTGACCCGGCTATCGATCCCTAGCGTGCGTGACAAATTGACGAGGTGTTTTACGTAGTCGGGGAACCCGCCACCTGCAACCAATAGTTCGACATTGCGGCCCTTTCCACGTAGCTGCGCAATCGCTCGCACAATGTCTTCGGTGCCTTTGCTCGGGGCTACCTGTGAGAAGATGCCAATCTTTATGGCCTCCGGCACATTGAAAAAATTAGCCGGCGCGGCGGTGCCCGGCTCCGTTGGAGGAGAGATATGGCAATAAAGCACCTCTACACGATCCTTGGCATTCGGAAATATGCTGTCAACGACGAACCGGCTGCACGCAAAGATATGGTCTGAGCCTTGGAGTATGTCGTCTGTAACGGCTTTGAAGGGTCGGAAAAACGTAAATCCGTGGTCCAACTCGCCCAGCTCTGTCACATACCAGATATGCGGCTTTCTGAGCTGCGCTGCCACGATCGCACCCCAGGGAATAACCATCGTTTGCGTCCAGACGGCGTCGGGATCAAACTTGCGTAGCGCCGGCATGACGCTTGCAACCAGCGACTCGAGGCTGAGTGCGATGATGCGATTGTTGGTTGTTGGGTTCTGAAGCCCGCTCGCGCACCACAATCCATATTTGGCAATGATGCACGACGCCCCAGCACCGGTTAGCGCGGCCGAAAGCGGCCCTGGCTCTGGCACGACGACAAGGCACTTCGTGGCGTGGTCTGCGATCAGCTCCTTTACCAACTGCAAAAGCACGCGCTCGGCACCCCACAAGGCGCTGCCATGGGCGAAAAAACAAACCTTCAGCGGACGATCAGGTTTTGCCGTGGTTCGCATGCGCTATAGCAAATCAAAGCCTAGGGCTGAGGTAGCAAAGGCGCGAGCGTATAGCACGTCGAAGTTGGAAAGCTCAGCCCCTCCCTGCGCCCTTCGCAGGCGACGCCAACTTAGCCCCGCGTTGTGGCGCGCGGAATTGATTTTGAACTTCTTAAACGGTCAAGTGTCCCGGGATATCCGGTGCGAGTGGCTAGCGAACCTTACCCGTGGGCATAAAAATTCACCCGCTGATACTTTGCTGCGGGCAGGGGTCCGGTTTCCTTGACCTAGATGCGAACACTCTGGGTGGAGAAGGCCTCCGCCGAGGTATCCGGTACGTAGGTGTTGAGGACAATCGCGGCGGCGCCGGCGATGACGATCGCGGCTAGCACGGCGACAAGGAACGTGCGCATGGTCTCCTCCCAGACTTTGGGCTTCTTTTTAGCATGAAGCACCCAGCGCCTGGAAGCGGCTGGTGGTGGACGGCTAACCCTCGAGCACGCCCACCACGAGGTTGTTCTTGGGATCGACGATCAGGAGCTTGCCCGCCGAGCGCATGAACGCCGTGCCGCGCAGTTCGGTGAATTTGTCGGTCAAGGTTTGCGGCACGGCATTAAGGGTGTTGGCGGCCACGTCGGCGGGGACCTCAGCGCCGATGACGGCATAACTGCCCGTGGCTGGCGAGGCGGAGGGGGCGTCGCGTTGCGACTTGAGCTCTTGGGCGATCTGCTGCAACTGCTGGGGGTCCAGCTTTTTCAGCCGGTAGCCGGCAATGGGGATTTGATCGTCCGCGTTCGTCCGGGCCCAGTGCTTGGCAGGGGCGGTATCGACATCCGTGCTGGCGCCGGGAACCGCGAGCACGCCGTTGACGAACACCGCGTTGGGGTCGTGGCTGGTGCCCGGGACTTTGGCGCTGGGCTCGGTCTTCCCGGATTGCTCCGTTAATTTGGGATCCGTGGCCGGCGGTACGGGATCCTGCTTCTTGATCTGCGCCTCATTTGGACCGGAGGTGGCCTGGGCGTTAAGAGCCGCCGGAGCGGCGAGCAAAATGCTGCACCCAAAGGCCAAAGCGCCAAAGAGCCTGTGCATGGTCATCACCCCTTGCCGAGATCGAGCTCGCCTGCATCTGCGCCAGCGCCACAGCGCCGCGTGGGTTTGAGGCATCAACGTGGCGTGCCGATTGAATGTTCCAGGAGGCGTGCGTGAGCGTGAGCGCAGCCGCAGAGCGCTGGGCCGGCGGCGACCACCGCGGCCGGTGTTGGGCCTCAACCCCCGTTGGCGCGCGCGAAGCCTCCCCGCCCCAAGGGGCGGGCGTTTTGAGCCTGGCATTGCGAGCGAACGGCGCCGCGCGACTATTCGGCTGGTGCCACCGTGCCGCCGCTGACGCGGCCTTTGCGGGTTTCGTTTTCGAGCCAGAGGCTATGGTGCTGGCGCGCCCAGTTGACGTCGACCTCGCCCTTGCCCATGCCCTCGAAGGCCCCCTGCATGCCGATGGTGCCGATGTAGATATGGGCCAGCATGATGGCGATGAACAACATGCCAACAATGCCGTGCACCATCTGCGCCGTCTGCATGCCGGCCACATCGGTGGCGTAGAAGGGGAACATCAACAGATAGCCCGTGATGGCGGCGGCACCGCCGCCCAGCACGACCACCCAGTAGATCATCTTTTGTCCGGCATTGAAGCGCCGCGCCGGCGGATGTGCCTTGCCGACAATGCCGCCGCCCTCCTTGAGCCAGCGCATGTCGGTTCCGGTCGGGAAATTCCAGGCGATCCACAACAGGAACATCAAAACCACGCCGATGGTGAAGGGAAAGCTCAGGTAGTTGTGGGCGTATTTTGCCCACTGCGCCCAGGCGGCGAACGCTTCGGGCCCGATGAGCGGGGTCAGCAGTTCCTTGCCGAAGGTCACGTTGAGACCGGTGAGCGCCAGCACAATGAAACACGTCGCCGTCATCCAGTGCACGAAACGTTCAAAGGCATTGAACCGCACCAGGGTGCGCCCCGAGCGCCCGCCTTCGATCCGCACCATGCCGCGGATCAGGTAGAACAGCATCAGCACCGCGAGCATGCCGAGGATCACAATCGCCCCGATCCAGCGCAACGTCACCTGGTGGAAGTGCCGCCAGTCGCGCCCCGGCTGCTCGAGAACCCGAGTGCGGGCATCGGGCAGCGAACTGCGCCCTTGAATCCGTTGCAGCTCCTTCAGCAGCTCCTGTTCCTTGACCGACTGTGCCATCGGGTTGACCGAGGACGGTTGCTGCTGCGCGACCGCGGGCAGCGTCGTGACCGCCACGAGGCACAACGAGAGCGCGCCCATCAACGAACTCCAAACTAGGCCCATGCGCGCCATTGCCAAGCTCTCCCTTTATGCTGCCTCAAGTGTTTTTGTGGGGTCGCCGCAACGCGGCAACCCCTCTTGTGTGTGACCGCCTCAAGAGGCGATGGTCTCACGGTAGGCGGTCTGCCAGCCCCAGGCGCCCGACGTGTAGCCGCGCCGCACCACGCGCTCCTTGTAGATCTGGGCAATGATCTCGCCATCGCCGGCCAGCAAGGATTTGGTCGAGCACATCTCCGCGCACAGGGGCAGCTTGCCCTCCGCCAGCCGGTTCGAGCCATAACCGGTGAACTGACCGTTTTCCCGGCTGCCGTACTCGGCGGTGGTCAAATCGGCTTCGGGCCCACCGGCGCAGTAGGTGCACTTGTCCATTTTGCCGCGCGAGCCGAAGTTGCCGACCTTCGGGTATTGCGGCGCCCCAAACGGGCAGGCGTAGAAGCAGTAGCCGCAACCGATGCACAGATCCTTCGAATGCAGCACGACACCGTCCGCGGTCGTATAGAAGCAGTTGACCGGACAAACGGCGGCGCAGGGCGCGTCGGTGCAGTGCATGCAGGCCATCGACACCGAACGCTCGCCCGGTTTGCCGTCATTGATGGTGACGACGCGCCGGCGGTTGATGCCCCAGGGGACATCGTGCTCGTTCTTACAGGCGGTGACGCAGGCGTTGCACTCGATGCAGCGGTCGGCGTCGCAGAGAAACTTCATTCGTGCCATGGTCGTCCCTCCTTACGCCGCTCTGACTTGGCAGAGTGTCGCTTTGGGTTCTTGCATCCCCGTCACCGGGTCGAAACCGTAGGTTGTCAGCGTGTTGACGCTTTCCCCGAGCACCACCGGGTCCGAGCCCTTCGGGTACTTGGCGCGTAGATCCTCGCCCTGGTACCAGCCCCCGAAGTGGAACGGGCACCAGGTCACGCCCTTGCCGACGCGCTCCGTGACGAGCGCCTTGACGCGGGCGCGCGGCTTCGAGTCGGCCGCACCGTAGACCCACACCCAGGCGCCGTCGGTGATGCCGCGCTCGGCGGCATCGGCAGGATTGATCTCGATGAACATGTCCTGCTGCAACTCGGCGAGCCACTTATTGGAACGCGTCTCCTCGCCGCCGCCTTCGTATTCCACCAGGCGGCCCGAGGTGAGGATGAGTGGGAAGTCCTTGGCGATGCCCTTTTCGACCGCGGCCTTCTGCACGTCGAAGCCGACGTTCGGCATGCGGAATTGCCGGGCATTCGGCAGGGTCGGATACTTCGCCACCAGCTCCGGACGCGGCGTATAGATGGGCTCCCGGTGCACCGGGATCGCATCCGGCAGGCCGAAGGCGTTGGCGCGCGCCTTGCCGTTGCCGTAGTGCATGCAGCCATGCTTCATGGCAACGCGCTGGATGCCACCGGAAAGATCGATGGCCCAGGACACCGCATCGGGGTTGGCGCCACCGATGCGCTCGATGGTAGCCCGCTCCGCCTCGGACAGGTCCCCGTCCCAGCCCAGCTTCTTCAACACGCCGTAGGTGAACTCGGGATAGCCATCCTGGATTTCCGAGCCCAGCGAGTAGGAGCCCTCGGCTAGCAGGTTGTGCTTGGTCTCCTGCTCCACTTCTTTGCCGTCGACGACGGCTTTGGTCTTGACGACGCGCTCGACACCGAAGCGGGCGCGGAAGGTGCCGCCGCCATCCATGACGTGGAGATTGGTATTGTAAAGCGTGTGGGTGCCGGGATGCTTGAGCTCCGGGGTACCCCAGCACGGCCAGGGCAGCCCGTAGTAGTCGCCCTTGCAGGGCCCGTCGCTGGCGCGCAGCGTGACCAGATCGAAGTCCTTCTGGTTGGCCATGTGCAGCTTGAGGCGCTCCGGCGACTGCCCGCAGTAGCCGGTCGACCAGCCGCCGCGGTTGATCTCGCGCAGGAGGTCCTCGGCGACCGGCACGTTGTTTTCGACCTTGATGTTCTTGAACATCTTGTCGGCAAAGCCGAGCTTGGTGGCCAGCCGATACATGATCTCGTTATCGTCCTTGGCCTCAAATATCGGCTTCACGATCTGCTCGCCCCACTGCAGGGAGCGGTTCGACGCCGTGCGCGAGCCCGCCACCTCGTAGCTGGTTGCGGCGGGCAGCAAGTAGGTGTTGTCTTTGCGGTTGCCCATGATCGCCCAGGTGGTGGGCACGGGGTCGGCGACCACCAGGAGCTCGAGCTTGTCGACGCCGGCGGAGGCTTCGGGGATGCGCGTCACCGTGTTGCCGCCGTGGCCCATGATGACCATCGCCTTGAGATTGTCCTTTTGCGACACCTGCTCCTTGGGCAATAGCGTGGCGTCGAACCAGCGCGTCGATGGGATGCCTGGCGTGTTCATCATTTTGACGGACTTGCCGTCGGCGCCGGTGATCGTATCGAAGCGGGATTCCATCCAGGCGTAGTCAACCTCCCAGACGCGGCACCAGTGCTTCCAGGCGCCTTCGGCCAGGCCGTAGTAGAGCGGCAGCGTCACGATATCGAGGCCGAGGTCGGTGGCACCCTGCACGTTGGTGTGGCCCCGGAAAATGTTGGCGCCGGTGCCGAACTTGCCGACGTTGCCCGTGGCGAGCAGCGCGATGCAGAAGGCGCGCACGTTGGCGGTGCCGACCGTGTGCTGGGTCGCCCCCATGCACCAAATCAGCGTCGACGGCTTTTCGGTGGCAAACATCTTGGCGACGCGCTCGAGCTGTGCGCCGGGCACGCCCGACACGCGCTCGACTTCGTCAGGTGTCCATTTGTCGACCTCCTTGCGGACATCGTCCATGCCGTAGACGCGCTGCTTAATGAATTCCTTGTCCTCCCAGCCGTTCTTGAACACATGCCAGAGCATGCCGTAGATGACGGGAATATCCGTGCCCGAGCGTATGCGCACATACTCGGTGGCGTGCGCCGCCGTGCGCGTCAGGCGCGGATCGATCACAATCATGTTCGCCCGGTTGAGCTCCTTGCCCTCGAGCACATGCTGCAGGGAAACAGGGTGGGCCTCCGCCGGGTTGCCACCCATGATGATCATGGTCTTGGCGTTGCGGATATCGTTGTAGCTGTTGGTCATGGCGCCGTAGCCCCAGGTATTGGCGACGCCGGCGACCGTGGTCGAGTGACAGATGCGCGCTTGATGGTCGGAGTTGTTGGTGCCCCAAAAAGCGGCGAGCTTACGATTGAGGTAAGACGACTCGTTGGTGAATTTGGCCGAGCCCAGCCAATAGACCGAATCGGGGCCTGACCGCTCGCGGATGGCGAGCAGCTTGTCGCCGATCTCGTTGATGGCGGTATCCCAGGAGATGCGCTGCCATTGCCCGCCCACCATCTTCATGGGGTAGCGCAGTCGCCGCTCACCGTGCGCGATCTCGCGCGTGGCGGCGCCCTTGGCACAGTGCGAACCGCGGTTGATGGGACTGTTCCAGCCGGGCTCCTGCCCGACCCAGACGCCATTCTCAACCTCGGCCATCACGGTACAGCCGACCGAACAGTGCGTGCACATGTTCTGGCGGATGATGCCCTTGGCGGGCGCGGGACCTGCGGCCTCGGCTTGGCGGATACCGCCGAGCGGCAAGCTGCCGAGGGCGGCAAGGCTTCCGGCCGCTAGGCCGGAGCGGCGCAGGAAGGCGCGGCGGTCGAGGCCGCCGCCGGACTGACCCGCAAGGGCTGCGACTAGTCCGCCGCGACGCGCTTGGCGTTCGCTCTTCTTGATCAGCACAGCTGGGCCTCCCTAGGGCTTGGTTGGGTATTTGTTGACGCGATAGAACGCCTTGACGTGCTCGGTCTCGCGGTAGCGGGATTTGCGCTTTTCTTCGTTGCTCTCGCTGTCCGCCCGCGCCGCCGGCCCAAACGAGGCGCTGGCCGCGGCAAGGCCGGCGCCGCCGCCGAGCACGCGTAAGACATCTCGGCGCCCGAGCTTGGCTTTATCCCTAGTCATGAGTGCCTCCTCCTCCGACGACGCTCACCTCACGGCTCTAGGCCGGAAGCGCGTAAGCCTCGGTTTCAATCTCGATAAAGGTCCGGCCAAGTGTGCCGATGCTGGCATAAAAGCTGGCGCTGGGTGAACGTTCCAGATCGGTGAAAAATCGGCCGATCCAGGGTGCCAAATGCTTGTCGAAGATTTCCTGCTCGGCGCCAGCCGCCGCCGAGGTCTCCTTGCCGACCAGCGCCGCCATGATTTCGCACAGGATGGCGGCGTGATCTTCCGGCTCCGACTGGCCGGGCTCGGGCTCGATGCCGAGGCGCTTGAGGTCGCCGCGCAGGCGCGCCAGCGGCCGCTCGTACAGAAAACCCGTCAGGTAATAGGAGGCGTAGGGCAGGAGCTCGCCGCGGCCGAGGCCGACGAAGAGGTCAAAGTATTCCCGCCCGACCTCAGCCTCCTCTGTGCGCTGGGCAGCCTCGCCGAGGGCGGCATGCGCAAGACCCAAGGGCGTTGCGTCGCCGCGCAGCTGCGCCAGCCGTTGCAAGAAGAGCGCATCGGGACTGCGCGCAAGCAGGGTCGCCAGCAACGCGTATTCCCGGGCGCGGGCAGCATCGACCTCATCCAGGGTTTCCCGCGGTTGGCGTGCGTAGAGGTCCGGCCGCAGCAACGCGCGCGCCACGCCCGTCGCCTGTTCGACCGACAGCACGCGCTCTGCGGGAATACGATCCCAGTTTGAAACCGAGGGCTGCGAGATCCCCAAACGGCGCGCGAGTTCGCCAATGCCGCCAGCGGCGCGAATCGCTTCCTGTAAACCGTGGTCCCGCATGTGCCTAAGAGTTAGGCGCGTGGCGCCTCGGAATTGAAACGGTGTCGAAGCCTAATGCTTCTGCAACACCAGCGTCAATAGCTTTGGGCTATGGGAAAGTGCCCCAGAGGATGTGGCTATGAGACCGCAAACATTAGCCAAGACTATTGCCGGCCGTTTTACTTCGGCAGCGCGCCGCCGTGGCTGCGTCGACTGGGCGCAGGCGACGCTACTGCTGAGGCGTCGGCATGCTGCGCTGCAGCAGGCGGCGCGTTTTGTTGCGCCTCTACTCGTTCCTCCGACACCTCATCCGGTCCGTTTCTGTCTGGTATACCATATGGTTGCGGCGAAGGTTCGCGCGCGGCCGCCGCGCCGGGACCCGAGCCCTGAGGTTGTGGCGTCGGGGGCGCAATGTTGCCCAGCGCCTGGCGCACCAGGGCGACGACATCGGTGTTGGGCTCCAGCGGTCCAAAGCCCGGAATGGCCCCGGGGTCGGTAAAGTCCCACTGGTTTTCCGCGATACCGATAAAGTCGCGAATGGCGGGGTCGCTGGTCCAGGCGCGCCGCAGCGCTGCCTTGGTCAGTTCGGCCGGGACCCCGGATTGCAGGAACGCGCGAATATCGCTGCCCGCCGTAATACTGTCGAGCGGCGGCAGGCTGGCGGGATCGACCGGGGGTGGGGGAGTTTCCCCTTGCCGCTGCGGCGGCTGAGGCGTTGCCGCGACGGTGGGGGCGGGTCCCACCGGCGTGCCCTTAGGATCGGCGGGGGGATCGTCTGGGCGCGGGGCGGGGTCCTGCTCCTTGCGCTTGAGCCGCGACCAGCGCGCCAAAAATGGCTCCGAGCGATGGTCAGACCCGGTCACGGCGCGCCCTCCCCGCCGCCGCGGCGCCTGCCGCCAGGGCGACCTTGAGCGTCGCGCTGGCGCTTGAAAGTCGGTCGCTCAACGTGGTGCTCGGCGATGAAGGCCTCGATGGCGGTGACGAGGTTGGCCGGCATCGGCACGATCTCGATCAAATCGTTGCCCGCCTCGGCGAAGGCCTCGCCCTCGGCGGGATCGGCCGTGACCGCCAGGACCTCGTAGGGGGGATCGGCCTCGCGCGGCCGCAGCACGACCCACAGCGAGGGTGCACCCGAGGCGAGATTGCTCAAGTAGTTGGCGGTCTCTGTGCGGTAGAGGGCGACGCTCGCCGTGCCGGCGTAGAAGGTGGCGATGTCGGCGTCCGTCCGGATCAGGGTCCAGGGGGCGGCCGCGGGAACGCCGCTCAACACCTGCACCGGCCGCCAGACGAAATCGAGCCAGGGGCTGGTGGCCTTGTGGCGCTCCACGACCACGCCCACGGGGAAGCTGAGCAATGCCGTCGCGTTCAATTCACCGCCTCGCGCTTACCGAGCGGAAGCCCGGTTATGAGGTTTTGCGGTTTCAGCCGCAGAACCTTGTCGGCCGTCATCGCGGCCATCAGATAGACCGGTTCGCCTCGAACCTTCTCCAGCATAAGCGCGGGGTCGGCGAACCTCAGGCAATAGAGCCCGACCACGCTGGCCCGCGCCGCCTGCTCGAGATCATCTCCCCGCCACAGGGCATCGCACAGGCGCGTGGCTTCCGCGTCGAGCCCCACATACCAGCTGAAGGCGGCATTCTGCAACGCCAGCAGCGGCTCGACCGCGACCTCGATGCCGATCAGGTGAGCGATGAAGCGCCGGATCACCTCGGCCAGCGCTGCAAGCCCGCGCTGGCCCGCGCTGAGGTCGAGGGCCATATCGAAGCGGTCGCTGCGCTGCCAATATTGGGCCGAATTTTCCGCATTGAGGACGTCGATGTCCGCCGCCGCAGGCAGCCCCAGCATCGAGACCAGCGGCGATGGCGGCCGGCCACCCAGCCCCGAGAGCGTCTCCTCGTCGGCGGCAATCAGGGAGCCCTCGTGCAGGGCTAGTCGTTGCGGGCGAAAGAAGAGCTCTGCGGCGCGCAGCACAAAGGCGTCATCGCTGCCGTCGAGAATGTTGCGCAAAATGAGCTGCACGAGCTGATTGAGGAAGATGTGGGGCAGTTTGCGGTTGGCCCGCACGAGGTCGAGATAGGCAGCTTCGAGCGTGGCGTGCTCGAGGAGCTCCTGGCGGAAGCTCAGCATGACCTGCCAGTTCTCGCGCGCATCGGCGTCGGCGATGGCGGCAATTTCGCTTCTGACGACGGCGCGGCGCGGTTCGGCCAGCAGGGCGGCATGCAGCGCGCGCTCGGCCGGGCAGGCGTCGGCGGGCGGGGCCAGCTCCGGACGGGCCAGATAGGCCTTAAGAAACTCATCCGTCACGCTGAGGCCGCCGCCGGCATCGCGGTCGACGAGGTGGTGACCGCAGGCCAGCCAGAAGTCGCCGCTCAACCGCCCTCTCCTTTGCCGATCTTCGCCAGATCCACGTCTTCGGGAGGCTCCTCACCCACGACTTCCAGGAAGGCATAGGCGCGCAGCGGCTTTGGCCCGATACTGGGCGTCAACGTGCGAAACGCTTCGCGAATGGCGCCAGCCTCCCACTTGCGCGACACCGCCGCCAGCATGCCCTTGGGATGCTCGGCGAGGGTGGCGGAAAAATCGATCTCCTCGGCGGCGGCGGGGCGCGCGGCCGCCAGGTCGGGGGCGCCGAAGCGGTCGACGAGCTGCTGCGCCAGGCGTTCGGTGGCGGCGGCGCGTTCCGCCTCGCTCGCCTCGGCCACCTCGACCAGCGTCGACCAGCCGAGCGACTCGATGCCAAGGAACCCCGAGCGAAAGGCGGCGCGCGCTTTGCCGGTCAAACTGTCGACATCGACGTGGGCGAAAGCAAAGGCCCCCGATACCGCCCATTCGCCCGGCGCCGCCGCGCGCTCGAACACGAAGGTGTCGGATTGATCGAGGCGGATGGTGCGCAAAAGCTTCACGTGCGCGGGCCTCCCGTGGCAGGGTCGAGCCAGGAGGGCACGGCAAGGGCCGCGGCGAGGTCGTGGCGGTCGGGCTCGCGTTGTCCGCGCCATTTGATCAGCAAATCGCCGTTGCCCGCCAGGCTCGGCAAGGCGCCCTTTTCCACCGTCAAGTGGGCAAGATAGGTGGCAATCACGCTGGCGAATTCGTTGGCGCGCCAGGCGTCGACGGTCACCATCAAGTGGCGAGCAAAACTCTCGATCAAGCGATCCGAGCCCGCCTCCTCGAAGCCCTCCTCGTCGAGCGCCGTGGCCAAGGAACGCAAGCCCGCCTCCCGTTCCCCCAAGCCGACGGTTCGGATCGAGGCGCCGAACACCAACCAGTCCGGCGTTGCGCTCTCCGCGCTGTCGGGCGGCCAACCGAGACGCCCGCCGCCGAGCAACCCGCCGTCGACGTGGATCGCGTCGGGCCAGGCGAAGGTGATCGGCCGCTCCGGCGGCGCTTGCGCTACCAGCGCATCGCGCAGCGCCACCATCCCGGCGTAGAAAGCCCGGCGCGCTCGGCTCAACGGCGCATCGGGCTCGAGCACGATGGCAAATTCGGCGAGATCGAAGCGGCCGACGTAGACCAGGGTGCCCGCGCCTGCCTCGGCGGCAATCGTCGTGGCATGCCGGAAGGCGTCGCCCACCTCGCGCAGCCGCACCAGCTGGAACGGCGGTGGTAGGTCGACCTGGGGTCTGGCGGGCGTGCGGCTTGGGCTCGGCATTTCTTTGTCGATCGCGCTTGCTGGCTCGATTAGCCTAATGCGTCAGCGACGCGTATATTGCATCAGCGACGAGTATAATGGGCGCTGGCCCCGGGCCAACAGCCTTCCGCTCTGAGGCTAACGCAAGATATGGCAAAGTCTTCACGCTCCAGCGCCGAGAGCCGCTCAGCGTCTCGGCCGGGGCCCGGTGCAAATGCCGCTTCCGCCTCTCGCCCCTCGGCTGGGCAAGAGGCTCGCGCTATCGTGCTGTGCTCGTGTGAAGACACGATGCCTCTCGACACGGCTGCCGTCGCCCGCGGCTGTCGCGGCGCCGAGCTGACGACGGCGCGCCAGCTCTGCCGCGGCGAACTCGAGCGCTTTCGCAGCCTCGCGGCACGCCCCGGCGCGCTCACGATCGGCTGTACGCAGGAAGCCCCCGTGTTCGAGGAGGTGGCCGCCGCGGCCGGCCGCACGACGCCCATCACCTACGTCAACGTGCGCGAGACCGCGGGCTGGTCGCGGGAGGCATCCCGTGCCGGCCCGAAAATGGCGGCCCTGGCGGCGGCGGCGGCCGAAGCGATGCCGCCCGTGCCGCTCATTGAGGTGGAGAGCGCGGGTGTCATCTTGATCTATGGCCAAGAGGAGCGGGCCATCGAAGCTGGCAATCTTTTGCAAGCGCACCTCGATGTGACCGTGCTCATCAAGCCGCCGGCGGACATCGCCGCGGGCCACACGACCGAGTTTCCAATTGTTCAGGGCAGGATCCGCAATGCACGCGGCCACTTTGGCGCCTTCGAGGTCACGGTCGATGCCTTCGCCGAACCCGCGCCCTCCTCGCGCGGCAAGCTGGCCTTCGGCCCCGGCCGCGACGGCGCGCGCTCGAACTGCGACATCATTCTGGATCTCGGCGGCGGCCCGCCCCTGTTTGCGGGCGCACACCTGATCGACGGGTATCTGCGCGCCGATGCCAACGATCCTGCCGCAGTTCTCAAGGCGGTGCTCAAGGCCCGCGACCTTTCTGGTACGTTCGAGAAACCGCGCTACGTCGATTTCAGGGCGGAGCTTTGCGCCCATGCGCGCTCGCGCATCGTCGGCTGCAGCCGCTGCCTCGAGCTTTGCCCGGCCGGGGCCATCGCCCCCGCCGCAGACCATGTCAGCGTCGACGCCGTGCTATGTGCGGGCTGCGGGCAATGCGCGGCGGCCTGCCCAACCGGGGCGGCATCCTACGCGCTGCCGCCGGCCGATGCCTTGCTGCGCAAGCTGCGCACGCTTCTGACCACCTATAGGGAAGCGGGTGGCGAGGATGCCGTTCTGCTCATCCACGACACCGCGCACGGGGGAGAATTGCTGAACGCGCTCGCCCACTTTGGCGAGGGACTTGGCGCCCATGTGCTGCCGCTGGCTGTAAACGAGGTCACCCAAGTCGGCTTGGAAGGGATCGCGGCGGCATTCGCCTATGGGGCCTCGGCCGTGCGCTTCCTGCTGCGCGCGCGGAGCCCTCATGATGTTGCCGGTCTGAGGCAAACCATCGAGCTCTCCGAGGCCATCCTGGTTGGCCTCGGGTTTGCGGCCGGGAGGGTCGCGACGATCGAGACCGACGATCCGGACGCCTTGGACGCGGCGCTCGCCACCATTACCGCGGGGCCGCAGGTGCGGGGGGCGGCGACCTTCCTGCCGGTCGGGGGCAAGCGCGGCGTTTTGCGTCAGGCGCTGCGTGAACTTCATGCCGTCGCGCCCGCGCCCGTCGATGTGCTGGCCCTGCCCGCGCGGGCGCCGTTCGGCGCCGTCGAGCTCAATGTTCAGGGCTGCACGCTGTGCCTTGCCTGCGTCTCCGCCTGCCCGACAGGAGCGCTTGGCGATGATCCCGAGCGCCCGCTCCTGCGCTTTGCCGAGGATGCCTGCGTGCAGTGCGGCCTGTGCCAGGCCACCTGCCCGGAAAAGGTGATCACGCTCAAGCCGCAGCTTGATTTTCGGGCGGCGACGGCCGCCGCCCGCGTGCTCAAGGAAGAACCCCCCTTCGCCTGCATCCGCTGCGGCAAGCCGTTCGGGGTCAAGAGCACGATTGAGCGCGTGGCGGCCAAGCTCGAAGGCAAGCATTGGATGTATGCCGGCGCGGCGAAGCGCCTCGATGTGGTGAAAATGTGCGAGGACTGCCGCGTGGCCGTCATCTCCGAAGAAGACTTTGACCCCTACGGCTCGCCGCCGCGCCAGCCCGTGCGCACCACCGAGGACTATCTGAAGGAGCGCGAAAAGGGCTGAGCACGGCGGGGCTGCCGTGCCCGCGTTAGTCCTTGGTCGCCTTCTCGAGAAAGTGGATGAGTTGGTTGCGGTCCTCCGCGCCCACCTTCTGTTCGGGCATTTTGCTGCCCGGCGTATAGGCCGCCGGGCCCAGCTCGAACAGCTTGGAGAGGGTCTCGGGCGTCCAGACGATATCGAGCTTTTTCAGGGCGGGGGAAAAGTCATAACCAGGTAGGCTTGCAATACGCCGGCCGAATAGGCCCGCCAGGGACGGCCCCGCGCGCGGGCCGTCCTGCGCTTTGAGCGTGTGGCAAGCCACGCAGGCGCGGAAGACCTGCGCCCCGGGCTCCGCCTCCAGGCCGGCCAGCGCATCGGCCGGGCCGCTGAGCGCCACTTCGCCCACGTGCTCGCCCGTTTCCACATTCCAGCGCCGGACCACGCGGTCACCGCCCCCGGTCAGCAAACCGCGCCCATCGGCAAGGAACAGGACGGACCAGGCCGGCAGTCCGGGCCCCACCAGGGTCTTTTCGAGCGTGCGGCTTGCCGTATCGATGATGGCAACGGCACCTTTTATGCTGGAGCCGGCAACGCGCCTGCCGTCGGGGGAGATCGCAAGCGCAATGAGCGGCGCGGCCGCGGCTTCAACATCGCCCTCCGGGTCGCCCTCGGCCGAGAAAAAGAAGACCTTACCCGTGGCCCCGGCGGCGATGATGGTGCCACGGCGGCCCACCGCGACGGCGTTGAGCGGCGAGGGCAGGCTGACGATCCGGGCGGGGCCGCGCTCGGTGAGCGGCCATAGGCGCATGGTCCCATCATAGCCGACGCTGACCAGGGCCCGCCCGTCCGGTGTAAAGGCCACCCCGTTGACGTTTTGGCGATGGCCCTCCAGGACCCGCGGCGTACCGCCTGCCAGGGGCCACAGGCGCGCGGTGCCATCCCAACTGGCCGAAGCCAAGGTTTTGCCGTCCGGTGAGACGGCAAGCTGCACCACGGGGGCGTCATGGCCCGAGAGCACCCGGGCCGGCGTGGCATTGCCCTTCTGCCAGATGGCGATGCGGCCATCCTCGCCGCTGCTGGCAAAACGCCCGCCGTGGAGCGCGGCCACGGCGTTGACGGCGCCCTCATGAAATCTCAGCACCTGCTGCGCCGTGCCGGTGCCGAGCGACCAGATGATGGCGGTCGAATCAAAGCTGCCCGACACAAGCTCCGTGCCGTCCTCGGAGAGGGCCAGCGCGCGCACGGGACCACCGTGGCCGCGCAGCTGGGCCTTGGCAGGCAGGGGTGCGGCAAGAAGCAAAATGAGAAGGACGAGGAGACGTGCGTCTTTTGCCAACACTGGGGGGATCACCGTTGCGATGGGGCCTCGAGGGGCAGGCTAGGCCCTCTTCGGGAACGCTCGCAAGCTCCCCCAGTTGCCGATCACGGCGCCCAGCGGACCTGCCCTGCGGCGCTGACATCGAAGCCGCCGAGCTCGTTGGCCTGCGCGGCGAAGCGCGCATCACCGAGGAACGTGACAAGGTGCTGCCAAGGCGGGCGGAAATAGTCGCGCTGGCGCAGCAAGAGGTCGAAGCGCTCCAGGCAGAGGGGTAGAAAGCCGACGCCCGCGGCGCTGGCGACGGCCCGGGTGGCGATGCCGCAATCGGCGCGTTCCGCACGAATGGCCTGGGCCACGTCGGGGCCGGTCGGCGCCAGCTCGGTGCGGGAAAAGTCCGCCAGCGTCAGGTCCTCGCGCCGCAACAAACTCAAGAGCAGTTGCTGGGCACCAGCGCCGTCCGGGCGAACGGCGAGGCGCAACCTCTGTTGCTGCGCTTGGCTCAACCCTGTCAGCCCCAAGGGGTTGCCGGGCGCCACCAGCAGGCCCTGCTCGCGCGCCGCGAAGCCGAGCAACACCGCATCGTAAAGCGACGGCTCTTGGCGCACCACCTCGAGATTGGCATCGCTCTGCCGACCATCGAGCGCATGAAAGTGAATGGCGGCCGCGACGACTTCGCCTTTGAGGAAGCGCTGGTAGCCGGCCTGACTGCCCTCGGGCAGGATGGCCAACCCGGCCCGGCTTTCGGCCAGCGCCCACTGCAGCAAGGGATCGTGGCTGCCGCCGACGATGGGGGGTGGCTCGGCCGGCGCCAGGCCTGGCGGGCGCGCCATCCCCGCCAACAGCCAGCGGTCAAGATCGGCCCGGGAAAAGAGCCACTTCCCCGTCACCTTGGTGCAGGGGATCTGGCGCTCGGCGATGAGCTCGTAGAGCTTGCGCTCCCGCAGCCGCAAATAGGTCGCGGCTTCCGCGGTGGTCAGGAGTTCAAGGCCTGCGCCGTTCTGCATTGTTTTGCGCAGATTCTCTCAATTGACTTTGTTACGAACAAAACACAAAGAAGGTGGGGGTGGCAAGAGACCGTTGGAGTGGCCGCCTTGGACGGCTTGAGCGCGCTCGAATTGATCTGGTCGGGAGACGTCAAACTCTTCCAAATCGTGGGGCTATCGCTCCTCGTCACGCTGTGCGCGACGCTGCTGGCCTCGTCCCTGGGCATGCCGCTCGGGGCCCTGTTGGCGCTCTTCCGCTTTCCGGGCCGCCAGCCCGCAATCGTGATCGTGAACGGCGCCATGGGCCTGCCACCGGTCGTGGTGGGGCTCGTGGTCTTCCTGCTGCTGTCGCGCTCGGGGCCGTTGGGCGAAGTTGGCATTCTCTTCACGCCGCAAGCCATGATCATCGCGCAGGCGATCCTGATCCTGCCGATCATCGCCGCGCTGACGCGGCAGGTGATCGAGGACCTGTGGGTCGAATACAGGGATGAGCTGACCGCCATGGATGTCGCGGGCCCCCAGCTTTTGGCAACCTTGCTGTGGGATGCGCGGTTTTCCCTGATCACCACGCTGCTCGCCGGCTTCGGGCGGGCGGCCGCGGAGGTTGGCGCCGTCATGATCGTGGGCGGCAACATCGACGGCTTCACGCGCGTGATGACGACCACCATTGCGCTCGAGACCTCCAAAGGCAACCTTCCACTCGCGATTGGCCTCGGCATCGTCTTGATCGGGGTGATCCTGCTCATCAATGCTTTGGCCTGGGCCGCGCGGGGCTGGTCGGAACGACATGTTGGCTAGTCCGATGCGCGACCGTCCCAATCCTCTGCCGATCGCCTTTCAGGATGTCGCCTATAGGGCCGGTACCACGCCCATCCTGAGCGCGCTGACGCTGTCCATCGAGCCCGGTGCCCCAACCCTGCTGCTCGGCCCCAACGGCGCGGGCAAGACGACGCTCCTGAAACTGGCAATGGGATTGTTGACGCCCGTCGCGGGGCGCATCCTCTACGGCACTCTCCCCGAGGTCGCCCGGCGCCGGTGCGCCATTGTTTTCCAGAAGCCCGTCATGCTCCGGCGCACGGTTGCCCGCAACGTCGCCTTCGCGCTCAAGGCGGCGCAGCGCGCCCCCGAGGCGGCCCGCATCGAGGCGCTATTGCAGGCGGTCGGGCTCGGCGCGCTGGCGGAGCGGCCCGCGCGCCGCCTGTCCGTTGGCGAGCAGCAACGCCTGGCGCTGGCTCGCGCGCTCGCCCGGGACCCCCAGGTGCTCTTTCTCGACGAACCCACGGCCAGCCTCGATCCGGCGGCCAGTAAAATTGTGGAGGAGATTGTCGTTGGCATCGCTGAGCGCGGCGTCAAGATCGTGATGGCAACGCATGATCTCGGACAAGCCAAGCGGCTCGCCGGCGAGATCGTGCTGATCGCGCAGGGCCGCCTCATCGAGCACGTGCCGGCGCCGGCCTTCTTCCGGGCCCCGGCCACCGACACGGGCCGGCGCTTTTTGGCGGGCGAACTCATTGTTTGATGCGAAGGCAAGGAGGGAGGATTAGAAGTGGGCGAGATCGGCCGGGGCATGGGGGCTGTCCTGAGCACCGCCGCGGCGCTGGGGTACTTATTTGCTGGGGTGCTTATCTGCTGGGGTGCTTATCTATTGTGCGCCCGCGGGATTTGTATTGCCTTCAAGTTCAAGGCCGATCTGAGGTTCGCGGTGGACGACGGTTGTGCGCCTTTGCAATGAGTTCGAGTGAACCGCGAGGAGCATCCAAGCGTAAAGAAGATGTAGGAGTGTCCTTTATCAACTGGATCCTGTTGGCGAAGGACAGACGCCATTCTAGCGCCTACAACACGAGGGAACCGCAACTGTTCTTCCCAATGCCAAGAATGCTTAGTGCCGAGGCGATACGATGTGGTGCAGTCCTGCGGCGCCCGCGCCATGCCCCTGGGCCGGGCGCGGGTTCAGGCCGCGGGCGGCATGCCACCGCCTCGAGGGTTGACGCCTTAGGCGTTCGGCCGCACGGTGAACCGCAGGCGTTGCCCATGTTGGGGCCACCGTGAGCCATTCTTTTTTCACACCCTATCCCAAATACCTGCAGATTCGTGAGCTGCTCATGCGCCGGCTGGCGCGCGATCTCTTGCCCGGCGATCGGCTGCCGACCGAGAACGCCTTGAGCAGCGAGTTCGGCGTGGCCCGGGAAACCGTGCGTGAGGCTCTGCGCGGGCTCGAGCAGGACGGCCTGATCGTGCGTCGGCGGCGCAACGGCACCTTCGTGGCCAAGCGTCCGGCACCCGGCCGCGAGCGACGCCTAACCGGATTAAGTGAAGATTTTTCCGAATTGAAGTTCGACACCGCCGCGACCGTGCTCGACGCCAAGCTGACCTCACCTCCGGCGAGCGTGATGGCGATGATGGGATTGGCGTCCAACGCGGAGGCGTTTCACATCGGACGCTTGCGGTACTTCGAAAAGGAGCCGCTCTCCTACGAGGAGGCCTTCCTGCCGCTCGACATAGGCCGCCGGGTGGCCAAGCTCGATTTGCGTAACACCGCCATCGTGCACGAGCTGCGCGATCGCCTGCGCCTCAAGATCTGGGAGGAACAGCAACAAATCGAGGCGGTGGCGGCCGACCCCTACGTGGCGGGCCTGCTCGCGGTTGCCGTCGGCGCACCGCTCTTGTTCATGGTGCGGCATTTTTGCGATCAGCGCGACAAGAGCGTCGTAGTGTTCTGGTCGCATCTGCGCCCCGATCGCTATTATTACACGCTCAAATTGGAGCGCCCCCGCGCGCGGCGCAGGCGCCCGGCGAAGCCGGGTCGGGCTTAGCGGATCCGGCGCAGAAAGTCCTGCAGCCCCGGATCGCGGGGCCGGTCCAGGATGTCCTGGGGTTTGCCGAGCTCGGCAATTTGGCCCTCGGCCAGATAGGCGATGCGGTGCGCGATTTCCCGCGCAAAGGACATGGCATGCGTGACCAGCACCATGGCGATGCCCTCTTGCGTGAGCGCGCGAATGACGTCTTCCACCTCCGCCACCAGCTCGGGGTCGAGCGCCGAGGTAATCTCATCGAGCAGCAGCACCTGCGGTTTCATTGCCAAGGCGCGGGCGATGGCAACGCGCTGCTGCTGACCGCCGGAGAGGTGGGCGGGATAGCTATGGAGCCGGTCGGCCAGGCCAACGCGGGCAAGCAGCTCGCGCGCCCTCGCCTCGGTGGCGGCGGCCGGCAGCCTTTGCCCGAAACGGGGACCCAGGCAGACGTTCTCCAGCGCGGTCATGTGCGGGAACAAATTGAACTGCTGAAAGACGATACCCATGCGTTGGCGCTGGCGCGCCAAATCCCGTTCCGCATAGCGCCGCCGCTCGCCCGTCTCGAGCTGCCGGTACCAGAGGACCTCACCGTCCAGCTTGATTTCGCCGGCGTCGTAGTCCTCGAGGAAATTGATGCAGCGCAACAGCGTGGTCTTGCCGCAGCCACTGCGGCCGATCAAGGCCACGATCTCGCCGGCGCCGATGCTGAGGTCGATACCATTGAGGACCGCCATGCCGCCGAAGGACTTGCGCAGGCCGCGAATTTCGATCACAGGCGCTCTCCCGCAAAGCCTTTGGCCGCCAGCCGGCTTTCCAGCCGGCGGCCAAGGCGATCGATGGCAAAGCACATGAGAAAATAGAGCAGCGCCGCAACACCAAGCACGCGATAGACATCAAGCGTGCGCTCGATGATCTCACGCGAGGCAAACGTCAGTTCCCAAACGCTGATGATTGACAGCACGGAGGAGGCTTTGACGGCCATCACGCAAACGTTGAGGTAGGGTGGCAGCGTATAGCGCGCTACCAGCGGGCTCACGACGCGCCGCAGGATCGAGAGGCGCGGCAGACCGAGGCTCTTGCTCAAATCCCAGAGCGGACGCGGAATGGCAAGCACCCCACCGCGAAAGACCTCGGCAAAAAGCGCACCGAGATAGAGCGTCAGCACGACGACCCCCGCCGCGTAGGGGCTGATCCTGCCCCAATAGGCGGCGAGCGCGTAAAATACCAACAGGGCAAGCAACAGCACGGGCGTTCCGCGCACCACGAAGACGTAGAGCCGATAGAGGATGCGGGCGATCCTCCAGGGCGCAAAGGCAAGGGGCGTCAACAGCAGGGCGAGGGCCGTGCCGAAGGCAATCGACGCCAGCGCCAACAGGAGCGAGATCGACGCCGCCCGCGTCAGCACCCAGAGATCAAAGAGCGTCATCTCCACCGCACGCTCCTGTGCGCCAGCTGGGTCAGCACCTCGAGCGCCCACACCATGGCGAGGTAGAAGGCCGCGGCGACGAGGAACGGCGCGTAGGCGGTGCCGGTGCGCTCGGTCAGGACCTTCGACTGCATGGTCAACTCGACCACGGTGATGGCCGAGAGCAGGGAGGTGTCCTTCAAGAGCAGCACGGCTTGGTTGCCGAGCGCCGGGATCGAATGCACCAGCATTTGCGGCAACGTCACCTTGCGAAAATGCGTCCAGGGCATGAGGCCGAGGCTCATTGCGGCATCGTGCTGCACGCGATCGATGGCCTTGTAGCCGCCGCGGAAGATCTCGCAGATGTAGGCGCCGTTCTGCAGCACCAAGGCGACGCCGCCGCAGACCGCCGCGGGCCACAGCACACCGAATAAGGGAAAGCCGAAATAGATGAGGTAGATCGGCAGCAGCACAGGCGTATTGCGCAGGACCTGCACGTAGGCATCGACGCTGCGCTCACCCCACCGCCCAGCGTTGAGGCGCAGGAAAAACAGCACCGCCCCCCAGATGAGCGCGGCCAGGAAGGATAGAACGGCGATCGCGAGCGTCCAGGCCGCCGCTTCGAGATAGGCGGCCCCGTAGGCATCGAGCCAGGCCCGGTATTGGCCCATCGGGGCCGGCCGTTAGCGGGCTGGCGGCAGGTAGAATTTCTGGGGCGGCGGGTCCTTTTTGAACCACTTTTGGTAGATTTCCGCGTACTTGGGAAAAAGCGAGCCCGTGCGCAGTTCTGACACGAAGGTGTCGAGCCAGAGCCACCACTTGAAGTCACCAGGCTTCAAATAGATGGCATTGTTTTGCGAGGCGGTGAGCAGGGTCGGCAGGACCTCGAAGTCATTTGCGCTGGTGGCGGCGAAATAGTCCGCCGTGGGCGTGTCGATTTGCAACGCGTGGGCACGCCCGCTCTTGACCGCCAGGAATTCGCCGGACGGCGTATCGAAGGTGATGATCTTGGCTTTGGGGAAGAACGCCGCCGCGCGATCGGCCATCTGCGGATTGTTGAGATTGGCGACGGTATATTTCTCCTGGTTCAGATCCTCGAGCGTTTTGATACCCGCCGACTTGGCCACCATGATCGAAATGCCGGAATCGATGAAGGCCCTGGTAAAGGCGACGCGTACGGCGCGGTCCGGATAGACCGTGGTGCCGCCCACGCCCATGTCGGCCCGACCGCTTTCGATGGCGGGCCAGCGACCATCGCTGGTGACAATCACGAATTCGATCTTTTGGGGGTCGCGGAAGAGCGCATTGGCGGCGAGCCGCGCCACATCGATGTCGAAGCCGACGAGCTCGCCCTTGTCGTCCTTGAATGCGAACGGCGGCACCGTGCCGAGCGTCACGACGATGAGCGAGCCCCGCTGCAGGACCTCGTCCAGGCGCGAGCGCTCCTGGGCGTTGCCGGCGCCCACCGAAGCGAGCAAGGCAATGGCCGCGAGCAGCGGCGCCATTAATCCTACTGCGCGAGCCAAGAGGTTGTGCCAAGCCTTTGTCATGACGACCTCCCTTCGAGACAGCACCTAGCCGCGCACCACGCTTTCAGTGTTTGTACCGAGCAAGAGCTCCCGCAGACTCTCGGGCTTGCGCAGCATCTTGCCAAGTTTTGTCAGCGAGGCGTCGAGCGCAGAAGCAAACTTTTTCGCCCCACCAAAGCGCGCCAGCGTCTCGGGGGGCAAGAACTTGATCAACAGGTCGGCGCCGCCCGGGGGTACGCCGACGAAGTGCACCGTCAGAATATTGTAGTCGCGCAAAAGCAGCATACAAAGGGCCGCGGTCGCCTCGAAGGGCACGATCGGTGCATTTTTCAGCTCGCCACGCTCCATGGCGATCTCGAGGAGGTCGTCGGCACTGATCTGCGCGGTGGTTGGCGTTTCGCGCAGGCGGTTGCCGATCAGGGGCCGCAACTCCGCCGTGACGCGCTGGGTGGCCGCGATCAGCTCGCGCACGCGCTGGGGACTATACTTCTCCAGCGTGCGCACCACCGCCGGGTAGAGCATCTGCCGGCATTCGAGACCAAATTCGAAGCCCTTTGCTCGGATGCGCTCGACCAGGTCTTTGCGCCCGGCGAGCAAGCCAAAGCGCGGGCCCACCGTGCCATATTTGTCGAGGCCGGTGGCTCCCACATCGACCCCGAGCTCCAGCATGCGCGGCTGATCGAAGGCGGCCGGACCAACGCGCGCGCCGCCGGCATCGTCGACGTAGACAAGTGCGCCCTTGTCGCGCGCCAGGCGCACGACGGTGGCGATGGTCTCGACCGGCAGCAGGTCGTAGGTGACGGCAAGCCGCGTCAGGACGACCAAGGTCACCTTGGGCTCCCGCCCAAGCGCCTCCTTGAAGGCGGAAAGACCGGCGGTGTCGGTGAAGCGGGAGCCCACGTGATTGGCGGCCCGTATCACGGAGGGATGGCTGTGGCTGGCCGAGACGCCGATCACCACATCCCCCGGTTTGACGAGGGTCAGGTGGGTCGCCATGGTCGCCCCCGTCAGGCGGTTGAACGGGGCGACATCGTGCTTGTCGGCGGAGCCCCCCAAGTGCTCGAGCGCCAGCGCCTTCAAGCGTTCGAAGTGGAGCGCGGGCCCGACCTCATCATCGGCGAACAACAGGTCCTCCTGCTGCATCGGCAGCGAGTGCTCGAGACCCGTAAAAATGAAAACGCTCTCCGGCCCCCGTTCGCGCATCAGGCGCCAGGCGTGTTGTAGTTTGCGAAAATCATCGGCGGTGCTGGCCAGGATCGCGCCGCGCGCATAGGACAAATTGGGCGCATGCTGATTGCCAAACCGGTCCATTCCCATGTGCCACGCTCCTCGTTCGCGCTTCGCAGGGCCACAGCCGGAGAGCCACGCCGCACGGGCGCGTAACGCTCACGTCCGCTGCTGCCGCCGGGTCCATTTGTATAGGGGACCGTACCTTAGCGCCGACTCGAGCGTCAAGCGCGGGTGGGCAAGGGATCAACGCACGCGCGGGGCCTCGGGGACGATCCCACGACCGCGCCGCCCGGTGTGACCTTCGCATTGCATTTGGGCGGCGGACGTGGGCGGCCTTAGTCGGGTCGTGCGGTGCGCGCCCGCGTGTGACCCCGCTGCCGATTAGACTTGGTATTCCCCAAGTTTTAGGCAGCCGGGCCCCGCTGCGTGGCCCGCCGGGCGGCGCCGGCGCCGCTGGCTTTCTTGCATCGTCGCCGCTGGCGCCCGCGGCCGACCGGGTGGCCTGGCCCTCGCTTCGCATTTGCTTAAGCTCGCGCGGACGACTAGCCTCTGGCGTCTTTGAGCGGGGGAACGCCAAAATCCTAAGGGACGAGCGCATGGTCGAAGCCTTTGTTCGCGGCGCGTCTGAGACCGGCGATCCGCTTCTGTTGACACCTGGGCCCCTCACCACATCCTTAAGCGTCAAGACGGCGATGCTGCACGACTGGGGCTCACGCGATGCGGGCTTTCTCGCCATCAACGCCCAAGTCCTCGAGCGCCTGCCCGAGATCATCAATGGCGCCGGCACATACGTCACCGTGCCCGTACAGGGCTCGGGCACCTTCGCGGTCGAGGCGATGCTGACGAGTTTCGTGCCGCGCGCGGGCAAGGTTCTCCTGCTTATTAATGGGGCCTACGGCCAGCGCGCGCGCCGCATCTGCGAAATTGCCGGGCGCGAGCATGCCGTCCACGAGACGGCGGAGGACACCCCACCTGATCTCGCAGCCATCGAGGAGACACTGCGCGCCGATCGCAGCATCAGCCACCTTTTCGCCGTGCACTGCGAGACCACGAGCGGGATTCTAAATCCCATCGCGGACATCGCCGCCTTAGCCGAGCGGCACGGCCGGCGCCTCATCATCGATGCCATGAGCGCGTTTGGCGCACTGCCGCTCGATGCCCAGCGCATACCCTTTGATGCCGTCGCGGCCTCCTCCAATAAGTGCATCGAAGGCGTGCCCGGCCTCGGTTTCGTGCTTTGCCGCGAGGCAGCGCTCGGCGAGACCAAGGGCAACGCGACGACGCTGGTGCTCGATTTGCACGACCAGTGGCAAGCCCTGGCGAAGAGCGGGCAATACCGCTTCACCCCGCCAATCCACGTGATTGTGGCCTTTCATCAGGCCTTGCAGGAGTTTTGGGCCGAGGGCGGCCAAGCCGGGCGGGGTAAACGCTACGCCGAGAACTGTCGCGTGCTGATCGCGGGCATGCGCGCCATGGGATTTCGCCCTTTGTTGAGCGAGAACCTGCAGGCGCCGATCATTGTCACATTTCATATGCCAAGGCATGGCAAGTTCGTATTCCCGAGCTTTTATGACAAGCTCAAGGAACGCGGCTACGTGATCTATCCGGGCAAGCTGACCGTGGCGGACACCTTTCGCATCGGCTGCATCGGCAGGCTCAACGCCGAGCACATGCGCGGGGCGCTTGCCGCCATCGCTGAGGTTTTAAGTGAGCTCGGCATAAACGGCCTGGCGGCCGCCCCATGACGAGACGAGCCCGATGACTGGACGCCATGCCCCTGAACAAGTGACCTGCAACGGCCGTGCCTATGCCATGCCGCGGGCGCCCACCGTCGTCATTTGTCTCGACGGCTCCGAGCCTGGCTATATCGAAAAGACCATTGCCGCGGGGCGGGCGCCGACCTTCGCGCGCTTTCTGCAGGATGGCGCCAACTTGCACGCGCAAAGCGTCATCCCGAGCTTCACCAACCCCAATAATCTCTCGATTATCACGGGGCGGCCGCCGGCGGTGCACGGCATCGCCGGCAATTTTTTCTACGACCCGGCGACGAACACAGAAGTGATGATGAACGACCCGCGCTTCCTGCGCGCGCCGACCATCCTCAAGGCGTTTCAGGACGCCGGCGCGAAGGTCGCCATGGTCACCGCCAAGGACAAGCTGCGCCTGTTGTTGTCGCACGGGCTGGCCTATGGCGGCGGACGCGCCATCGCCTTTTCCGCCGAGCGCGCGGATGCGGCGACCCGCGGGCTCAACGGCATCGACGACGTGCTAGGGTTCGTGGGGCGGCCGCTGCCGGACGTCTACTCGGCAGGCTTATCCGAATTCGTGTTCGCGGCCGGTGTCAGGCTGATGGCCGAGGTACGCCCGGATCTCATGTATCTTTCCACCACCGATTATGTGCAGCACAAAGCGGGCCCCGGCACACCACTGGCCAATGATTTCTACGCCATGATCGACGGCTACCTGGCCGAACTCGACCGGCAAGGTGCGGTGATCTTGGCCACCGCCGATCACGGCATGAACGACAAGCACACGGAGGATGGCGCGCCCGACGTCCTCTACCTCAAGACCTTGCTGGACGGCTGGCTCGGCAGGGACCGGGCGCGCGTCATCCTGCCCATCACCGACCCCTACGTGGCGCATCACGGGGCGCTCGGCTCGTTTGCGACCGTGCATGTGCCCGAGGCGGTGGACGCCGGCGAGCTGATCGGCAGGCTCGAAGCCGTGCCCGGCGTCGAGCTCGCCCTGCCGCGCGCGGAGGCGTGCCGCCGCTTTGAGTTGCCGCCGGACCGCATCGGCGACATTGTCATCATCTCCACCCGCCATAAAGCCTTGGGTACTGCGCCGGAGCTGCACGATCTCTCAGGCCTCGACGAGCCGCTGCGCTCGCATGGCGGACTGACGGAGCAGCGCGTGCCCGTGCTGTCGAACCGGCGTCTCGCCATTGCGCAAGGCCGCGCCTTGCGCAATTACGACGCCTTCGACCTTGCCTTGAACTGCGTGACCTGAAGGATAGGAAGGACGTAGGGCCGTCATGCAGGACCGCCGAGCCGCACCGAAGCTGCCCGCCACATTCCACGAGGACATGCGGATCGCGGGCAAACGCGTCGATGCGGAGGAGCGCATCGAGGTGCGCAATCCCTACACCCGTGCCATCGTCGGCACGGTACCGGCCGCCACCTCAACGCACGTCGCCGAAGCCTTCCGGCTGGCCTCTGCCTACAAGCCCAAGCTCACGCGCTGGGAACGTCAGAAGATCCTCCTGCGCACGGGGGAGCTTTTGGCGCAAAGGCGCGAGGCCATCGCCACTTTGATCAGCATGGAGTCCGGCCTGTGCCTCAAGGATGCCCTCTACGAGGTCGGGCGCGCCTGCGACGTCTACACGCTGGCGGGGCAGCTGGCGATCCGCGACGACAGCGAGGTTTATGCCTGCGATATCACCCAGAGCGGGAAGGCTCGGCGCATCTATACCTCGCGCACGCCCGTGCGCGGCGTGATTTCGGCGATCACGCCCTTCAATCACCCGCTCAACATGATCAGCCACAAGATCGCGCCCGCAATCGCCACCAACAACCGCGTGGTGGCAAAACCGACCGAGCTCACGCCGCTGACGGCACTCATGCTGGCCGACATCCTCTACGAGGCGGGCTTGCCCGCCGAGATGCTGTCGATCGTGACCGGCAATCCCCTGAGCATGGGCGATGCCATGATCACCGATCCACGCGCCGACATCGTCACCTTCACCGGCAGCGTCAAGGTCGGCAAGTACATCGCCGACAAGGCGGGGTATAAGCGGCTCATTCTGGAACTGGGTGGCAACGATCCCTTGATCGTCATGGAAGATGCCGATCTCGAGAGGGCGGCCGAATTGGCGGTGCAGGGTGCCACCAAAAACTCCGGCCAGCGCTGCACCGCCGTCAAACGCATCCTGGTGGTGGACGCGGTCGCCGAGGAATTCGTGGAGCGGGTATTGGCCAAGGCCCGCCAGCTTAAATGTGGCGACCCCCTGGACCCCGAAACGGATATCGGCACCGTCATTCACGAACGGGCGGCCGCGCTATTTGAAGAGCGCGTTAACGACGCCGTGGCCCAAGGCGCCAAGCTCCTGCTCGGCAACCGGCGCGAGGGTGCTTTGTACCCAGCCACCGTTGTCGATCACGTTCCCTATCGCTGCCCGCTCGTGCACGAGGAGACGTTCGGCCCGGTCATCCCGATCATCCGCTGTCCCAACGACATTGCAGAGGTGATCGCGATCTCCAACGCTACGGCTTACGGGCTGTCCTCGGGCGTGTGCACGAACCGGCTCGATTACATCACGCGCTTCATCAACGAGTTGGAGGTGGGCACCGTCAATGTCTGGGAAGTGCCGGGCTACCGTATCGAGATGTCACCCTTTGGAGGCATCAAGGATTCGGGCCTTGGCTACAAGGAAGGCGTTTGGGAGGCGATGAAAAGCTACACCAACGTCAAGACGTATTCGCTGCCCTGGCCGGCATGACGGCAGGGGCGGCAAGTATCTGGGGGAGTACCGTTTGATGTTTGCGAAACTCGTAAAGATGGCCGGCGTGGGCGCGCTGCTCCTTGGCATGCTCGCCGCACCAGCGCTGGCGCAGAAGACCAAACTGACCGTCTATACCGCGCTTGAAAATGATCAGCTGGCGCCCTTCAAGGCCGAAATCGAAAAGGCGGTGCCAAGCGTCGAGATCGAATGGGTGCGCGATTCAACCGGCGTCATTACCGCGCGCTTCCTGGCCGAAAAGGACAATCCAAAGGCCGACATGGTGCTGGGGCTCGCCGCTTCAAGTCTGCTGGCCTTCAAAAAGGCGGGCCTGCTCGAGGCCTATGCGCCTAAGGGCGCGGAAGCCCTGCGCCCCGCCTTCCGCGCGCCCGACGGCAGCTGGACCGCCCACGACGCCTACGTGGGCATCATCTGCTTTAATACCGTGGAGGCTGAGAAGGCCGGGCTCGAAGCGCCCAAGTCATGGAAAGACCTGACCAATCCCAAATACAAGGATAAGCTGGTGATGCCGCATCCGGCCTCCTCGGGTACGGGGTACCTCACGGTGGCGGCGTGGCTGCAATTAATGGGCGAGGCCGAGGCCTGGGCCTTCATGGACGCCCTGCACCAGAACATGGCCGTCTATACCCATTCGGGCAGCGCGCCGTGCGTCCAGGCGGCCAAGGGCGAGCGCGTGGCGGGTATCGCGCTCGACATGCGCGGGGCCCGCGAGAAAACGGCGGGCGCGCCCTTGCAGGTCATTGCCCCCATCGAAGGCGTCGGCTGGGACATGGAAGCCTATGCCATCGTCAAGGGCACCAAAAAGCTCGACGCCGCCAAAGCGGTCGCCGACTGGGCGGCGAGCAAGGCAGCCAACGAGCTCTATTCCAAGTATTACGCGATCGTGGCGCACCCCGAGGTCAAGAACGTACCCAAGAACTATCCCGCCGATGCCGAGGCGCGCATGGCGAAAATCGACTTCCAAAAGATGGCGGATGATCGCGAGCGCGTGCTGGCGGAGTGGTCGAAGCGCTACGAAGCCAAGGCTGCCCCGAAGAACTAAGGGGTGGCCGCCCCGCGGTGTGAGCATTCCATGCAAAGCCTCGAGCGAGCCGACGCTGTCGAAGAGGCACGGGCAGAGGCCGGTCGTGCCGGCCCACCGCATCTGAGCCTGATGGGTATCGTCAAGCGCTTTGGCGCCTTCAGCGCGCTCGAAGACGTCTCCCTTGCGGTCGCGCCGGGAAAGCTCGTCTGCTTCCTCGGACCCTCGGGCTGCGGCAAGACCACGCTATTGCGGGTGATCGCCGGGCTCGAGACGCAGGACGCCGGCACCATCATGATCGGCGGGCTTAACGTGAGCCGCCTGCCGCCGGCCCAGCGCGACTTCGGCATTGTGTTCCAGTCCTACGCGCTCTTTCCCAACCTGACGGTGGCCCAGAACGTCGGCTATGGGCTTGTCAATCGGCGCAAGCGACGTGCCGAGATCAAGGCCCGCGTGGCCGAAATGCTAAACCTCGTCGGGCTGACCGAGCACGGCGCCAAATACCCCATACAACTTTCGGGCGGCCAGCAGCAGCGCGTTGCGCTGGCACGCGCGCTCGCCACCTCGCCCTCGCTGCTGCTCCTCGACGAACCCCTCTCCGCGCTTGATGCGCGCGTGCGCGTGCACCTGCGCGAGGAAATCAAGGCGCTGCAGCGCCGATTGGGCGTGACCACCATCATGGTCACGCACGATCAGGAAGAGGCCCTGGCGCTGGCGGATGAGATCGTGGTCATGAACCGGGGGCGCGTCGAGCAAATTGGCACGCCGACGGAGATCTACAATGCGCCCGCCACTGCCTTCATCGCCGACTTCGTCGGCGAGATGAACATGTTGGATGCCACCATTCTGGCTGCCAACCGCATTCGGGTCGGCGCGCTGACGCTGAGTTCGGCCCATGCAGAGGCGCGCACTCCGGGCGAGCGGGTTCAAGTGGGCTTGAGACCTGAGGACGTGCGCATCCGAGGGCTCGGGCCCGGTGCGCCCAACACCTTGGCCGTGCGCGTGACCTCGCTCGACTTTCTCGGCGCCTTCTGGCGCGCAGCCCTCAAGGTCGAGAACGATCCAGAGCTCGTGCTACGCTCCGACTTTTCCATCAATGCGATGCGCGACCTCAATATTCACGTGGGCCAGAGCCTGATGATCTCCTTGCCCCCCGAGGCCTTGCGCGTCTTCGCCCGGGCCGGCGCATGACGGCGGCGGCGGCAGGGCAAGCCCATCGGCTCGCATCGCGCCGCCTCTCCGGCGAGGACCTCCTGATGCGTGCCGGCATCCTCGCGCTCACGGCACTCCTCCTGCTGTTCGTCGCCTTTCCGCTCGCCACGCTGCTGTTCAAAAGCTTTCAGGACAGTACGGGACGCCTTGTCGGCCTCGCCAACTACCAGCGCTACTTCATGACGCCGACGCTGGTGGCCTCACTGTGGAACAGCCTGGCGGTGGCCGTGTTAGCGACGGCAATCGTCGTGCCGTTGGCCTTTCTCTATGCCTACGGGCTGACCCGGACCTGCCTGCCCGCCAAGCGGCTGTTGGTGGCCCTCGCGCTTTTGCCCCTGTTCGCGCCGTCCCTGCTCCCGGCCATCTCGCTGATTTACATTTTCGGCAATCAGGGCTTCCTCAAGGGCTGGCTGTTCGGCGCCAGCATCTATGGCCCCTTCGGCATCGTCCTGGCCCAGGTATTCTACTGCTTCCCGCATGCCCTGATGATCCTGACGACCGCCTTTTCCCTCGCCGATGGGCGCCTTTACGAGGCCGCGGCGGCGATGGGCACTGGCCGCTGGCGCGTGTTTCGAACCATTACGCTGCCCGGCGTGCGCTACGGCTTGATCTCGGCGCTGTTCGTCGTGTTCACGCTCGTCATCACGGATTTTGGCATCGCCAAGGTGATCGGCGGCCAGTTCAACGTGCTGGCAACCGATGCCTATAAACAGGTGGTTGGGCAACAGAACTTCGAGATGGGGGCGGTGGTAGGCTTTCTCCTACTGGTGCCGGCGGCGCTCGCCTTTGTGCTCGATCGCCACGTTCAGCGCCGGCAGGTCGCCTTGCTGTCGGCCCGCGCGGTCCCCTTCGAGCCACGCGCGCATGCCGGCAAGGACTTGGGCATGTTGGCCTATTGCGTGGTGGTGGGGGGACTGATCGCGGCCGTCTTGGCGGTCGCCGTCTGGGGCTCGTTCGTGACCTACTGGCCCTACAATCTCTCCCTCACCCTCAAGAACTATGACTTCGAGACCTTCGAGCCCAACGCTGCGGGGCCCTACTTCGCCTCCCTGAAAATGGCGACGCTCGCCGCCGTGGCCGGCACAACCGTGATTTTCTGCGGCGCCTATCTGATCGAAAAGGGGCGGGGCTTGCGCGCCCTGCGCACGCTCGCCCACCTCATCGCCATGCTGCCAATGGCGGTACCGGGGTTGGTGCTGGGCCTGGGCTATGTCTTCTTTATCAACGCCCCCTGGAACCCATTGGGTATTCTCTATGGCAGCATTCTCCTGCTGGCAATCAACAGTATCGCGCATTTCTACACGACGGCCCACGTCACCGCGCTCACCGCGCTTAAGCAACTCGACGGCGAGTTCGAGGCCGTCTCCGCCTCGCTCAAAGTGCCCTTTTACAGGACATTCGTGCGCGTCACGCTGCCGATCTGCCTGCCCGCCATTCTGGATATCGCCATTTACCTGTTCGTCAATGCGCTGACCACGGTTTCGGCGGTGGTCTTTCTCTACGGCGCGTCCAGCAAGCTCGCATCGATCTCGATCGTGCACATGGATGAGGCCGGCGCCACCGCGGCCGCGGCGGCGATGGCAACGCTGATCGTGGCAACGGCGCTGGCCGTCAAGCTCCTGCACCTCATCCTCGAGCAGCACGTCTTCGCCAAGCTGCAGGCCTGGCGCAAGCGCTAACGACCCTGCTGACCGCAGCACACCCAGCCCCAAGCGGCAGAGCGCTTGGGCGGGCTGGGATTGGGCCGTCATGGCCCTGCCACTTGCGCATCCCATACCTTCGTCCGTGCGGTTCGCAGCAAGAGGGATGCTCAGATGCGCACCAGGCGTTTTGCTTTATTGATTTGCGTTTTGCTCGTTGGCATGGGCTTGGGGCTGGGAAGCGGCCCCGCTGCGGCGCAAAGCGAGGACGATGTTGACGCCCTCAATCGCCAAGCGGCGCAACTCTACCAGGAGCGCAATTACCAAGCGGCGATGGGGCTTGCTCAACAGGCGCTGGCCCTGGCCGAGCAGCGCTTTGCCGGCGACGACCCACGCCTTGCCAAATTGTTGGGCAACGTTGCCCTGCTCCACGAGATGCTCCGGCAGTACCCCGAGGCCGAGCCCTTCTACCGCCGCGCCCTGGCGATCCAGGAGCAGGCATTCGGCGCCGAACACGTCTCGGTCGGCAGGACGCTCAAAGATCTCGCCGCCCTTCAAGTGCGGCTGAGGCGCTACACCGAGGCCGAGCCGCTTTATCAGCGCGCCGCGAGCGTGCTGGAGCGGGCTGCGGGCGCCAACTCCTGGGACCTGGTGGTCGCTCGCAACGGGCTCGCCAACCTTTATCGCTTGCAAGGCCGCTACGCGGATGCGCAACCGCTCTACCAATGGGCGCTGGGCGCGACGGAGGCGGCGCGGGGCGCCGATCATCCTGATCTGGCCGCGGCGCTGGAACGGCTGGCCGGCACCTACGAGGCGCTGGGCCGCGAGACCGAGGCCGAGCCGCTCTGGGTGCGTTCACTTGCCATCATGGAAAAGGTGCGCGGCACCGAGCACCCCGATTTGCGGGCGTGGCTCGATCGACTGGCCCGCAACTATGAGCGCCAGCGCCGTTATCTTGACGCCGAGCGCCTCTACCAGCGCGCGATCAACATCACGGAGCGGGAGTTGGGTGCGGACGCTCAAGACCTCAGGCCCTGGCTCGATAAGCTTGCCCACGCCTATCACATGCAATCTCGTTATACGGACGCCGAGCCCATCCTCAAGCGTTCGCTTGCCATTATAGAAAAAGCGCGCGGCGTCGATGATCCGGAGCTCAGGCGTCCGCTCGACAGCCTGGCGTGGAATTATGACGCGCAGCGCCGCTACGCCGATGCCGTACCGTTGTTCGAGCGCGCACTCGCCATCATGGAAAAGGCGCTTGGGTCGGAGCATCGCGACTTGCGCGATCCGCTCGGTAAGCTCGCCTCCGTCTACGAGGCGCAGCGCCGTTACGCCGAAGCGGAACCCTTACGCTTGCGCGCGCTTGCCATCGTGGAAAAAGCGGATGGCCCGGAACAGCCGGGGGTGCGGAATTCCCTCAATGCCCTCGCCTTTCTTTATAAGCGCCAGGGCCGCTACCGGGAGGCGGAAGGGCTCTATCGGCGCGCTCTCGGGCTCGCCGAAAAGGAGCCGGGCGGCGCCGACAACAGCTACGTGCGCTCCGCGCGCACCGACCTCATCGAAGTCCTGAACGCGCAGGCCCGCTATGCCGAGGCGGAGCCTCTGATGCGGGCCGAACTCGCCGCGGCCGAGCACAAAGCCGCCGCCGATCCCAAAGCGCTTCTCGGTCAGATGGGGCTGCATGACGCTCTCAATCAACTGGGGCGCCTGCTCAGGGTAACGAACCGGCCGGTTGAGGCCGAGGCGTTATTCCGGCGTGCGCTGGCCAATGACGAAAAGCTCGACGAGCAACATGAGTTTGCCGACCTCGTCAATCTCGGTTGGGTACTGCATGACACCAACCGGTTGCAGGAGGCGGAGCCACTTCTGCGCCGGGCACTGGCGCTCGCCGAACGGTACGGACCCAATTATGACCAGGCAAGGGCTCTCAACAGCCTGGGCGCCCTGTTGGCCGAGACCAACCGCGCGGCAGAGGCGGAGGCGCTCTACCGTCGAGCGCTGGTGTTGTCCGAAAGCTTTGGCTACGCGCCCCATGTCGCCACGGCGCTCGGCAACCTCGGGGTATTGTTGCAGAACAGCGGCCGTCAGGTGGAGGCGGAGGCGCTCTATCGTCGCGCGCTTGCCATCGAAGAGAAGACCTTTGGCCCGGAACACCCGGACATCGCCGTTCCACTGACCAACCTCGCCACACTGCTGCAGCGAACGAAGCGTTCAGCGGAGGCCGAGCCGCTCTTTCGCCGCGCGCTCGCCATTGGTGAAAAGAGCCTCGGTCCCGATCATCCCAAAGTGGCCCTTCGGCTTGGCAACCTCGCCGAACTGCTCCGCGCCACCGAGCGCGGGGCGGAGGCGGAGCCCCTGGCACGGCGGGCGCTTGCGATCGACGAGAAGAGCCATGGCGATCACCATCCCAGAGTCGCCGGCGATCTCAACAGTCTGGCGGGATTGCTGAAGGATACGCAGGGCGTGGCGGCAGCCGAACCATTGCTGCGGCGTGCCCTCTCGATCGACGAGCAGAGCTATGGAGCCCAGCACCCCAACGTCGCCAGAGACCTGCACAACCTGGCGGTGTTGCGGGCCTTAGCGGGTGATTGGTTGGCGGCCGAACGGCTTCTCGACCGTGCGACGCCGATTTGGATCGGGCGCGGTGGCGGCGGCAACGCCGGGACTCCGGACGACGTGCTGAGGGGCATGTTGCGGGAGAATACCGATCCCCTGCGGCTGCACGCCCTGGCGCTCAGCCAAGCCGATGCCGCCAATCCCGGGGCGCGCGCGGCTGCCTTCGAGGTCGCGCAGTGGGCGCTGCAATCCGAAGCGGCGGAGGCGCTGGCGCAAATGTCGGCGCGCCTGGCCAAAGGCGAGGGGCCGCTGGTTGCCCTGGTGCGCAAGCGCCAGGACCTGGTGGCACGGCGCCAGAGCGAGGACAAGCGGCTGCTCGCCGCGGTCGGCCAGGCCGATGCGGCGGGGGCGGCGGCGTTGCGCGCCTCGATCGCCGGCCAAGACGAGGACCTGCGATCGATCGACGCCGAACTTGCGCAAAAATTTCCTGAGTATGCGAGTTTCGCCAATCCCAAACCGCTGACCATTCCGGAGGTGCAGGCCCTGCTCGGGCCCGAAGAGGCGCTCATCTTGTTTCTCGACGTCAAACAGCTTGGCCGTCTGGCGGAGCAATCGCTCATCTGGGTGGTCACGCGCACGACGGCGAGTTGGCATCGCTCGGCCCTCGGTCCGCGCGCGCTGGCCGACGGCGTGCTGGCGTTGCGCTGCGGCTTGGATGCAGCCAGCTGGCAAGACGCGGCCGGCGCCCAAAAGTGCGCCGAACTCTTAGGGCAGTCTGCGGCCGAGGCCGAACGCCCCGGGGACGCCATGGGCATGCTGCCCTTCAGCCTCGCGCGCGCGCACGATCTCTACACGGCCTTACTCGGTCCCATCCAACACCTGATCAGGGGCAAGCATCTCATCATTGTGCCGTCCGGCGCATTGCTGAGCCTGCCTTTCGGCGTGCTGGTGACCGAGCCCTCCAAGCCGACCGCGAACGAGGGGCTTGGCGCCTATCGCCGGGCCGCCTGGCTCGGGACGCGCCAGCCCATCAGCATGCTACCCTCCGTTGCTTCGCTGGCGGCGCTGCGCCGGCACGCCAAGCGGTCCAAGGCGCCCGATCCGTTCCTCGGGTTTGGTGACCCCGCCCTCATCGGCGTCCCGGGCTGCCCGCACATCCCCGTTCCGGAAGCCTGCCCGGATGAACGGACACCTCGCGCGGTCGGCGTCCCCGTTGCCAGCCGAAGCGCCAGAGGTGCAGGGACTGGCGCCGGCGACGTGCACGAGGATCGGGCCGACGTTGCCGAAGTGCGCAAGCTCTGTCCTCTGCCCGATACGGCGCACGAGCTCAAATGCGTGGCGCGCAGCCTCGGGGCCAAGTCCGAGGCGGTCATTGTTGGCAAGGACATGACAGAAACGGCGGTCAAGGCGGCGGCGCTCAATCGCTATCGCGTGGTGCATTTCGCCACGCATGGCCTCCTCGCTGCGGAGGTGGCCCAGTTCGGCAGCGCGCGCGCCGAACCCGCCCTTGTCTTGTCGCCGCCCGAGCAAGCAACCGAGGACGACGACGGCCTGCTCACGGCCTCGGAAGTCGCAAGCTTGAAGCTCGACGCCGATTGGGTCGTGCTGTCCGCCTGCAACACCGCCAGCGGCGAGGAGGCCGGCGGCGAAGCCCTCTCGGGCCTTGCACGCGCCTTTTTTTATGCGGGAGCGCGCGCGCTCCTGGTCTCGCACTGGCCCGTCGATTCCTCTGCGGCAACCATGCTGACGAGCCGCACCTTTGCGGAGATGCGAAGATCCCCTGGGCTCGGCCGCGCCGAGGCGTTTCGCCGGGCCATGCTGGCCCTCATCAGCGACGAACGGCGCCCCTGGGGCGCGCACCCCGCGATCTGGGCGCCGTTTACGGTCGTCGGTGGCGGCGCGGAGGGGCGAGCCATGGCGGCAAGAGGGACCGCGCCAGGCAAATCGGGCGCGCCCAAAAGCGCACTCAGCGCAGCGGAGGAGTGGCACAAGCGCGCCTTCGACCCCTGAACCGCTCGGTGGCCGGCGCGCAGGGTGTGCGGCGCCTACTTGGTGGTGGCCTCATCCATCAGGGTCTGGACGACCTCGAGCAACAGGCTCTCGGTCGTCGGACTCAAGGCAAAATATTCCTTCCACGCGGTCTGCTGGGCAAAGCGCAACCAGGCCAGGTACTCCTCATAACTGAACCTGTGGTACTTGGCGCCGGCCGCGGTAAAGGTCTTGATGAACCTCTTTTCGGCATCGTTCTGGGCCGCCACAAAATAAGTCTCGGAAATCTCGGCGGCCGCTTCGAATACTTCCTTTTCCGCCGCCGACAAGCTGTCCCAGAGAGATTTGGAAATCAGCAACGGGTTTGCGAACATCCAGATGCCAGGACTACCCGCCGTGAAGTACTTGGCATGCTCGTAGAGCTTTTCCGAAACGAAGGTTTCATAGGAGGTCAGGGCTCCGTCGAGCTTATCTGTGCGCATGGCCGCATGGAGTTCGTTGGACTTGAGATCGACGGGAAGGGCGCCGGCCTTGCTCAGCATCAGATCGAAGAGGGTATCGCCGCTGCGCAGGCGCAGGCCCTTGACCGACTCGGGTCCGGTGATTTCCCGGTTCCGGCTGACGAAGCCTCCGGCCACCCACCACCACGCCAGGATATGTACGCCATTGGCGTTGGCGATGTCCTGCAGCCGGTCCGACACCTTTGAGTTCTTGAGGGCCCGGGCCGCTTCAACGCTGCGGAAGAGGCCGGGTAGGACGGCGAGTGAAAATTCGGGGATCTTCTTGGCCGCGTAGGGGAGCGGATAGACGCTCATGGCGAGCTTGCCGGCCTGCAGCGCGTCGAACTGGTCCTCGGCCCTGATTTTGAGGGCGAGCTGGGGATGAATTTGAAAGCGCACGTCGGGCAGGCGCGCCTCGACTTCTTGCACAAAGACGCGGGCGGCACGATCGCGCGCATCGACCAGCCCCGCCCATTGGTGGGAAATGGCAATGTCCTTGGCCCACGTTGCAGGTGGCCATAGCGTCAGCACAGCAAAAGCGAACGACAACACGCGATAGAGGAAAGGCATGGATCCGCTCCCTGGGGCTCGTCAATCCTTAACGGCAACAAAGACGCATCTATCCGGAGCCTTCATGTCGGATTGGCGGCGCAAGAGCGCGCCGCGGCGACATCGCTCCTGCTGCTCGCGCAAAAGTGAAAAAGCGCTGTGAAAGGATCGCGTGCGTTGCCACCGCAAACGCAAAACGCGGGCAGCAAAAGCGCCGGGCGTTGGCGTCAAACGCGCTGATGGCGCGCGAGCGACCTTTGCGACCTCAGGTCAACGTGAAGGTCAGCTCGCCCAATTTTTCGATGGAGGTCGACACTTTGTCACCCGGCTTCAGCCACACCTGCTTGTCCTTGGGATAGCCGGAAATGACACCCTCGGGGGTGCCGGTAAAAATGATGTCACCCGGCTTCAGCGTCATGTGATGGGAGATGTAGCTCACGAGCTGCTTACAGCTGAACACCATATCGCTGGTGTTGGAGGACTGGCGCAGCTCGCCGTTGACGCGACATTCGATTTTCAAGTTGTCGCCGTTGACCTGATCGGCCGTGACCAGCCAGGGACCGATGGGTCCTGCGCCATCCAGCGTTTTGCCCAACATCCACTGGCTCGAGCGTGATTGCAGGTCGCGTGCGGTGAAGTCGTTGCCGGCGCAGTAGCCAAAGATATACTTCGGGGCCTCGGCTTCCGCGACATTGCGGCCCGTGCGGCCGATGACGATCACCAGCTCGGCCTCGTAGTCAAATTTCTCTGCCTTTTCCTTGGAGACGGCGATCACCCCACCGCAGGCGTTGAGCGCCGTATTGTACTTGTTGAACAAGATCGGCTGGCGCGGCACGGGCTGACCCGTCTCGGCGGCATGTTTGCGATAGTTGAGACCGATGCAAACGATCTTCTCGGGGTTCGTGACGCAGGGTGCAAATTTCGCCGTCTCCTCGGCAATGAAATGCGAGGCGGCGGCCCGCGCGGCGAGACGTTTCAGCCCGCCGATATCGCCGGAACCAGCAATCACGGCGCTGATGCTGGTCGGCGCATTTTCGCGCAACGCCTCCTCGGCGGCGGCGACGTCAAGGATGCCGCGCTCGGTCCTGAGCCCCAGGCCCGACCCGGGCCCGCGCTGCAGGCTGCAGAAGGTCATGCCACCGGGAAGGGTCGGCGGCTCGGTCCCGGCCACCGTGCCTTGGGCTCGTCCGGCCGAGTGTCGAGCGTCGAGGCTGACGCCTGCCAACGCCGCGCTGCCCGCAAGGCCCGCCGTCTTGAGAAATGTCCTGCGCCCTTTTTCCATGCTTGACCTCCAAATCGCCTTAACTCGAGCTGTGCTGCTGCGCGAAACGCTGCCCCTGGGCCGCGAGCCTTGCACGCGGGGTTTATGGCGCACGCATCGCGTGCTGCGCCCTACCAAGACGCGCGCGGCGCCCTAGTTCCAAAAGATGGCGGTCAGCGGGTTGGCCTTCGGCGAAGCCTTGGCCTTCTGTGGGGCGCGGGAGTTCGCACGGGCTGCGGGTCGCACCGACGTGCGCCCTTCCTTGGCCGCAACCGTCTCGGGGGCGGGGCCAAGGCTCACGCGCATACCTTCGAGCGCGGAGGCCAGGCGTTCGTCGAGACCATAGATGTCGGAGAAGTATTGCACCTTGCCGGCGTCATCCACGACCGCCGTAAAATACGTGACATGGACCGGAATTGGCTTTGTGAGCGCAATCTCCCCGCCGCGTCTGACGTAGCCTTCAACGTCGTTTGCTGACCAGCCCTTGTCATGGGCGAGCAGCACGGTTGCCAGACGCACCGGGTTCTGCACACGCATGCAGCCGTGACTGAAGGCGCGCACAGCCCCGCCAAACAGATGCCGCTCCGGGGTGTCGTGCATGTAGACGTCGTGCTTGTTGGGAAAACGAAATTTGACGATGCCGAGCACGTTCTTGGGCCCGGGCGGCTGCACGAAGTCGAATTCACGAATATCGACCTTGGACCAGTCGACGGCATCGGGGTTGACGGGGTGGCCACCCCGGCTGACGAAAAGACCATGCCCGGCCAACACGGCAGAGGCCAGGGGATAGCTGGAGAACCAACCGCCCCCCGTATTGCGCAGTTGCGGCCACAGCTCCTGCGTCTTCATGCCCGCCGGCACGCCCCAGGACGGGTGAAAGATGATGAACTGCATGTTGGCGGAAAAGATCGGCGTCGGCGTGCTGGGTTTGCCCACCACGATCTTTTCCGCAAACGTGACTTGCTGTCGGTCGACCACCCTCGTCATCTGCTCTGGCACGCTGTCCCACACATAGAAATCACCGAGATCATCGGGCAGCCAGCGCCACCGCTCCAGGTTGGCAATCAGGCGGCGCACCGTGCTGGAGTTGCCGGCCTCCCCCGACGCGGCGCGCGCGGCCAGCAAGGCCTGGCGCAGGCGAGAAAATTGTTCGTGGCGTGGATGCAGTTGGCGCAAATAACCGGCAACGTCGGCACGCTCGGCGATGGCGAGCAATAGGGAGCCTGGATCGTAGACAGGGGGCTTCTGGTCGAACTTCCGGCTGACCGCCGCGGGATCCAAGCGGCCACCGCGCGCAGCCCTTGCGTACTTGAGCACGGCGACGCTCAGCTTGAGTTCAGCCTCCGCGCGGGCCTCGACATCGGCCATCACCTGAGCCGGCCTTGGCAGGTCGAAGGCGGCAGCCTGCAATCCCCAAGCGTCAGCCTGCCCGATCGCCAAGATGGTGTCCTGGGCGCGAGGCGTTAAAGCGTCATTGGCGAGCCAAAGCGGGCCGGCACGCTGCCCATAAAAGGCCTTGAGTGCCGCGCTATCGGCCTGCTCACCGGTGGTGCGGGAAGCGAGGCCGGCGAGACGCTGGCGCACCGCAAACACGATCGGATCGGCGTCCGGCGCCGGCGCGCTTTCGGAGAGGGTGGCATCGGCCCCCGGCGCCAGCAATGGCGCAGCGTTCTGCGGCGTCGGCGTCAGCGGGTCGGGACCCGACTCGGGGTAGGCGCCGGCATCGAGGTCGAGGGCGGGCCGCAGCGGAGCTTTGGTGTACTGCGCGAGTGCGGGTTGGCCGAGGCCGCAGCACGCGGCGACAAGGAGTGCGAGGCGCCATTTGCCCATGATGCGTCTTCACCTGTCGGTTTCCTGCAGAATCAAATGCTCGGCCGGAAGGTAGAGCCTCGCAGGCGTTGGGACCGTGTGCTCTTCGCGCTATCTCCTCCTCCACGATCGCATATCTTGCCACCTTGTGATCTAAATGCATCGCCGGCGCGGCGAAGCCTCGGCAGGGTAAGGATCCAAGCAAGCCACGTTGCAGAGGTGAGCGCTCACCCGCGCGTTGGACGGCAGACGCGCGCAAGGCCGACCCGGAGCACCCACGGCGCCGGGCGCGGTGCTGGAGTTAGGCGCGGTTGCGCCGCCTCCCCCCGAGGAGGCGCGTTTCCCGCCCGAGGCGCATGGCTTGGCCGCGACCCACGCGAAGAGCGACAGCGGACTTTACGGTTGTTATTTGCTCTTGGCGCGATCGCCGCTCGTTTTTTCCCAGTCACGCATGAATTTGACGCGCTCCTGGGCCATGCGCAGGCAGGTGCGCTCATAATCGCGCCGCGTCATATGCGTGGCGGCATCCCAACCTTGCTTGCAGTCCTTGAACCAGCTGTCGGCCTGAGCGCGGACGTCCTTTGACGGTTCTTTTGGGCTTTCGCTTTGGGCAACGGATTGAGCGTAGGCCCCATGAAAGGCAAGACCCGCGATAAGCGCGGCGAGACTAAGCAAGGCACGCATGAGGAGACCCCTGGTGACGAACAGCATTTCGAGCACCAAGCATGCGCCGGAGCGCCCGCCACACCAATCCGGATAACCACCGAATGACGACGCTGAGGTCCTGCGGGTGGAGACCGGCTGGCGGGTGGCGGTGGTTGCGTCCCGAGGGATCTGCGGAAGGCGGCGACGTGACGACTTCGTCTTACAACTCCAAGTCGGCGGGCGCCGTCGACTGGGCCGCGAGCACCTTGAACGCCGCGGGCAACGCCCCTGGGGCTCGCCTTGACTTTAGGGAAGGCGCAGCGTGTTCTGTCGCCGCGCAAGTGGCCCCGCCTGGTCGAGACGCCCTGCCGCACAATATAGTGCGCTTAGTGATAGTGCACTTAGTGCGCTTTCTTGATCCTGCGCGTTCTTGCCAGGCGAACTTTGCGGGTGCATGACGTGAAGCCGACCAAACCCGCCGGCGTGCGGCGGCAGCCATGGTACCAGCCGACATCGATCGCGCAATCGATCGCTATTCGGCCCAAGGTCTACTGTGCGGTACTGGCGGGCGTGGTCGTGCTGTTCTTGCTGCCGCGGGAACTGGCGCTAAGCGTTCGCACCGCACTCGCCGGGGACGTCGGCGCGCTCGTTTACCTTGCCCTGTCTGTGCAGGTCATGCTGGCGTGCAGCGGCAAGGAGATGAAAAGGCGCGCGGCGCGCCAGGACGACAGCGCCATCGTTATTCTAGTTCTGATCCTGATCGCCACGGCGCTGGGCTTTAGCAGCATCTTTGGCGTGCTGAGCGACGCCAGGCAACTCACGGGGCTGGCGAAGAGCTTGGAAATCCTGCTTGCCCTCATCACCATCCTTCTATCCTGGCTGGTGACCCAGGTGGTCTTTACCTTTCATTACGCCCATGAATTCTATCGGCCCGATAGCGCCGGTACGCCGGCCGGCGGACTCGTCTTTCCGGAAGAGGAACACCCGGATTATGGGGATTTCTTCTACTTCGCCACTTCGATTGGCGCTGCTTCGCAGACCTCTGACGTCTCCATCCGGGCACGCGCCCTGCGCCGGCTCGTCATCCTGCACGCGGTGATATCGTTCTTTTTCAATACCATGGTGCTTGCCTTGGCGATCAACATCGGCGCCAGCTTGATTTGAGTGGGGCCCACACCAAGCCGTTCGGCGGCGACGGGTGGCGTGGAGCGCGCTTGCGGCTGAAGCCTGACGTGCGAGGCGGCTCTGGTCGGGCTCAGGTTCCCGACAGCGCGAGCAGCACGACGCCAGTGGCGGCAAGTGCCAAGGTCCAAAGCAGATCGACGTTCACCCAGGCGCTGCGCAACACGGCAAGGCCAACCCACTCGTAGATCAGAGCGGCGATCAGGGCGATGGTGGTCAGCATTGCCAGGCTGTGCACGCCCACTCCCAACAGGGCTGCCGCCCAGGAGCCCCCTATGCCCCAGGCGCCCATCGCGGGGGATCCACAAATTGGCATGAGGGCCGGCCACAGCATGAGGCCGGCGCCGTGCGCCGTTGCCATCAGAAACGACCAGGCGGCGAGGCCAACTAATCCCACCTGCAACCCAAAGCGAACGCGGTGGCGATGGCCGTAGCACCAGTGATAGAGGGCCCAGCCGATCAGCAGCATCCCCGTAGCTACGGCCGCCAACCTGGGCGCCACCAGGTATTCGGCGAGGAAGAGCAGCCCGGCCACGGTCAGAATTGACAGGGTGTGGCCCGCGGCAATGGGCAGGAGCGAGAGGTACACCACGCTCCTGCGCTGTCGGTGCAACCCGAGCGCCACGGCAAACAGCCAGCCCATGCCGGGATTGAGCCCATGCAGGGCCCCGAGACTCGCGACAGCAATCCAGGGCCAGGCATCCGTCATGACCAGGGGACCCGCCGCCGACGCCGAAAGCTCGCGGCTGCCCGGCGGGCTCCATGCCTCAGGGGTAGCAATAGGAATCAGAGGAGCAGTCGCCGCCTTCGAGCCGCACCTGATGCGGGCGATGCGGGGCCGGCCAAGCCACAAAAAACTTGGGATCGAAGGCGATGCCACCATTGCCGCCGGTATCGAGCTTCACCATCCAGCCCTCGATGCCGTCCGGATAGAACTGGGGATCGATGGCGCCATAGAGCGAATTGGTGAAATAGACCCGCTTGCCGTCGCGGCTGATCTCAACCATCTGCGGGCCGCCGCTGAGCGCGCCGTTCTTGGCGCCGGGATGCGTGGCTTTGCTGACGATACCACCGATCCGCACCTTCCCCGTGAGCTTCGGATTGAAGGGATCGGAGACATCGTACTGCTGCAGATCACCGGTGCCCCAGCAGGCGACATAGAGGTAGCGGTCATCCATGGAGAGATCGATGTCGGTCACCAAGGGCGGGACCGCCTTGAAACCTTTGAGCAGCGGGGGCAAATCGGCCTCGTTCGCCGGCTCGGCCGGAATCTCGATCACCTTTTTGACGGCCCACTTGTCGCCATCCTTGTACCAGGTCCAGATCGAGGAGGAGAGGTTTTCGAGACTGACCACACAGTTGACGAACCCGTAGGCTTTGGTGGGGTCGTGGGCGGGGCGCAACTCGAACACCAATTGGTACTTGTCGCCGAAGTCGATGGTCTGCAGGTGCTTGCGTTTGTGCAGGTCCCAGAAATGCAGGCGTCGGCCATAGTTGGCGCCCAAGAGAACCTCGGGGATAAGTCCATTCTCGAAAGTATCGGGCGTGCCCCATTCGCTGGTGACGAGCGTGTCGTGGCCGAGGTGCCACCAGGCGTCGTAGGCCAAGTGTTGCGGCCCGCGGTCCATTTCCCACTGCCCGCGGACGTCGAAGGTCTCGTGGTCCATGAGAAAGATGCCGCCCGGACCCTTGCCCTCGCGGTTGCCGAGTGCGGCGACATAGATCCCCTCTGGTCCGCAATGCACCGTGTGCGGCCGCGTATAGCCGGCCCGCTCCGCCACCGTGTCGGGTTCGACGACTTTGACGATTTTCGGCCGCTTGGGGTCGGGCTTGGTGTCGAGTATGTGGATCCGGGAGGAGCGCAAGCCGGGCACCACAAGGTACCGGCGTTCGACGTGAGCGTGCGGCGCATTGGGGCACAGGCAGGAGGAACAGGCATTCCAACCGAAGTGATGCAACTCGTCACCGGCGTTGGGCATGGCGGTGGAACCGACGATCTGCGCGTAGGATGGGGACTTGGGATCGACATCCACCACCGCGATCGCATCCGGTACCTTGCGCTCGGGATCGAAGGCCGCCACGTAGGCGAGCGTTTCAGGCGCCGCCTTCATGGCCATGCGAGGCGATGGGTAGAAGCTCGGATCGGGCATCCAGGTCGACATTCGTCTATTCTCCTTCAGCAATGGAGTTCTGCTATGCCGCACGGCGAGAAGGTTCGATGGCCGGCGCTGTCTGTGGGCGCTCAGCTTCTTGCCACGGCACAGCCGGCGTCGGTCCAAGTTTTAGGCCAGCATGCCGCCCATATAAGGGCGGGATGCCGGCTGCCTCGGCTTGGCCAATCAAGCGCGATGCGACGACAGGCGCAAGTCCGACGTTCCCGTTGCGCCGGACCGTGGGGCAAAATCTGAGCGCCTGGCGGCGTCGCGGCGAGTTTTGTTCCAAGGCGAAGCGGCGGGGGCAGCCTTACACCCCAAATAGGGCGCTGTACCTTGCCTTGATGGCATCGCTTTGCGCCTCCACGGCAACGGGGTCCTCCCGCATCAGCTTGATCTCATCCAGGGGCTTGCGTCCCGTCCGCTCGCGCACAAGGGCGTGCGCCGATCGCAATCCGGCCGCGTCCACATTGAGCTGCTGGCACTCCCTCCCCATCGCCCAGTTATAGAAAAGCCGCGCGGCGTTGGGATTGGGTGCAGCCTGCATAATCGCGGCAGGCCCGGTGATGAGGGGGCTGCCTTCGCTGGCGTAGACGATCTCCACCGGCTCGCCCCTATCCTGCAGTTGCAGGATAGTGTAGTCGGCGCCGTCGACTTGCGCTGCCCGCTCTCCGATCGCCACCTTTTTCGGCGGATCGGCCGCCGATTGCAGCTGCATGACCTTTTGCTTGGCGAGCTTTTCGAAATAGTCCCAGCCGAGAGTAGCCACCATCTGCTGCGTCGCCGTCATGATCGTGCCGGAGTAGCCCGGATGGGCTTTGACTAGTTTGCCGGTCCATTTGGGATCGAGGAGATCGGCGAAACTGCGCGGCGCCTCCTGCCGGGGGACCAGCTTGGTATTGTAAGCGATAACCGAAAGGTAGATGCGCCAGGATGCGAACATGCCCGCAGCGTCGCGGTGCTGTGCCGGGTAATGGGCTGCCACCTCTTCGGGCAGGTAGGATGCGAGCAAGCCCTCGCGCTTCCAGGCAATGAAATGCGCCGCGTCCGAGCTCTGTACGACATCACAGGCGAAGATCCTGCTCGCATACTCTTGGGCAATGCGCTGGAAGTTGCGCTCCGCCCCGGAGCGTTCGACGCGTACCTGAATGCCCGGAAACTTCGCCTCGAATGCCTTGGCGACCTTTTCCGCCACCGCTAACTCCACGGACGTGTAGAAGGCGACCCTGCCTTCTTTTCTTGCCGCGCCGACGAGTTCGGGTGTGATCTTCTGCGGCTCGGGCGCGGCGGCCCGTGTTTGCCAAGCCGGCTGCAGCACCAGGCCGCCGGCGCTCGCCGCCACTGCCCCCAGCATCTTGCGCCGCGAAAGTGTGCCCATCTTCTCCCTCCTGCGTGGTGCGACGGTGTGCGCCGTCTCGCCCTTCACGGATCGTAAGCCATGACGTGCCGTAACTTGAGACAAATACCTTAGATGGCAACAAGCGTTTAGGAGCCGCGAAATTAGATCAGCTGGCCTTCACGCCTGGAGGTGGCAAACAGTGTTAGGACGTTTCCGGCTTGGCGCCAGACCGGCTTGAATTGGAGATTACCGAATCCGTCCTGCTCAACGACAGTGCGACGACGCTAAGCATCCTTTTCTGCCTGCGCGAGCTGGGCGTGCGCATTGCCATGGATGATTTCGGCACCGGCTACTCTTCGCTCAGTCATCTGCAGCGCTTCCCCTTCGACAAGATCAAGATCGACCGCTCATTCATCAAGAACATGGCGGCCGATACGAGCTCGCTCAACATCGTGCGGGCTGTCGCCGCGCTCGCGAGCGGATTGGGCGTGGTGGCGACGGCTGAAGGCGTGGAAACGCGTGAGCAGCTCGATCGCATCCGCTCACAGGGCTGCACCGAGATGCAAGGGTCTCTGTGAGCAAACCAGTCCCCGCACATGAACTAGGACAGCTGTTTCTTGCGCAGGGCGTGAGCGCGACGGCCCCGCCGCCGCGGCCTAGCCGGATAGGGCGCGTTGGCAAACGGGCAATGGCAGGGGGCGCTCGAGCACCTAAAGCGCGCCAGGAGCCGCGGTGTCAAACGGCTCCCGGCAGGGCCAAGCCGACCTAAATGCCCGGGTGCAACCGTTGGCTTAAGCTTTTAGCAGCCGTGCCGGGCCAGGCAGCGCCGGAAGCGCCAACCCCCACCAAACCGCGCCCGGCATTCGCGGAACCAGGCGCGACAGCGCCGGTGTTGCACGTGCTCCACGGCGCTGGACGGCCTGACGCTTGCCCCAGGCGCCGCAACGCCGGCAGCGGAGGCGATCTGCGGGACCGAGAAAAATCCAGCGGCGATTACAATGACACCTGCCAACGCAAGCTTTTGCAGCATGACGGAGTTTCTCCTTATGAAACGCGCTTAACTGGGACCGATCAGTCCTGCTGCAACGATGCTAGCTCGTTCCCGGTTCCCCCGTTTTTACGGGAGCTGCCGTCCATGAGGTGGTGTCCGATGCCTTGATTGCTGTTGGCGGCACCTGTTGAGATGCTACCTTGCGCCTGCGAAGGTTCGAGGACGGATCTCAAGTTGAGAACCATCGCGTGGCTTCGACGTTAAGCCGTTGGCGACGGGTCGGCCGCGATTAAGAGCGCGAAACGCGCGTCAAAAGGACCGAAGAGGACGACGAGAGGTGTCCTGGCTGCCCAAGGAAATGCTGCAAGACCTGGTCGCAACGCATGGCTACTGGACCGTGGCGCTCGTCGTCGGTCTGGAGAGTATGGGCATTCCGCTGCCGGGTGAAACCGTGCTGGTCCTTGCCGCAATCTACGCGGCAAGCGATCCGAGCCTCAATATCGGCCTGGTGATTGCAGCGGCGGCCATTGGCTCCATTCTCGGCGACAATGCGGGGTATTGGATTGGGCACCGCTATGCCTATGCCGCGGTCTTGCGGTACGGTCGCCACCTCGGGTTATCGGAGCCGCGCATCAAGGTCGGCCAATACCTATTCCGCAAGCACGGAGGCAAGGTCGTCTTCTTCGGTCGGTTCGTCGCCTTGTTGCGGATCTTGGCGGCGTTCCTGGCGGGCGTGAACCGCATGCCCTGGCGGGAATTCTTGCTGGCCAATGCCGCGGGGGCGATCTTGTGGGCGGGCGTTTTCGGCGTTGGCGCCTACTCTTTCGGTAAGCTTCTCTTCGAGCTGCACGCGGTCTTGGCAACGGCCATGTTCATCGCCGCGGTGATGATCTTTTTCGGAGCAGGCTACCTGATCACGCGCTATGAGCACCGCTTGATCGAGGTCGCCGAGCAGGCCCTCCCCGGGCCATTGCAAACCCACGCGAAGCTCGGTGGCCGTTGAGCCACCCGCGACCCGCGACCGCCTCCCCCCTTGTGTGCGGGTTACCGGAGCCCACGGCTCACATTCCTTTCGATCCACCGTTTCTGTCCGCGCGATCGGCACCCTGAGCATTTGCGGGTGCCCTCGTTCGTCTGTGCTCCAGCTCCTGTAAAACCTGCTCGCGCCGCCGAGCGTGGGCTTCTTCGGCTTGCAACCATGCACGGGTGATTTTCTGGCGCGGCCAAATCTGCTCAAGCCAATGGCGCAGCCGCTTGCGCGACAGGGTGAGCAGCTTGGCGCACGCACGCGGACGACACCGAGGTTGCTCGAGCACGATCATGGCGGTCAGAATTGCACCGCCAAAGAGGGCAATGCCTGCCATCAGGCCGACGATAAAGGTGTGTGGGTTCATGTGCCGGCGCGATCCGCCCGTGCGGAAGTCTCAGATGCCGGAAAAGACCTTCGGCGCCATCACCCGTTCGCGGGAGACCGCACAAGCTCCGGCGTGCCTGGCTGTCGCAGTAAACTGGGCTTGGCGGAGGCCTCACGCCGTCTGGCCCCCTGGGGGTTGAGCGGCTTGAATGCGTCTCGGCGCTAGCTCCAGCACCATTGGCCCCCGACGAGACGAGCGCCACGCTGGCTTCACCATGTTAGGGGCGGCACAACGATGGGCGCCTCTGGGGGCAGAATTGATCTATCGCCTGTGCAAAGTCACTGCGCCGCCAAAATCTTTCCGCGATATCGGCCTAGGGTGCCTTCGCTGTGTGCGTAAGTCCATGCATGCGTAAGTCCATGCATGCGTAAGTCCATGCATGCGTAAGTCCATGCATGCGTAAGTCCATGCATGCGTAAGTCCATGTATGCGTAAGTCCATGTATGCGTAAGTGCATGTGTGCGTAAGTGTAAGCGTGAGTGGCGTCTCTTTGGACTGCGTCGTGATCGTTGCCGGCCCGGGCGGGAGACCAAGTCCGGGCCGACAGCATTTTTGCTGTTCCCTGCCGCCCGAGCTTGGCCAAGGGGGCAGCACGAAGGCGAGGCTTGCAGCCTGGGGCATTTGCGGCAGGCAAAACGTCTCCTCAACCCGTAGCTGCTCTAGGTATCGGTCCGCCGCGCCCCGTGGCGGCTAAACTGCGCGTTGCCTTAATTAGGGTTCGCCAGGCAACCAAATTTCACTCCCGGCAAAGGTGTCTCATCCGGAACGGCGCAGTGGCGATCGCGTTCTGCAAATATAGAGATAGGAACGCCGCCCACAGATTGATGTTTGAGCTCTTAGCCGCGAGACTGACCGTGTCCCCCATTCAATATCAAGCCCACCCGCACCGACCCCGCCAGCCCCGCGCTGTGCTGCAAAAGCACTCCCATCCTCAGCACGCGAGGGACTCCGGTTTCTTGCTTCTGATGGTGGCAGGCTATTTGCTGGCGCTCGGGGGAGGGATCGTGCTGCTTGGGTTTCTCACGCCGGTCTCACATCCGACCCTGGTTGCGACCAGCGAACCCCCGAGCCAATTGAAACCTTGAACCTGCCAGTCTTCCTGGGGGTGCTGGCCCAAGCCGGGCGGTGAGACGACCGACCGCTGGCGCCGATGGGATGCGCCGCAGTGACAGATCCGATCTGGTTCCAATGGCGTGACCCATTCTGCGCCCGGGGTCTCCGCCATCCGTGAATCGAGCGCCATTGTGGCACCTGCAGGAAGCCGTGCCGCTGCTGCCATTGCAGCCAACGGGCGATTTTCGGGCGAGCGCGCCTGCAGCAATGGACTAGCATGGTCAATACCACTACCGCCCCTACATGATCTATCACGTGTCGCACGAGCGGAACGTCTTCCTGGAACGTG
>Ga0081455_10000162_pt1 | contig 82078 bp, 89 predicted proteins | sample TabmetS3T2R1_FD_70207 | JGI IMG/M metagenome (GOLD analysis project Ga0081455, IMG submission 70207) | Tabebuia heterophylla rhizosphere microbial communities from the University of Puerto Rico - S3T2R1 | ecosystem: Host-associated > Plants > Roots > Rhizosphere ...
CTTCGGATGGTCCAGGCGAGGCCGAGCAAATGTCACAGCTCTCCGGTCGTGAGGCGGCAATTCTCAATGGCTTGGTGCAGGGGGCATCGAACAAGCTCATTGCCAACCAACTGAAGATCACCGAGGCCACAGTAAAGGTTCACGTCAAGGCCATCCTTCGCAAAATTCGGGTTAAAAATCGAACCCAAGCAGCAATCTGGGCCACGCATCGCCAATCCCCTGCCGATGTATTCCACGCGGGCAACGGCAAATTGGGCACTCATCGGACCAGCTTGAACTTTCCTGAGGCTGCGTCTGCAAATGGCCAATCTGGGCCGACAAGCGCCGAGCGAGCAATTTCACGCTGAGGCGGGCAGTAGGTACCCGAAGGGCCGCGAAACTCCACATCAGGCGCGGTCGAGCGATCGTGCTCGATCACGATGGAGTCGATCTCGCTGACGTTGAGGCAGCAGCGGCGTCGACGAGGGAGGATAGGGGCACTCAACCTTTTGAGGTCCGGCACAATAGCGAGGGACGCAGTGGGAACGGCGCCCCTCCGTCAGGACGTGCCGGATGGAGGCAAGCGCGCCGCGCGACGGGGTTCGATTTGCTTGCAATTTAGCCACATCATGCGGTGTACTATCCTGGAGAACAAGGGAAAATGCGGAAGCGAACCATCAAGCTGTGGCGCCTTAACGAGGACGGCCGCAAGAAGTTCGCCGGCACGATCACGGCGGCATCGCCGGCCGAGCTCGTCGCCAAATGGACGGCCTTTCTGGCCACCTCAGAGCGTGGTGTCTACTTCGCCACCTACCGCGGCAGCTTCATGGGGCCAGAGACCGCTCTCGAGAGCGACGCCGGGGGCTTGGCGGCCTAATGCATGGCCAAGACCCGCACACCTGCCGTTGCGTACTTGCGGACGAGCTCAGCCGCCAACGTCGGCGTGGACCGAGACTCGGAGCGCCGGCAACGTGCCGCCATCCAGGCCTTCACCAAGCGAGCCGGCTTCGAGATCCCCGGCGATGACTGGTACTACGACGCCGCGGTAAGCGGCGCCGATCCGATCGAGGGACGCGAGGGCTTCGCACGGCTCCTTGACCGCATCGAGGGCAACGGCGTCAGCACCGTTATCGTCGAGGACGCCAGCCGCTTTGCCCGCGACCTGGTCGTGCAAGAGCTGGGTATCACCCTGCTGGCCAAGCGCGGCGTTCGCCTGCTGACGGCCTCGGGCGATGATCTGACCGACAGCGACGACCTGGCCGCAAGATGATGCGGCAGGTAGCCGGCGCCTTCATGGGTACGAGAAGGGCCGCCTGGTCGCCAAGCTGCGCGGCGCGCGGGAACGCAAACGCAAGGAGACCGGCAAGAAGGTTGGTGGTCGAAAATCACACCCCAAGCTGTGGCCAGAGGTGGTCGCGGAAGCGCGTCGCCTTCGGAGGGCGAAAGATAAAGCCGGTCGCCTGAGCTACCGTGAATCAGCGCCAGGCTGAAGGAGGCAGGTTACTGCAACGAGCGCGGCCAACCTTTCAATCCACAGTCGGTGCGAGCAATGATCGATGGGCCTCAGCCTCGGCAGCGCCGGCCCACCGGGGCAGATTGAGCAAAGGGGTCGGTCATACCCCAATAAGCGGCCACGGTGATGGTGTGCCAGCCGGGTCCGAGAAGTGCCGATTTCGTTGCAAAAGTCGGTGAAGAATTGCGGGGTATCTCGCGGCGAACGCCGGCGCGGCCCGCTTTGCCGCTCGCCCCGGTCGGAGCGGCAGCTGCGACGCTTTGATACCGACGCCCGCCACGCAACTTGAACGCTACACGACGCTCACGCAACACACGCGGGCAACCGTGGGCGGCGATCGCGCTTGCAGCTTGGCGAGGCGGCGTAGGTTCTGAGCGATCGCGGCGAGCGTGAACTCGTCTTGCGCACCGTGCGGCCCGCGTAACCGGAGACGACCGAGCCTGAGGATGCGCTTGAGATGGGCAAACAGCATCTCGACCCGCTTTCGCTCGCGACAGGATTGTTCGAAAGCCTCGGTGCCGGCGAGCGCACGGGCAACATCGCGGGCCTCTTCATGAATGCTGCGCGGGATCTTGCGGGCCGGCTCTAATAAGGGACCCGTGCAGCGCAAACAAAAACTGGCCGGCGAGCCACCCTCAGTCGATCACCTCGTTAGCCCGGGCAAGCAGGGTGGGCGCCACAGTCAACCCGTGTGCCTTTGCCGTCTTGAGGTTTATGACCAGCTCGAACTTGGTGGGTTGCTCGACCGGCAGGTCAGCCGGCTTGGCGCCCTTCAGGATCTTGTCCACGTAAACGGCCGACCGTTGGAACACATCTGCCACGCTGACGGCATAAGAGATCAGCCCGCCGGCCTCCACCGCCTCACGATTCCCGAACATCGCCGGGAGCTGTCGCTTGCCGGGCGCTTTTACGAGTTGTGCCCCGTTATTAAATGTGAACGGTTGGTGCATGACGAGCACGGCACTGACAGCCTTGCCCGCCAATGCGGCCACGTCGCCCTCGAAGTCCGGAGGACTAGCCAGTTCCTGGAATTCGAGATGTAGGCTGAGTGTCGTCGCCGCGGCCTCCAGCTGTCGTCGGTAGATAGCGAAGGTCGGGTTCGGGCCATGCCCAAGAACACCGATCCGTGTTGCTCCCGGAACTGTTTCCTTCAAGAGTTGTAACGATTTGGCGACATAGTCGGAAGCGAGCGCCGAAACACCGGTCACGTTTCCACCCGGACGTGCGAGGCTCGCAACCAGGCCTAACCCGACGGGATCAGCGCTGTACACGGACACAATGGGAAGCGTTGCCGTCGCTGCCTTTGCTGCTAGCGATGCAGGGGCAGAACTAGCGACGATCACATGAGGATTAGCCCGGATTAATTCGCAATCCGCAGTACCAGGATCGTCAGCTGACCCAAAGCATAAGGAAGAGAATATCAGTACTCGACGTGCTTGGCACGCCGCGCAAACGGGCTTGCTGTCAACAGCCTTCAGTCGTGAGCTATTGCAGGAACAGGCGCAGCACGAATTGCTCAAATTGCGCGTATGACTCCGCGGCGGGACTGCCGAGGAGGCCGATGGTCGGGTGCAAAGGCTGCTGAGCATGCCCAGTCAGTGGCCAGTTGCAAACGCGCCTCCTAGCGAGATGAACTCCCGCCGCCTCATTCGATCACCTCGTCGGCACGTGCGAGTAGCGAAGGCGGTACGTTGAGGCCCAGCGCCTTCGCCGTTTTGAGGTTGATGAAGAGCTCGTACTTGGTCGGCTGCTCGATCGGAAGGTCGGCAGGCTTCGCCCCGCGCAGGATCTTATCGACGAGATCGGCAGCGCGCCGGAACAAGTGCGGCATGCTCGGCCCATAGGACAGCAGGCCTCCTGTCTCGACGTTCTCACGGAAGCTGAAGAGCGTTGGTGTTCGTGCCTCCAGGGCCAGGGTGTTTATGCGCAAACGGTGAGTGGTCGTGAGCGGGTCCGGAGGTACGCACAATCCATCAACGTGTCCTTTGATAGATGCAATTGCGGGCTCGATGTCATCCGCGTGTCGGATTTCGAGCATGCTTGCTTCCAAGCCAAGCGTTTGCGCCGCTGCAAGCGATTCTCGCATCTCCAGAACAACACCAGGCGCATTAGCATTGCCCATGATAGCCAGTCTCCTGAGTCCGGGAACGAGCTCGCGGAATATTTCAAGTCGCTTGCCCGCAAGATCGGGAGCCTGGATCGAAAGACCTGTGACGTTGCTGCCCGGCCGGGCCAAGCTTGCGACGAGACCGCTGCCAACCGGATCTCCGGCCGCCGCAAAGATGATGGGGATCGCTGGTGTGGCCTGTTTGAGCGCCATGACGGCCGCGCCACCGGCCGTGACGATCACATCGACCTTGAGGCGCACGAACTCAGCTGCGATCTCGGAGTAGCGATCCCTGCGCCCCTCCGCCCAGCGATAGTCGATCACAACGGTCGCTCCGTCGACCCACCCGTGTGCGCGCATGCCCTCAGCGAAGGCGGCGACCCAATTGCTCCAAGCTGACCGCACGCCGGCGCCCAAGAAGCCGATGGTCGGAACCTTCGTCGCCTGCTGTGCACGAGCAATAAACGGCCACGCCGCAGCTCCGCAGATGAGCGTGGCGAGCTCGCGCCGTTTCAAGTCGCGCCGCCTCACTCGATCCCCCTTGTCCACCCGTGTCGGGATCAGAATATCCGATGCGCACGCAGGATGCTCTGGTTTTGCTGTGCCGCCGCAATGAGCGCTCGCCGGCTAGGTCCGCTAATCAAGCGCCGCCTTTACACCGAATTTCTAAGAACTCATTCAGGTCGCACCTCCTTCGAATCCGGGCATCAAACTAGCGAACCGGCGCAATGGTGCTATGTGATGGTCCGGCCGCTCGCCCGGCGCGAACGCCGACTTTTTGGTCATTCGCCCGCTCCGGGCGCGCGTGCTCCTGCAGATTCGGGGGAAGATCGGTGTGAAGCCGGCGCGCAAGGGCCTCCTCCTCGTTCAGCGTGAGCTTTCCGGTTACTACCCGGTAGGGGAGTTGCGGAGAACGACCAAGGAAGGCGAGTGTATTGCGCTTGCCAGCGACACGCCGGCGCTCATCGCTTGGCTTGGTTGCCGTCGGCAGGACGCGTTCGGCCGTTCGCACGCTAAGAGGCGCCGCCTCCAGCGTCGCCCAAGTTCCTTGCTGTCATCGCTTTGGTCGTGTTGGCCTGGGCAGATGTGTCGATCGTTGGGCGCGAGCCGGTCGCGGCCGGCCAACTCGCTACGGGGCCATTGCAACGCCCTAGCGGGACGCTCGGTCCTCCCGTCGGGCAGACGCAGCGGCGGCAGTTACAGCCGAGCCCCATTCGTTGATGTGCATTTGGAGTGTGTTGGCCTTTGTAAGATCGATCGTGCAATTGTTCCCTGTGACCTGCAAGCAGCTGGCATGGTTCAGTCGATCCAAGTCCTGTTTACATGCCTGTATAGCCACATAAGCAACTGCTTGGGCGGGCTCTTGTGTCGCGCCGAGGGATTTGTCGATCTTAGAGTAAAGGCACTTCTGAGCAGCAAACCTCTTACTTCTGACGTTAACCTGCAAAAGATGCTCGAATTGTTTGTTTGCCTCGCCGTTTTTGAGCCAGTTCTCCAAGTCGAGCGAATGGGTAGATGCACCAGTTAGAACTTCTTGAGCCGCGACTGCAATAGCTGCTCTCCACTGGCGTTCGAAGGCGGTTTGATCGAACCTGGTTCCTATTCGTTGGCGAGATGCACGTTCAACGTCCTGCATCTGGGAGCGGCAGGTCTGCTCAACCGCAGTCGCCAAAGTCAGCGAAGAGGTGTCGGAAGAGGCGGCGGAGCTTTTTTTGCTGATATCCTGGAGAATGCAGAGAACAAGAGCAGTCGTTGGCCTCTTCGCTAACTCAGAAGCAGACACGCGCGTTTGGGCGAATGCTGGATCGAGCTGAAGACTGTAAATGAGAACGGAAATAATTCTGCCGAGACAGCGCATCTGATCCCTACCGAAACACCTTGGTTAGCAACGGACCGACTGCCTCGCAATGCTTCGCCAAGCGTGTCCACAACGAATCAATAAAGCCTGCTGGGAATCGATTTGGGCATCGCAAGAGCATGTCGTGTCGCTCTGCGATGTCCGAAGGCGAGCGCCGTTTCCCCAGGAAGCCGACGCCATCGTCGGCGTGGGCTAGACGGCGATGCCGCAGATCCAGCGGACAACGATCTGCACATCGGTCCACGACAGGACCAGCATTGCTGCCAACGTCACAAAGGCGATGACGGCAATGCTGGAGGCGCTGCCTCTCGTCGAGGGGTTCAGCGCAACCGCCAACATCACTGTCAGCGCTAGAATTACGCCAGAGGCCGCGCACCGTTGACCAGCAGGGACTGGGCGATGCTCTGTTGGCCGCACCAACGCAATTTCCGGTAAGCGAGCTTCGAGAGCCTCACTGCTTGCGCCAGCCGGTTCTGTCGAGGTTTCGTGGACGAAGCGCGCCAGCCGCGCGCACACATCGGCAGAGGCATCCAGCCCACGACCCCTGCGCACCTCCCAAGAGATGCTCTGCAGTCGCCGTGGCGAGGGGACAGTCTGTCGGAGGCGGAGATGGAGGGTGTCCTTCGACGGTTTATGGTTATCCACAACGATCTCATATCGAATTGGAAATAGCCCAACATCTCGGCCGTTGTGTATGCGACCCGGCCTGGCACCCGCACACCCACAGCCCGCCGGGGAGCCGCTTGATGGCGTCCTGCGGTCTGTACGGCGTACCAGGATGTCTCGCGGCGGTTGTCGCTAGAGAGGGAGCCTCACGCTGCAGCGTGGGGCTTCTTCCATCCTCCCAGAGGAAAAGAGGTTCTGGCCTGCAGCTGCAAATACTGCCGCCGCGGCCCCGGTGCCTCACTTTGTATTGCCAAGCGGATAGGGCGCTGATCTTTTCCCTTTCAGTGATGATAGGGCAACACACAGGTGGTTTACCACGCCATAGTTCCCACAATTGGTGACCGGAGAACCACACGAGTTTGGCCAACAAGGCTATGCTTGCCTTCGGAAAACATAAAAGCCACGCTGCCTTAGGTGTCGGGTAGCTTCCTCATTATCGTCGAGATCCTCAATTCTTGCCGATGCCATGAAATTCCATTTTGCACGACGTAGTGCGCGAGCAACGTTGCGGCCCGTCACATCCGTTGAATAGGCAAAAGTATCGCGGCTGTTTTCATCGCGGAATAGATAGACGAGCACACCGACCCTCCCCGATCTGGTCTGCAAGTCGGGCTGATCCCGCATCGCCCACGCCTGCCACACGCTAATCCGTGTACGAAACTCCCAAAATGGCGATTCAGGTTCGAAGCGTTGTCGAGCAGAGTGCCGCACGTGGATTTTTGGTAGGGTTCCATACGCTCGCGAGTGGTTTTCGCTACGTTTCGGAACTATGGTCCAAGCGGTCGTATTGTGGCGTCGCAGGTTGGCCTTCATGAATACGCCAAGGCCACGTGAGCCTCATCCGGCATATTGGCGTCAACGCGCCAAGGACGCGCGTCGCGATGCAAATCTTGTGGCCGATCCGGTCGACAAGGATATTTTGATCGAAATCGCGAATATCTATGAGAACTTGACTGCAATCGCCGAAGCGAAGCTCAGCGTCGAAGCGCTGAGCGATACGGAATACATTTGAGCAGCGGCCGGTCAGCAGGGGCCGTGCTTGATAGCGGCTGCGTGCGCAACCAATCGCGCTCTGCGTTCCTCGGTACGCTCGGCCAGAACCCGGTAGCCCTCTGCGATGAACAGCATCTGCCGTCGGGGTTCCGGATCGCCCATTGTGCTCGCGGTCTTTAAGGCTTCCTCCTCAAGGCGCCGCCACTTCGCAGCCCATAGCTCGGCCAGCGTGATCTCGCGTTCAATTTCTCTGCGGTCCCTCGACACAGCGCAGCCCTCGCCTGGTCCCGCGCGCAAATTGGCTTTTTTCCCCGGCACTTGAACGCTCCTGGCGTCGTTGGGTTCCGGAAACCCATTCTCGAGCCAGCCACACGCCCCCGGGGCCAATGGCGGCGCCCACGCCGCATCGGCTTCGACGTGGGCGTCCAGCGCCATAACCGGCAGGAAGAGGGCGTTCGCGCCATCGGTTACGGTTCTTGGGGCAGCGGCAAAGAAGAAGCCCCACGCCTCACGGGTGGGGCTCCATGGAAAGCCGCGTCGGATCCTCGTACGCCTTACAAACCGCAGGACACCGTTCAGCGGGTGACCCGGAAGGGCGTGGTGGATGGGACGGGCTGCCGGGCCGGGTCGCCAGGAAAACGACCGAGCGGCCGTCATATTTCCAAATCGGGTCCAGCCCATTGTGGATAAGCTTTCGTTAGGTGCCTGACGGTCATCAAGATTACCGAGCCGGCGCTCCTCGACAGGCGACCAAGCCTGTGGGAGGTTGCTTGTGGATAATCTGTGGATAAGTGCGATGGCGCGAACGGCGATTGAGCGCGCATCCAGCCTAATTGAGCATTGGGAGCGGCGGTTTGAAATTTGTCGGCTGCATGGCCAGTCACGCCTCCGACCGGGCACCGAGACGCGCGCCAAATGGACTGCGTTTCTAAGGAAGTTCGAGGCGAAGCTCTCTGCTCTGCGGATGCGGCGTGACGTCCTGGTAGGTCTGGAGGAAGCAGCACAATTGCTGGACACCTTGCCCAATGGGGCGTCCTATTCCGATGAAACAATCAATCCGGACGTTGCTGAACGCTTTGCTGCCGCATTCGCTGAAAGCGAGCGCAGGCTGGCCTTAATGTCTGAAACCGAAACTTCCTGATGAGAACCGCATTGGGCGCCCATAAGGTGGCGCGCCGACTGGGGGCGACCTCGTCTCTAGCAATGTGCCCAGCACACTGTCCGGGATCGGAGCCGTGTGTACACGAGCGCCGCCGTGAGTATCGACGGCGTGCAACTGTACGAAAGATGAAGGAGGGCCTTCGGGTTCAGCGATCAGGAATGCCCATTCCGGTCGCGAGCGGGTACAACAAATCGCATTGGCGCAGGACGCGCTGAGGGACCTGGCCGAGTGCGCAGCCTTGGCTTGGGCTGCAATGGCGTACGGTCTAGTCTAGTTTCTGTCTCGATATTCAGGATAGCACGCAGAATCTGGGGTTTCTTGCACGTTTTCGCGTGAGTTTTCATTTGACGTATACGTGTGGGATAGTGCACACGTAAGAATGACCAAGACCGAATCACCCGCTGATGTCAGGCGCTGGCTCGAGAGCCAAACGGCTGGCTCTTTTCCGGCAATTCTCGGCTCTCTTAGCTTGCGCCGCGCCCCGTGCATCCGTGCGAGCTGTCAAGCGTGTCAGTCTGGCGAACAGCACGCGAGCTGGGTGCTGTACGGCCGGGCGAAGGGCCGCCGATTCTCCATCTACATTCCCGAAGACCTGGTGCCGGAAGTGCAACTCTGTCTGGAGAAGGGTCGTGCATTGCAGGAGCTGTTGTTTGAGGCTGCGCCACGCTACGTGAAAGCCTTGAAGGGTGAGAAGGACAAGTCCGCGGGCAGGTAAGAGAACCGGCTGGTGTCGAGATCGGCGGCGCGGCAGATCAGTTTTGCGGATTGGGAATTGATGCGGCAGGGCGTGCGCTTGGAGCCGCTACTGCAGGCCATCTCCGACTTCCTTGATGAGCAACAGGACATTATCGAGCGGGTGCGGCGCGACTTGGTGCGAGGATTGAGAAAGCCAAGGAGCGGTCGCCGCGGATTGACGCCACAACAGGTTCTTCGCTCATTCGTTCTCAAACGCGTCAAGAACTGGGACTACCGTGAACTGTGTGAACGCATCACGGATGGAATGACGCTGCGCCAGTTCACGGATTTTAATTGTGAGCCGGTACCCAGGCACCATGCGTTCCATCGCGACTTCAACCGGCTTAGACCGGATACCGTCAGAGCTATCAACGACCTTGTCGTGAACGCGGCGGTTGATCTTGGTTTGGAGGACGGTTGCAAGCTTCGGGTCGACACCACGGTGGTGGAGACAGACATTCATCATCCGACCGACAACACGCTACTGTGGGACGTGGTGCGCGTCATCACGCGCTCGGTTGGTCACTTGGCCAAAGCCACGAAACGGCGGCGTATCAAGGGTTTTTGCAATCACACGCGCGCGGCGCGGCGTCGGATGCAAGAGATCCAGCGTATGACCAGCAGGCAACGGCAGGAGGGTCAGACCAGAGCATACCGGTCGCTCATCGGTATTGCCGAGGAGGTTGTGCGGAATGCACATTGGGTAGTTCAGAGCACCGGCAAGGCGGGCGGCAAAGACATGTTTGCCAGCTTGGCTGTTGCAAGCATTCGCGAGGAGATCGCGCACTATTGCGTTCTGGGAACCAGGGTCATCAATCAAGCACGCCGCCGCATACTCGACGGAGAAAACGTTCCCAATGCTGAGAAGATCTATTCCATTTTCGAACCCCATACTGACCTGATCAAGCGCGGCAAGGTGCGCACACCCCTCGAGTTCGGCCACAAGGTATTTCTCGCCGAAAGCGCGCAGGGCCTGATCACGCAATACGAAGTGCTGAAAGGAAATCCTTCTGACGAGATCCATGTGGCGCCCTCTCTCAAGCGCCACAGGAAAGCGTTTGGCCGTGCACCCCAATTGTATGGCGCCGATCGCGGCTTCTTCAGTGAGCAAAACGTCTCCTCCTGCGCGCGCAGCGGCGTCAGCGTGGTGTGTATTCCACAGCGCGGCGGTAAAAAGACGCCGGCGCGTGAGGCGTACGAAAGGAGTGTGCCCTTCCGAGAAGGACAACGCTTTCGCGCCGGCATCGAAGGGCGCATCTCCGTACTGTCCCGTGGTCGCGGCATGAAACGCTGTCTCGCGGAGGGGAGCCAGCGCTTCGAATTGTGGGTGGGTGCGGCGGTGCTCGCCAATAACCTTTTGGTAATCGCGACGCTGCTTACAAAGCGCTCCCGCCGGCGAAGAGAGTCGGCATAGCTCTCTGCATCGCGTTCCCCCTTAATATCGCCACGCGCTTAGCTGACGTTCACCCGGAAATCGTGCGGCGTCCTACCACTCCCGTGGCTGAATCAAGCCAGCTCAGAGCTCGCAAACGGCAACGGGCCTGGTATTTTGTGCCCAGTTTCTCGCCATCTTTGAGAGATCGGCGCGAAAATCCGAACATTTCGAGACAGAAACTAGTCTAGTGCGAAATTTGCTTGACGGCGCGGATCAACTCAGTGGGCTCGAACGGCTTCGGGAGTACCGGTGCGTCGAGAAATTGCGTCGGTAAATGGACGCGACTATACCCAGAAACAAAGAGGAACGGTTTACCGCATTGTCGAAGGGCGAACGCGACCGGCTCCACGCTCTCGCCGTGCAAATTGGCATCAAGCAGCCCGACATCGCACTCACCGTTGTGGAGGGCGTCCAGTGCCTTATCAAGCGAGCCCACGCACGCCGCTATCTCGAAGCCAGCCCTGCGCAACACAGCTTCCATATCAATGGCGACAAGCGGCTCATCCTCGACAATGAGAACCCGTGGGGTCATTGCGCATTACCCCTTGAAGCCGTCGAGCACTACTGCAGCGGGCGCCTTGATCCGCCAATCCAATCCGGTGGAGGGATACGCGAGGTCAGCCGCGGCATCGAGTGCATGCTCGACCTTTCGGCGCTCGATGTATCGCAGCTCCCGGATGAGCATGCCCCGGTGATCCTTCAGAAACTGCAATCCTGCTTCTAAGTTAATGTGCAGGTCTCGCGAGAGGGCGTAAAGTCCAAGGCTGTTGCGAGCGATCCTTTCCATCATCGCGGTGTGATCGGCGATCCGGGCCCTTGATCGGTCGATCAGGTCCTCCGTCCGCTTCAGCTTCTCCTGCAGGCGGGCGTGCCACTCGTCACCGATCATGCATTTGCGCGCGTCTTCAGGTGTCATTTGGGTCTATTCAGAACGCAACAAAGTCTGGGTGCCAGGCCAGCCGAGCCTGACGATAGCCGCCAGTCTAATCGCGAACCTTACTTCGCGCCGGGCCTCATCAGGCATCCTCAGGCGAGTGCGGTGGCTTGGCCATCACGGCTTTTAGCTGGTCCTTGATCGTCTTTAGTTCATCGCCCTGCGCCTTGAGTTCGGGGCCGACGTGCTCGCCACTCATCATAGCAATGCGGCAGCGATGTCCCTAAGGGCGCGCAAGTGAGATAGCGGTTCACAGCCGCCTTTATGGCGATCTGGTTCCATTTGGAAGCGCTCATACTTGCCCGAACTGCAGCTTCCGCGCTGTCATTGGCTCCACATTCTCTTTCCCAATGCCTTTTAATCCCCAAGCGCTGAGGCGGATTGATTTAAATCAAACAGCGTGCGGTTCTTCCGTCACGATGTGCCGGCGTCACCGAGTGGCTGTGGCGTCGGCCACCTCATTTGACGTGTTGGCCTTGGGCACCCCGCTATCCGAAGCGTATCGCGAGGAAGGAACCAGACCACGATTGTCTGTATGCGATTTCGCGTCGCTCCGATCGGGGCCGACGAACTGCAGGAGCAATCAAGGCCAGTCCCTTCGCGATTTGACGATTACGCTCAAAACCGGCGAGGTTGACGACAGTACTCGACAGGCGTGGAACCAAACGCGAGCCTTGCTCGGCTCGATTTCGCGCTCGCGTGGCCTGCAGGCCCGCGACCGCCGCTTTCATCATCTCGATGAAGGAACCGCGTTGTGAAGTCACGCGCAGAGATTGCGATTATCGATATCTCGGGCTTGCCCACGGTAGACAGTCAAGTGGCCCAGCCCATTGTAAAGACGGTTACTGCTACAGGACTGATCGGGGCCGATTGCATCGTTAGCGGCCTACGCTTGACGTGATCTCGAACGCGACTATGGCGGATGCTTTCGCGCTGGCATTGAAGCGTAGTGGGCAAGCAGTCACAGCCGAAGCAGCGGTGTCGCCGGCGTCGCCGCCACCGCCAATCCGAGCAGTGGAGTGTGCCGAGGACGAGCATCGCTGAGGGATCGGAGTTGATGCCGCCCATTACCCGACCGCGCCCCGGTTAGTCAGCCTCGCGAGCTCCGTCGCCAGCCGAAATAACGTCCTCAGCTCTGCGTGCGTCTTATCTAGGCCCTCCCGGACCTCTCGCCTAAGCTTCCGCGATTCAGGGACTGACGCCCGGGCCTCCTCGACTGATGTGCGGGCGCCCTTGATGATTTCTGAGGCTCGGGCCGCCATCTGAGCGGACACTGGCGAGCCATCGCGGCGGAGGAGCTCGCCAAAGGTTATGTGGTCCAAAACGACGCCGCGGCCATTGGCAATTTGAATCGCCCAGTCGGGCAATAGCTTTCGGCCGGCTGCAAGCTCACTCGCCATGAGCGCTCGGGCACTTTGCTCCGCTTCCACCATGGCGGCATAGATATCGGGAAACTCCTCACCGTCGAGATCCTGGAGTATGCCCTTCGCCGTGACAATGTTGAGATGGTACCGCATGGCATATGCCTCCAGCTTACGCAGCGTCGTCAAGCGCAAGAGCACGCGATGAGGTCCGGCCAGGCGAGCCCCAGTGCTCGTCAGGTGACGCTCCTGCCGTATGTTGAACCCAGACCAGCCCGCCGCGTTGCGGCGACAGCCGAAGATCATCGTACGCTTTCAGACGGATCTCAAACCGCGGTGTCCAACGCTGTCAAAAGGGGGGCCATGCTCAAGGTCGACTACCGGCAGCTTGGGCGAGCGCCAAACGAGGATCGCGGACGTCCGCGAAAAAATTGCGGAGCAGGCGCGCGTGCTCGTCCGCCGCGCTTGTTTACACAAGCCCACTCCGCCCCCTCGAACCCCCTCTTCGTGTGCCTGGCTTCATTAGCATCAGCGCGATACGCAGTGCGCGCGAGCACGAAAAAGCTTGGGCGTTTCCTGCCAGCCTCGCTTTGGCGAGCGCGGCGCGGCGACTCCTCAACCGCAGTTCGCCCAATAAATATCGGTTTTGCCCGAGCATGCCGCTGTCTCCTGTGCAAAATTGGCGCATTCAGCCTTGTTTTTCGACGCAGTCAGGGTCCAACAGGGGGAGAAACCTTGTCCCGACCCAAAGCATACGATTAGGTGCTGGGCGGGGCCTCACCATTCTGCGTCGCGTTGGGAGTGAGGAGAAACAGTTCGAGGGGAACAATGAACCTTGCTCAGACTGCATCGCTCTGCATCTTGATCGCTGGGACGGGTGTGACGTGGGAGGCCGCGCAGGCACGCGCGGAGGATCAATGGACGGGTGGCATCCCCGTTTTCCAGAGCGACGTGGAGCAGCGCGAACGTCAACTCAATGCGCAGCGCGCCGAAAGCCGCAAGAGCTATAATGTTGCCTACCCCAAGTTTATGGACGGAGGCGCGAAACCCACCATCACACCGGAGAAGCCACCGGTGGTCTATCTGGAGAAGAATGAGCCGCCGGGCATCATCATCGTCGATACCGGCGGGCGAAAGCTCTACTACGTGCTACCCGGTAAGCGGGCATACGCCTACCCAATTTCCGTTGGACGGGACGGCTTCACCTGGACGGGAACCGAGCGAATCAGCCGTATCGCCTCTTGGCCATCTTGGACGCCGCCGCCCGAGATGCGCCAGCGCCAGTCGGGCCTACCTATCACCGTATCAGGCGGCCTCATCAATCCGCTTGGCGCAAAGGCGTTTTATCTCGGCAACACAATCTACCGCATTCACGGTACCAACAATGAGCGATCGATCGGCCGCGCGTCGTCGTCGGGATGCTTCCGCATGATGAACGAGCACGTGACCCATCTCGCCACGCTTGCTCGCATTGGGACAACGGTGCGTGTCGTCTCAAGTTATTCCGGTGTGAGCACGTCCGCCCCGCTGTCCTCCGTTTTTTCAGTTTTTGGTTTCGGCGATGCGGCTAACCCGAAAAAGGCCAAGGCGAACTAACGTCTGCCGGTTTGATCATTGCGGACCAGGTTTTCACCCTGCACGTATTGGTCCCGCGACCGGCAGCATGCGATTTCAGGTAGGGCCGCGCCGCTAGAGCTTAGCCTCTGCCCTGCAGCTTTCCTCGCCAATGCTGGCATAGAGGCGCGACGTACGGTCTCGCCGGTATCGCGCTGGTAGCCCGCAATTGCCAGCCATGTAGCCCCCCTTACCATGAAGGCCATGGGGCCCCCGGCAGACACTCGGCCACGTTTACCCTGGGCTTGGTCAAGGTCCCTACCTCGGACTAGGCTTTCAGCTACCCGGCGGGCGGCTTCACCATTCCCCGGCCCTCGCTCTGACCCCAATGTGGCCGTGTTGGAGCGCGAGATTGCCGAGTTGGAAAAGTGACGTCAGAAGAGCTGCGCGGATAGCGGCAGGCACCGGAAATTATCCAGAAATTCCTAGACGCCCGTCGTCGGTTGCGGCTACACCGACGGGCAAAACACCGTAGGGACAGGGGAACACTCCATGAAGAAAATTTTGACTGCCACTTTGGCAGTAGCAATTGCGCTTGCGCCTGCCTCGGCTATTTCACAGGGCGTTATCACCGGGCAACAATCCTACGTGACGGGTTCAAAGCCCGGCGCTGAACCTGGCAAGTACAAGGTGTTGAAAATAAAGAAGGCAAAGGCAGGCCAGCACAAGCGTCCCTATAAAGTTGCGAAGGCACCGCCTGGTAAATACAAGGTCGTCAAGGTCAAGAAGGCAAAGGCGGGCCACCACAAGCATTCCTCTAAGGTTGCGAAGGCACCGCATTACGCCAAGCATTCCTACTACCGCCCTGGCCATCATCACCACCATTGGCAGGGCCGTCGTCACAGCCATCATCATTGGCTCTTGCCTGCCCTGGTTGGCGCGGCTGTTGGCCTTGGGCTGTTTCACTTCTGGCACTAACGAAGGTCGTCTATTTGAGCCGCTTGGCAGCCTGTGCTTGGGGTGATGGCCCGCATCCCATGTATTCCGCAAATCGGCCGATGTTCTACCATCGCGCGCTGGGGTCGCCGCAGACAGAAAAAGGCCCAGGGCTAACCGGGCGTGGGCGGTTGGGGGTGCCGTATCCGGCACACCCTCGCGCTCTCTTCACCTTCGAGCGTCAGCGACCTTACGGACCAACGACGGTGCCCGGCGAAGCCTTCGTCATTGCCTCCGTCCCGACCATTGACTTTGGCAACGTCCACTGCCTTTAGCGCCAGATCTATTGCGCGGGCTCCCCGTGGGTTTTCGAACGCCTCGATGCGGTTCGGTTCCCTGTCAGTCTCAATGCGCAGCTTGGGTGCCGGGCCGGGGCCCACCAGCCTCCTTAGCCGGCAAGTACAAAGAATTGGACGGCTTGGGCGGAATAGGCTCATCCTCGGGCGTCCGGCTGAGCCGTGCAATGTCTGTAGCGCGCCGGTTCGCGCACGCGCCGCATGAGGTTGATCCCGAAGGGGCGATCCTTGGAGGCGTTCGTGGGCATCTCGTCGCTGCTCGGGCGCATCGCGTCTTCGATCCCTTGCACTGGCCGTCACCGCGACACTCCGTTGCCATGGCGTCGGTGTACACCGAAACGCTGAGAACATCCTCGCGGGCTGTGGTCCATCCCAGCAGGGGAGACGCCGAACATGCGCAACATGAAAACAGTCGAAGCAAAGGCTTACGTGCCGTCCAGGGACTTCGCTCTTTCGAAGCGGTTCTATCAAGACTTGGGATTCGATCTCGTTTGGTCGTCCGAGGACCTGGCATACTTCCGCCAGGGTAATTCGAGTTTTCTTCTGCAGAACTTCTACCAGAGGGAGCACCCGGATGGTTTCATGATGCATTTGCTGGTCGAGGATGTGGAAGCTTGGTGGAGCCACATCCGCGCTGTGGATCTCGCAGCCAAATATGGCGTGAAGGTCGAGCCGCCGGCAGACAGGTCTTGGGGAATTCGCGATTTCGTTGTCGTTGATCCGACTGGGGTCCTGTGGCGCATCGGGCAGAACATTTCGCATGATGGGGTGAGCACCTGACGCGGGCTGCCCTCGTCGAGAACTCCGCCTTGTCAAGACCGGTGTTGGTCCCCGCTGACTGAGCCCGGCGATGCAGCAATCCTGTCAGCTTTCTTGGGGTCTTAAGACTAAGCTCGTCGACGCCAATCCAATTCTAGGCTGATCTTGGTCCCCGAGCAGCCGTGGTCAGACTGCCGCGCGCGCAGCCAGATACATTCCCAGCAGGAGCAAGCCCGCATAGAACCATTGGCGGAATGCTGCCGGTGACAAGCGCAGCCGGATCACTTGACCGACCCCCACATTTCGACACAGGCCAGTCCAAGCGCCATGCAGGTGTCGCTCGCAAGCGAAAGCCGAAGCCCTCCTTCGATCACCAGGTTCACCGTGAGCGCCAGCGTCGAGACGGTGAAGGAGAGCCCGAGGGCCTGAACGAGCTCTTGCTTCTCCAGGCCAATGGCTTGCAGGTAGGGGACCACCGGTATGACGAAGACGCCGGTGGCGGCGGTAATCAACCCGGTAATCCCGCCGATCAGGGGCGACAAGATCGGCTCCCACAGGCCAGGTGCGGGAAGCCGCAAAGCTAGCAGTCCGCTGTCGCCCTGATGGACGATAGGGTCGCCGCCGCCGCGGGCCATCCCATTTGCGTGGCATGAGCTGGAACCCCACGCCGTCCTAATGAATTCCCGACCAAGCGGAAGCTCGCCACGATGCACATCGCGGTAGGCGAGACCAACAGCGTACTCCGGCAAACCTAGGGTGCGATCCCGGATGGACAGCGCTGACCATGCGACGCGGCACGAGGAGACGTCATGACGATCTCTACCAGGCGCGATCTTCATCTGATCGGCGCTCCGTCGAGCGCGGGCGCGTATGCGCCAGGGCAGGAAAAAGCGCCGGCTGCCTTCCGGAAGTACGGGCTCGTCGCCGCGATGACCGAAGCGGGCTTGCGGGTACAAGATCGCGGCGATGTCGATGGTTTTCGCTGGCATCCAGACCCAGCAAACCCGAAGGCGATGAACGTCGATGTCGTTCGACGAGTCGCCCAATCAGTGGCGGACCAAGTCGCCGATAGTCTCGCCGTTGAAGGCACGGCACTTATCCTTGGCGGCGATTGTACCATCGAGCTCGGCACTGTCGCTGGTGGGTTGCGCGACTCGAAGTCTGTGGGCCTCCTCTATATCGATTTCGATGCTGATCTCAATCCGCCGGAACAGAGCGACGGCGCGCTCGATTGGACCGGTGTGGCTCACATGCTCGACATTCCTGGCGTGGTATCGCAGCTTGCCGATCTAGGGCCGCGACGCCCTCTCCTGTCGCCCCAGGACGTTTTGCTGTTTGCCGTCGAGAATGTGACACCTGGCGAAGCCGAAACCATCCGCGACCGCGGCATGCAGAAGATTTCCCTTCAGGAGGTGAAGGCCGATCCGCACGAAGCCACACGGCAGGCGCTGGCCTGGGCTACCTGTTATCAGCGTCTCTTCGTGCACCTCGATGTTGATGCATTGACCTATGTGGATTGTCCGATTGCAGAGAATGTTCGGCGCTCGGAGGGTTTGCGTTTGGACGAGCTTTCCACCGTGCTTGGGATGTTGCTGACAGCCCCGAACTGGCGCGCCTTGACGATTACAGAAGTTAATCCGGACCATGCGCCGAACGAGGCGGAGATTTTTGGCCGCCTGATCGAAATGCTGGCTGGAAGCCTCAAAGGTTCCGCCTAAGAGGTTTGGTATATGCTGGTGGGTGATGCCCGCACATCTCGAACGCTTAAGAGGCCAAATTCACGACGCACTCGCCGACAACGACGTGCCAACGAGAGCGGCAATCCCGAGTGCCAGTCGGCTTCAGAGGTATGTGAGACCCGCTTCGCCAGGTGGTGACGACCCGGCCCTTGATCCTAAGCGGACACCTACAGCCCCCGGGAACCTGCATGGGCTGAAGACATCGCTTTTCCCGCAAGGGACGAGCGGCTTTGGATAGGCTAGCTGTAGAGACGCGCTTGACCGAAGCTCAGTTGTGCGCTCGACCTCCCGCGCCCGCTGGCCGTAGCTGATTGTCGGCTTTTTTCAGCTTCCCTGTAAATTTGCAGGGCAGCTTGTCATCGGGGCCTTCGCCGCAGGAGCGCCCGTATCCTCCGAAAAAATCCATCGTCTCATCGAACGTAACGAGCACGCTATGGTTCGTTCGATGCGTGACTGCGCAAGTCGATGGTCCTCCAGGCTTGGCGTACCCTAGGCCACCTTTCCCGGATACCACCGCTCATGCTCGAAATCGAACGGGGCGTTTGATGTTTTCGGGGCCAACCCGCTCAGGATGTTAGCAGAGTCACGGCGAAGAACGTGGTGCTTGCGTTGGGAGCCGTTCATCGGCTCCAACGCGAGGCTCGTAGAGCGCGGCTATGAGGGGGAAAACTCTGTCTGGAATTTGCTGTCCGGATCGAGCCAACTCCCGCGGTAGCTCAAGGCCATGATCTGCAACGCCAAGGTCTTGATTGGCTCCGAATCTCGGGACGCTTCTGTAGCCGCGACCAGCACGGCGTGCGCCAACCGCTCGCGCGCGGCTTCTGCCCGGCTTGCGTCACCAGTGAAATGCTCGGCGATGCTGGCCCACGCGTCGTCAAACGCCTTACCGATGGTCTCCAGTGTTTCAGGGCTATACGTGCACCCAGACAGGATCCTGGCAGCCCTCATACCTTTTCCGTATAGATAAGGGTTTCTGCAATCCCGCTAATGCTGACTTAGTGCGGATCCGAGGGGCTGTCCAACCGGTTTTATAGGTACGCTAGCGTACGAGAGCCGCACGGATCGGTGTGGTTCGGTTCGTTGATGAGTGCGAGGCCCCAGCAAATGCCCTGCTCTGGCGACGTCGCCTTGGCTGTGGCGGACAAGCAACGCCCCGAGGCCGAAGAGGGCGTTGCCCCAGGACCGAAAGCCTTGACCTCGGCAGAACGCGCAATGGTGCGGGGTAACGAGCTGCCCGCCATGGCGCCCAGCGCCCGTTGGCTGTCTGTTTGCAATCACCGGCAAAAGCTGCGCAGACCGGTCATTGTCTGCGGGTGGCCAAAAAACCCGACGCACGTCATGCAGGAGTTATACGAGATCGAAGGTCAACGGCGTGCTGGCTGGAACAGCTCAACCAGATTGCCGGAAGGGTCCACGAGCAAGATTTGCGATCCGCCGGGTCCGACCACAATGTCATTGCGAAACTGGAGGCCGGCAGCTCGTAAACGAGCAACCTCAGCAGGTAGGTCGTCGACCACGAGGTGAATGCGATTCCAGCCGCCAGGTTGGGGCCGTTCGCCATCGGGCATCGGCCGCCCCGCCGAGCTTGTCGGTCCGCTGAGCAAAAGCCGCAGAGATCCACGCGCGACGTCGGCGAATGCGGGAGCGTGATTGGACAGAAGCGAAAAGCCCAGATGCTTGGTATACCATTCGACGACAGTCTCGACGTCGTCGACCATGTAGCGCACGTTGACGGTCGTTTGCGACATTTCTACCTCACGATGTTGCGATGTAGGAGCTAGAGGAACCTCTTGGCTTCGAGAAAGTGCCAGGCGGCCGCTGAACTATCAACGGCTGGGCTGGCCGGCCACGGCCCCTTCTTTGTTCTCCGCGCCAAAGACCCGCAGTGGGCGCCGCGTGATCCGCGCGACCGCTGCCATCGCGGTAGATTCTGCGAAGGTCGTGTTGCATCGTGAGACAGGCCTTTAGCTTAAGGTCCAAGGGCATTTTCTTGGTGCATTCTTCACACCGTCTTGCTTACTCGCATCTTCCCGCGGCTGTCGCACAATGCCATCCTCCGAGATTGATCGAGGAGGCCCGGAGGCCATTCGCCATGGGGACACATCGCGTGTTCATCTACGTCAATGTGCCTGACGGCATGCCGCATGTGGGCTGCTTCCGTCTCGTCGAGGCTCCGATACCGAAGCCCGGCGACGGTCAGGTCCTGGCGCGCACGCATTTCCTGTCGATCGATCCCTACATGCGCCGGCAAATGGGCGGTGGGCACGGCCAGTACGCCAATCCCCTCAAAGTCGGCGATGTGATGATTGGGCGCGGTGCCGGCGTGGTGATCGAAACCCGCCATCCGGATTTCAAGGTGGGCGACGCCGTGCAGAGCGAGTTCGGTTGGCGTGAGCATGTCGTCCTCGACGGCAAGGGACTGCGCAAGCTGCCGTCCGACTTGAAGCCGATTTCGCTCAGTCTCGGCCTCATCGGCCAGTCGGGCGCGACGGCCATGGTCGGCCTTGTCGACATCGCGGATATCAAGGCAGGCGAGACGGTGGTTGTCTCGGCGGCAGCCGGTGCCGTCGGCAGCGCCGTCGGCCAGATCGCAAAGATCAATGGCTGCCGCACCATCGGCATTGCCGGCGGGCCCGAGAAATGCCGCCACGTCGTCGCGGACCTGGGTTTCGACGACTGCATTGACTACAAGGCTGGCGCGATCGGCCCCGCACTAGCTAACGCCGCGCCGCAAGGGGTCGACATCTATTTCGACAACGTCGGCGGAGATATTCTGGATGCCGTGATGCCCCACCTCAACACCAACGCGCGGGTGCCAATCTGCGGTCAGATCTCACAGTACAACTTGCGCGAGCGGCAGGGCCTGCGCAATATCGGACTCATCCTCGACAAGTGCGTCAGGCTGCAGGGTTTCCGCATCGGCAACCACTTGGCGCGCCGAGAGGAGGCGCTCGACAAGCTGATGGCATGGTATCGCGCCGGTCACCTCAAATGGCGCGAGACGATCGCCGAAGGCTTCGAGCAGGCTCCCTTCGCGCTTGTCAACATGCTGTTGGGCGGCAACATCGGTAAGCAGTTGGTACGGCTCGGGGCAGCTGCCGATTAGCGTCTGGTAATAGACCCGCGCCATCCGTGATCAATCCGATCGCCAGTGGCTTTGCCGGGAGCGACCCCCGGCGCCATCTTTTTGATGATATAGCAGCCGGGTGTCCGAAGGGCGCGGCCGAGTGCCGGGCCGCCTTCCGGGGCGTGAGCGGCTTGGCGAGGAGTGTCACGGCACCGGCAGGCTCACGCCGATCCGGCGCGCGCGGCTGCGCAAGAAGGCAATGGAGCGTACCTCGCGTTCCCCAGGCATCTGAGTGATCGTTGCCTTGTGCTCGACAGCCGGTAACCCTGCCTGCGTGCGCTGGCCCGCGGCGCGCAGGGATTTGTGCATCACCCTGACAGCAAACTAGCGCGGCGCTGGTGCGATGACAAAGTCCAGCCTGGGCGCACGCTTTGTTGCAGGAGCGAACGTGAAATGCCACCACTCGCGCCAGTAACCTTCAAACCCATGTTTTTTCATCACGCGACGGAGAAGCTCCCGTGCTCCCCGCTGCTCAGGTGAGAGAGCCGCAAAGCCTGCATGCGACATGACATCGAAGCAATCAAAGCCAGTGCCCATGTCAATTGAATTGTCGGGCGATCGATCGATCGCTCTCCCAGTGCAATCACCATACCGGATCCTAGGGTCAAAGAGGGGTTGATGGGGTGGCGGCAGCCTCACGAGCGTGAGATCAACGGCGAGCCCCTGAGAATGGGTTGAGCTTGAAGAAATGTAGCCAAGCGAGTGCAACTTCGCTCTGTCCAGCCGCGGAAAATAGCGCGTTGTCCTCGGGCCCGAGCTGGCGCCGATCCATTGCAGAAAGGCCCTCGTTGCTCGTGTCGGTCGATAGCAGTCGTAGACCTTTAGCCCCAGGGATTGCTGACGCAGTTCCGCATGCACCTGCTTTAGCGCTTCCGCAACGGGGCGCTTTAGCACGCATTCATTGGCGTCGTACCCCGGCACTCTTTGCCCGGTGAAGTTATCAGGGCTTGCATAGCGGATGTCTTGCAGGATCTCTGGAGCCACGTCGCGCAAATTGACGAACTCGGGAGGACGCTGCGCGCCACGTGCATCCTGGGAAAGAAGCAAGTGAAGCACCAAGCATGGCCACCACCAGCGGAACATGATCAGTCGACGATCGCTGCCGATGTCGGAAGTCGGCGCCGCTCCCGTCGCTGCAAGCGCAGTGCACAAAAACCGTCAACCGCACCGAGCACGCTCGTTGCAATTAGCTTCTGCCGATCAGTTGAGGCCAACAGCAACTCCTCCTCGCGGTTCACGATCGAGCCCGCCTCGAGCAAGACGGCGGGCATGCGCGTCGTTCTAAGCACTATAAGTTCATCGTACCTGTAAACGCCTGCCTGAACATCCACGAGCGTGTGTCGCCACGGACCCATCAAACCTCGGGAGTAATGCGGCGTGTACTCGAGGCCGCGCGCCTTGAGATGATGCCCCAGCATGCGAGCAAAGGCTATGCTGGCTGCATGCTGCCTGTTCTTCATCGATACGAATATGGAATGGCCCTTGAACCGGTCGCTAAAGCTGCGCGCTTGCCCATCATATTCCCATTCCTCCTTCAAGAACTGCGGTACCGAATCATGATGGATAGAAAGGAAGAGATCGGCTCTCAGCGCATTGGCGCGTGCTACCCGTTGAAGGAGACCCGCCCTGGCGGATCCGAAGGTGTTGAGCACGAACGTCCTACGGAAGCCGGCCGCAACGAGCGCTCTTTCGATCTCTTCGGTGAGAAGTAGATTGAATTGGTACTCGGGAATGCCGCGCGCGCTGCGCGCCCCCGGGGCGTCAACAGTGTGCCCTACGTCGAGAACAACGAGAAAACCTTCTCGGTCGCAACGTCCGCGGTGCGTGTAGTTGACCATTGCGGAGACGGCTTTGCCTTCTTCCGCTGAAAGCCTCTGCAGCAACACTAGCGCTAGCAACACGAACGTAAGGCAGCACAGCAGACAGGCAGTGCGAAGCCAGCAGCATCCGATGTCGTGCTCGAGCATGGACGCACCTCGTCGCTCAGGACACGGCCCAGCGCTCGAGCTTCGGCAGCCCCCTTAAGGGATGATCGCGTATTGTTGCGCCTCGACTGCAGGAATGGGATCTCGATTTGTCAACGCAAGCATCACAGCGTTCGAGCTTCATGTCCCCCCCAGCTATCGAACAGCGATTATCGAGTCAGGCGTCGCAGCCGAAAGATGCTAGCATGAATGTCTCCTGATAGCATCCTTGCCCCGTCGAAGCGCAAGTGCTCAACACGTGCGCACTGATCCACCACTCTGCGCACACCCCAATAGCAACCTGGGTCGCCCATGGAAGCCCAGAAGTTCCTCGAGGCAACGCCGATCTCACCTGACATCGTCAAGGTCCTGCAACAGGTTTTTGGAAGATGCCTGGCCGGTCTGTCCGCAATGTTTGCGCCGGACCGCGTGGACGATGCCGGGGAGCCTTGCGCATAGAGTGGTCGCGTGCGCCGTTACCGGGGATCGCGACCAGGAGAACCAGAAGGGCGATCGAGCCCGTCACAAGCCATCCAGCGCGGTCGACGCTGCAGGATCGGGGTGGAAGGGCTTTGCTTTGAGACCGGAGATTTTGCGCAAGTGGCCACCGTTTAGCTTCGCTGGCGTCGAGCATATCGGCAATTCGGGCAATGCGCGTTTCTCTCCCACACCCTCGATGGAACCTTTTTTACCGATTTTTGGCGGCCCTGCCGCGCCATCATGGGCTGCAAATCGCCGCTCTCGATCCGCGCCTCCTCGACTACTGTCCGATAGGCCTGTCGTGACGGATGTGTTATGTTGGGCGGCGTGTGAGAAAGTAGGTCTGTGAAGGAATTACCTGCCGCACGCGTGGAGGCAATTTGCGGCTCTTCATTCACGTCCTCGCGGACAACGAACGGATCATAGATCCAGACGGCCAAGATGTGCCGACCTCGAGACGGCACGTGCCGAAGCTTGCCAGAGCGCGCGTGAGCTCATGGCCCAAGAGCTTCAGGCTGGCCGCCCCCCTCCCATTGCATGGCGCCTTGCAATAGCCGACGCCGAAGGCACGATCTTGGACACCATTAGTTTTGGTGCGGTTGCGTTTGGCCATGGTATGCCAGGCGCGCTTTTGGGCTCACGGGAGACCCGGCAGCTCGTTGAGCACGTACGTCACACAATCCGCCAAGGCCGTGAGCACCGAGCCAGCCTGCGCGCCGGCATTGCGGAAGCCCGCGACCAGTTGCGTACGCTGGGACGGCTGAATGCCACGCTCGACAAGAGATCCAACTCAGAAGAGTGAAAGCCAAAACTCGGCAACGGAAGAACGTGCCAAGAGCGAACGATGGCGGCAGCACCTCGAGGATCTGCTGATGAGCGCTGAGTCACGCATCGAGCCGAACGCCGCATCGCCGATCACCACTCTGTCAAACAGTCACGCTATGTGAGTTGCGCCACGCGCGCCCGTATCTCCTCGAAAGTCGCAACCACGTTGGCAGCAATGCCACGCGTCTCCTCGAAGACGGCGCGTGCATAGTCGCGACGCTCTTGGAACCTCTCGCTCGCGTCGCGGGACGTCCCGGGGCTGCCGTACCGCCTCAAAATAGCGGCTCCGAAACTAACGGTGAGATAAACGCTGCCGCGTGCGTCGGTGACATAAACCCTCCAGTCCTCGCCCACAAGGCCGCCTTGCTGTAGTTCCTCTGCCGCGAGGTCCCTCGCGATCTGCTCAGCTTTCTGTCGGGCCTCGTTCAAACTGGCGAACTCCCAGCCTTCGGGATCTTTTAAATCCCGGGAACCCATCACCACTTTGAAACAGCACCGCATGCTCTTCCCGCTTCTAGCGCAAGACCGTGCACGTCCACGCACCTTAACTCTTGTCTGTACGGTGGGAAACAATATTGCTAGAGTCCCATTGGCGCCACGAAAAACTCAGGTACTCGCCTCCCATCCGATGGCCGCCAACGGGTACGAAAACCGCCTTTTGGCGAGCCTCGCTAGCGACGATCTCGCTCGTTTACAGCCACAGTTAAAGCGAGTGCGGTTAAGATATCGCCAGCAATTGGAGGCGGCGCGCCGGCCAATTACGGCCGTCTATTTTCCGCTGGCCGGCATTGTCTCGGTCATAGCTATGACTTCAGACCGTCGGCATCAAACCGAAGTTACCTTGATTGGTCGGGAGGGGATGACGGGTTGCGCCATCGTGCTTGGTATGGACGCGCCCATTTGGAGCTCTATCGTGCAGATTGAGGGTGATGCCCTCTCCATTGGTGCAACCGAATTGATACGGGTGTTCGAGAAGAGCGCATCCTTGCGTTTGTCATTGCTTCGATACGTGCACGTATTGTTAGGCCAACTCGCACATGGAGTAGTGGCGAGTGCGAGAGGGAGGATCCAACAGCGGCTCGCCCGCTGGCTTTTGATGGCGCAGGATCGGATGGGAACGAACGAACTTGCGCTGACGCACGACTTTCTTGCCCTCATGCTTGGGGTGCGCCGCGCCGGCGTGTCGGTCGCATTGGATACCCTAGAGTCGCAAGGGCTGGTTGGTCGCATGATCGAGTTTTTCATTGCTCGCTCCACTCGACGGATACATCATGCGGCCAACGCCATTACCCTCAAGCATTACCCAACCGAACGCGCCCTCCTTGTATGAGGCCCTGCATGGCCTGGTGCAGCTCGTGCTCATGCGCCGAGGTCTTCAGATGACGAAGACCCATCCGTAGCGCTCGCACGATGCGGCATGCGAAAGGCATGGTTGGGGCGTCTACGCGCGGACGGCTTCTAGCCTGAAAGCGAACGAACTTGCCATGGCCACTGCGGTCGCTGCCAGTGTGTCATTTAGGTGAAGCCCAAATCTGCCGAGCAGGTGACGACCCAAAACGGGTGTCACAGGAGGGACATGGCTACTAGCGTCCTCGACCGTAGCGTATCAGTCGCTGCTCAAGTGTACCCGTGTGTAGCTCGAAGAGATGGTTGTCGTAGTCGTAGAAATAAATCGATCGGCCTTCGCCACCGACCCGTGACCTGCCTTCCTTCAGTTCCAAGTCGAGGGCGCTAATACGCTGGAGGAAGGCGTCGTAGTCCGCTTCATCAATCTTGAACGCTATGTGGTTGTAGGTCCGCGTAGGCGGAGGGTCTCCTTCCATCGTGGCGATCCACAACTCTCCGATAGTGAAAAACCGCTCCCTAGATACCGAGAACGTCTCCTCGCCACTGTCGTATACCTTGCGGGCTCCGAGGATTGTTGTCAGCAAATGTTCCATGCGATCCAAGTCTCGGACGATGAATGTCATGTGACTGAGCCCTTCAATTGCGCCGACCATGTATTCCTCCGATCCGATCCCGCTGCTGATCGTTTGCCACGCGCCACAACCCCCCTCTCGACTCTTACCTCGTTGCTCCGCATCGTCCATACCGCGAGTAGGGCTTGCGCCATGGACCTGCCAGCCGCTTGCGCCAGATACACTGCAGAATAGAATTGCGGTCAGGCTGCTCCGCGACAGCTGATGGCATGTTTACGGAGTCTGCCCCGCGGCACCCTAGAGAGCCTCTCGTTCACCGCGACGCAGGCGGCGCCCGGAAGCGCAGGCGCCGCGCGGAGCCTCGTGCTCTGCACCATCTCGCACGTGGTGAGTATGGCAATATCAAGCTTCTTCGTCCGGAGCCTGACCTTCAACCACATAAGGGCGCTGTATCGAGCAACGTCTGCGCTTTCATCGGCTTCCCCCATGGGGCTCCCCTGCGGTCCACGGCCGAATTGTCGCCGCACTCCGCCTGAGCATCGGTAACAATCAAATTTGTTCTGGCCGAAGGCTGGCGCGCGTGAGATGTAGGACTCATAGAGCGCCGCCCGGCACGGCAATCCCGCCGGGCGAAGGCGCGGTATCGAGGCGCCACGGCATAATGCCTTGCTTGAACGGGCCCTCAAAGAGCTGCTTGTCCTTCAAGTCGCCTTGGTGATTGTGTGTCCGTTGCTGGGGCGAACCGGCAAACGTATGGACGTAATCGCACCGCACCATTTTGCCTCACGCACCGCCTTTCGGCCATTCTATCATGCAATGCGATACGCGAAAAAGGCGGCCGGATCTCGCATGCCCTGGTATAGATCAAAGTGGTTACGCGACACCTATTCGCTCCGCGCCCACCTGATCGCGTTCGGGATCGCACTTCTTGTGCCGGTGACAATTGTCGCCTGGCTTCTGCTTGCGCATGCAGCCTCGCTGGAACGCAGGCAGTATGAGTCGCGCCTCATTCAAATCGCCGACGATCTGGCTGACGATGTTGCACGTGAGATCGACCGCCGCCTCATTCTCCTGCGCGCGCTCGCAACCTTCCCCGCCCTGGCAGAGGAGGATTGGTCCACTTTTCACGACCAAGCTAAAGCTGCGGTTGGCGACACAGCCTACGTCATACTTCTCGATACCTCAGGACGGCAGCTGGTGAATACCTTCGTGCCGTATGGGGCTGCACCAGCCTGGACCGGCGACCCAGAGACAATCCGACGGATCATCGAGGTGAGAGAGCCCGTCATTTCGGACCTGTTCGTCAGCCTTGTTACAAAGCGACCCGTTTACAACGTTAGCATACCGGTGTTTCGCAATAGCGAACTGCGTTACATCCTGAGCTTGGGCGAACTGGTGGACAGCCTTGTGCAGGTGCTCAAAGGTCAACGGCTGGCTGCCGAATGGATCACGACCATACAGGACCGAAACGGCGTGCTAATGGCTCGCTCGAGGGCTCATGAGCAGTTCGTCGGCAGCACTCACCCGGAGTTCCAAACAGATAAGAAGGTCGCCGAGCGCTCCATCCGACACGCAAAGAGTCTTGAAGGCGAGTCCGTATTGCGGGTCGTCGTACGCTGCAAAATATCGGACTGGTTGGTGACGGCAAACCTCCCGGTCGCGTTGGCAAATGTTCCGCTGCGGCGTAGCCAATGGCAATGGAGCATGATGACGCTTGCTGCCTTGGCTTTCGGCGCTGTGCTCGCGTCGTTGGTTGCCCGCGCCCTGGTGCGGCCGATGGCGGCTGCGGCGAAAGCAGCGGTCGCGCTCGGGCATGATCAGCCGCTCAAACCCGTGCGTTCTGCCGTCACGGAAATCAACACCATCGCCGCTGCGCAAGAGTTCGCCAGTACCGAGCTCTCCGAGCGCACCAAGCATCAGACCTTTCTTCTTCGCGAACTGAGCCATCGCGTAAAAAATGTGCTCGCCGTCGTGCAGTCCCTGGTGATGCGAACCCTGTCTGATGAACGCTCGATCGCCGATGCGCGCGAAGTGGTTATTCAGCGCCTGCACGCGCTCGGCCGGGCTCACGACACGCTGATGCACAGTGACTGGAAAGGAGCACCTCTGCGGGAAATCATCAACTCCGAGCTTGAGCCCTTCGCCGCTCGGGTTGCTTGTGATGGACCGGACGTGATTATCGCTGGAAACATGGTGCAGACCTTCGTCCTACTGTTGCACGAACTTGCCACCAATGCCGCCAAACACGGTTCTCTGGCGGCAGAACACGGTACCGTGTCAATTGCGTGGACCGTTACCCACCACGGCAATGGCGCGCATTTTGGTTTTCGGTGGCAGGAACGCGACGGCCCCTCAGTGAAGCCACCAACGCGTATTGGCTTCGGCAGCACCATTCTCAAAAGCACGGTTCCCTCCGACATCCAACCTCGCTTAGCTTATGACTCGGAAGGCTTTGTGTATGAGTTCGAGACGGCACTCAGTGCCGTGGGATCCTCGGCCAGCGGGTGATTGAGGACGATGCGATAGCTAATGACCCCACGCGCTGGGATCTCAGTGCCCGGCGCCCGGGCTGGCGTTCACAGGCCTCGATGACATCGGCGAGCGCCGCCAACGCGCGCTCCTCAGGGCTGTTTTTCTGGGCAGCCCAGCAACGGTCGGTTCGCCATCACCTCGAGCCAGCATGGCGGAGACACTAGCTGACGGGCGAGAGCACGACGGCAGCCCGGAGCGGTCTGGAGCGGGGACAGGCAACCGGGGCCCCTCGCCGTGAGTTTCCCCAGCGTCTCCCGATGCGGCTGATCTGATTGGCTTTGCTCACAAAAAAGCCCAGCGGGGAGCGGAGACCAAGGCCGAAGTGCACACGCAGGGAAGCTGAGCGCGCTCCCCGTGCATGGCCTCGTCGGTCAAATTTGCGCAAGCCGTGATCAAACTGGATGCCATTGCCGACAGGGTTTGCGACTCGCGTTGGACAAAGCCCGTTTTGCATCGCAAACAAGATCAAATTCAGCACAGGACGGATCCAAGGAGCCGCGCGCCGCGTTGGGTTCTAGGAGGTCCTTCCGGGTGCCTCGCTATTACTTTCATGTTCGCCGTGGTCAGCTGACCGTCATTGATCAGGAGGGCATGGAATTGGCCAGCGACATTGAGGCCGCCCTAGAAGCGGCGCGACGAGGTCGAGATATCGCGAAAAGCGAAGCCCTCAAAGGCATTCCTACCCACGGCGGCCTAATTATCGTTGAGGATCAATGGGACACCCCTGTCGTTGAACTTCCGCTCGACCTCGGCTAACGCCTGCCGTAGTGCGGCCCGCGCAGCAGTTATCGATCAGTATCGCTCGCGAACGGATCGTCAGGCGGAGAGAGCGATCGCAGATGCGCAAAAGCGCCACCCAACTCGCGCGATCTGGTTGGTCGAGCATCTTTTCCTTCAGCTCCTCAAGGCGGTCGCGCCCTTCAGCTATATGTCGATTGTAGCTGCAAGTCGACGATGAACATCGTCCTTAGGCATGCATTCCTCTCTCAAGATCGGCGCAGCGGCGAACTTAAATCGTCGTCTCGCGCCTTCGGTGTGGCGCAAACCGTAGGGTAGATGACGCCTGAGGGCGCGCGAATTCCCCAATGCTGCGGCGCTTCGCGTGGCCGGCGAGCAGGCGGCGCGCCAGCTGCAAACGGCCCCCAGCGGGGCAGGACCGCTGAGGCCTGCAGAACTGCTGTCACGCGTTGGATGAAACGGACAATCAGTCGGCCAAGAGCTAATCCGACCGAGGCTTGCGGTAGCTCCCGGAAAGTCCCTATGAGTCCACAAAATGCTGCGGATATGGGGTAGCTAAGCTCGTTCCAGCTCTGCGATTTGCCGCCTCAAAATGGGCTGCGTGCTCCCTGAGCTCGTGCAACCTGCCCTTGGCCAAGGCCAGCCAGGAGGATCCGCACCTGAACGCGGGCGAGCTCCTCGCTGCTGCGCTCGCTGAGCGCGGTTTCTCAGGGCCTTGGAACAGGCGATGCCGGTATTCGTTTTCGGTCGTCCAATCGGGGCATTTGACCTTCAGCCAGGGCCCGCTCGGGGCCGCTCACGTGAGCCGAGCCGCCGCGCTTGGAAACCAAGCCCCTCGAAATCGAAGCAATTCAAGTGCGTAAGCAGCACCTGGCCGTCGGGGAAGGTCTCAATTTCACGCATGAACGGCATCCGCGACACGTGCGGCAAAGCCGACCTGGTGTGTTTCTAGCCGGAGCTGCAGGACCAATTCAGACTGCTCGCACGGGCAAGGCTATGATTTCCAAGGCATCTGACCTTGCGCCAAGCTCTGTTGTCGGAACGGCAAACGAGCTTCGAGGCGCGTGCGGATCCCGCGCCGCAACGGATGCTGAACGGGCCTGCGGCGTGGTTGGCGGGCAACACAGCCATCATCCTGCTTAGCTATACTGCATCGGACTTTAGCGACTGAAAAAGTGCGTGTGGGGCGTCGTTACGATTGCTCAAAGTGCTTGTGCCGGAAGGTGCATTTGCGCAGACAGAAAGGGAAGCAAACCATGGAAATGAAACATTGGCTGATCGCAGCCGTCAGTTGCTTGGCCTTGGGCCTCTGGGCAATGCCCGCCTCGGCTGCGCCGATCTCCATCGCGACGACCAGCCCCAAAGTTGCAGCGGGCGGCAGCTCGATTGTCGAAACGACGCACTGGCGCAGGCGGTATGTTTACTACTATAGCGAACACTCTCCCGATGATTTCGACAGATACTATCCTTATGATGAACTTAGCTACGATTGTTTCTGTAGCTACCCAAGCTATCGCTACGATTACGCTTATCCACGCTACCGCTACTACCACCCTCATCACCACCATCACCGTCATCACCTTCGCCATCGTCATTATCGGGACTATCGCCGCTGGTAGTACGTGCGCGGCGGCGAATATGCGACCCAGTAGTTGGAGTATCTCGACTGGCCCAAATGACAGGTTGGGTCAGTTTCGCACTGACAGCCCGCTCACGGATCTTTCCGGCACTTCGGCTCCTTTGACGCCGTCAACATTCGCACTCCTGCTTGGCGCTTCAGCAGGGTGCAGGAAGAGACGTGAGTGGGAAATTTGTCAGGCAACGTTAGACAGCCCGCCCGGCGCGGCAGCGTCCTTGCTTGGCCATTTGAGGGAAGCAAGGCACCACGCCAGCCCTGCGCCGGCTGTTGCAAGCATCCTGGGCGGCGGTTGCCTTCGTGATACATGATAGTATCGGCCACGGGATCCTCCAGGCGAGGTGCGGGCGCGGCAGCTAGAATGGCCACACCGGGAGGCGCAAGGGTAGCCTGTGAAAGTCACCGCCATTGAGACCATCCGCCTCGAAGAGTTCCCCAACCTGCTTTGGGTGCAGGTTCTGACCGATGAGGGCGTGACGGGGCTGGGCGAGACCTTCTACGGTCCGGCCGCCGCGGAGGCGCATATCCACGGAATCATTGCCCCCTATCTGATTGGCAAAGATCCACGCAACATCGAAGCGCATCAGGGGCATCTGACGGGCTATATCGGCTTCAGCGGCGCCAGCGCCGAGATGCGGGGCCGCTCGGCGATCGACATCGCACTGTGGGACATCCTGGGGCAGAGCGTCGGCCTGCCCCTCTGCGACCTGCTGGGCGGGAGGGTTCGCGAGGAGATTAGGGTCTATAATACGTGCGCGGGCTACTCCTACGTGCAGACCCGGCCCACGCAGGGCACCGACAACTTCGGCCTCGACGCGGCCAAGGGGCAGTACGAGGATCTCGACGCGTTTCTGAACCGCGCAGACGAACTAGCGGTGTCCCTGCTCGAGCAAGACATCACGGCTATGAAGATCTGGCCGTTCGACTACGCCGCGGAGAAGACGTCGGGCTATTGGATCGGTGCGGACGAACTCCGGCGCGCGCTGGTGCCGTTCGAGAAGATCCGCAAGGCGGTCGGCGACCGCATGGATATCGCCGCCGAACTGCACTCCCTGTGGAGCCGGCCACAGGCGATCAAAATCGCCCAGGCGCTAGAGCCGTTGCAGCCCATGTGGGTGGAGGATCCGGTGTTCATGGACCACCTCCATTCGATTAATGAGGTGGCACGCGCGACCCGGGTCCCTATCGCCGTCGGCGAGACGCGCGGGGGACGCGCTGACTTCCGCGCCTTGCTTGAGCTCGAGGCGCTGTCAATGCTGATCATGGACGTGACGTGGGGCGGGGGCGTGAGCGAGGCGCGCAAGGCTGCGGCGATGGCGGAGGCCTGGCACGTGCCGGTGGCTTTCCACGATTGCACCGGGCCAGTTGCGCTGGCGGTGTCGACGCATCTTGCGCTGCACGCGCGCAATTGCTGGGTGCAGGAGATGGTGCGTGCCTTCTACTACGGCTGGTACCACCGTTTCGTTACCGTGCTGCCGCCGGTGGCGAAGGGCCGGATCACGGCGCCGGCGGGGCCAGGACTCGGGCTCGCCTTGCAACCTGGGATCGCGCAACGCCCGGACGCCGCCGTGCGGCGGACAACGCCCAGCGATCTGTGAGCGCCGCGGCACAGCGCGTGGCTTCGGCGTCGGTCTTAAAGTCAAACTGAATGAACTGCCGGATCGCGAAATTGATTGAGTTCATTCGCACTGAGCGCGAATCTGGCTTGGCCGCAATTCGGCCATTTCATGAGTTGCTCGACGATCATCGCACGGGACTGCACCGAAAGCTGCAGCGATCGCTTTAGACTGCGGAGCTGGACGCTCTGGACGCTCTCCATGCGCCCTCGCCGACATGCTCTTGCGATGACGCTTGCTTCTTCGATGCGCACTTTGGCCATCAGGTATCAGCCGTTAACCGCCACAAGCTTGCGACAGTACCTGTCCTTGGACGACACTCCCCCGCCCCCTATGGTGGCGCGGCAGCGCGCGGGTGGATGCTAAGTCGGACCGATGCAAAGCGACGAGGCCAAGAGGGAACGCAAGGCGCCAAGCGCGATTTTAAAGCTCACCCCGTACGTGACCGGCTATGTGTGTGGGGGGGGGTCGATCAGCTTTACCCAATCGGAAATAGAGCGAGCAAAACAAAAGCGGACCAGTCAGATTAAGCGGCCGACCACGGGCGAGCCACGGTCAGAAGCCTCGAAGGCCCCAGCGGCTATGGAGCAACCGCGGAGGCCTCATTCGTTCTCGTGTAGTAGGCGTCGCGGCCAACTGAGCAGATTCAAGGTTAAGCGCAATGCGGTTATCGATAACTCCGAAAAAAGACTGTAAGCGCGTGCGGTCATGCATGGATTTTTACATGAGTGAGCGAGGCAAAATTACTTTGTACGCTACCGCACCGAACGCCGCTCGCGTCATAGGCGTGCACGGGCGTCGTTTCCCCCGCGGCGCGGCGGTGTGACGAGCCTGGTTCCCTAAATTGGCGTGCGGCGAGCAGTCGGCGCGGGCCTCCAACGGGCAGCCCGGCCCTCCTCCTGCGCCTAGTTTTTCTGAAACTTCTGAAGCAATGCGCGGGCAGGATTGAACCCCTCGTCAGGGGTGGACCCCCTCACTCGTCCTGGCACGCTCCTATCGGGCGTAGAACCCACTGTGCCCGCACTGCCCATAGAAAAAATCACGGGAGCGGCCGCATAGGCTCCTCAACAGCCGCGCCAGTCGCTTCGGCCTCTCCGGCGTACGAGCCTGCCGAAGCGAAGCGCTTAGCAGCGTTTGGGCCAGACGGATGGGGTCGAGTTGAAGCCGAAGCAGCAATCGCAAGCTGGGTCTGCGCCCATGCGCGCGCTCCCAGGCGCGATGTTTCCCCGCGGTACGCGCGCACGCGTGAGGCGCCGCAAGGGATCCGTGCAGGATGGGAAGCGGTCACGCCCCTTCCCCCTCAGCTTCGCAAGCAGTTGCTGGCGCCTAACGAGTGTGACGACGCCGCGCCCGCGGCATTGATCGCAGGGCTTCGTGCGGAACGGCAAACGACTGGCAATCGAGCCCTTGCCGTCGCACGCGGGACCGGCGTGCAAGTCTGCGTGAACTCTACCGGCATCGCTGCAGTAGCCGCATCCGTCGGCTTGGGCGTCTCGTTTGCGCCACCGCCGCTTTGGCCGAGCTTCGATACCTCGACCAGCATTGCTAAGGATCAGGCGCGCTAACGCCGGCTCGTTCGTTGTTGGATGGACACGCCGTGCCTAAAGGTGGAAAAGCAGCAAATTCGTGCAGGTGCTGGGCAGCCAAACCAGAGATATAGTGAGGTGCTCCAGTGGCAAGGTTTCAAGATACTCAGGATGATCCGCAGAGCAATTCTGGCCAGGACTGGATCCGCGCTGGTCGCTCTGACTTTGCCCCGGACTACGGCAGCAACCAGTGCCGCCGAGAAGATTTTCATCGCCGAGGCGGCACGCATGATGCGCGAGGCCGTGACGACCGGCGATGCTCACGACGGCTAGGGCTGGGGATGGTTGTCGCGTTCTTCACATTTGGACTGGGTCACATGGCATCGAGTCAGAATACCGATAGCAGTCGCGCCATCCTGGAAGCGGCGGCGCGCGGCGATGTCGAGGCGTTAAAGCGACTGATCGCTGCGGGGGGGACCCTCGAGACGGTCAACGCAGCAGGGGAAACGCCGCTCTTGCTTGCCGTGAAGCACAACCATCTTTCTGCGGCAGTTGTCCTCATCGATATGGGGGGCAACATCAACGCACAGGCGGCCAACAAAGACTCACCCTGGCTGCTGGCCGGTGCCCTAGGCAGGACTGAGATGCTGCGTCACATGATCCCAAAAGGACCAGACTTCTCACTGCGCAATCGCTTCGGCGGAAATGCACTGATACCGGCTTGCGAGCGCGCGCACGTGGAAACCGTGAAGTTACTTTTGACGACAAATATAGATGTGAATCACGTCAACAATCTTGGCTGGACCTGCCTCCTTGAGATCGTCATTCTCGGCGATGGTGGACCGCGACATGTGGAAGTTGCCAAACTGGTTCTGGCCGCTGGTGCTGATCCGAATATTGCGGACAAGGATGCGATATCCCCGCTCGCTCACGCACGGCGAAAAGGCCAAACTGAGATTGCCCGGCTCATCGAGGCTGCCGCGGGCAGGTGAGAAGCAGATACAGAAATAAGGACAGCTAGCATAGTGAGGTGATTCATGCTCAAGGCGCGCAATCCTTCCACCGTGGCTCCGCCGGCGGCGAAGTACAGTCATTACATCGAGGTTCCGCCAAACGCCCGGTGGATCTTCACGGCGGGCCAAGTTGGTGTACGGCCGGATGGTACGATCCCAGACGGTTTCGAGGCCCAACACGATCAGATTTGGCAGAACACACTGGCGCTACTCGCCGACGCCGGGATGGGTCCCGAAGACATCGTTCGCCTGAATGTGTACTCGACCGATCCGGATGGACTGAAATACGTGCGAGCGCACCGAGAAAAGTATCTAAAACCACATCATACGCCTGCATCGACATGGGTGGTCGTCAGCAGGCTGGCCAACCCCAAGTGGGTCGTGGAGATGGAGACAGTTGCCGCAAAGGCGTGATTGAGACCGTTGGCCGACCCAATCGATTTGCCAGCGAGGATGCCGCGACGTGGAAGCCGTGACGTGGGCTGCACGGCAGCGATGGCTTCGGTCGAACCGGGTTGGCGCTGGACGCGTCATGAGCTTCAAACGCCACAAGCCCTCGAACCGGCGAGGCGCGTGTAATGCGTCATGGGGCGGTTCAGCGGCTTAGGCTGAGCGCCGCACCGCACGAAGCTCGGCTGCCGCATCGAGCATGGCCCTTGCCCCTTCCTCAAGGCGTGAGGCTAAGGTATTCGACCACTCTTTACCCTCAGCCCACGCCCACTTGAGGCACTGCGCTTTCGCGTCATCTATGACCTCTGCGAGGGGCACGTGGAAGTCATAAAGGTCAATTGTCTTTAGCTGTAGGCACAGGATCAGTTCGTGCGGATCGCCTGTTGTCGGATCGCGCGTGCTGGTGACATCGCCGGCACGGGCAAGAATGATTTTACCGGCATCTATAATTTTAGCGAGTTTGGTCATTGTCGTCCTATTCGATTGTCCTGCCGAGCCGCGTTGGTCACCTGTCCGGTTAGCCTTTTCCGCCGGGCACTTTCCCAAGCGGCCAACGCTCGGCTTCGTACGCCTCTATCGCATCGACGAGCGACGCCAGTTCGGCTTCCTCGGGTGATCCCTCGGTGCAGCCCATCAATGCGTCGGCGCGGTCCATCAGCAGGCCATGCATGCGGTCGGTCACGTCAGCAAGATGCGACACCGCCTCGGTCGCGTCCGGGGCGCGCGCCGTCGTTCTCTTCGAAGCCGTTGGCATAGGAGAAACTCCCGTTGCTTGGGTTCTGGCCGAGACGGTAGGTGATTCGACCTGGCAACGGGCCGGGTATCCCCGTTTTCCTGCGCCGGGGTGGTGCCGAGCCCCTTTGTCACCTCAAAAAAAGGCGTATTTTCAGGAAGCTCGCGCCAGGCTTTGAACGAGGCTGTTGGCCAGGGATCGCCGATACCTACCGCAATGATGGGGAGGGCGAGGTCACGGCCTTGGCTGCCGGCGCTGGCGGGCGGGCCCCACCGAAAAGTCACATCGCCTCATGGGGTCGTTTCAACAATCTCGATCGTCAGGGTGTTCTTGGGTGCATCGCGCACCGTGCGTCCGACTGGCGAGTGCTCGTCGGCCCATGCCACAAGCTCGCGAAGCTCTTGGGCGCTCGCATTGCGCGCCGCTATCCGAACTTCCGTCCGAAGCCTCGAGTGGCCTGCCGAGATATTGTCATCAAGACCGAGCATACCGCGGTGATTACCCTCGCCCGTCACCTTCACGTCCAGCTCGGTGACCTCAATTCCCAGCTGCGCCGCACGCGAGGCGATCATGGTGGCGCAACAGGCCGCCAAACTTGCCCTGAAAAACCAACCGGGGTTCGCAGACGAGCCTTCACCACCCATCGAAGTCGGCATGTCGGTTTCGAGCTGCTCGCCCGCCGGCCCAGTGACCCGGCATTTAAGGCCACCGAGAACCTTTGCGGTGGCAGCAGCGTACGTGGCTGGGCCTTTCGCGGAATCTGATTTGAAAGCCTTGATGAGGCTCTCCAATGTGGTTGCTATTCGCGAAGCGTCCATTGCGTACCCCCTGCAATCCCGGCCTGTTGACAATAGCAACGCCGGCAAGATCAGCAACGTGCTTGGTGGGTTTCACCATGGCGCAGCGCGCCATGTAAGGACTGGGTGCCGGGGGCTTGTGGAAGCTTAGGAGCGCCAGGCGCCTATGTCCGCTCGTGAAGTTCACCGCGTCCTGGCACGCAACCGTCGCGCGCCACGGAGTGATGGTCACCGTGTCTACCCGGTAAAGACTTCAATAATGATCGCCTTGCCCGCGATCCGCGCTCGCGCCGTTGCAATCGTCGCGCGTCAGCCAAAGGAGTAAGCCGAGCAGGGCCGCGATTCCGAAGAACAAGTGCGCTGCGCCCACATCGAGGGACGCGAATTGCGCCATCAGACCGATGCAGGCAAATGATACGAGACAGAACGCCGACAATACGCGCAGCAGCGACGGCATGTGCAAATCTTGATGAGTTCTGGGTTGCGACGCCGCTACAGACCAGAGACTGATTTATGGTGGCATCCCCCGTTCGGGGGAGACTTGGCGTCAAAGTCTAATGGGGACGCCTGTTGCCAAGCGTCCCCGCACGACAGAGCTAGCTCGGTCTCTACGCAAGACCACGACCGACGGCTCCGATCGGAAGGCCAAGCCTATAGCCTGTGCCTAAATAGGCATCGGACCTAAGGCCCACGATCCATTGAGCAAGCACGAAACAGTTTTTCTGGTTAGCGGTGTTTGCGCCGCGGGCCGCCGCGGTGATTTCCGCCCATCCTATATGGCTGCGACGCATCTCGATCATCCGACCGAGCCTTTGGCCCTCGGTGCGGCAGTAGAAGCGCTAGGCGAAGCACTCCAGGCGAAGTCCTCCAGGCGAGCGGGGCAATGGTCCTGGCCTTGGCATCGGATTTTCAGTAAGGGAGCCCACGGCGGCCTGGTCGAGGTCGGGTTGGTCATGGGAGCACCAGCAATACGAGGGGGGTACCTCAACCAATCTCAAAGCCGGCCGTCCTGTTATCGGAGGGGAAAGGCGCCCGGCCCCCGGTTCCGGCAAGACTTTCTCACCGACCACCAACGAACAGAACGAATAAGGCGATGATGATGACGCCGATCAAGACGCTCCTGCCCTCGATGTAAAACAAGCGGTGCGTGGCCTCAACGACGTTGGATAGCAACAGGGCCGGTCCGGCGTTGGCCTCGGGCGGTTGTGCGGTGGTCGCCTCAGCCTTCACTGGTCCACCTCGCGCGCGCTGCAGCGCCGCTATGAGCCGATCGAGCTCGTCGCCACGGGCGAACGGCATAACTGCCATCTCGGGGGCGCCGTCCCCGATCTTGATGATGCGCTCTACAGTCACGAACTTGGCGCCGTCCACGACGTTCGTTGCCATGGCGATGTTGTCATCGGCGGCAATCCATGTATCAACGATATCGCTATCCATCTCCTCCGCCTTGTTCGGTTCGTCTCGTCTTGTTTGTGCTCGGGCACACTGAGGAGGACGACCACCGGTCACCTTTTCCGGCACCGGGTCGGCTCGATCGGAATAGGCGACATACGGCGGCGGGGTGCTGAAATCGGTTCGGGCAGCCTCTGCCGCAACGCACGCTGCATAACACACTTTTGTGAATCGCCTAGCGTCGGACTGCGGCGCAACTGCGGCGCCGCAAATTTGCGCGGTCTGAAAAGTCGGTCGAGGCCACTCCACCCGACCAGGATCCCGTGGAGTGGCACCTGTGCGGTGTGTCAATCACGTCGATTGGCACTCGTAAGTGATTCGGTGGGGCCGAAGCCAGTTGCCATCGACGCGCCTTGGGCGCGGCCCGCTGTCTTTACCGGTCAGCCGACTTAAGCACCGTCGTGTCGTGTCTCGGCAGCCGATGCGTGTCAGGGGTGGCTGTCAATCATGAATTCGCGAATCATTGCCAACGCAGGTTCTTTCGCATCCGTCACCACTGCATGACCGCACGCGGCAAACCGTTCGAAGCGAACGAGATGGGGCGGTAGGGCGGCTGCAATGTCAGCCTGACACTCGATTGGGGTCATCGGATCTTCTTCCCCACCCATTACGAGCGTGGGACACTCCACGCGCGAGAGGTCAGGAATCAGATTGAACGTGTGCGCTTCTCCACCCGGCCCTGTGAACCACTGCAGAACTTGCGAATTCGGTACGATCCGACGTGAGCCGTCGGGATCACGCGGGGTGCGGGTGTAGAGCGGGAATGCGAGCCGCCGCCACGCATCAACGGCTGCTTTGTCGGTGTGTCCTTCGAAGAACCGACGGCGAGCCATGGCGCCGACCTCTGGACCGCCCAGTTTCTCGAACATGGCAATCTTTCGCTCCTTATGCGAGCCGCCCGCCGCCTCCGTGCTGATGAGGATCAGCTTGCCTGGGTGCGATGGATGGCGCGTCGCATAGGCCATGGCCACCTGACCGCCAAACGAGGCTCCCAAGACGATGGGACGCTCAATGCCAAGGGCATTGCAGAAAGCCAGCACGTCGTCACCCCATTGCGCGAGCGTCCAGGCCTCCTTGGGACCAGCGTCACTGCGGCCGTTACCACGGTGGTCCAGGTAGATGACCTGGGCGCAATCGGCCAGGCTCGAGTAGGTCGGCTTGTAAATCGAGTGGTCGAAGCTCGGGCCGCCATGCAAGAGCAGCAGCGTGGGCTTTTCCCGCATGACAGGTCCATCAGGCACGAGGCTCACGCCCTCAACGTCGAAGAAAAGTCGCACGCCATTCACCAATACGCGCATCGGCCATGCCTTCATGCTATCGGCGTCGGTCTGAATAAGCGCCCGCTCTACCGCGAGGGCTTTCTGGTCGGCGATTTTCTAGTTCGCAGCACGCCCGTCTTGCGCACCTTCGAGCGCGGTTCAGTCAACCCGGTGCCTCGAAAGCTGCCATGGACCAGCGACCCGCCTAGGGCGTTGGCGGTAGCTAGTCCAAAAAAGCTAGAGCGGCTCATGCCAAGTTCCGCCGCTCGTCGATCGACCCGCTCAATCAGGCTCTTTGGCAGGTAGACGTTCACCCTCTCCGATGGATCGGGGGGCGCTGCACCAATAATGAAGTACGCGACCAGATCGCAACCCTTCGGAAGTACGATGCGTTCGACAGGCGTGGGCTCCGGAAGTGACCCGCCACGTTCGACGAGCGCATCGATGGCTTGCCCCAAATTGTTTTCTGCCTTCTCAAGTGTCTCCTCTTGCGTTTTTCCACCGGCGACGCAGTCGGGAAAGTCCGGAAACCATGCACCGAACGTTCCTTTTGAGCCCCGCTCTACAACTGCGGGGTAGAAGCGCTTTTTCAAATTGGCCTCTTGCTAGCTTGTGCTATTTCGCACACTTCAGTGTGTGGAATAACACACATAGCACCCTTCCGGTTGCGCTGAAAAGCGACTAGTGCATCCGCCTGGAAGGCGGCCAGCCTCGCCGGTCTGGAAGATCGTTAACTGGCGGGACGGATTGAGATGTGCCGCTGTGTCCTTGTTCCGGTTGGGGGCGTGCTTTCGCATGGCCGGCCCAGGCTCAGTGCCTGCTAGCTCCTCCGGGAAGTGACGCGATATCCGACGGGCCATTTCGCACGCCATGGCCCTCGATTTGACGAAACGCGCGAATAGAAGGCTCAAATGCGGGGAAGGCGCGCATAAGGCCTAGGGAGGAGAGCGATGGCGACTTTTGTGCTGGTGCACGGTGCGTGGTTGGGCGGGTGGTGCTACCAGCGCGTCGCTAGGTTGCTTCGACGGGCCGGCCACGAGGTCTATACGCCAACACTCACGGGGCTTGGCGAACGCGCCCATCTCACGCACGCCTCCATCTCGCTCGATACCCATATCGACGATGTTCTGGGGGTCATGCGTTGGGAAGGGCTTTCTGACATCGTGCTGTGCGGCCATTCCTATGGTGGAATCGTAATATCGGGCGTCACCGAAAAGGCCGTCGAGAACATTCGGTCTCTTGTCTTCCTCGATGCCTTCGTCCCGGAGAACGGTCAGTGCCACATGGACTTGTTCCCGCTCGAGTACGCCCAGCTGATGCGCCAAGATGCGCAGGAAAATGGGGAAGGCTATAAGCTCACGCCGCCTCCACCAGAACGCGTCAATCTTAATGCGGGGGACGTCGAGTGGGCCAAGACGATGTTAGTCAAGCATCCGCTTGCTTCGTTTGAGCACAAGCTCGCCCTAACTGGTTGTTGCCAGCGTGTGGCGCGCAGAACCTACATCCTGGCAACTGGATGGTCCTCGCCATTTGAGAAATTTGCACGGCGGTTCGGCAAGATCTGACCTGGAACGTCAAGCGCGTCGATTGCGGACATATTGTCATGCTGGATCGTCCTAAGGAACTCGCTGACATGCTTGCTGCAGCTGCGTGAGGCGCCTTCAGGCGCGGTGTGAGGTGTCGCTCGCGCGTTTGCCAGGGGGCTATCGTCCGTTCAATCCAACTTGAGGTGGCTACCGATGTCGAGTTCCGTGATGTGGAAGGAACTAACTGCCGAAGATCTTCGTGCGAAGGCCGCGGCGAACGCAGTCGTTGTGCTGCCGGTTGCCTCGATGGAACAGCACGGTCCACATCTTCCGGTTGGTGTCGACACCATCCTCTGCGAGGGTGTGTGCAAGCTCGGCGCCGAAATGGCTGCGACAGATGTGCCGGTGGTCGTTGCGCCCACGCTGTGGTGCGGTATGGCCGAGCACCATATGGCTTTTGGCGGCACGTTCACTTTCGATATTCCAACTTACCGCGCCGTTCTGCTCGCTTTTCTGAAAAGTCTTGAGCGGCACGGCTTCGCACGGGTTTTCATCATCAACGGCCATGGTGGCAATATTGCCGCGCTCAATTCGTTTCTGCCTGACTTTGGGCGCGAGACGGGCCTGAAAATCCGCGCAGCGACGTATTTCGAGTTGGCGCAGTCGGACCTCGCACCCTTGCTGGAAGATCAGAAGACCGTCCATCATGCCTGCGAAGTAGAAACGTCGTTGATGCTTGTGCTAGCGCCGGACACAGTGAAGCGCGATCGACTGTCCGAGGCATTCGGCGGTACAGCAGGCTCGCCTCACGCACAGTCCGGCCCAGCGCGTTTTCGCTCCTTTAAGGAATTCACGCCGAGCGGTGTCAATGGCGACGCGCGCCGTGCGAGCCGACAGAAGGGCGAGAAGTTGCTCGCGATCTTGGTGGAAGGCGTTGCCAGCGCACTGCGCAACCAAAGGATTTGGGATTAAGGCATGTAAGGGGCGGTGTTTTGCCGCGCAAGAAGGTCGGTCTTGCCAAGGCTTGTCGCGTTCGAAGGAGCCGCTTAGCCGCTTGGCAGCCTTCAGCAGCGTCTTGCTCGTAGGGAGGTTCTGAACGACATCCCGGGCGACCGCCGTCATTTTATTCGATGCGGATGTTTGTCGTGCGGATCACATCCCCCCAGCGCCCACGTTCTTGGGCGATGAACTTCTCCGCCTCTGACACAGAACCTCCCACTGGGCGCACGCCCATTTTTTCGAATTGTTCCCGTACGCCAGGCAGCTGCAGCACCTCGTCTATGGCCTTGTTAATGATTTGGGTGACCGCCCCGGGCGTGCCGGGCGGCGCCACCACCGCAAACCAAGTGATGGACTGGAACCCCACCACGCCTGCCTCGTGCAGCGTTGGAATATCGGGCAGAGATGGCACACGACCGGTGCTGCCAAGCGCGAGTATCCGCAAGTTGCCAGCGATGTGCAGACCAAGCGACGAACCCAGATTGTCGAAGAACAGATCGACGTGGTTGCCCATGATGTCCTGCAGCGCCGGCGTGCTACCGCGATAGGGCACATGCACCATCTCGGTGCCGGTCAGCTTTTGGAACAACATCGCACTCAGATGTGAGGTCGAACCATTGCCTTGCGAGGCGAATGTGACCTTTCCGGGATTGGCTCTTACGTAGGCGATGAGCTCCCCGGCGGTCTGGGCTGGGAACGTCGGCTTGACCACGAGCACGTTTGGCACCGTGCCGAGCACGATGACGGGCTCGAATTTCGAAGGCTCGAAGCCAAGTTTCTTGTAGAGATTGTCATTGATTGCAATCGGACCGGGCGGACTTGCCAGCAGCACGTAGCCATCAGGAGGCGAGCCCGCAACGGCCTCCGCTCCGATGTTTCCACCGGCGCCCGCACGGTTCTCGATGATTACCGATTGGCGCCACTGATCGCTGAGCTTTTCACCCACAATGCGGGGCAGGACGTCGGCCGTGCCGCCTGCGGGAAAGGGGACTATCATTCTTACAAGGCGACTGGGATAGCTATCCTGTCCGGCGGCGGGGACAGTGGCAGCTTGCCACAGCAGCGCCGCTGCGAACATGGTGGCGAGCAAGGCGGTGACCGGAAAGTTTGCCACATGCTTGCGGGACGCGTTCATCTGTCCGACCCTCACTCAGTCAATTCGGATCTTCCTGAGGCGACGAAGGCATCCGCATAGAAGTTTGCTTTGGGCAAGCCGGCTGCCTCGGCGAATTCTTTGCGTGCCGCAGAGATCATCTGGGGATTGCCGCATGCATATAACTCGACATGTGTCATGTCTGGATTGTCCTCCAGCGCGGCGCGATGTACCAGTCCCGTGCGTCCCTTCCACCCTGTGTTTGGCCGCGAGAGGATCGGCACGAAGGAAAACCACGGCGCTCGATCCTGCCACTTGGCAACACGGTCGAGCATATAGAGATCGGATTTGGTGCGCCCGCCCCAATAGAGCCGCATCGGTCGCCGCTCGCCGCGCCTGAGGGCGCCCTCGAGCATTGACTTGATCGGCGCAAAGCCTGTGCCTGTCGCCAGCAGGATCGCAGGGGTCTCCGCCTGCCGCAGGAAGAACTCGCCGAATGGTAGTTCGACAACGAGCCTGTGGCCTGGGCCAAGCTCCGCGAGAATGCCTTCGGAGAAGCGCCCACGTGGCACATGACGGATGTGCAGCTCGGCGCCATCGTTGTCATGGGGTGGATTGGCAAGAGAGAAGTTACGCGTGTCCCCGCCCGGGAGACGGATTTGCAAATACTGGCCGGCCTGGAATCTCGCTCGCACGCCATTGGCAAAGCGTAGGGTGAGGATAGAGATGTCGGGCGCTGGCCGGACGACCCGGAACACCGTGGCCGTCAAGGTCTTGCGCTGAGGCGGCGCGCGTCTCTCGATGCGCCTGGGGGCTATCTCCACGTGCGCGCACGGCCGCGCCTGACACATAAGCACGGCATCGGCCTTGCCCGTCACCTGGCGGCTGCGCACGCGCACCTCGCCGGCGACGAGCGAACCTTCGCAGGTATGGCAGACGCCTTTGCGGCACGAATACGGAAGCGAGTAGCCTGCACGCTCGGCGGCATCGAGAATGGATTCGTTGGCGGCACAGTCGAAGATGATATCACCGCCTGAGACGCGGATCTGAAAGCTCATAACGGCAGTGCCAACAGCGTGTCGAACCGCGAGCTGTCGCACACGACGATGCGCTCGACGAGCTTCGGGGCACCCTCGGGCTGAAGAGAGTAGACGTCGAGGTAACGGCCCGTGGCAAAGATATCGGTCGTACCATCGCGCATGATGCGTATCACGAAGAACGGGGTCTCGCTGGCGACGCGCACACCCTCTTTCGACTTTATCCAAGGCTGGCCGAGGAAATGCCGGTAGGTGTGGCGCTCGTATACATTGGCCTCGCGTAGCGAGGTTATGCGATCGACCAACATGGCACGCGAGTTGGCGAAGACCACGCCGGCCTCCAGGCCCTGGCTGTGATTGTCGGCGGTCGTGATCTTATAGATGCACTGCTCAACGAAAAAATTCGGCCAGGCGTCGAGTTCACCATTGTCGATACAGCGGGCATAGGCCGCCTGCATCTGTCCAATCTGGCTGACGACGTCCTCAGACATCGGTTTGGCTCCTCAGATGCCCATGCCGGTGCGATAGGCCTTCCAGAAGCCTCTCACCGAGGCCTCCGTGACCCGGCTCTCGTTGCTGTCCGTGCCGCTTCCACCCATCTCGACCACGGCGCGTTCGTCACCTGCGCCGGCAATGCCGCGCTGCACGAAGCCGCCAACGCAACCGTCCTCCATTGATACGAAACCAGCGGGACCCACCAGGTTGGCCTGCTTCAGCCGCATCAGACGCTGCTCGGGCGTGTCGTTTTCGAAACCGATCAGCGTCCAGTTGAGATCGGTGCGATGGGTGCCGCGCGGTACGATCTGGCGCACGGCAATGGTGTTCTGGATCTGCTGCAGCACGAAGGTCGGGAATACGGAGAGGATCTGCAGAGTGATGTCGTCGGCGAACTCCACAAATCCCTGCAGCAGTGAAGGGTCGGCGAGCCGATAGCCGCTCTCGGAGCGGATGTTCTGCTCAGCGTACTCGGTGTCCTTCTCGGCCTGGCGGTCGATTGCCGAGAAACTCACATGGTGGCCCCCGGACGGATCGACGATGATACCGCCGCGCTGCGAGAGGCGGTTCAGCTCGAAGGTTGTGAAGAACAGATGCAGAATGCTGGCGTGATAGGAATCTTTGACGTTCTCCATGTAGAGCTTCCAGTTGTTGGGAAGCGCCTGGGTGTAGCGACCGAGTACGACCGGCGTGCGACCCGCCAGCACACGTTCGATGCGCGGCAGGATTGCCTCGCCCAAATATTCCTCGAGCGGCAGAACGACGTCCGAGAAGCTGCCGAACACCAGGCCGTGCAGCTCGGCCACGCGCAGCTTGCGCGGTCCATGATCCTGCATGCAGAACGACGGCGGCATGCCGCCCTTGCCCTTGATGCCGTCCTTGAAGGCGACGCCGATGAGATTGCCCTGCCGGTCGTAGGTCCAGGCGTGGTAGACGCAGGTGAAGTCCTTCGCGTTACCGCGCTGCTCCAGGGTGATCAAGGCGCCGCGATGCGCGCAGCGGTTCTCAAAGGCATAGATGTCGCCGTCGGCATCGCGCGTCACGACGACCGGGGTGTCGCCGACCGCGGTGGCGCAGAAGTCGCCAGGGTTGGCTACCTCCACCGCCAGGCACAAGAAGTTCCATAGTGGACCCTGAAACAGGGCGCGCTGTTCTGCGGCGTAAACCTGCGGGTCTTGAAAGAGCCGGTAGGGAACGCGGGTTAGACCTTCCTCGGGCCACCCGGTCTCGATTGGCTGAATGGCAGCGCCGGCAGCGACCATCTTCATCCTCGCTAAGCCAAGAAGAAACGTCAACGCAGAGGACCGAATATGGCGCTACGCTAGGTTGCCGTCCACCCATGATGTTGCGGCGCATAGCGATGAACTACGGCTGGACTGCAGTGGGCCTTCGGCTGGTGAAGCCCGTCCGACCGCGTGTCCCGCTGCCTCGACTGTATGTCGAATAGCCGACCCGGTCGACGCTTGCAGAGCGTCATTGGCAAAGTACCCGAACCTGACCAGCCGCCTGCGAGAGAAGGATCCTATCGCTGAGCGCTGCGCCCCAGCAGCTGCGCCTTCTGCTCGCGCAGCGCAATCCACTTGCGGCAGCTCGCGAGACCGATCTCACATTTGATGCCGAAAGGTACATCAGTCGGCGTGGCCGCGGTCGGCTCGCCCTCAGACGCAACCGGAGTGGCTGCCGCCTCGCGCCCCGAGTCGACTGCAGCGGCGGCCGGCTCGGCCGGCCGCTCAGGCGCTGTCGCGCTCACGTCGGTGGCAGCCTTCCGGACGAGCATCGCCACGGTCGCGCTGGACATGTAGGGGTTTGCTGCGATCGCTTCAGCCGACAGCACCCGCCTCAAGGGTTGATCGGGACGCGTCCTAAGCACGCGGACGGCTGCAACGGGACCGACGAGAAAGGCAAGTCGCACGTTCGCCGCAGTCACCGGCAGGCCGCTGTCCTTGAGAGCTAACATGAGATTGTTGACATAAGCGGCGGCAGCCCGACGCGAGAAGACCATGTCCGTCCTAAGTGCGAGAACTTGCCGCTCGGAGAGGCCCGTGACCTCGGACGGAAAGTGCCTCCTCACCACAAAGAGGAATGTGGATTCGATGAATTGAAAGGGGCCCAGGGCCGTCGAGCGCGGGTTTTTCTTGTAGCGGCGCCCACCGGATTCCGCTGCCATTAACCGGTCAAGGAACTCCTCCATCGGGAAGGCTTGAGGCGAAGCATCCACGCTGGCCTCGGCCGCAGCCGTCGAGGCTGGTTCGACCTTGGGATCTGGCGGCCCGGCCGCCTGCACGGGCATCAGCACCAGAAATGCACTGGCGCAAGCCGCTATGACCAGCCGTCCAAGCTGCCTAAGGCGCTGCTCGAGCGCAGCCCCGACCGCGGCCAGCGCCAGTAGATTGCCGGAGGTCCCCTGGCCCAGCACCTGGCTTGCCGGTCTGGCGATCCCCAACTTCACCCTGGCGCACCCCAAATACAACAGTCCCTCTGTGCCGGCACCCGGGCAGCCGTAGTGCTCCCGCGTGGCCGACGACACGTCTCAAGGGATTGGTACGTCGAAAAGCTTTCGCACCGGTTATTCTGCGGCGCCTTTTGCGATTTCGGGGTTGCAGAAACTGGTTCCAGCGGGCTGGCTTGTTGGTTGGCATCCGTGGCCGCACGCGTTCCGAACCGTGCCAGAAGCTGCCGTGATCGCGCGTGCCTGCCCGTTGCGCCAGGCGGCGCTGAGGCCTCAGCAGGCACCATCCCGGGCTGAGTACTTATGCATTGATATCACCCAGGCGCGTCGGAGAAGTCGGATGCTATTTGCGTGGGCCTGGAACACCGGGGAATGGCGGTGTCCTGCCTTTACAAGCGAGCGAGCTCGGCAAGATCACGAGACTTATCGTTGCGGTTCCAGGCGGGAAGGGGCAATCGCGCCGAGCGCACCGGGCCGGGTTACATCGGTCCTCAAGGGCACTTTGCCGGCAGTTTGGCCAGGGCCTCAAGGACAGAACTGGAGCCGGTTAAGACGCCGAAGATGCCGTTCTCGACCGTGACCATGTGAAGCGCCGCCTCGTGCGCCCATTGATCGCCGCTGGCGCAGGCGTCGGATATGGTCAGGCATTGGAAGTTGCGGTCGCAAGCTTCCCTCAGGGTGGTGTGGACACACACGTCCGTGGTGCAGCCGGTCAAGAGAAGATGCGTTATTCCCTGTGATCTCAGGACGTGTTCGAAATCGGTGTAGGTGAAGGCGCCGTTGCAAGTCTTGTCGACGATGATGTCGTCGGGCGCAACGTCGATCTCGGGCACGATCTGGAAGCCCGGGCCAGAACGCAGCAGGATGTCGGTTCCCTCGAGGCCCGCCCGCGCCCGGCGCCACTTCTCGTATGGCGTCATGTCGGCCATATCCGCCCTGTAGCCCTGGCGCGTGAAGATGATGTGCATCCCGGTCGGTCGCGCAGCCTTTATCAGACGGTTGACGGTCGGAAGGATCGCCCGTAGCGGCGACGGGTCGTATCCGCTGCGGGCAAAATATCCGCTGGTGGAGAGAAAATCTTCCTGTAGGTCGATGACGAGCAGCGCGGTGGCGCTCGGGAGGAGGTTTCCGTCATAGGGGAAGTCAAATGGCTTGGCTGATATCATGACGTATCCTTTGACTTTGATCGCAGTCCGGCGCTGAGGCGGTAGTGCGAGGCCCGTATTCGGCCCGTTCAGCGACGAATTGTCAGGCCACGCAGCACCTGTTTTCCTCGCGCCAAGTTTTTTCGCGCCTACCACCGTGGGTTCTTTGACCTCGACCTGATGCGTTCAAGGACCCGATTTGGGTCAAGAGAACCGTCCGGTTCTGAAGGGCGGACTTTCAGCATGGCAGCATCTGCGCCGAGTGCCACTTTCTGCCGTTACTGAAAGCGCCAAGCCGTGGCCAGCGATTCAGTCGCGGGGCACGCGCGGATACGGGGTGCCATCCTTGTGACGGAATCCCTTGGCGCCATCAGGGCCCGCTTTCAATTCCAGGTCGATATCAGGATACGTCACTTCATCATCGGCGGTGCGGTCGCCGACGACGAGGAAGGCGGCATCCTTGTCCGTGAGATTCAGGAAGTGGTGTCCGTCGCCGGTCCCTGCCGGAAAGCCAATGCACGTGCCAGGCCCGACGGTCTCGCGACCTGCGTCCGTCACGAGCACGAATTCGCCCTCGATCACATAGACGAACTCATCCTGCTTCGAGTGCGCGTGACGGGCAGACGACTGACCGCCGGGCTGGACCCGAATGCAATTCACTCCGTAATTCTTCAACCCCGCATAGTCCCCCAGGCGCCTATTGTACCTCTTACGTTGTCCCTCCCTGAACGGCTCAGGATAGCTCGATGCGTTGCTCTCGGGCACATCGCCTGGTTTGAAGACTTTTGATCCCCTTGTCATAGTCACCTTCCTCCGCAGATCCTTGAGAGACTGCACCCGCTAAGTGCCGCCAGCAAGATTGCCTCTGCTCGAGGCTCAGGGGCGGTGCTCTTGCCACATCCACACACTACCTGCGGTCGGAGGGCATGGCGAAGCTAGAGCGACGCGCGATTACTTTTAAAAATCGGCCACGGTTGCGATCCCGAGGCGGCCTGTGACCCCCGTTTCCTGACGCGACCAGCGAATTTTGCACCCGCTATAAAATGGATAGATGGCCGTCCAAGGCCTCATGACCAACGCCAGCACTTTGGCGCGCTCGGGGCGCGCGCGCGCACAGTCGGCGCCCGACATGGGTCCCCCTAAACACGGCCACGATCTTGTGGCCGGCACGCTTGGCTAGGGCCGCGGATGAAACGCAGGTTTTGTGTCACTTTACTGGAGTAAGGACAGGTGCCCCTTTGGTCTTGACAAAGAAAGCGATGAACTTGGCCGGTTCCGTCGCGCTGGCGTTCCTGGAAACAACGTGAACGTCATCCGGATTTTCATAGAACGTTTCGCCGGCCTTTAAGGTGAGTTCTGATCCGCCTTTGACCTGCATGACGACGGCACCTTGGAGCACATAGACGAACACGTGCGCATCGTGACGGTGCTCCGCCGAAGATGCACCTGGCGCATATTCAACGAGAAACATTGCACCTTCCTTCTCGCCGCCTGAAAAACCGGGAAGTGGTTTTGTCGCCAGCGGGGTCACCTTTGTCTCTTGTGCAAGACCAAGATGAACCTGAAACAAGAAAAATGCCGCGGTGGAAATCATGAGGCAGTAGCGAGGCAGCAACATGATTGTGAATCCTCGTCTAGAAGGACCGCTTCGAACTCGATACGTCTTTGACCTTATAGCATGCGAAGTGTTTCGCGCGTGGGCTAACCACGGTCGTAGGGGCGAGGATAGAGCTTACATTGTCGTGAAGGCCAAGCGGCTCGATGAGCTGATCAGGCCGCGAGAATCATCACCGGGGGGAACTGAGGTGCAGGAAGCCTGCTCAGGCCACGCAGCGAACACGTTTCTAGCTTGCCACTCCCTGCAAAACTGTTCCGCTCTGGGACACCACAGCTTCATGACCTGAGTGGTGGCGTACTTTGGCAGGTTCCGAAGTGATCGGGTAAGCTCCGTTAAGGAGCGGGCTCAGACCTCCAGAAGGGTCACGACAAAATTGGCAGACAACAGGTCGGTCCATGCATGCATGATCCCGATTGCACAGCGTTTCTGCAATGGGCTCTGCCGCGGTTAGACCTCCGATGGGCTGGCTTCCGGAGGGTGCGCAAGCAGGTCTGCAAGCGTCTCAAGCGGCGCCTTCACCGGCTCGGATTGTCCGGGTTTACGGCCTATCAAGATCTGCTCAATTCAAATACCGATGAATGGCGGACCGTCGACGACTGCTGCCGTATCACCATTTCCCGCTTCTTTCGCGACCGCCGGGTGTTCGAGATACTCTGCGACCGTATCCTGCCTGAGATCGCGCAGCGGGCGAGGAACCAGGAGCGCGACGCCCAATGCTGGTCGGCGGGCTGTGCCTCGGGCGAGGAGCCCTACACGCTCAGCCTCCTGTGGGATCTGAAAACCGAAGCCAAAGCTTGCCTGTCTATCGTTGCGACAGATGTGGACGATGCCTTGCTCGCACGTGCTCGTAAAGGCTGCTACCCAGTGGCGGCGCTCCGCGAACTGCCACCCGATTTGATCGCGCGGGGTTTCGAAGAAATTGATCACTCCTTCCGTGTCCTCGAAAGGCATCACCGCGACATCACGTTCATGCATCACGATGTGCGCTCCGACGCTATCCCTGGCTATTTCGATCTCATTCTGTGCCGCAATCTGGCTTTCACGTATTTCGCGCCACGGCTGCAAAGCCAGGTCCTGGAGCGACTCGCGGAGCGGCTGCGGCCAAACGGATGGCTGGTCATCGGTGCTCATGAACGGGTGCCGGACGCAGCAGTGCCCCGGCTGACGCCGCTCGCCGGCGCACCGCATATCTTGGAAAGACTTTAAGCGACCGCTGGGCGCGAGACAGCTGCGAGCAATGGGGGCATTTTTCGCCATGTGCGCTCGACACTTACACATGGGCGAGAGGCCTCGACAAACTGGCTCAGCCCATGCTGCCAGGCCCGGGGGTACCGCGGAATGTCGTCGCGAAGGGCGATAGCGGCGACGGCAATGGAGCACGTCGCAAGCCGTTCGACCGAAGCGACAAAAGTCACATGGTAGGATGATCGCTGCATCGCCCATAAGTGATGCTGCGCCGCGAGATAGCTTTGTTTCAGCAGTTACCGACAACTGACGACCCCGATCTGACTATCGGCATTCCACCCGATATTCGAAGACCACATGTGCCGATAATCCTACCTCCGCCTCGAGGAATGAACCGCACTGGAGTGGTCGCAGTTGGAGTGAACCAATGTTCAAGCATATTCTCATTGCCACAGATGGATCGGAGGTCGCGACGAGGGCTGTCAGCGGTGGCCTGGAATTGGCAAAGAAACTTGCAGCGCGGGTTGTCGTGATGACAGCCAGCGAACCCTTGCCGGCAACGGTGACTGCAGAAACCATCGCCGCCAATTTCCCCGAGGAATATGTAAAAGCGACGAGACTGCAAGCCGCCAAAGTTCTGGATGCGGTTCGCGGGGAAGCACGCGCACTAGGCGTTGAGTGCGAAACGTTGCACGTCACCAACTTTCCTGCAGAGGCGATTATCGAGGCGGCGAAAGCCAATGCCTGCGACCTCATTGTAATGGGATCGCATGGGAGACGGGGGATCGCGCGCCTATTGCTCGGCAGCCAGGCGACAAAAGTGGTGACACTCAGTTCCGTGCCCGTGCTGATATATCGCTAAGTCCAATTGAATAGCCGCCGAATGCGGTTGCTGCTGTCTCCCCCGAGAGCCTCTGCCGGCAAGCTCTAGGCGCGGCACCTTCGGGCGCCGATCCAGCGCCCCAAGCCTTCTGTATGGTTTCACGACACTGGCGATCTGATCGTGGTCGCTCAGAGCTTCTCGGAGCTTCAGCGCCGCTGTTTAGTCTAGCCCCCGCATGCTCGGGATGGCCCGAACAAGGATCTATCGGATCGAAGCCGACGGCCGACGCCTGTTTGCGGAGGCTGTGTACTTAATTTCAACGCCGCTTTTGCCGTGCGTATCAGCAGCGACACTCAAGCGATGCCCTGACTCACGCAATGATGCGCGAACGGCTCATTCAATGATTTGCAAAGTGGTCGAAGCGCACGCACCCGCTGGCGATGTCCCCGCCGGGAGTTCCACAACAAATCTCTTGCCCATGCCATCGGCTGGTTTGTTAGCCGATTTCAGGCTCAACCTGGTCGTTCGATCAGCGGCACGATCCAGACGCTGAATGGCTGCTGGCGTAGGTGACGCTTATCAAATTTGCGGCCCCACCGGATCAAAGCTTCGGGCCGAGCATTGCGCACTTCGGTACTGGAAATGAGAGGTTGCAATCAATGACTAATCGTCGCCAGTTAATCCGTGATGCAGCGTGCTTGGCAGTTGCGCTCAGCGTGGGCTTGGCGCTGCCTACAACGGAAAGCGAAGCGCAGCCGCGGCGGGGTGGGCCTCCCCGAGATCGAGACCGTGATCGGCGGCGTCGGCGACGAAGAGGCCCGCGATGGGGGTTCAATTTTGGCTGGGGTCCTAAACCCCGGCGTCATTGCTGGTGGACCCCAAGCGGCCGCAAACGTTGCGACTGGTGGTGATGGCGCAGGGCGCGGCGCGGCCCGCCCCGTTTCGCTGGTCGCGCGGCTAGCTCGGGCTGCCACAGCACGAGCAAGCGGTCCCGCGACAGCGCCTGCGCCTTGTGCAGGGGTGACAAGGGAGTCGGTGGCACGCCGCGCCGCGGCCACGGCCAACAAAAAAGCGCGCGTCGAGGCTCGAACGCAAGGCAGACGGCTGATGCGCGAACTGAGGCTTTCGCGCTGGCGCGGAAATGGCGAGACGCGGCAATGGCTCGGCGATCAAAACTGCCGAGGAAACGCAGCGGCGCAGCAGTAGGTTTTCCCCTTCTGCTCCATGACGGCTTAAACGTGCCCCCCATGCCCACGCTGTCGCCTTAGGCGGCGACTTCATCGGCCTTGTAGTGTTCGCGAAAAACAAGCGACGGGCCGAACCGGCGCAAACCATCTCTCGGCCAACGTCTTTTTGCCCAATGGATGGCCGTGGGGTCTCGGCGCTGACGACGTTCGCGCTATGTGCCTCGGTCTGACGTTTGACGCGCCCGCCACGCTAAGTTGCCAAGAGCAGCCCCCTCGCTGATGAGCTGAATACCAAGTAAAGCGCCTAGAAGCCAAAGAGCTGTGACCGGGGTTCTTGCTAAAAGAAAGAACGAGAGCAGGATACCCACAATCCCACTGACCATTACCCAACCCCAATTTGGAAGAGGCCGAATCGTTAGCGAAAAAATGACCTTGGAAAAGCCCTCAACCATGAAGAGCACAATAAGAAGGAGTGTAAGTGAAAGGAGGCCTGCCCCCGGATTGCGCAGGAGAAGCACTCCCACAACTATAAACAGCACCCCCGACAGAACCTGTATCCAAAAATGAGGTACTTTACGCACGTCGATAAGACTAATGCCCTGCAGAAGGCCACTAATAATCAAGAGCCAGCCAAGGTAAAAGACAACTCCAACTGACGACATGGCAGGAAAGATCAGCGCGAGAACACCCGCGAGAACCATGAGAGCGCTCTGAACAAGGTACCAAGAGGAATGCTCCTTGACCGTTTTGCGCACCGACTCGCGCATCACTTCAGCGGCTGCTTCTACCGTCATTGCCATGCCGTGTACGGCTCCTTGCCGTTTACGCTCGCCTGGGCCATGGCCTCGTCGGGCCCAGTCCTGCAACGATTGGATGGAATCATACCTGGAGGTCGACCCATCCCCATCGGAAGAAACCCTGATCGGATCCGATTGAAGTAAGTAACGAATGGTATTGCGTACCAAAGCGTCTCTGCTTCGGAGGGAGGCGGAACGCGCGCTCAAGCCGGCAGGAGTTCTCCGCGCGGAGCCCATTCCACCATTAGCGCGGGCCGCCCTATCGGCCGGTGACTACAAACAAGGAATTGAACTTTGCAAGCCATCGCTGCGAGTGAATAGGTTTCACACGTCCGCACTGCAAATTGTCGCCTAGCGCAAAGCCTATCTGCCCAGATTGAAGAAGCACGTGAAACTGTGACTCAACTGTTGCGACTCGAGCCCACGTATCTGTAACCCACCACTTGAGCCGCAGCCCCGCAGGTGCCGCTTTGGCAATGCACGCTCTATGCCCGCGAATTTGAGCGCGGCTGAGGTGTGCCAGGATCGTGCCGTGCTCGGCACCGTCCAGGCCACCGCCCTTGGATGTGATCTGCAGCCGGGCGCGTTGGTTCAGGCGGACACGACGAGCACTGCGCCCGTCGCGAGGAGGGCAGCCATCCACAGGATGTCCACGTTGAGCCAGGCGTGTCGAAGGACAACCAGGCCCAACCATTCATAAACGATGACCGCAATCGCGGCGGTCACGACTATCATGGCGGCGGCATGCACTGCCACGCCCGTTAACGCGGGTTCCAGTGGCCCGGTCTCACTGCCGCCGGGCTGGGCAGGAAAGCACAACGGCATCAGTACCGGCCAAAGCATGAGCCCGGCCCCGTGGGCCGAGGCCATTAAGAACGACCAGAGCGCCAGGCCGGCCAGACTCGCCTGCATGCCGAAGCGCACCCGGTGCCGGTGGCCCCAGCGCCAGTGATAGGCGGCCCAGGCCACAAGCAAGTGGCCGGCGGCGACGGCGAGCGTGCGTGGGCTGGCAACAAAGCCGGCCAGCACAAAAGCCGCGCTTACACTCGAGACTGACAGGGCATGGCCCAGCCCGATCGGCACGAGCGAAAGGTAGACCGCAGCCCGGCTCTGTCTATGCAGCCCGAGAGCCACCGCGAACAGCCAGCCCATCGCCGGGTTGAGGCCGTGGAAGGCCCCGAGCCCTGCGAGAGCGAGCCAGTACGAGGATTCGTTCATTGCCACTTTGCGCATCCGCGCTGACTGCGTCCCGCCATAGCCAGTTCACGGATAGCAGTAGGAGTCCGAGGAGCAGTCCCCACCCTCGAGCCGCACCTGATGCGGCCGATGGGGAGGTGGCCACTTGACGAAAAACTTGGGATCGAAGGCAATACCACCCTGGGGTTTGGCGTCGAGCTTTACCATCCAGCCATCAATCCCGTCCGGATAGAACTGCTGATCGATGGCACCGTAGAGCGAATTGGTGAAGTAAATGCGCCGACCATCGCGGCTCACTTCTACCATCTGCGGCCCACCGCTCACGCCCCCATTCTTGTTGCCCGGATGCGTCGCTCTAGAGACGATACCGCCGATGCGTACCTTGCCCGCGAGCTTGGGTTTCATCGGATCGGATACATCATACTGCTGTAGGTCGCCGGTGCCCCAGCAGGCGACATAGAGGAACTTGTCGTCCATGGACAGATCGATGTCGGTGACGAGCGGGGGAACCGCCTTGAAGCCCTTCAGCATCGGGGGCAGCTTGTCTGGATCCGCCGGCTCGGCCGGAATCTCGATCACCTTCTTGACCGCCCATTTCCCGCCCTCCCGATACCAGGTCCAGATCGACGACGACAAGTTCTCCAGGCTGATCACGCAATTGACGAAACCATAGGCCTTGGTCGGATCGTGCGCCGGCCGGAGTTCAAATAGAAGCTGGTGCTTGTCGCCCAAGTCGATGGCTTGCAGGTGCTTCCTCTTGTGGAGATCCCAGAAGTGGAGCTTGTGGCCGTACTTGGCGCCGAGAAGTACCTCGGGGATCAAACCGTTCTCAAAGGTTTCGGGAGTGCCCCACTCGCTCGTCACCAGCGTGTCGTGGCCCAGGTGCCACCAGGCATCGTAGGCCAAGTGCTGCGGACCGCGGTCCACCTCCCACTGACCCCGCACATCAAAGGTTTCATGGTCCATCAGAAACACGCCGCCCGGCCCCTTGCCCTCGCGATTGCCGAGCGCGGCGACGTAGATGCCTTCCGGCCCACAATGTACGGTGTGCGGCCGCGTGTAGCCGGTCTTCTCCGCCACCTCCTCGGGTTCGATCACCTTGATGATTGTGGGTCTCTTCGGATCAGGCTTGGTGTCGAGGATGTGGATCCGCGATGAGCGCAGGCCGGGCACCACCAGATAGCGGCGTTCCGTGTGTGCGTGCGGTGCATTCGGGCATAGGCACGAGGAGCAGGCATTCCAGCCAAAGTGATGGAGCTCGTCACCGACATTTGGCATGCTGACAGTATTGATGATCTTGCCAAACTGTGCTGAGCCAGGGTCAACGTCAACCACAGCGAGGGCGTCGGCTATCTTGCGGTCGGGGTCGAAGGTTGCCACGTAGGCGAGCTTCTCAGGTGGCGCCCTCATTGCCATGCGGGGTGATGGATAGAACGTCGGATCGGGTCTCCAAGATGTCATTTTCGGAACCTCCTATGCGACGGAACCCGTCGCCTGCAGTCACGATCGCCAGCCCCCAAGACGCCTATTATTTCCGCCGCAACGGAACGAGCATCCTGACGCGCCGCCGATATCGTTGGTACTCATCTCCGAAGAGATCGATCAGGTCTCGCTCTTCGAGATAAATTCCAACAAGGATGTAGGCGGTCGTCACCCCTGCGAACAGAAGATGGCCAGCTGACATGACTGGGGCCGCCCAGAACGCGATGATGAAACCCAAGTAGATTGGGTGGCGGACGACCTTGTAGAGGGCCGGCGTCTTAAAACGCGGCTCGGCCAATTCCCGTCCGGCAAAATTCATCACAACCTGGTGTAAACCAAACAGTTCGAAATGATTGATGAGGAATGTACTGACAAGCACAATGAACCAACCAAACAACGACAGGCCCAGCACTGCCAAGGCAAGTGTGGGGTCGGTAGCCTGCCAGATGATGGGCGTGATTGGGCGCCATTGCCAGAACAGAAGGATGAGCGCGAGACTCGCAAGAAGTACGTACGCGCTGCGCTCGATCGAGGCGCGGACGACAAACTGTACCCACCACCGCTTGAACGGCTTCCTAGCCATTACGCTGTGCTGCACAGCGAATAGTGACAGCAGGAGGAGATTGACAGCGACTGCTTGGCCGATCGGTGCGCTCGCTCCGGTGTCGATGGTCTTCGGCACGACCAAGCCTGTGACGAAGCCGATGGCGTAAAGGAAGGTACCCAAGAATACGAGATACGTTACAAACCCGAAGACAAAGGCCATACCCCCGCCGATCGTGCCGGCTTGACGGTGCGTGCCGGAAGTCGTTGCCTGCCCGAACATGGCCTTCTCCATCGCTGGCACGATCACGTTGTTGGGATCGCGACTCGCAGATGCTAGCAACTGCCTAGCCAAGTCGCTTTGACGTGGTGTTGATTTGCCCTTGAGACAGCCTTGATTTTTTCTTGAATAGGGAGTGCGGTGGAACTGGCCGACGCACGGTGGACGAGGCGCACTGAGGAAACGGTGACTTGTTGTTTCTATTTGAGGACTATGCGCTCGATGTGGACCGACGGGAGCTCCGCCGCGGACCTTGCCTGCTGCCCGTGGAACCGCAGGTGTTCGATCTCCTAGTATTTCTGATCAGCAACCGTGACCGGGTCGTCAGCAAGGACGACTTGCTTGCCTCGATCTGGGGCGGGCGAACCGTGTCCGAGTCAACGCTCGCCAGCAGGATCAATGCCGCGCGTCGGGCGCTGGGTGATAATGGTGAGCAGCAACGCTTGATCCGGACGGTGCTTCGCAAGGGGTTCCGCTTTATCGGTGCCGCGCGGGAGGCGCAGAGGCCTTCGACGCCAAAACATTGCGCGGCGCCCGTCGAATCCCCGCAACCCGATTTCGTCTATGCCGATCGGCCAGCGAATTCCGGGAGCGTGGCCGAGGCGCAAAAGCAGTCTCCGCGCCGCCCGCGCGCATCGATCGCGGTCATGCCGTTCCAGGCAGCCTGGAAGGCCGCCGGCAACTTCGCGGACGGGCTCAGCCACGACGTCATATCCGGGTTGGCGAGGCTGCGGACGCTCTTCGTCATCGCCCGAGGCAGCACGTTCGCGCTGCGCGACGAGACATCAAACCCGCAGGAGATTGGTCGCGCGCTCAATGTGGACTACATGGCAACCGGATCGGTCGCACGCAGCCGCGATCGCGTCCTTGTCACGGTTGAGTTGTGCGCCACTGACAGCGGCCGCGTCATCTGGGCGCATACATACGAGGCTCCACTTGCTCAGGCCTTTGCCATCCTGGGCGATATCCCGACACGGATCATTAGCTCGCTAGACACCGAGATGGAGACCGCGGAGCGCAATCGCGCGGTGCTCAAGCCGCCCAATTCGCTAAACGCCTGGGAAGCTCACCATCGCGGGCTGTGGCACATGTACCGCTTCACTGCTCCCGACAACGAGCAGGCGCAAAGGTACTTCGAGCGCGCGACAATGTTAGACCCCACATTCTCGCGAGCATATGCGGGTCTCTCCTTCACCCACTGGCAGAATGCATTCACATTCAAGCCCGCTGAGAGACAAGCAGAGACCGATCGCGCCTTCGATGCTGCCGGCCGCGGTTTGCTGGCGGATCAATTGGATCCGGCAGCGCACTGGGCGATGGGTCGGGCACTTTGGTTGCGCAGCGAGGATGCTGGATCACTGAGCGCGCTGAACGAAGCCGTTGCCTTGAGCCCCAATTTTTCGATGGCCCACTATTCGCTTGGGTTTGTGCAGGCTCAGACCGGGGATCCTCAAGCCGCACTAGAGGCCACCGATGCTGCGCGCCAATTGAGTCCATTTGATCCCATGATGTACGCCATGTGCGCGGCGCGAGCCTGGGCCCTTTTTCGCCTGGAACAGCATGCAGAAGCTGCCGACTGGGCTCTCAAGGCAGCTCAGAAGCCCAATGCGCATGTGCACGTCCATGCGCTTGCCGCTCTCATACTCGCTTGCGCGGGGCGCCTGGAGGAATCGTTCCGCGAGGCTGGCTTGGCTCGTAAACTGCGGCCGGGCTACAGCATCGAGGATTTTCTGTCGTCGTTCCGCGCCTTGAGTGACCAGGAGCGGATCTATCGGATCGCGGCCAAGCAGATCGGTATAAGTTGAATGCCCTATGCGACTTCTCCCGAGCTGGTAAGCCGGTCTCTTGCGTGCGCAAGACCGATTATGGCTCTCAGGATGCGACGGGGTAAGCGAGGGCGATCACCAAGTTCTGATTGGGTCGAGCATCAGCGTAGTCCCGGGATCACGACCTACCGTCAAACCTTTGCTGCGGCCCATTCCACGTCCACTACCGCGGATGTTTCCTAAACGAAGAGCCAACGGGTTGTAAGGCGAGGACCGCGTTCCATGACAGCAGGGGTTCGGAACCTCAACCCCAAGACAGGCGGCGGCAGTAGCCGATCGAGCGGGCTGGTCACCGCGCGCAATAGGTTGGTGGCGACGTGCGTGTAGCGCGCGGTCGTTGCCAGAGCAACGGTGCGGCACATGGCGGCAAGCGAAGCGCAGATAGCTGAAGTCGAGCAGCACTTCGGTGTGCGCTTTCCCGATGACTATCGGGGCTTTCTTCTCACGCGAGGCACAATGGGTGAATTCCTTCCGCCCGCCAACCCCTACGTGACGATCTATCCGGTAGAGAAGATCATTGCAGCAAACGAGGCGGGCTCCATCCAAGACCGTTTCCCGGGTGCAATCGTGATCGGCGGAGACGGAAGCCGCGAAATGCTAACGCACGATTTTCGGCAGGATCAACCTCGGCTGGTCTTGCTCGATATCACTGCCGAAAATTGGTCGGCTGCGCTCCATCAGGCGTCGTCGTTGACGGCGCTCCTGGCACAACTTCCCCGGCGCGGTTGGCTGTTCGAATAGATTTGTGACCGCGGATTGGCGTCCGGCCAGAGATGTGCGCGAGGGTTCTGCTGTCTGGATCGCTTTCGAGTTGATGGCGATCATCGGCCATTGCTAGTCGAAGATGATGGCCGCGTTTGCCAGGCCTACGTCAGGAGCCCCTGGGGCAACGTAGTCAGTGAGGTGTGGTTACATAGCCGCATTACGGCTCCAGAGGAGGCGGAATAGGGAAGCGGCGAAACGGCTGCACCATCGCAAATCCAGCCACACAGGCATTTGACCGGGTTTTCGAGTTGACGCCATACCTGCTGCGTCTCTCGAGAGCACCCTTCACGCTATTGCAGCCACCATACGCCCTGGTTCTCCCACACGAAGACAGCCGTTTGTCCATGGGCTGCAATATTGGCGCCCATTGGTACAATCGTCCCCTTCATTCAGTGCCGCCCCTCGAAGTGCGCGAACTCGCTCATAAAGGGGGCGGCCACGTCGGCATTGAGCTTGCAGTCGAGGAAGATCGGTCCCTGCGGATCTCGGAGCTTCGGGGCTATTCGCGCGAGGTCGTCAAGCGTGCGGATGGTCTCGGCCTCGAAACCGAAGCCAGCGGCGATCGGCGCAAAGTCCACGTCTGGGAACACTGATTTCGCCACTGGCTGCTGGCGGAGCTTCAGAAAGTGCAGCTCAGCACCGTAGGCGCAGTCGTTCATGACGATGACGACGAGCGGCAAGTCCTCGCGCACCACCGTCTCGAGCTCACCCATTGTCATCAGGAAGCCGCCGTCGCCGATCACCATGACGGTAGGCTTCTCGGGCCGAGCCTTGGCCATTCCGAGCGCCGCGCCGAAGGCCAGCCCGATTGAGGCGAAATCGCCGATCATCTTGAAGTGGCCGGGGTCAGGCACGCTCATATAGGGAACCACGCCCAGGAAATTGCCGCCGTCCACGACGAGATTTCGATCGGCCGGCAGCAGCTTCTCGAGCTCCATGGCGAGGACGCGCATGTCAAGCGTCCGGTAGGTGTTGGCGGGCTGGAAGTCCTGCTCGGGATGGAAAGCCGCGATGAGCGCCGAAACCTCGGCGCTGTGAAAGGGCTTCTCCGCCGCCTGCCGTGAGGGGGAGGCCGCGGTGATCCGCTCGGCTGCCAGGCGTGCGTCGCCGACCACGGCCACGTCCGCATCGAGCCATCGGCCGATGTTCCCGCGCACAGAATCGACGTGGATCAGCGGCACCTTTGGCAGCGAGGTGCCAAAGCTGGTGGTGAGGAAATTGAGACCGGCGCCGAAAACGATGACGCAGTCGGCCTGGTCTGCCATGCGACGAGCGATCGAGTGCGAGAAGGAGCCGATTATGCCGAGATTGCGGGGATTTCCTTTGAACAAATCCTTGCCGCGCGCGGTGGTGACGAGCAGGCCACCGATACGTTCGGCGAGCGCTTCGATCGCGCGTTTAGCGCCGGCCTTATGGGCACCGAGACCGGCAACGATGAGCGGGTGCTTCGCTCGAGCGAGCACTGCCGAAGCCGCGGCGATAGAGGCGACGCTCGGCGGCTGTGGCTCCCGGTCGGGCTGCTTCACGGCAAGCGGTGTCGCGGGCCGCTCGATCTCTGAGAGCTGGACGTTGGTCGGAAGGTGCAGGCTCACGGTACCGCCACGGAGCGCTGCCGCAGCGGCATCTGCCAGCGTCTGACGCGCACCTTCTGGACTTGTCACAGAGAAGGTTCGCAGACCCGCGGCGCGCAGGACGCCGACGCCATCGAGCGCCTTGTAGTCGGGTCCTAGGCCATTCGGCGCTCCTATCGTCGCGGCCTCACCGTAAATTATGAGGACGGGGCATCCCGTGCGGTTCGCATAGATGGCGGAATGGAGCCCGTTGGCGAGTGCCGGGCCCCGGCCGATCACCGACACGCCGAGGCGACCCGTGGCATAGGCAAAGCCATCGGCCATGGCAATTGCCGCGTTCTCGTGACGGGCGCCGTAGAAGCGTACGCCGACAGTGTCGAGCGCCGTAGCAAGGAGCGCCGTATCGTCGCTCATGAGGCCGAACACGGCCTCGACGTCCATCGCCTTGATATCGTGGGCGAGTACCTCGTAGACGGGCGCCATTTCGGTGGAATCCTTCTTTGCCGCGCGTGTCATGCCGTGCCACCTCGATCGCATGTAGGACCAGGGAAGAAGGGTCCGCTCTCCGGCAGGCTACGTCAAGATAGGTGCGGGTCGCCGCCGCCCCACCGTCTCCCGACAGAACGGATGATTGCCGTGGCCTTCCGTCAGGTGATTGCGGGATCGGATACCTCACGAGCCCTTGATCGAAGTAGGTTTCGCAAACTTTCCCTTCCGCTGCGGACATTAGTCGGGCGCACGCGCGGGGACGGCAGACGCAAAGCCAACCTCGGTTGATCCATAGGCTCGAACAGGACCAACGACAGTGGGTGCGCGCAAGCTGGATCGCGATCGACGCCCTGCCCTGCAGCAGCGCGATAGTCGGGCCTTGCCTCCAGGGCAGCCGCCGGATCCAACGCGTGTTTGTCGTTGTCCATCTGCCTCAATATAGTGCGTCCGGCAGCGGGAAGGTTCCCGCTCAGTCATAGCCATGAGCATCGCCGATGTCGCCCATAGCCTTGCTGCTTAACGTACTTTGGATGGCGTTCGGAGGCCTGTGGGCGGCCATCGGATGGTGTGTCGCCGCCATCATCATGGCGATCACCATCATCGGCATCCCGTGGGCGAAGGCCGCCTTCAATATCGGCGTCTACACGCTGCTGCCGTTCGGGTTCAAGGCGGTTTCGCGTGATGAGCACCTCGGCCGCGGTGACATCGGGACCGGGGTGTTGGGGAGCATCGGAAATGTTGTGTGGCTGGTCTTGGCCGGTTGGTGGCTGGCGCTCATTCACCTCCTGTTCGCGTTTGTCCTCGCAATCACCATCATCGGCATTCCCTTCGCGTGGGCACATCTGAAACTTGCGGCTATCGCTCTCTGGCCCATCGGCAAAATCATCGTACCGGCCGACGATGCTCCGCTTAGATACCCTCCGGGGCGATAGCGTTCAGTTCCGAAGTCGGAAGCACCGGTTAGGTTGTCCCACGCGCAACACGAAGCAACTCCCAAAGACCTCCTGGGACGTCAGATGACCCTATATTCGGGGCTCAGCCGCGCCGCAGCGTAGATGAACGCTGTGTGTCACTTGGCCGGCTCACGCCGCGCAAGACCTGCTCCATTTGATCACCTCGTCTAGTTGGTGGAGGCGCGCCTGCAATCTGAGAGCGCATGAGGCCAATGTACTCGAGCTCCCGGTCGCTCATTGCCTTCTGAAGAACATCCACTGCGCGCAGATGCTGGCTATGGTGACTTTGCGTACAATCCGCCGGATGTCCTCCGCGAGCTCAGTGCGGAGCTTGCTCCTATAAAATTGGAGAGCGTCGGAGTTGCCCGATCGTGAGGAAATCCTGGACCGCGCACGCCAACAATTCGGATTGCTCCGCGGGGTGTACTGGTTTGCAAGCGAACGTGACGCCGGCGTCGCCTCGGAATGCTGGTAAGGCTGAAATCATGGCCGTTGGCTTGCACGATGCGCGAAGGCCGACGCGCCGGCGCTCCGTCCTGATGGGCCGGTACGGTATGGCCCGTGCTTTGAAACGAACGATTAGGTCAATACGTTGTCGCCGCAGCCTGCCCTACGAAACGTGCCCCCTTGCTTTGGCTGTCTGTTGGATAGCCGACCCGGTCGACGCTCGAAGAGGGTCGCGGTCGATCGGCCGGTCGTGAGGAAGGCGACCAATCACACGGCTCATTTGCCTAAGGGAAGCGTTTGGCCCTCAAATAAGCATTATCGAGATCAAGATTACGAAGGACCGGAGGGGTCCCGGAGCAACCCCCGGACGGACCACAAACGCATTAGCGACCAGAGGCGAAATGCCCTAGCCTTAGCCTAGATGCGGAGCAACAGGAGGAAACTATCGTGGCAGAGCAGTCTTACATCTGCGTCGGTGTGGCCGGCTATGTTGGGCGTCCCGACGAGAAGGGCCGTGTCGGTGTTTTTCGGCGCGACGTCGCGGGCAAGGAGTGGGGTCATGTTCTGACGCACCTGGAGACCCATGCAATCCTAGTTCACCCAACGGACCCGGCCATCGTTTTTGCCGGGACCGTGGATGGCGTGTGGCGCAGCACAGATCGCGGCACAACTTTCCAATCCACGAGCTTTCCCGACAAAGGTAAACAGATCTGGTCGTTCTTGGTAGATTCCAGGGACGCCAACCGGATATACGCCGGGGCCTCGCCTCTCGATGTCTACTGCAGCGAAGACTGCGGCGAGAGCTGGCGGCGACTACCTAATCCCGGCATCAAGGATCGCGCAACCGCCCCGTTCGACGTACGAGTTATGCGCATGGTGCAACATCCCCGGGAACCAGCCGAAATTTATGCAGCGCTGGAAGTCAACGGAGTGATCCGCACGATCGACGGTGGCGAGACCTGGGTGGATTGCAGCGCCGACCTGATCCGACTGTCGGATCTGCCACATCTTAAGAGCAAGATTGTCAGCGATACCTTTGCCGAGGGCATGCTGGATGGGCACGCCATTGCAATCAGCGCGGCGGATCCTGACGCAGTGGTCCTCGCGTGCCGCATGGGGCTGTTCCGTTCGGCCGACCAAGGTCGCACATGGCAGGACATGGAGATGAAGAAATTCTCGCCGGTCACCTACGGACGAGACGTAAAGGTTGCCCCGCAAGATCCCAAGACGATGTACTGCGCGCTGAGCGTTGCGGCGGCAAGCAAGGACGGAGGCGTCTATCGCAGCCAAGACGCGGGCAAGACCTGGAAGCGTTTCGATAAGGTCCAGGTGCACGGCACCATCATGTCGATCGGCCTGCATCAGACAGATCCCAACCAAGTCTACATCGGCGCCCGCTATCAAGGCGAGATTTTCGGCACGCAGGACGGAGGGGAGTCCTGGACCTCGATGCCCCTGCCGCTGCCGGTCAAAGACATCTACTGTGTTGCGTGCGGCTGATAGCTCGGCACTCTCATCTCGCCCGGGATCTTGGGACTATTTTCAGTCCATAGAAAAGGGGCAGAGCTGAGCGAGGCTACCTTGCCGCTAACCGACACGAACAGGAGCAGACGGCCTGTCCTGGCCACCCATTAGGCATCTACGCCTAGGGGATGCCTTCAATCGACCTGGTGCTGTAAGCTAAAAACCCTAAGCCAACTGCGGTCCGGGCCAAACTCTTGCTGGCGAGTTCCTCCTTCGCCGTCGTGGGCGCCCTGTTGCAGGTTTTTACCGGACCACCCGTTGGAGCTTGCCAGCGCCACCGCGACCCTTGATGCCGAGGTAACCGGCATGGGTGTGGACGTCCTGCAGAGCCTGCACCGCACGATGGAGCTGGCCAAAAGGCATCCGGCATTGGCGAGCGAGGGAGGTTGGCCTAAGCGTCGGCACCGTCCACGGACTTGAAACGCGAGATCAGGGAACACGCCGCCGATTAATCTGGCGCGCCCAGCAAATCAACGCCTGGAGCGCAAGGACGGTCCTGCAACCCTCAACTTAGTAGTCGCAGAAGTAGACCCCTCCGACCCTGACGCAGTAATCAGGGCGACGCCCTTGGCCACGCCATTCGCGACAATGACGACGCTCCCCGTATCGGTTATGGCGATGCCACCCGCGAGGGCCGCGCTCGCACGAGCGGTGGCCACCGTGAATCTGAACAAGAGCATTGCTCACCCCACCGGACTCCTGGCCGACATTCAGAGGAGCGGCGTTGGTGATCGAGGCCGTCGCTGCCAAGAGGCTGGCGGCAGCCAAAATCCTGAGTGTATTGAGCATCTTCACTCCCACAACGGACTAAGCACATTGGTACCCTTAGCAGGCTAAGTTAAGTATGCAAGCCACCCTGATTGGTATCGATATGTCGTGTTGCAAAAAATACCCATGCGGACGATTGTGAGAGGAACGAAATCCCTGACTGCGTCAACAACAGCTGCGTTGCGTCGATCGCCCGCTTACTCTCACCCCGCGGGGTGGGGACCAAAAAGGGGGCCCCGGGGCCGCAGGGGGTCGACCGGGGCCTGGAGCAGCAGTCTCACCATAAGACGGCAGGCCGCCGATCGGTTCCGTTAAACCCGCGAGCCCACGGCAACGGCTGACGGCCCGCAACGTGAGCGCAGGGCGGGGTCGGTCTATCCATAGGCAGGATGTAACCGCCAGCACCGATGAAAGGATAAGACTAAGAGGCGAAACCCCACCGGAGTGGCCAGCGCATAGCGATACCCGTCAGTTGGGTTCGTTCTGATTCACGTTAGCAAGGACTTGGGCTCGCGCCCGGCGCTGTCCAACATTTCACGACATGGCGGTCGGCCTCGGCGCGTGGTTCCACTTTTGCATTCCATCGAGCCATCCGATCACCTACCATTCACCCGGGGCTAGCGAAGGCCTGGTCGGCGCCCGAGACCCCTACCCAGACGCGCATGGCCCTCGCGCGCGGGCAGCTGCAAGTCAAGGCCGTGTGGTATGAGAGCGTCCCTGCCTGATCGTGCGAGCCTAGAGCGCAAGATTGATGAGCTGACAAAAGAGCTCTCGCGTGCCAGGGGAGAGCTGGGCGAGGCGCGGGATCAGCAAGCGGCCACCGGGGAAATCTTGTCGGTGATCTCGAGCTTGCCGATGGATCTCCCGCGCGTGTTTGCAAAGGTGGCGACCAGCGCGGCCCGCTTGTGTGATGCCTATGACGCTGCGATTGCTCAAATCGATGGCGACGTGCTTCGCATTGTCGCTCATGATGGGCCAATTCCCGTTGTCTTTCCCGTGCCCATAGTGCGCGGCGTCCTGATGGGACGTGCCGTCATCGAACGGCAAATTGTTCACGTCGCCGATTTGCAAGCGGAAGCGGCCGAGTATCCCGAAGGGAGCGAATATGCTCGGCGCCTCGGTCACCGTACCATGGTGGCAGTCCCCCTCAATCGCGCGGGCCAGGCGATCGGGGTTATTGCACTACGCCGCATGGAAAAGCGGCCGTTTTCCGACTACCAGATTGCTCTTCTCAAGACCTTCGCCGATCAGGCGGTGATAGCGATAGAGAGCGCGCGGCTGTTCCAGGCGGAGCAGACGCGCACGCGCGAGCTAAGCGACGCCCTAGAACGGCAGACAGCTACCAGCGAGGTCCTCAACGTCATTAGCCGATCGCCAAACCAGCTGCAGCCCGTGCTCGATTCGATCGTCGCGACGGCGGCGGACCTCTGCCAAGCCGACTTTGCCATGATCCACAGACTGGAACACGGCAAGTTTCGCCTGGTGGCAGCTAACAAGGTGGAATCGGATTACATCACTTGGCTCGCACAGAACCCGCCTGCCGCTGGCTCCGGTTCAGTCTCGGGCCGCGCCGTCGCTCAGCGTGCCACCATTCACATTCCTGACGTTCTTGCCGATCCCGAGTACTCGCGAACGCGAGCGGAGTCACTAAAGCGGGGCCACCAGCGCACGACGCTGGGCGTTCCCTTGCTGTGCGAGGGTATACCGATTGGCGTAATCGCGTTGCATCGTACAGAGGTGCGGCCGTTCACCGACAAGCAGATTGAGCTGGTCACAACCTTCGCCGACCAGGCGGTGATCGCCATCGAGAACACGCGGCTGTTCGAGGAGGTGCAGGCACGCACGCGAGAACTGACGGAAGCACTCAAGTACCAAACGGCAACCAGTGACGTGCTCAACGTCATCAGCCGATCAAAGTTTGATCTTCAGCCCGTACTCGATAGCATTGTGGAGACGGCGGCACGCCTGTGCGCCTGCGACATGGCAACGATCCGGCGTCGCGAAGGTGACGTATATGTCCAGCTGGCTGGCTATGGCCTGCCGGCTGACTACGCAGCATATAGCAAGACCGCCAGTTGGCATCATGCCGGACGGGGAAGCCTCGTCGGGCGCGTGCTGCAGGAAGGCAGGCCCATCCAGATTTCGGATGTGCTCGCAGATCCCGAGTATACTCTCGACGAAGCACGGCGCCGAGGGGGCTTCCGCACCTTAGTTGGCGTCCCGTTGCTGCGTGGTGCAGACCAGATCGGCATCATCGTGCTGATGCGCCGCATGGTGCAGCCGTTTACTGAAAGACAAATCGACCTCATCTCGTCCTTCGCCGACCAAGCCGTGATCGCGATCGAGAACACGCGCCTATTCGAAGCGGAGCAGGACAGTAAGCGCGACCTTCAGGAATCCCTGCAACAGCAGATTGCCACAGCCGACGTGCTCAAGGTTATCAGCCGCTCAAAATTTGACCTGCAGGCCGTCCTCGACACGCTTGTTCAGTCGGCGGTCACCCTTTGCGAGGCAGATTTTGGTCATGTTCGTCAGCGGGTAGGCGAGCGGTACCCTGTTGTGGCCAGCTTTGGCCTAACTCCGGAGCAGCATGCGCTCTTCGCCTCCTATCTCACGGCCCTCACCCGAGGATCTGTCCCAGGCCGCGCACTTCTTGAGCGACGCATAGTGCATTTTCCCGATGTAATGATTGACCCAGAATTCGAGCGCCAAGATCTCGCCAAGGCCGTGGGTTTCAGGGCTGCGATCGGAGTGCCACTAATTAGCGGCGGACAGATTGTTGGTGTTCTTACCCTCAATAGGCGAACTGCTGGTGCTTTCAGCGAAAAGCAGATTGCACTCATCGAGACCTTCGCCGACCAAGCCGTCATCGCTATCGAGAACACGCGCCTCTTCGAGGAAGTGCAGGCACGCACGCGCGAACTCGTCAAAACGGTTGAGGATCTCGAGATCGCGAGCCAGCACAAGTCTCAGTTCGTCGCTAACATGAGCCACGAGCTGCGCACCCCCCTCGCTGCCATCCTCGGCTACGCTGAGCTCATGCAGGAAGGCTTCTACGAGCCCCAAGGCCCCAAATCCCTCGACGCGCTCACCCGCATTCGATCGAATGGCAAGCATCTCTTGGGCCTCATTAACACCGTCCTCGACATCGCCAAGATCGAGTCAGGCCAGTTCAGCCTGAACCTTGGCGAATACGCGATCGAGAGCATGATCGAGACGGTACGCTCCGCCACCGAATCGTTGGCGCAGAACAAGAAGCTCGCGCTCAAAACCGACGTGGCAAAATCATTGCCCTTCGGCGTTGGCGACGAGCAACGTCTCACCCAAGTGCTGCTCAATCTTGTCGGCAATGCAGTCAAATTCACCGACGCTGGCGAGGTGCGCATTATCGCGAGCGCGGCAAACAACCGCTTCACCGTCGCGGTTACCGACACGGGGCCCGGCATTGCGGTGGACCAGCAGCTTAAAATCTTCGACCCGTTCCACCAGGTCGACAACTCCAACACCAAAGCCAAGGGCGGCACCGGGCTCGGCCTGGCGATCGCTAAGCAGATCGTCGAGATGCACGGCGGCCGCATCTGGGTCATATCCACCGTCGGTAAGGGTTCGACCTTCCAGATGGAGCTCCCTATCCGTGCAGAAACACGCAAGGCCGCTGAATGAGCGAGTGTATTCTCGTCGTCGAAGACCCGGACGACTTGCGCGACCTGCTCACCGCCTCGGGCTGACAAGAGGCCGCGGACGGCGAAGCGACCAAATCGGAGAAACCCGACCTCATTCTGATGGACTCAGATGCCGGTCAGGGGCGGCTACGACGCCATCCGGCGGATCAAAGCCGACCCCAAACTCAAGGCAACGCCGATCATCGCGGTGGGACTCCTGTCGCCATGCGGGGCGACGAGGCTAAGGCCAACGCCGCCGGCTGCGACCACTACGTCACCAAATCCTACAGCCCCGCCGCAACTCGTGCGCACCATCCTTAGCGTCTTTGGCGAGCAAGGATAGTGATCTTCCCGTCCGCTTTATGGGTCTGGTTTCTACTATTCGCCATTGCGAAGCTGGCTTCAGAAGTGGTCACGAAAACGCTTGCCCATCACCACGCCGGCGCAGCGGAAATTCCTATAGAATCAGACAAGGTGGCCGCAGCTGCCGAGGGCTTCAGAATCTGCCGTTGCCGCAACACCGCAATTGATCGATGCAAAGACAGCGGCTACGCGGCATTGATGGAGAGTTATCCTATGCTGCACCACGGCAGGCCTGGACCCGACTACGACGCCTCGTTCTGGCAAGCGCTGCACACGCTCCAGGACCGCATCTGGCCGCAGATGTCGGCCCGTATTGAGGCCGCACGCAAGCTCGGCGCGCACTGGGAGGCCGAGACGGTGCCGTTTGCTTGGGTCGAGGAGGGTCGCGCGCTGGCCCACGTCGGTGTCATCGCTCACCCGCTACGCCTTTTGGGAGAGGACCGCGTGGTGGCCGGAATCCACGCGGTGTGCGTCGATCCCGAGGCGCGCGGACGCGGGCTAGGACGACGGTGCATGGAGGCGGCCCTCGCCTGGATCGACGAGCGCTTCGATCTGGCCAAGCTCTCGACCGCCATTCCCGCCTTCTACGGCCGCTGGGGCTTCTCGGTGGTACCTACGCATCGCTTTATTGCTCAACGAGCCGGCGGTGGTGGTCCGGCGCGCCCCGCGATACTGGGCGACACAGCGCGGATACGCGCGCTGCTCTCCGCGCGCACGCCGACCTCCAACGTCTACGCCACCCGCGATCCCGGCTGGCTGCCGATCATTGACCTCGCACTGCAGGGTCGTCTGCCGGACGGCGTACTGATGGTACCGGAGCGAGATTTTCTCATCGTCGCGCGCCAGCAGGAGGATGCCCTCCACCTGGATGACGTCGTCGGGCCCGAGCTGCCCGCCCTGGAGGAGGTGCTGGCGGCGATCCCGTTCCGCTTCGAGCGGGTCATCTACGGCTTTACGCCGGACCGCCTGGACCCAGCCGCGCGCGCCGAACAGGTCCCACTGCAAGAGGGGGTGATGCAGGTCCGTGGTGCCTGGCCAAAGCTGCCGCCCTTCGCCGTGTCCACGGTGTGGGAACACTAAGCCTTCGGCTGCTGCTCAGCATGACTGGAAAGGGTCAAAAGCGCCGTTACGTAGTCGTCCGCTTTGAAATGAAGCGGCCATGGAGCGACCACGCCATGTACAAACCCATGCATGCAGCAAGCAATGTGTGCGAAGGACCAGTGGGGGGTCGCCTGCTTGATGGCGACGACTTCGACAACCAGCCGTCGGTCGCGGATTGTTGCGAATAAGGAGATCGGTCAGCCGGTCAGTGTTCGAGCAGCCTCGAGCAATTCGTCGTCGCTCGGGAACCGCTCCAATCCGGCCAGGCCCTCTCTCGCACCCTCGATGTTGACCCAGCGAATGACGCCTGTCCGATCGACCAGGAATTGACCGGTAAGCTGGCCTCCATAGCGGTCAGACCAATCGCGCCGGTCGACAAGCTCCGCGGCGACGGGTTCGAATCCGTCGCGTTCGGCGAGCACCCGCTTGATCTCCACCTGATCGATCGCTGCGATTTCTAGTTTGCGGGCAAGCTCGACGTGCCTGGATGCGACGGCCTGCAGAACCTCCGGCGTAAGCGGCGGCTGCGGCACGCCATACGCCTGGTGCGTTATGAGGTCGGGATCGGCGGCGATAGGCACTCCGACTGGATGGTACTGGTAATAGAGGCGCAGACGTTCCGGCCGCATGCCGACGATTGCTACGGTCTCGACGCCGACTGCGATCAACTTCTGGCGAGCTCTGCCCAGCTGGGCGATGTGTCGGCGGCAAAACGCACAGTAAAGCCCGCGCATCATCGCCAAAAGCACCGGTGTCTTCCCGCGATAATTCCCTAAGGCGACAACGCCATCTCCATCGCCAGCCGGAAGCACGAAATCGGGGGCCGGCTCGCCCGGACGAAGGGGTGAACGTTCTGCAGTGCTGCTCAAGGGAAAGCTCCAACCTCTGGGGCGCACCTTAGCAGGGAACGGCAGCACCATAAGGTCGTGCCCCCGTAGTCCGCTTCCGTCCTATCGTACCGTTGACCCAGGTTCAGTACCGACACCACGCGGCGAGGCACCAGGCGTAAGGACAGCGGCCAATTGGTCGGCTGCGTGTTCCATGCACGGAGAATTTCCAGGCTGCGCGATATGGGATGATGCTCGGCTCCGGTCGATCCGCCGCAATCGGGGAATACCCCGAGGCTGGTAATCCGGTTAACCGGAGGGCTCGTCAGAGCTATCCTCGGGATGGGGCAATTATGGAGCGACGATCCCGCAAGGAATGCAACGCCCGGTTGGGGTTACAGGCCAGGCATCGTATCGCGGTGTCCGGCAAGTCGCTTTTTCTTCAGATCCCTGCCTAAGTTTTTGGGCTACCGAGATTTTCCGCCTACGCAGCACATTGTCGACTGGCAAGGAAGACGGGTCATGGGCAACGACGCGCGAGGGGGTGCCCATATCTATTTCGACGCGGCGCGGCTAGTTGCTGTCACCAACGCCAATAGTCCGCCGCAATGTCCTCGCGTTGATCAAAATGGCGACGATCGCCTGGGTCACGCTGATCAAAGTCAACATGAGGAACTCGGTATTATTGAAGATATCGAGGTTTCTGACACCGGCCGCGGCGAGCGCAAAAAGTAGCACTTGAGCAACCGCCATCGCGGCCATCAAAATGGCCTCAATTGTGTTGTCAATCCCTGGATGTGAAACCCTCAACTGCTCGGCCATCGCCATCATCGCGGCGCCGACCATCAGGACTTCGACCCAGGACAGGTGATATCCGTTCCACTGGACCAAGGTCGCCCTAGGGTCAGGGAACAAAAGCTTGCCGGCGACGTAGAGAACCAGAATGTAGGCAAAGCCTGGCACGTATTTGAGCAGCCTACCTCGCTCGGCGCCACCAAGATATGCCGCGGTGGCGTTGTTCGCACGCGCACCCTCAGAGTTTCTTGCAGCAATTCTTGCCATGGTCGGGCTCCCGCCATCTTGCGGCCAGAGCTAAAGGACCCATAACTCAACCCAATGAAATTGGATTCCGTTCCGGATCCAACGGCGAATTGCTGCCGAAGTGAGGCAGCTGCTCGGGCCGGGCAGTTTGCCTGCGTGCGAACTAAGCCCTGCCCGCGCCAGCGAAAAATCCCGTCGGACGGTCTACGGGACGTTGCCTACATCACGGCTGCGGCTCATCGCAGTGCAATTGGAATCCAAGCCGGGCTCAAATTTGTGATGATCCATGCGCCGCCGAAGGCAATAAGTCCCGCATAGACGATCTGCGGCAGCATTGCGATGAGTGCGGATATGAGTCCGACGATTGCACCAAGTACCGACTGCACTGCTTTCAACAGATCCTTCGCAACCTTATAGAGAAAGTAGGCAAGCGCAGCGACGACCACTACGAAGAGCACTTGCTTCCACAATGGCAGATTGTTGAACGGCATCTGGAACATCTTTACAACTTGACCAAATGACCAGTTCCAGATGAATTGCAGTACTTGCCAGATCACTCCGGCGAGGCGCTGAGCGATCTGACCGACTTCGTTGAGGACTTGCTGCATAACTAACACTCCGTGTGACTTCGCCGGCGAACGACTATTTCGCTACTGGTGCTGCGATGGAAGCGGGAGGGGCGTCGCTGGTCCCGTTGGTCATATTGAACGCCAGCGCCACGACGGCGAGCAGGAAAAGAAAGCTCAGCGCGAACCCCAAGAACGCTAAATATTGGTCGGCACGCACACGATCAATTGGCATGCTGTTCCTCAAGACGCGAGCTGCCTGCCGGGACTATCGCCCAACCATAAACGTGGCCGATCTTTGGAAGTTCCCGCTGGCAGGCGAGAGGCGTCGCGGCAATGTCTTGTGGATCTTCGAACAGCATCGTGATCGCGGTGCTGATTTGGTCTTTTGGATCTCAGGTAGCCGACGGACTCGCTGCAGCGCTAGGCCGCCCGCATCATGTCGACCCGGCGTAGCTGAGTATGATAAGTTCATGCGTTTAGTATTCGCCATAGCTTGCCGGCTCGATGCGGCAGCCGATCACAAAAAAACGCCGGCGTGACGGCCCTGGGCCTTTGTAGCACTCAGTTACCATCACCGCCGCTGCCGTACCGATTGTCCCACAGGGGGAAGGCCCCATCCTGCGGGCGGTCTCGCTGCTCGCTAGTCGGTGGCGACTATGCTACGCTCATGCGTGGCTAAGCGAGCAACAACAACGACTTTCGTCGTCGAGCCCACGAATTATGGCTGGTCTGTGGGGTGCGGAGCGACACGTGTGGGTCTGTTCATGACTCAGCGCCAGGCGCTCGATGCGGTGAAAAAGTGCCGCGCCGAACTTACAGCAAAGGGTCAACGCAGTACGGTCGTTGTGCGTGCGAGCGACCCGCGTAGCTCCGCTAACCGATCACCGCGTTCTTACTCGTTTCGTCGCTGAGCTTTGGAGCCGCACCGCACTATTGCTGGCAAAAGAGCCGCCGCAAGACCGTCACGCTCGATTTGTAAGGGTGTATTGGCTTGCCACGGGCACGAGGAGCCCCCATGGATCTGCAACATGAACTTGCCCGCGTCGCCCAGGTCAATCAGGACATCAAAGCTGCGAATGCACGGATTGCGGAACTTGCCTCGGAGGCAAGCAAGCTCGAGGGTATCGGGCAGGATGTTTCCGAAATTAAGGCGACGCTAACGCGTTGCAACGCCGTGGTCGCCCACATGGTGCGTGAGAGAGACAAGCTGACGATGATGATTGCGAAGCTGCTTTTGCAATGAACGGCCCAGCAAGACTAAGCCCCCTACGCGCCGCGGGCTGCGTTTAACAAGCCATCCATCGGGGACCAATTCTTGTGCGTTCTGGATCTGACAAAAAGCTCGATCAACATGGTGATCGACGCGTCGCCAGCTCAGACTCAATCGTCGCCGCCAGATCCCTAAAGACTTCCGGGGTCCTGACGCGACCCCGCGGCAACACGGCAGGTCGGTGTGCGCCAGCGGCGAACCTCAAAAATTCTCAGCGCATGAGGTAGGGTTTTTGTCCTACATGCTCATTCGATGCCGATGAACGCGGTGAACGAGGCGCCAGCAATCCGGATCGCCAGCTTGGACGATGTTTCGCGAATTCGTGCGATAGCGCGAGCCGCCTACGCCAAGTACGTGCCTCGCATAGGCCAGGAGCCCGCGCCAATGGCGGCCGACTATGACGAGGACGTTGCTGCGCAGCGGGTCGTAGTCATAGACGTGGGTGGAAGCGTGATCGGCTATATGGTCGCTTGGCCCGAACCAGACGCCTACTTCATCGACAACATCGGCGTCGAACCGAAAGCCCAGGGCAAGGGTTTAGGTCGCCGGCTGATTGAACATGCCGCAACCGACGCTCACCGCCTCGGGCTACCAGCGCTACGGCTCTATACCAACGCGGCGATGGTCGAAAATCTATCCATGTATGCGTACCTGGGGTTCATTGCAACACATTGCACGGTTGAGAAGGGTTTCAATCGGATCTACATGCGCTTGGACCTGTCAGAAGAGCAACCATAGTCGCCGGCGCTGCCCTCCTGGTGCACGCGCTAGGAGCGTAGGGTGCCACCATCGTTGTAGCGCCGGAACGCATGCGCCAAATGGCTGACAAATGTATTGATCGGAGACAGGCGCGGTTTCGTCCTTCGGTAGATGGCGACGATCGGCAGCCCGCCAAGACAGTCCCAATCGGGCAGCAGCTGCACCAATGCGCCGGATCGCAGCTCATCTTCGACGTGACAGGCAAGCAGCCTCACGACCCCGCAGCCTGCCAGGGCGGCCTCGCGAAGCTCGTCCCCGTGCGCCGTCAAATTGGAAGCAAACTTGATCTTCTCGCGCGCTCCGCGTCGCGCGAACTGCCACTCGTCGTGCACGTCCCGCTCCAGCGTCAATAGCGCGAGACAGGCGTGCCGGGCGAGGTCTGCGGGCACACGGGGAACGCCAGCGCGCTTAAGATAGGCAGGAGATGCGCACAGTACGGTGGGTGATTGCGCGAGCGTTCTAACGACAAGACCTTGCGGCTGGCGATGCTCCACACCGGACTGGCGCGTACTGCGAGGACGGATGAGGATATCCAAGCCCTCGTCCACTATTTCCTCCGGATCGTTGATGCTGAGGAGGAGAATCTGGACCTCAGGGTGGCGTTGCTGGAATGCCGGGATGGCGCGCAACAGCATGCGCCGACTGAGGGCCGGTCCCATGCCGATTTTGAGCTGCCGCGCCAGTCCCGTATCGGCCTGGAATCTGCCGATCGTGTCGTAAAAGCCCTTTAGCATCTGGGCCGCGTCCCGGTAAAAGCGGGCCCCCTCCGCCGTTAACTTGATCACGCGTGTGGAGCGCGTGAACAGCAAGATGCCCAGATTCTCCTCCAGACCGTTGATGGCCCGGCTCACGGCAGCAGGATCGACTAGCAAGCTGCGCGCTGCGGCGATGAAGCTGCCGCGCTCAACGACACGGACGAAAATTTCTATCACCCGGATGCTTATGCGCATGCGGCCTCCACTCACAGATTGATGAGATTTTCGCATTACTGGCGAGTAGATTCTAGCACTTATCGATTTGCAATAAGGCGTGCAGGTTGGTGTCCACGACAGCAGCACGGAGCGAGCTATGAAGCTTCCACGGCGACGGTTCTTGCAGGTTGCGGCAGGCGCTGTCGCATGCCCATTCACGTCCCGGCTCGCCAGGGCGGAAGCCTATCCGACCAGGCCAGTGCGGCTTCTTGTCGGCTTCGCGGCGGGCGGAAATTTCGACGTCGTCGCGCGCATCATGGCGCAATGGCTGTCGGATCACCTTGGCCAGGCGGTTGTCGTCGAGAACCGGCCGGGCGCAAGCAGCAACCTCGCCACCGAGGCGGCGGTCCGGGCTCCCGCCGATGGCTACACGCTCTTGCTCGGTGGCGCGGTGAACGCCATCAATGCGACGCTCTTCGACAAACTAAGCTTCAATTTCATCAGTGACCTCGCACCGGTTGCAGGGCTCGTCCGCTTCCCGAATGTCATGACCGTGAACGCGTCTTTCCCCGCAAAATCGGTGCCCGAATTCATCGCCTATGCAAAAGCGAACCCTGGCAAGCTGAACCAAGGATCTTCGGGAAGAGGCAGCACGCAACACCTGGCAGGTGAACTGTTCAAATCGATGACCGGGGTTAACTTCGTCCATGTCCCTTACCGCGGTGCCGCGCCCGCCCTCACCGATCTGCTGAGCGGACAGGTGCAGCTGCTGTTCGAAGCCTTGCCACCCTCGATCGAACACGTCAAAGCGGGGACGCTGCGCGGCTTGGCGGTGACAACCGCGGCCCGTTCACCGGCGTTGCCGGACGTGCCGACCGTTGGTGAGTTCGTGCCTGGATTCGAAGCTAGCGGTTGGAACGGCATACTCGCGCCCAAGCACACCCCCATCGATATCATCGAGAAGCTCAACGTCGTCATCAACGAGGGGCTCGCAGATCCAAGGCTCAAGACGCGCTTGGCCGACCTCGGCGCTACCACGCTCTCTGGCTACTCGGCCGACTTTGGCAAGCTTGTCGCCGATGAGACCGAAAAGTGGGGCAGGGTCATCCGGGTGGCCAACGTCAAACTGGACTGAGCGAGGACTAAGCGCGATTTGGCGAGCTGAAGCGCACACCTGAGCTTCCGTCGGGATGGCCCCTTAAAGCGCATCGCGGTCGTGGCGCTTGCCTTCACTGTAGCCGCGCTTTTCTTGTCGGACCCCGCTGCGTCCTGGTATCCGCGGGGGAAATGGCTGCGTCCCGACGGAAGAGCTGCAGCGTTTGCGGGACGGCACGCTCGAACTCTCGAAGGTGGGATTGTCGAACGTCGGTACGCGCAGCTTCCCCATCGAGCCCAAATGGAAATGCGCACTTCGGCATTTTCAATAGTGGTTGGGCTTTGCGGTCCGGTGCGTGTTCCCATGCGCCGGCTCGTAATTCATCGTTCCGTCGCGCGTCTCGTCTCCCATGCCTGAAATGGGCTAGGAGTGGAGTGAGCAGCCGACAAGGCTGGAAGTCTGGCAGGGTGAAAGTCCCTGTACCGTCAATTGCCTGTATTCGGACGGTTAGCATGTCCGGTGTGTGTGGAGGTAACAAAGCACAATAGGCCCGGATGTAGAAGCCCCGGCTGCCCTGCGGGAGTATTCGCTGCGGTAGGGACGATCTGGGGGGTGAGCAAACTTGGAGGCCGGAACATTACGAAATATCTGCATCCTCGAAACAGCCCCCTGTGAGAAGTCGTTCGCAGGACAAACGCGGAAAGCCGACCCCATCTTCGCTGGGGGAAGGCCGATGATACCGTGGAAGAAACAGGCGAGAGCACACGGCGTGCCGCCGGGGAACGGGATCCAGCATCCGAGGAAGGACTTTCAGAGATAACGTCGGGTAGCGTCAGGGTAAATCCAGGAAGGGGGAAAGAGATGTAGCAGCTTGGAAACCTTTCATCATGGTCCAGAGGGTTCAACTCCCTCCCGGTAAAGGCCAGCCAGCCAACCGGAAGCGAGTCTTGCATGTGGCGGTGGCAACACCGTCCTTGAAGCGTAGACAGCAGGTGCTAAAGCCGCGCGGTAGCCTCGATATTATCAACACGCTGGAGCCTTTGCTTTCCCGACAGCAGGGGCAGCACCTGACGCGACCGCTAGTGGCGAGGGAGCGTCGGTCCGGCCGGGGTCTTGGAACGGGGCAAAGGCACAGGAGGGATCATCTGGGAACCTGAGATGTCCCACTCACGTCCACGTGAGAGCGAGCCGGCACTGGGATCGCCGGCTGAACAATGATCCTGGCCCGAGGCGGGACCTCCACCCGTCCGGGAGCGCTGGCAAGCAGCGAGCACGAAGAAAGGAGGACTTACGAGGGCACCGGAAGCGAAACAAATAAGTGACCGGTGATGCGGAGAGTGGGGGTCGTAGCGCCTTCATAGTACCGACGACGGCGGGGAACTGGACTCACCAGGACCCGGACGAGGTAAGGGAGGCGCCGCGAGGAGAGAACCGCTGACGGGCAACATGGGAGAGGACCTTGGGCCTTACAAACCTGTCCACGAAACGGCAGCGGATAGCTGAACTGGCGAGATCGAAAAGCGGGGTGGCATTGTCCACGCTGCACCACGTCATCGATTTGGAATGGATGAGGGAAGCTTACCGGCTCACCCGCAAGGATGGTGCCCCCGGCATCGATGGTGTGACGGCGGCCGAGTATGCGCAAAATCTGGAGACCAATCTCTCGGACCTCCTGGAGCGCATCAAGTCCGGCCGCTATCAAGCACCGCCGGTCCGGCGCGTGTACATCCCCAAGGGCGATGGAGCTGGATCTCTTCGGCCCCTTGGCCTTCCAACCTTCGAGGACAAGGTGGCGCAAAGGGCGATCGTCATGGTGCTGGAGGCCATTTACGAGCAGGATTTTCTCCCCTGCTCGTACGGCTTCAGGCCGGGTCGCTCTGCTCATCAAGCCTTGCAGGCGTTGCGCACTGGCTTCATGAGCCACGGACTGCGTTGGGTGATAGATCTCGATATCGAAAACTATTTTGGGTCGATATCGCACTCCCACCTGCGTTCGTTTCTTGGCAGACGAGTCACGGATGGTGTCATCCGTAGGATGATCGATAAATGGCTGAAGGCAGGGGTGCTAGAAGATGGACTCCTGCGCCATGCGACCGAAGGCTCCCCGCAGGGCGGGGTTGTCTCACCTTGCCTCTCCAACATCTTCCTGCACCATGTGCTGGACGAGTGGTTCGAGAACGAGGTGAAGCCACGCCTCAGGGGGAAAAGTACCCTTGTCCGATTCGCCGACGACGCCGTCATGGCGTTCGCGGACTTCCAGGATGCCAAGCGGGTTCTGGACGCTTTGGGCAAGCGTCTTGCTCGGTACGAGCTCACGCTGCATCCCGACAAGACGCGCTTCGTCGATTTCCGTAACTACCGACCAGATGGCAAGGACCACCCGGACACGGATGGGACAACGTTCACCTTCCTTGGCTTCTGCCACGTTTGGGGAAAGTCGCGGAAGGGTAGGAACGTGGTGAGACAGGTAACGGCAACTAAGCGTTACGCCCGCGCGCTGGCGGCGGTCGCCGACTGGTGTCGGACACACCGGCATCTGTCGATCCCCGAGCAGCATGCCCAACTGGTCGCGAAGATGCGGGGCCACTACGCCTACTACGGCATAACTGGCAACATTCGTCGATTAAGCTGGTACGCCCATCAGGTCCGAAGGATCTGGCGGAAATGGTTGTCGCGGCGAGGAAGCAGATTGAATTGGACTCAATTCACCGCTCTCCTCACGCGCCACCCTCTGGCAGCAGCCCAGATTGTCCATCGCTACGCCGCTGTGAGCGAAGCTCTCCCGTGAAGAACCGGATGCGGGAATTCTGCACGTCCGGCACTGTGAGGGGTGAGGGTGGCAACATCCTCACCTACTCGGAAAGCTGCCGTGGGCAGCAGGGACTGGGTACAACCTGCAAGGACTCTCGGAACGAGGCTGAATGCCGAAGGAAGAGAGAGCTCAACGGGAGTGGCACATGAGCCAGTATGAGCGACGACGGAGGGGTAACGCCCTCCCAGGAGACGAACCACGTCTCCCCAACGGAGGTAACACCCGAGTTGGGCAAAGGGGCTCAGGGCACTTGGCGGTCTCTTTGGCTGTCTAGGCGGCCCGGCTTGATAAAACCGGGCGTAAGCAGTTGACGGCTTCAGGAGGCGAGGCTGCAGGCAAACCAGGAGTGGCGGGGGTGTATACGAGCCAGCGTTTAAACCTCTCCAAGCTTTGGGAAGGCCTGCAGAAGACATGCCAGGGTTTCAAACCGGACTCGGGAAACCTGACCGTCCGGGATTATAGGGGGGCGTTGGAAAACGTGCGCCATGGTGAGACTGTGAACCCGCCCGCAATCGAAAGAGCGGGAACGGTAACCCCTCACCTACAGCGTGGCGCGTCCGATTTCTATCCCAGTGAGCTGCGTTGTTCAGCCGAGACCATCGGCCAACTGAGGCCATCTGGCAGCGGGAGGAGCCCGTGGACGAGGCAAAGCCGTTCAAGATCCCGAAGAGGGAGGTCTGGGAGGCCTACAAGCGCGTAAAGGCTAACCAGGGGGCGGCTGGAGTAGACGGGCAGTCGATTGCGGAGTTCGAGGCTGATCTCTCAGACAACCTCTACAAGCTCTGGAACCGGCTGTCTTCAGGGAGCTACTTTCCTCCGCCGGTGCGGCGGGTTGACATTCCAAAGCGGGATGGTGGTGGCGTTCGGCCGTTGGGTATTCCAACGGTCGCTGACCGAGTCGCCCAGGAAGTTGCCCGACGTTACCTGGAGCCGATTTTGGAGCCGGTGTTTCATCCCGACTCCTACGGCTACAGACCCGGCAAATCTGCGATCGACGCCGTGCGCACAGCGCGAGAGCGCTGCTGGCGCTACGACTGGGTGCTCGATCTGGACACTCAGGCCTACTTCGACAGTATTGATTGGGAGCTGATGCTCAAGGCAGTCTGCCAACATACGGACTGCCGTTGGGTCCTGCTCTACGTCGAACGCTGGTTGAAAGCGCCGGTGCAGATGGAGGATGGCAGCATCGTGCCGCGCACGGCGGGGACGCCGCAGGGAGGCGTAATTAGTCCCCTATTGGCGAATCTGTTCATGCACTACTCGTTCGATCTGTGGATGACGCGTAACTATCCAAGCATCCCATTCGAGCGTTAT